>Ga0302134_10001345_pt1 | contig 11584 bp, 8 predicted proteins | sample CB9_SCM_MG_FD_203123 | JGI IMG/M metagenome (GOLD analysis project Ga0302134, IMG submission 203123) | Marine microbial communities from Western Arctic Ocean, Canada - CB9_SCM | ecosystem: Environmental > Aquatic > Marine > Oceanic | place: Canada: Western Arctic Ocean | collected 2017-09-19
GTTACCGCGGCTTGCAACACAGCTTCAACCAGAATTATCCCGACCTCTCGATCGGCAAGCTGCTGCAATACCACACGATCGAGGCGCTGGCCGCCGAGGGCGTCACGATCTATGACATGGGCATGCATATGTCCTACAAGGAAAGTTACGTCGACCGCATCGAGTCGACCGTCACCGCCATCATCCCCAAGCGCCGCTAGTGCTAACAAACGGTTTAGACCTTTGATACGAGCGAACAGTGATTGCGAAACGGGCCACTCAAAGGTGAAGTACCCCAAAAACGCCCGCCGGTGGGCGGGTCGAGTCTCTATCCTGATGCGGTGAACAAAGGCGACCAAACAGTCGAGAAGAAGGGTGCTGGTCGCGCTCGTCGCCCCGACAAGAAACGACCTGGTGGCGACGCCGATGTATTCACCGCGCTCCACAAGCGCCTCAACTCGGTATCAAGACTCGACCAGAGGCACTTGGCTCGTCGGATAAAGGGCATTCGCAAGACCACGCAGGCAGACCTCCAAGCCAAAGCCATCAGCGAACTTGAGACCAAAATCGATAAGGCCGAGAAACAACTCGCCCGCCGCATCGCCGCCATCCCTGTCTGCACCTACCCGCCCGAGCTGCCCATAACCCAGCGACGCCAAGAGCTCCTCGAGACAATCCGCAACAACCAGGTTGTCGTGATCGCCGGCGAAACCGGGTCTGGCAAGAGCACCCAGCTTCCCAAGATCTGTCTAGACGCCGGCCTCGGCCGCAAAGGAATCATTGGCCACACCCAGCCCCGTCGCATCGCTGCCCGTTCGGTTGGAGCCCGAATCGCCGAAGAACTGGACCAGCAGATCGGCGGCGCAGTCGGTTACTCAGTGCGGTTCGACAACAAGACCAACGACAAGACGTCTATCAAGGTGATGACCGACGGCATCCTGCTCGCCGAGTTAGCGCACGACCCAGACCTACTTGCCTACGACGTGATCATCGTCGACGAGGCCCACGAGCGCACTCTGAACATCGACTTCCTGCTCGGCTATCTACACCGCCTTCTCCCTCGCCGCCCTGACCTTCATGTGGTCGTGACCTCGGCCACAATCGACACCGCCAAGATTGCAGCCCATTTCGAGGGTGCACCCATCATCGAAGTATCGGGACGTAACTTCCCGGTCGATATTCGGTACCGGCCTCGAGATGCCGAGGGCGAGACACTCGACGTTCCCGCCGCCGTCCGCCGCTCGATCGGCGAACTCACCCGCGAAGGCCCCGGCGACATCCTGGTGTTTAGCAGCGGCGAACGCGAGATCAACGAGATCTGTGAGGCCGTGCGGCGACACGAACCTGACTTCGAAGTCCTACCGCTCTACGCCCGACTGTCGTCAAAAGAACAACAGCGAGTATTCGGCGAGTCAAAACGACGCCGAATCGTCGTCTCCACAAATGTCGCCGAAACTTCGCTCACCGTTCCTGGCGTTCGCTACGTCATCGATGTCGGCGAAGCCCGCATGTCTCGATTCAGCCAGCGAACCAAGGTACAACGCTTGCCGATCGAGCCGATTTCGCAGGCATCTGCCAATCAGCGCAGTGGCCGTTGCGGACGCCTGGGTCCAGGCATCGCAATCCGGCTCTTCGAAGAAGAAGACTTCGACGCTAGGCCCGAGTTCACCGAACCTGAGATCCAACGCACAAACCTTGCGTCGGTGATTTTGACGATGGCCAATCAGCGACTCGGGTCGCCTCTTGAGTTTCCATTTATCGACCCGCCAGACCCTCGCGCCGTGACCGACGGCGTGCGATTGCTTCATGAACTCCGCGCTGTTCGTTCACCCGCTGTACCCGAGGCAGGCAATGCTGGCCGGGACTGGCTGACCGACACCGGTAGGTCGATCGCTCGGCTCCCGATCGACCCAAGACTCGGACGCATCGTGCTGGCTGGCGACGAAGAAGGCTGCTTGTTCGAAGCCATCATCATCGCCGCATCCCTCGCTGTTCAGGACCCTCGCGAACGCCCTCGAGAAAAACAGAAGGCAGCCGACGAGGCCCACGCCCCCTTTGTCGACGACCGCAGTGATGTGCTCACCCTCTTACATCTCTGGCATCTCGCCAGCGGCAAGCGGCGAAGTTTGAACCGCCGTCAGTTCACCAAATGGTGCCGCGACCGATTCCTGCACGCCCAACGGATGAGCGAGTGGTTCGACACCATCGAGCAGCTTCGTTCAGCGGTCGAAGAGATGGGGCTCGCCAACACTTACAGCAGCGACTTCGATGTCTCGCTCGGTTCCGGTTCTGCCGATCCGTCGAACTGGGGCGACGACATTCACCGAGCGGTCCTCGCTGGGATGTTGTCGCAGGTCGGCATGCGCGTCGGGCGTTCACACGAATATCTCGGTCCACGCAACGCTCGCTTTGCGATCCAACCCGGTTCCACCGCCTTCGAGACCAAGCCTGACTGGATCATGGCGGCCACTCTGGTCGAGACCAGTCGGTTGTGGGCTCGAACCGTCGCCCCGATCAATCCCGAATGGCTCGAAGCGCCCGCTGACCATCTGACCTCGGTCGAGGTCGGCGATGCGGTATGGGATCCACAAAGCGGGCGGGCAATGACCACAGAGACCGTTCGACTGCACGGCCTACCAATCATTGCTGACCGCTTGGTCCCGGCTGATCGCCACGACCCAGCCACCGCCCGGGAAATGTTCATTCATCACGCACTTATCGAGGCCGACTGGGACCACCAGCCGCACGCCTTCGAGGTAACGAATGCCTCGGTCCGACGCGAGGCCCGCAATCTTGCTGTTCGGGCTACTCAACGCAGTTTCGATGACGAGTACGACCGTGTCTGGTCGTACTACGACAACGCTCTGCCAGGACATGTCACTAGCGGAACGCACTTCGAATCATGGTTTGGCCCAGCCTCGATCGAGGATCCGCACCTGCTCGAAATGTCAGTGCACGATCTCATCACCAAAGAAGAGTCGACGGTCGACGAGGCCAAGTTCCCCGACGAAATCAGCCACGGCGGCATGCGCCTGGCGTTGGACTACCAGGACGCGGCCACCTCGGTAGCTGTCGATATCCCGGTAACGGCCGCAACAAGCATCGAAGCTATGACGTTCCTTGGCGTTGTTCCCGGCCATCGCCGAGACGCCGTCATTGCCCTAGTCCGGGCGCTACCCAAAACGTTACGGAAGCGGTTAGTGCCGGTTCCTGAAACGGTGGACCGAATCTTGGCCGAGCTACCCGACCCGGCAACCAGCACTGATGCAGACACTGCCGCGTTTGCGTGGGGGCTGCGGCAGGCGCTGGAACGCCGCATCGGCGAGTCTTTACCCTTCGATGCGCTCGACCCACGTTCGCTTCCCCAGCCACTACGCCCCCACTACCGAATCGTCAATGACGATGGCGAAGTGCTTGCCGAGGGCGCTGATCTCGACACGCTACGAGGCGTACTTCAAGCCGACATAGAGCAGGCACTCCACGAAGGCTCGGCTGGCATCACCCATGCGGGCGCTACAACATGGGAGTTCGGGGTTATTCCAAGGACTGTCTCGGTGGGCGCACGGCAAGGCGCGACCATCGCCTATCCCGCTCTGGTCGACCGTACCGACGTGGTCGGCATAGACCTGCTGCCCTCACCTGGCGCCCAATCTGCGGCGATGTGGCGGGGTGCCCGTCAGCTGCTGCGCCTGACTGTGAAGGCTCCGCTTCGCGAAATGAACCAGGTATTGACAAATCCTCGTCTGCTCTCGTTGACGCTTACTGCCCATGGTGAACGTAAAGAGTGGTTCGAAGACCTTACGCTCGCATGTCTGGGCACGATCATCGATGACGCTGGCATCCCCTGGGACGGCGACGACTTCGCACAATTACAGAAACAAGCCCGCAGCGACCTGCCGCGGCTGGCAGCGACGTGGGCGCCCGTCGCTGCCGAGATGATCGACGAAACAGCTGCCATCCGTATGGCAATAGTTTCCGGTGATCAGTTGCCACCCGACTGTGTCAACGATGCCCGCAATCATCTCGACCGGCTTGTGTTTCCTGGCCACCTAAACGCAATCGGCATCGACCGGTTTCACGACATGGTCCGCTACCTGCGCGGGATCAGGTACCGGCTCGAGAAGTTGCCAACTCGGGTTATGGCAGACCGCACCTCGATGCATGAAATCCTGGGCGTCGAAGACTTCTACGACACCGTCCAGCGGCATATGAGTTGGTCAAAGGAGATCGAAGCGGTTGCCTGGTCACTCGAAGAACTACGGATCAGCGCGTTCGCTCAGCATCTTGGCGCACGCGAAAAGGTCAGCGTGACCCGTATCCGCAAACACCTGGACAAGATCGTCGCCGCATGAGTCGCACCGAACACACCCCTAACGACACAGACCTCGACCGCACTTTGGCCGCGCCAAAGGTCGCAACCAAGCGCCGCTCTGAGCCACTCGACGCCGCCGAAGTCGCAGACGCAGCGATTACTGCAGCCCTCGTGGTCGCCCTGCTCGCAGCGGGACGAATCCTCGCTTCCGGCAGCCTTTTCCAGGTGTTCGCAGCGTTCGTTGTTGCTGTCTTAGCAGCACGTCGACGCACCCGAGCGGTCGTCATCGCCACCTGCGCAGCAGCGTCGATCGCTCTCATTCTGGGCGGCCTTGGCCCGGTGAGCCAAGCAGCCTTAGCGGGCGTCTTCGGCTGGTGCGGTGGAATTTCGCTGCGCCGCGAATGGGGCCGTCTCCGAACCATTGCATTCTCGTTACTGCTCGCATGGCCAGCCATGTCGTTCAGCGTGCTGTTCTTCTACCCGGCGGTTGCAATCAACGGCAAGCTTCGCACCCTCGTTTTCGAGAACATCGAGAACCAGGCCAATGGCTTCGGCAACATCATCACGAATGTGGGCAGCCTTTTCGGGAGCCTACGGCTCAGCTTCATCGAACGAGCTGCAAACTGGGCCGACGGCGCACTCGAATCGACCTCTTCATTCCTAATCGACAACTGGCTGCTGCTAATACCTGCCACCGAGTTCATCTACACCGTGATCTATGCACTGGCGATCCGTGGAGTCGGTGGCGCAATTCTTCGGCGACTCGACAAAGCACTGGTCGAGCCAGCCCCGCTCTCTCTCCAGCCTGGCGATCATGCAGATCCGCTGCCCATCCAGATCGCCGGCATCGCGCTAAAGCGCAATGGAACCACTGTCACCGTGCCGCTGCACCTGGAGATCAACCCTGGCGAACATATTGTCGTCGAGGGCCCGAACGGCGCTGGCAAGTCAACTCTGCTCGACGCCCTAGCCGGTATCGACAACCACGATGCAGTGATTCGTTCCGGCACCGTCGGCCTCGGGAGCTTCGGAGGTACCGCACGTGTCGGTCAACGACCCGAAGCCCAAGTCGTGGGCACCACGGTTGAGGAGGACTTGCGCTGGGGCCTCGACACACCAATTGACTTGACAGCGACGTTGGCCGACGTCGGACTTGCGTTACCTCCGGATCGACCTACCAGCGAGCTATCTGGCGGCGAGCTACAGCGACTCGCTTTAGCGTCAGCCTTGCGTCGTGAACCCAAACTCCTGCTGGCCGATGAAGTCACGTCCATGCTTGATCCCGAAGAACAAGTGCGAATTACCAACCGACTCGATGCGCTGCGTGACACCGCAGTCGTGCGCACCACTCACCGCAACGACGCGGCGGCAACCGATCGGCGAATCGTACTTACCTCGGCGAATCCAAAGCCGGCCGTGACTCCTGTTGAAGCAACTGAACTGCGCACTATTACGTCGTCGGTCGCCGAGTCACGACTTTTGCGCCTGCGCGACGTTGGCTTCACCCACAACCCAACACAGCCGTGGGCCCACGAGGTCTTGGCAGGCGTTAATTTGTCAGTCCATCGCTACGAGATGCTCATGATCGAAGGCCGCAACGGAAGCGGTAAGACGACGCTCGCACGCATTCTTGCTGGGCTCGCCAAAACCAGCGCTGGCAAGATCGAAGAGGCCAAGGGACTAAAACGGGCGCTTGCCCATCAACACGTACGCCTGCAGCTACTTCGCCCAACAGTGTCAGTCGAGTTGCACTCGCTCGCCGGTATACGCGCTGATGGCAAGGAACCCTCTGCTGACCCTGAACGTCACGCCACCCGAGTCGAGAACCTTCGCACCACCATCGATCTGTTCGCCCTTCAACATCTGCTCGGCCGCCGCATCGATGAACTAAGCGGTGGCGAACAGCGGCGCGTGCTGCTTGCCGGGCTCGTCGCCCGTGGTGTGTCGCTGCTGGTACTAGACGAACCACTCGCTGGGCTCGATGCAAGCGGTCGCACCGAACTCGCATCCACGCTCGATCGTGTCCGCCTAGCCGGAACATCGATCATCGTGGTGAGCCATGACATCGACTGGGCACCCCCTCATGTCGATCAGCGGCTGCGGCTTACGAACGGCCGGCTTGAAGAGCTACGCCCATGAGCCGCTCACAGACGTTCTTCCGCCCAGTTCCTGTTGACTCGCCTGTCCACCGTTTGGCGCCCGAGACCAAGGTCGTTGCCGGCATCGTGATATCTGTTGGGTTGGTCTTCAATCCGTTGTGGAGTCACGTGCTCTTCGCCGCCGCATTGGTAATAGCCACATTCGTGCTTGCCAATCTGCCTCGATCCGTGCTGCCAAAGATCCCCCTCATCGTGCGCTTCGCTCTGTTCGGCGGTGCCATCGGAGCGGCTGCATCTGGTAAAGAACCATTCGTTATCGGGATCGGCGTGGGTGGACTACTCGATTACGCCAGGCTCATAGTGGTTGGTATCGTCATGATCTTGTGGGCTGGCATCTTGAGTTGGACCACCGGTCTGACCGCAGTTGGGTTTGCCGTGCGTCGTCTGCTTCGGCCCTTACGCCATATTGGAGTGCCGGTCGAAGAGATCGGCTCTGTTGTGGCGCTAGCGGTGCGATCGCTACCGCTGGTCGCCAACGAGATCGACGTGGTCAACGAGTCAGTAACCAACCGACCATCGCCAGCTGATCTGTCCAATAAACCAATGCGAGAAGCCTTCTCCTACATCGGAGATATCTCTACCGCCGTCATCATCGGTAGTCACCGTCGAGCTCGAGATTTAGCGACTGCGATGGTAAGTCGAGGATCAACGACCGCTCCTGACCCGAAAAGACCAGATTTTCGGAGAATCGATATCGCGGTCTTAATCGTTGCATTTGCGATGTGTGTTGCCGCTTTCTTGGTCCCGGGGTGGCCCCAAATCGGCAACTGACGCCGAAACAACACCTTCCAGCTGATCACGCAACCTAAACTGAAAGAGTTATGCGCATAGGTACTTCGCGGCCAGACCGCCTCGGTTTTGCAGTCTCCGCTCTTCTCGTTAGCCTGTTAACGGTTTTGGCTGTCCTCAACCTGAGCAGTTGTTCATCAGGACCCGCCGAATCCGTCAGCACCGTCGCTGACCAGACTCAGCCCGCAGTGGTAGCCCAAACCAGTGCTTTGTCGGTACCAAGCGCTACAGCCACGGCGGTACCAAGCGCTACAGCCACGGCGGTACCGGCTCCCCAGCCAACTGCGACCACAGCCCCGGCTCCCCAGCCAACTGCAACCACAGCCCCGGCTCCCCAGCCAACTGCAACCACAGCCACTGCTCCCCAGCCAACTGCAACCACAGCCACTGCTCCCCAGCCAACTGCAACCACAGCCACTGCTCCCCAGCCAACCTCAGCACCAGTCGCTGCTCCCCAGCCAACCTCAGCATCAGTCTCTACCACGCCGATCAATGTGCCTGCGGACGCACCTTTTGGCGGCACCTTCACCCACACATTGGCCGCCAGCGTGGCTCGCCCAACGTTGCACACCACCCCCGGTGGTCCGATCTTCATGCCTACCTTCAATGGCACCGCTCTTCCCGCAGTAAACCCGACCGTGTTCGGCAACACCCTTGTCTACCGGGTGCTTGCTGGCCAGCCTGGTGATACCTGGGCCAAAGTCTTTATACCGGCCCGCCCGAACGGCACGACCGCGTGGGTGCAGACAAGCCAGTTCGTCTGGGGTTCCTCGAACCGCATGCTGCAGATCAATGTCTCGAACAACACCGTGACCATCTTCGAAGGCAGCAACGTCTTGTTGACAACCACAGCGGTGACCGGCAAGAGCTCATCACGGACACCTCTTGCCAACGGTTGGGTCGAAGAAGTGATGGCTGGCCCGAGCAGCGCATACGGCCCTCGCCTCATCAGCCTCGGCATCTTCTCCGACGACCTCAACTCCTTTAGCGGCAACATCCCCAAGATCGCTCTCCACGGAACCAGCAACCCCGAACTGATGGGTCAGTACGCATCCAACGGCTGTGTCCGTGTACGCAACGAGATCATTACCCAGATCGCCAGCATGATGCCGATCGGCTCCAAGGTTGTCATCGTCGGCTAACCCAACAGCTAGCGAGAAGCGTCGCCTGTCACTGTCACTGGTAACGCTCTTTAGGCGTCGTTGGTGGCTACCAGCACAACATGACTCGGATGTTGTGATGGGACCTCGACGCTGGTGAACCACTGCCGCATACGGGTGTGTAGGTTCAAATGTCGCTGGGCCACCACATAGGCCACGCCGCCTGGCCGCAGAACACGCGCCATGTCTGCCAGAAGCCGCTCGGTCATCTCGTGATCTTGGGCATGCCCTTGGTGAAATGGCGGGTTCGTTATCACGATGTCGACCGACTGCGTCTGCGTTGACGCAAAGCCGTCCGCGACCTGCGCAGTCATCCGCGGGCCCAGGCCATTCGCCTTCCAGGTACGAGTTGCCGCCTCTACTGCCAAGTCAGAAACATCGAGTAACAAGAAATGAGCGTCATGCCAGTAGGTCGCTATCTCGGCCGCAATCGCCCCATTACCGCAGCCCAAATCGACCACTCTTGGTGACTCTCCTAAAACGGGTAGACCGGTCAAAAATTTGAGTAGTAACGCAGAGCCCACGTCGAGGTGCCCTGCGCTAAAGGTGCCCGGTAGCTCGACGATTCGCACACCGTTGCTCGTAACAAACTCGTCTGCGCCAAGTTCGACAGAAGGCTCGCTCTGTCCATTCGGCTTGGTGTAGATCAGTCGCGCCTTTCGGGTTGCGAGCGATGTGGTGGTTGGACCAATCAGTTTATCGAACGCAGCGATCGTGGAATTGTGGATATGGCGAGTCATACCTGCGCCCACCACCGATGCGCCCTGTTCAGCAATCGAGGCGACCACGCGCAGTTGGTGTTCGAGTAGCGCGGATGTCTTTGGGATACGGACCACGATCGTGTCGAAGCTCCCCACCGGCTGTTCGTGCCCACGCACATGGCGATCGGCGCTCATTGCTGGCAGACCGTTTGCTTCCAAGTTCTGGTCGATCGCCAGCCGGCTAAGTACCGAATCGGTCCACACGGTCGGCTCTGATGCCGCTAATGCACACGTCAACGCGCCGAACTCATCGTTGATGATGAGTAGCCGGCCCAACGACTCGCGGGCTGGCTCAGAGTCGCCCCCTTTGCCAACAAGTTCATCTATCACCAGCACATCGGCGGTGGACCAGGCCCGTAATGGCGAGGACGTCGGCGTGTGAGGACGCTTGATCGTCAGCTCGCCGCTACCGGTGTACATCGTTGTCTCAGCCACCGGGTCACGGTACGAGCAGCAAGCCTACACTTGGCGTTCATGTCGACAGATACCCAGGTAGCCCCGCCCGACGCCAAGCTTGACGAGGGCGACCACGACCGGTTTTCTCATTATGTGATCGGTGGCGGTGAAGCGCTGATGAAGTCTGCCGTTACCGGTGAGCCGGTGACAGCTCTCTGCGGCAAGGTATGGGTGCCAAGCCGCGACCCGAAGCGGTATCCGGTCTGCCCCGAATGTGACGAGATCCAGAAACAGCGCGACCCAAACACCGTTGACCGATGACGGTCGACGTAGCCAGTCTTCCGGCCGCGTTCAACAACCGGGTCGCCCGCGATCTTGGTGTTCCGATCCCGATTGTGCAGGCGCCGATGGGCTGGATCGCTCGCAGCCAACTCGCCTCAGCGGTCAGTGCCGCTGGCGCCTGTGGGATCATTGAGACCTCGTCGGGCGAACTCGATGCTGTCAAGAGTGAAATCCGGGCCATGCGTGATGGCTCTCACCGGCCTTTCGGCGTCAATATCGCCCAGGCATTCGTGCGTGACCCTAAAATTGCCGAGTTCGTAATCGACCAGGGCATACGCTTTGTCACCACTTCGGCGGGCTCGCCGACCAAATACACCGGCATCCTGAAAGAAGCGGGGCTGACCGTCTATCACGTGGTCCCAACCCTGAACGCAGCGCTCAAAGCCGTCGACGCAGGTGTTGACGGGCTGGTAGTCGAGGGTGGCGAAGGCGGCGGCTTCAAGAGCCCCACACCTGTGTCGACCATGGTCCTGTTACCGCTGATCCGGTCGCGTGTCGACGTGCCGATCATTGCCGCTGGCGGCATCTGTGATGGAGCGACGATGGCTGCGGCCTTCGCTCTGGGTGCTGAGGGTGTCCAGATGGGTACCCGTATGGTTTCGGCCGCCGAAAGCCCGGTTCACACCAACTGGAAGGACGCGATTGTTGCTGCAGCTGAAACCGACACCGTGTTCCTGAACAGTCAGCACTCGCCTGCGCTGCGGGCTCTACGCACCACCAAGACGGAAGCGCTCGTGACAGCTGAGCACAATGTGTTCAACGACTTTGGTGATGCCCAAGCGCTGTACTTCGGCGGCGACATGGAGGCCGCAATAGCGCTCACCGGCGAAGTTGCTGGCCGAATCGACAGCGTGCGGTCGGTCGCCGACATCATTAGTGACACTGTGGCCGAGTTCGCCCAAGCCGTAGCAAGGCTCACCGGTAATTAGCGAACCGACGAGCCTTTTCCCTAGGTCAGCCCTGCGCTGAATCTGTCGCGCCCCCAACGCTTTCGTTTCCTTCTGGGTGCTCGCCCTAGACGAGTGGCTCCCTTGAGCGAGCGGCCGCTTCTGGATCACCTGCCTTCATGAATCCCTTGTAGGCCCGACCCTCACCCAGTCTTAGCTGAGTAGTGCCTGAACATCGGCGACGACAGCGGCAATCCGTTCGTCTGCGGCGTTTCGTGCCGCCGTTACATCGCCGTCATTCACCGGCTGGATCACCTCGATATAGGCCTTGATTTTCGGCTCGGTACCGCTAGGCCGCACTATGACCTGGGTGTCGTCGAGAGTCACCAGATGTAGTCCCGGTGTGGCGGGTAACAACCCAAGCCCGACCGGGCCCGACTCGACCACGGGCGACCCGCCCAGATGGGTCGGAGGTGATGCGTCGACCCGCTGCATGAGCTCTCGGACACGTTGCGGGTCTTGGTCAAATCGCACACTGATTGGATGACTCGTGTAGACACCATGTTCTAGAGCAAGTTCGTCAAGGCGATCCCAGACGGTGAATCCCGACCGTTTCAACGTGGCAAGCATCTCCGCTGCGACCAGCGCTGCTGTCACCCCATCCTTGTCGCGGACACGGTCGCCGATGCAATAACCAATCGCTTCCTCGAAACCGAATATGTAGGGCGAAGGTGCACGGGTCAAGATCGGGCGTGCCACCCACTTGAATCCGGTGAGCGTGACTTCGACTGCCAGCCCA
>Ga0302134_10001348_pt1 | contig 11578 bp, 8 predicted proteins | sample CB9_SCM_MG_FD_203123 | JGI IMG/M metagenome (GOLD analysis project Ga0302134, IMG submission 203123) | Marine microbial communities from Western Arctic Ocean, Canada - CB9_SCM | ecosystem: Environmental > Aquatic > Marine > Oceanic | place: Canada: Western Arctic Ocean | collected 2017-09-19
AGGCATTTTCGCTGATTTCCTCAGAAAACAAGCACCCGACAATCTGGCCGCCCAAATTGAGCAGGCGTTAAATCGGGTGACCCAACGCCGTGTTACGCAAGAAGAGATAAACCGTGGTGTCGAGCTAATTGACCAACTTATCAAGGTAGGTATCTCAGAACGCGACGCACTTAAATACTTCTGCCTTGTCAGCTACAACCTGAACGAGTTCATTTACGTTGATTAACTAATTTATTGTCCCTCCTGAATTAAACGCCACAAGCCGAGACTATTATTATGACTCAAAATTTCTGCGGACGAACACGACGTGAGTTTATTTGGCAAACCGGTGCTGGATTCACCGCTACTAGCCTTGCAGCCTTGCTCGGCGATGATGGGTTTTTACAAAATCAAGTTGTTGCTGCCGATGGTCAGACGTCTTGGGAAAATCCACTGTCGCCCAAGAAGCCTCATTTTCCCGCAAAAGCGAAATCCGTCATCTTCCTCTACATGTATGGCGGTCCGAGTCACATCGATACATTCGATTACAAACCTAGCATGAAAGGCATGGACAATAAAACCATTGACGTTAAAACGTTTGGACGCGGTGGGCACAAAACCCAAGGACGGATTGTGGAACCCCGCTGGGATTTCAAACAGTATGGTGAATGCGGTAAATGGGTTTCCAGCCTTTTTCCTCATACCGCGGAAATGGTTGACGACATCGCCTTTCTCCATTCAATGACTGCAGACTCGCCGATTCATGGTTCCGCAATGCTGATGATGAATAGCGGCCGCATTCTTAGTGGAAGTCCTTGTCTTGGCTCGTGGGTAAACTACGGCCTGGGAAGTGAAAATCAAAACCTGCCTGGGTTCGTTGTCATGTTAGATCCCCGCGGTGGCCCAATCTCAGGCGCCAAAAACTGGAGTTGTGGATACATGCCTGCGAGCTATCAAGCGACAATCATGCGCAGTCAGGGGACGCCAATTTTAAACCTCGAACCGCCGACCGGAATGAGCAGCGAAGTTCAGCAAAAGATTCTGCAAACCATCAAAACATATAACGAGGAGCATCAGAAGCAGCGTGCCGCTAATTCCCAACTTGCCGCACGCATCGCAAACTATGAACTTGCTTTTCGAATGCAAACCGCGGCCCCCGAAGCTACCGACATTGAACAGGAAACCGAAGCTACGCACAACCTTTATGGCTTGAACGATCCTCAAACTAAACCATTTGGTCGACAGTGCTTATTGGCAAGACGTCTGGTTGAGAGAGGCGTCCGCTTCATCCAAATCTATTCCGGAGGCAATCACAATGACGCTAATTGGGACGCTCATGGCGATTTGAAAACCAACCACGATCTACACGCCGGAGAAACCGATAAACCGATCGCAGGACTGCTCAAGGATCTGAAGCAGCGTGACATGCTCAAAGATACTTTAATCGTTTGGGGCGGTGAATTTGGCCGTCAACCTACTGCGGAATATGCTAAAGGGACGGGACGTGATCATAACAGCTATGGTTTTACAATGTGGATGGCTGGCGGCGGAATAAAAGGTGGTGTCAGCGTAGGTACAACTGATGAATTGGGGAGCCGCGCGGTAGAAGATCGTTTTCATGTTCGTGACTTCCATGCGACTATTCTAAACCAGTTAGGTTTTGACCCCAATCGTCTCTCGTATTTCTTTGACGGCCTCGACCAGCGACTCGTTGGTGTCGAACATGTCCGTCCCATAAAACAAATTATCGCGTAGACACCTACAGCGATGCTCCGACGCTGGCAATTCTGATTAGTTGGTATACCTGGCGAATAAACCAATCCCTCCCAAAACTGGGTTTATTCACACATCGCACCATAGCCATTTACCTCTCGAAGCTACCCATTACGCCATAACCGTTTGTTGATACACACGGTTAATTTGGGGGGCTGATTAGATCCCGTTGATATTCCATTTTGGCGTTAATAAATGCTATAATTCAGTATTCGTGCCGTCCGCTTTCACTACACTCAGGACTATTCAATGCTGCAAATCGGTTCCCAAGACATCAATCTTTGTAATGGCATTACTCGCCGAGGTTTCCTGCAAGCTGGTGCGCTCGGCATGGGCGGCCTGACGCTGGATCAACTACTTCAACTTGAGGCAAACGCTGGAATACGCAATTCCAAAAAAGCCATCATCATGATCTACTTGGTGGGTGCACCTCCTCATCAGGATATGTATGACCTTAAACCAGACGCTCCTTCCGAAATACGCGGCGAGTTTCAACCTATCTCAACAAACGTCAACGGCATCCAAATTTGCGAACATATGCCGAACCTTGCAAAGATAATGGACAAGTGTGTGCCCTTGCGAGCGGTTGTTGGTTCGCCAAACGGTTCACATGATTCCTATATTTGCTACACTGGCCGCGCAAAAGTCAACGAGCCAACCGGTGGCTGGCCATCGGTCGGCTCCACCATTTCCAAGTTACAAGGCCCCACCAGTCCTGATGTACCGGCGTTTGTCGGCCTCGCACCCAACGCCGGCCATCCACCCTATGGTTCCCCCGGACACCCTGGGTTTTTAGGAATCTCACACGCAGCATTTCGACCTTCAGGGCCCGCTCGTAGTGACATGGTGCTCAATGGCGCAAATAAAGATCGCTTAGCGGATCGAACCAAACTACTGACACAGTTTGATCAATTTAGAAGACAAATGGATGCGGACCGCGTATTTGATCAAGTTGGAGATATAACCGAACAAGCCTTAGGAATCCTCACCTCTAGCAAACTCGCCCGGGCATTGGATCTATCCAATGAAGACTCCGCGACTCTGGAGCTATACGGACAAGGACACGAGACACGCTATGGCGACGGTGCCCCTCGTAACAATCAGCATTTTCTTATGGCACGACGACTTGTCGAGGCTGGCTGCCGTGTTGTTACATTAAATTTCGGCCGCTGGGATTTTCATAGCAACAATTTTTCCGAAGCTCGAGATACACATCTTCCGTATTTTGATAAAGCACTAGCTGCATTAATTCAAGATCTTCATAATCGTGGAATGGCGGACGATGTGTCCGTGGTGGCTTGGGGAGAATTCGGCCGCACACCCCGAATTAATAAGAATGCTGGCCGAGACCATTGGCCACAGGTTGGGGGCGGACTTCTTGCAGGTGGGGGTCTCCGCACTGGACAAGTGATCGGCGCGACAGACAAGCACGCTGCGTTGCCGGCCGATAGACCGACACACTTTGGAGAAGTCATTGCCACGTTGTATAAAAAGATGGGCATCAATCCAAACACTGCTACTGTACCGGATTTGACCGGACGTCCTCATTATGTGACCGAGCATCAACCGATTGCCGAACTCCTGTAAAGCCCTCGAACATGCTTTCAATCCGTCCTCACCAACACAGCCGTCGCAGCTTTTTGACTGCTGGCACCTTAGGCCTTGGATCCCTCGCACTGACCGACCTACTGCAGGCTAGATCGCTCAGTCCATCAGTCATTCGCAATAAGTCGGTGGTACTACTCTTCCTTGGCGGTGGTCCCCCGCAACATGAAACATTTGATCCGAAGATGGAATCTCCGAGCGGATATCGGGCGATGTTTGGTGAAACTCAAACATCGTTGCCCGGCGTCACTTTCGGAAGCCATTTTTCCGGACTCGCCCGAAACGCGGATAAATTAGCAATAGTTCGAAGTTTTCGTAACGGAATGACCTCACATGGTCCGGCAACGGCTTATATGGCCTCTGGTGGAAACACCACAAAGGCAAATCTCGGGAACCTCTATTCACGCATAGCAGGCAACATCAATCAGGCGACAGGAATTCCCAACAATGTCATCTTGGGTCCACGCGCCGCCGGAGCGGATTTCGTTGGCAACCCGGACTATACTAAACGCCTCAACCCACCAAATAGACTCGGGGATAGTTGGGGGCCATTTGACCCAAGTGGCTCAGGTAATCTCCAGTCCGACATGACTCTTGGAATCGCAACCCGCCGCTTGGATGATCGTCGTACTCTACTAAGTAATTTAGACACAATCAGGCGGAACATTGATAGCCAAAAGATTTTGGATAGCGCTGATCAATTTACACAGCAAGCTTTCGATGTACTACTGAACGGTGTTGCACGAGCGTTTGACCTTTCCGGTGAATCTCCAACCGTCTTGGAAAAGTACGACACGGGGGAATTCCAGATACCCAAATCCGTCTTCAAGAAGAAACCAAATAAAGCAGGTTTTGAAAATCAAACACCAGTTTTTCTAGGGCGCCAAATGCTGTTAGCGCGACGAATGGTAGAAGCAGGATGCGGTTTTGTTACGGTCACCAGCACAGGGTGGGATTTTCATGGCAATCGGTTTGGCATTGATGACGGCGTCCCCTGTCTCGGCGGGGCTGTTGATAAAGCGGTCACAGCGTTTATTGAGGACCTCGATCAACGGGGAATGTCTGATGATGTTCTCCTTGTGATTACGGGCGAGTTTGGCCGCACTCCACTAATAAACAAGAACGCAGGTCGTGATCATTGGGGTGGCATCTGCCCTCTGGTGCTTTCCGGCGGTGGTCTGAACATGGGACAAGTGATTGGGCAATCGGACAAGATCGGTGGAAAGCCAGTCAGCGACCCGGTTACAACTGCCCAGCTTACTTCTACGATCCTACACACCCTAGTTGATCCTGGGGAAGTTCGACTATTACCGCAGATTCCGCCGGGAATTCAGGAAACGTTATCCCGAGCCGAGCCGATTCGGCAACTCTAACGACATTGCTTGCGAAAGACCGGCTTTACCGTTTCATAATTTTACATTTGCTCCAACTTAAGAGAGATGGCACGCCATGACTCTAGAAATCCTATCAATGTATCCTTGATTGCTATTCAACTTTGCAATCATCATCAGGTATGTGTTAAAATAAGGCTCATGCGATGTACCACAAATTCTAATCTGCCCTTTCACGAGATGTTCAACATGCGACTTGTCTACCGATTGCTAGCCGTCTTTCTAATGACTACCTTTTCACTCGTGGCAGCAGCCGAAAACTGGCCGGGGTGGCGAGGGCCACGCGGGGACGGAACCAGCACTTCTAAATTGCTGCCGCTGGAATGGGATGCTGGGACTGGGAAGAACATCCTGTGGAAAACCCCCCTGCCGGGCACGGGACACGCATCACCGGTTATTTGGGGCGATCATGTTTTCATCGCTACCTGTGATACTGAATTACATTCGCGGCAATTAATTGCTCTGGACCGGAAATCCGGTAAGATCTTGTGGAATCGTGAGGTAATGAAATCTCGCCTTGAAAAGAAACATTCCTTAAATAGTTTTGCTTCGAGTACACCCGCTACCGATGGCAAATTAATCTACGTAACTTTTTTTGAGGCCGAGGACCGCGAAATCCCCGCGCCCAATGTGGGTGGTGCTCGCAATATTTATCCGGGAAAAATGATAGCTGCGGCGTATGACTTTCAGGGCAATCTAAAATGGCTTGTCAAGCCGGGAGATTTTATAAGTGCACATGGCTTTAACACATGTCCCGTACTCCATAAAAACCTTGTAATTCTTAATGGCGATCATGACGGTCAATCTTATATCATGGCGCTCAACAAAGACACAGGTGAAACGGTTTGGAAAACGAAACGAAAATACGGCATTCGAAGTTATGCAACTCCGCTATTGCGAACCATTGATGGTCAACAACAACTAGTAGTCTCAGGTTCGAAACGTGTTGTCAGTCTCAACCCGAACACGGGCGAAGTCCACTGGATTGTCGAGGGGCCGACTGAACAATTTGTCGCGTCCATGGTATTTGACGGAAATTTGTTTTTCGTATGTGCTGGGTTCCCTACTTACCATGTGATGGGAATCGACCCGCGTGGTTCGGGCGATGTCAGTGACAGTCACGTCAAGTGGCACGTTACCAATGTCCGATGCTATGTCCCATCGCCGGTTGTGGTTAACAACTTCCTGATGGTGGCGGACGATAGGGGAACGGCAAACTGTTTTAGTACAAAAGACGGTACCCGCCTATGGCAGGATCGCCTAGGGAACCACTTCAGCGCGTCTTTACTCACAGCCAATGGCCTAGCCTATTTATTGGCAGACGATGGTACCATGAAAATCGTCAAGCCAGGACCGGTACTACAAGTGGTTGCTGAAAACAAACTCGCGGAATTCTGTTATGCATCTCCAGCCATTGCACACAACCAGTTATTCATCCGAGGCGAAAAGCATTTATTTTGTATAGGAAAAGAGAAATAGCCCACCGTCAACGATACATCATTTCGTTTCCAAGCCATCTAATATAATAGTTTTACCATAGTCGACTCATGCTAACGGTGACCCAAAACAAACCGAATCGCAAACGCCGCGCCTTGATTCAGGCCGCTGGTTCGGGTCTACTCGGCCTAAATCTACCGGACATTTTGGCTGCTCAACAATTAAGCACGGGACCGACCCCACGAGTTAAGAACGTCATTTTCCTGTTCCTATTTGGCGGCCCCAGTCAACTAGAAACCTTCGATATGAAGCCTGGTGCACCAACCACCATTCGCGGGCCCTGGAAGCCAACGCCGTGTAAAACCCCGGGCCTACAGATTTGTGAAAAGCTTCCCCTAACGGCTTCCGTCACGGATCGACTTACCGTTATCAAGACGATGAGTCACGACTACAACGATCATAGCGGTGGTGGCCATTACGTACAAACCGGTCACCGTTGGCAAGTTCCAATTGGCGGCGGATTTAATGTAACACCACAAGACTGGCCATCCATGGGGTCTGTCGTAAAACACTTTGAACGGCGGCAGTATTCCACCAGCAACAAACCACCTTATGTTGTCCTTCCTAATTCTCTAGGTCGACTACAAGAATACAAAGTTCGATTAAAACGCCCTGGTGAAACGGCTGGTTTTCTACCACCTTTGGACGAACCACTAATTACTCGAATTGACAAACAGGGTAGTGATGACAATCCTTACTGGCGTGACATGGCAGACCAGGACCTTAGTTTTGAAATCGATGGCCTTCAATTACTGCCCGATCTCCAATTGGAGCGCCTGACCATTCGAAACACGCTGTTAGAACAATTCAACCGACAGCGAGACCGATTGCAATCATATTCAGGCGTTGGGGCGATGAACGATTTTCGCCGGAAGGCACTTGAACTGGTGTCCTCAGAGGAAACCCGTATCGCGTTCGATGTCACCAAGGAACCTGACAAGTTACGAAACCAATATGGCCGCCATCTTTTTGGACAGTCCGTGCTGGTCGCGCGCCGATTAATTGAGGCTGGAACCAAATTCGTGACGGTGCATTACGACTGCGTTGATGGTTACAGTTGGGACTCACACCGAAATTGTAAATCTCTGGAACAACACCTGCTTCCCACTCTTGACTCCGCTTTGTCATCACTTGTCTTGGACCTAGAAGATCGCGGTCTACTGGATGAAACTCTGGTGGTTTGCATGGGCGAGATGGGGCGGACGCCAAAAGGTAAAGATGGATGGGGACGCGATCACTGGAGTACCCTTTTTCCGGCCGTGCTTGCTGGCGGTGGAATTAAGCGAGGTTTTGTCTATGGCCGTACCGATCGAGATGCAGCGTACGCCACGGAAGACAGAGTCACACCCGAAGATCTTTCACGAACCATTTTAGAGGCTTTGGGCGTGGATCCGGCATGGATGCTTCCTGGCATCGGCGGCCGACCACACTTGGTTTCCGACGGAAAATTCATTTCCGACATCTGGACGTAGAGTCGACATTGCGATGAACCCCCTAACAGATTCCATCCCATTCTTTTTCACTCTTTGTCTTTGATTGGAGCTTGAACCGTGTATTCCATTTTTGTCACAATTGACGTCCACGAAGTTAATATAGATGCCTTCATGCAGGCTAGTTACGGCGATGCCGAGGGCAGCGTCCGTGATGAACCTGACTGCTTCCGCTTTGACGTACACCGTGATCCCTCCGTTCAATCTCGCTTCTATTTATACGAAGTTTATTCCGACGAAGCAGCATTTCAGCGGCATCTGGAAACGCCTCACTTTCTTAAATGGCAAGCCGAGGTTGAGTCCATGTTTATCAGCGAACCCCTGATTGTACGCATGGAATCCTTGTTTCCCAGCGATACCGGTTGGATCTCCCAAAAACCAGGACTACTAGACTGGTAATCGGCCCCTCACATTTCAGTATCGGCTCCTTATGAAATCGTACGCATTTATAATATTTATGTTACTTCCGCTTCTCGCGGAATCTGCTGAGCGTCCGAACATCCTATGGTTGTCCGCGGAGGACATTTCTCCCCACCTGGGATGTTACGGTGATCCGCACGCCATTACGCCAGCATTGGATCAACTTGCTTTGGAAGGTGTACGCTATACCCATGCGTTTACCACCGCTGGAGTCTGCGCTCCGTGTCGCAGCGGAATCATTACAGGTATGTATCAAACCTCCCTGGGCACACACCACATGCGATGTCAGACTGTGTTGCCTCAGCATATTCAACCCTTTACCAAACAACTCCGGGAGGCGGGTTATTACTGCACTAACAACTCCAAAACAGATTATCAATTTACGCGTCCCGCAGGCACCTGGGATGCCTCGTCAGGCAAGGCCCACTGGAAGAATCGCCCCGACGAAACAACCCCGTTTTTTTCCGTGTTCAACTTTACCGGATGCCATGAAAGTGGAATTACCGGGACAGCAAAATATAAAGCAGTTACAAGCAACCTGTCATCCGAAGAACGGCAGGATGCAAAGGCCCTGACTACACTACCGCCTTACTATCCCGATACTCCGGCAACGCGGGAAGATTGGAAAAGAAATTATGAGCTGATCACGGCTATGGACCATTGGTGCGCAGGTCACATCCAGGATTTAAAGAATGCAGGGATTTACGAGAAGACTATTATCTTCTTCTGGTCTGATCACGGAGTTGGACTCCCTCGTAGTAAACGTTGGCTTTATGACTCGGGTACACATATCCCCTTAATCGTCCGCATACCCAAATCATTACGACACCTACAACAGGGTCTTCCAGGAACCTCAACCGATGAATTGATAAGTTCCATTGACCTTGGTCCAACCGTACACCGGCTAGCCGGTGTTAAAACACCACAGCATGTACAGGGACGCGCTTTTCTGGGGAAACAACTGGGTCCACAAAGAGAATTTGTTTTTGCTGCTCGTGACCGCATGGACGAACGATATGACATTATTCGAATGGTACGGGACAAACAATATAAATACATTCGAAATTACGAACCGCTGAAAACGTTTTATCAATATATGAATACCCCCGAAAAGGGGGCCACCATGCAAGCGCTGCGGCAAGGATATCTCAAAGATCAACTCTCTATCCAAGCAGCATTCTTCTTCAGCCCGAACAAACCCGTGGAAGAACTTTACGATACATTTGTAGACCCCCATGAACTGGTCAATCTAGCTAACAGTCCCAAACACCAAATAATCCTTGAGCGTTTACGTTCCGCACATATACAATGGGTCACGGACACAAAGGATCTAGGACTAATCGCCGAACCGATCCTCGTCACCAGACAAAAGAAGATCGGAAATCAATATGACATACTGCGTGGTTCCGAAGACCCCACCCTATATCAACGTGTAGCGAAAATAGCACGGCTTGCTTCTTCCGGGCCCTTGGCTGTTCCGGCCTTAATTCAGGCTCTGAACGATGTCGACGCCGCTGTTCGATATTGGGGCGCCATTGGTTTAGGTAATCATGCCAAATATGCCGCTCCGGCTTCGGAACAACTAACCACTATCATGCAATCAGACCCATCCTCCGTCTGTCGAACGGCAGCGGCGCGGGCTTTATGTCGTCTGGGCCAACCCAAGTCAGCCTTGCCCGTCTTAATAAACGAACTGCTGACCGGGCGTCAGTGGGAACGACTACATGCTGCAATTGTGTTGGACGAAATTGATGGTCAGGCTCGACCCGTTATCCGTGATATGCATGCGGCTTTAAAGCCACGTCCGGATCTCTATGCCAAGGGAAAATACGTCATCCGTGTCCTGAACCGCGCTCTAAACCAACTTGAAGGGACTCAACGCCAAGTTCCCTAAAAGGCTCGGGCCAAAACACTGCGTGCTATGAGGTAATCTCAAATCCGTTTTAGAACACCATAGCTAAGACCGCAATCGCGATCATCACCAAACCCGTCAGTAGCTTCGCCAGTGAACCAATCAATCTCCCCCAGAAACTCGCCCACCCAACGCGCCAAGCCTCTCGTTCCCCCTTACCATCCCAGCGCTCCCCCAAATAAGCACCCAGCATGGAACCGCATCCGGCAAAGAACAAAGCGCCGACAAGCGAACCAATTACTGGAATCGGAATTGGAATACCCAATATGACACCGGTAATACTGCCCACAAAAGACCCAACTACTGCTAATAATGTTCCCTTACGACTACCACCGGCTTTTCGAGTACCTATGGCGCTCGTAGCCAGTTCCAAAATTTCACCAATGCCAGCTAGCACCGCCATCGTTGCTACCACCAACCAACCAAAAGCGTAAGGTGATGCGGGGGGCATCAACCAAGAATACACCCCAGCACACAGTACCATCAGCCAGTTGCCTGGTGCCGATAATGAATTCAATACCCAGCAACCAAAACAAAGAGATAACAGAACCAACGCTGAGGCAAGATTCCAATTTAGATACGCCGATTCATCCATGCCAATGTTCCCCATTACATTACTTGCGTTCAACGCTTGATTGTTACAACTTTTCAAAGTTTTCCAGTGATGCTGGATTGGCTATCGAGTCACGGTTCGACGGTTCATCACCGCATACAATCGCTCGCACCGCTAGTTCGACTTTCTTGCCACTCCGAGTATATGGTATTTCTGATACTTGGATAATCAATGACGGTACGTGACGGGCTGACGCTTCTTGACGAATCCAATTTCGAATCCTCCGCTTTAGCTTCTCTTCCAACGTTACATTCGAAGCAAGCTTCACAAACAGCACTACACGGACATCTCCTCGCCAAGGCTGCCCCACAACAATACTATCTTCAACTTCCAATAACGATTCCACGATTCGATAAATTTCAGCCGTCCCAATGCGCACCCCACCGGGTTTCAGGGTAGCGTCGCTGCGACCGTGGACAACAATTCCACCACATGAACCCTGACTTCCTGTAAGCTCGATCATATCACCGTGCCACCAATGTCCATCCGCACGAGAGAAATAGGCCTCATTATAGCGACTGCCATCTGCGTCGTTCCAAAACTCAACGGGCATACTTATAAATGGCGTACAGCAGACTAATTCCCCCTTCGACGCATCACCTTCACCTATACGAACATCCATACCCAATCCGTAACATTGAAGCTCACTACAAAACACCGCTAACAACGGATTACCAAGGATAAAACACGAGATGATATCCGTACCTCCACTGATAGAACTCAACTGAACGTCAGACTTAACGTGCTCATATACCCATTCGAACTCTTCCTTTGCGAGTGGCGAACCCGTACTTAAAATCACTCGCAACTTGGATAAATCATGACTTGACTTAGGGGTTAACCGCCGGCGACAAGCAGCTAAGAACTTCGGGCTTGTACCAAAATGAGTGACCCTACA
>Ga0302134_10001350_pt1 | contig 11573 bp, 4 predicted proteins | sample CB9_SCM_MG_FD_203123 | JGI IMG/M metagenome (GOLD analysis project Ga0302134, IMG submission 203123) | Marine microbial communities from Western Arctic Ocean, Canada - CB9_SCM | ecosystem: Environmental > Aquatic > Marine > Oceanic | place: Canada: Western Arctic Ocean | collected 2017-09-19
CAGTGACTCACCTGTACAACTACGGTCTGAGCGACGGTGGTGATGTGGTGATCATGAATGAGAAGGGTCCAGGCGGTTCAGAGGCTTCGATCACACGTGACGATGATACAATGACTACGTTGTACGAGTTTAGTTTCCCAGCGGCTTCACTTGGTTTGGATGGCTACGAGAGTGGCATGGCAATCGGAGTGGGAATATGCGTGAATGACGGTGACACACAGGATGGTCAGGGTGGCCAGAAGGGTTGGAGTGGTTGGGGTCCGTACGCAGCAGTGTACGGCAAGACAGCCAGTGCAACCGGTTTGGTTAATCTAGTGGGAGAGTCCACATCTGATGGTCCTGCTCTAAGCGTTGTGAGCAACGGAGATGGCACGGTAACGATGACCTTTGAAGGTACGCTACAGTCAGCTCCGACAGTGAATGGTCCATGGTCGGACGTGGACGCAGCGAGTCCGTTGACGGTTCCGGCCGACCAGGCAGCGCAGTTTGGCCGAGCAAAGAATTAATTCGGTTAATTAAACCAAAAAAAACACTCATCTAGAGACCGGGCTTAATGCCCGGTCTCTTTTTTTTTGAAAGCAACGCAAAAGCGAAACTCGATAGTATTATGAATAACTGTAATATATATCATTTTATACATAACTCAAAAGCATGCCTCGGTAAGAGACCACGCTGAGTGTGTTCCCTTTGTATGGAGGGAAAGAAGATTGAGAAAGAATTGTCAGCTAGAATTAAAAACATTCAATTATTTAAACGCCATAGGATAGTGGTAGAGTGGTGAAAGGGGTAATTGGTGGAAATTGATTTTCATATGACACCTAGGATGACTGTCGTAGCCAACTGATGCAGCAAGTTATTGAGTGTATGATAACTGGTTTTACCATGTGCCCAGGATGACACTATTTTATCCTGATTCACAATGGTTAGTTCCTCTCAGGAAGTAACCAGTAATAATAAAATTAGGATGAAAGACGTTAATCTATCTATATGAGTCCTAAATACTTTTCGCCTGTTTAAGAATAAAATCGCTGAGTTTATAGGGGAGTACCTCGGTTTTTTTAGATTCGGATTCTTTCGAGACTTTCGGTTTTAATTGCCGAAGTAAATATAAATTAATAAAATATAATACCATACTATTAGATAACAATGCTATTATGTAAAGGTTCTTCATTTTAAAAGCTGCCTCAATGCATTTGCAGAATGAAGTAAATACCTGTTTTTTTCATTGAGATTGACTCGCCCTATCACGACTGACACTTTTCTCACCTTATTTGGTGAGTGCTTAGTATAAGTTTACAGGAATTATGTTTAACAAATCTAACGTTAATAAAAGTCGAATTTCACCTGTTCTTTTTTTAGTGGTTTCTTGTGTGACTATTTTGGGAGAACAGAACGACATGCCTGTTCTTTTTGTCGAAAAGGAAACGTTCGATTTTGGCAAGGTAATCACCGGCGAGGATGTCGCGGTTCGTTTTGAAATACAAAACAAGGGGAAGCGTGACTTGCTTCTATATGATGTTTCCCCGTCTTGCGCCATTTGTACGGACGGTCTCTCTTGGCCAGATAAATTGGGGCCCGATGAAAAGGGCTTTATTGGTGCAAGATTACAAACTGGCGAACTATATGGTTCGGTAGATCGAACACTATCAATTTACTCAAACCATAAAGAAAAAAGAAAAATCCTGCATGTAACGGGCCAAGTTTGGTCGCCTCTGGAACTTAAGCCTTCCTATGCCTATTTTCCCATCCTGAATTCAATTGAGTCCAACACAAATTTGAGAGTTGGGATTCTAAGCAAGGTAGCGGAGGAAGTAATCCTTTCTCGCCCACGTTGCGACAACCCAAAATTTCAACCCAAACTTGTCACTGAGAAAAAGGGGAGGAAGTATACCCTAATTGTCCAGACAGTTCCCCCAATGGAGTTTGGCACTAACAGCGGACTGATCAGAATCGACACCAGTTATCCAGGATTGCCTAACATTCTAATCAGAGCAACCGCGAAAGTTACCCCACCTTTGGAATTTAGTCCTTCCATGATTTTCCTTAAGGCTGGTGACCTTAAGAATCCCATCAAAAAAACCGTCAGGCTTTCAGTCAACTCTATGGAGCCTGTTGAGTTTTTGGGGTATAGCCTAAACATTGAGGGTCCCACGGTTGAGGTCATGGAAAAGCAACCTAGTAAGTATATTAGATTCGCCATAGAGTTTCCTAAGGGTTTTCACGTTGATCCAAATTTAGAGGCATCATTATTGGTGAAGACGTCTCACAAGCAATTCAGCGAGTTGAAACTGCCCATCAAAGCCTACACCAATGTTTTCAGAAGCAAAAAAGATTAAAGAGCCACTTTTCTTGGTTGCGTATATGAGTATTAGACGGTGAATTGCTTTCCCTACAATAATTATTGCGCCGGAAATTTCGTTAGGCTGATTTTTTCTGTTTTCTTTCTAAGTTTCGAAAGCCCAGGAGTTCCTGTCAACTCACCAGATAATAATTTACAAAAGGGATATTCTTCCAGAGAACTGAATATCCAATCTCGTGGGACTTCCAATACTTTCCACAGAATACCTCACGAGAAAACTGGGGTTCAATTCGTGAACCAAGTGGATGAATGGGAGGCGTCCCAAAACAGGGTTCTCTACAACGGTGCAGGTATTGCCGTGGGAGATTATAACAGGGATGGATGGCCGGACATTTTCCTTTGTGCCATCGATGGCAATTCAGTCTTGTACAAGAACAACGGCAACTGGACCTTTGCGGACACCACCTCCTCGTCCGGCTTGCAAGAACTGGGACACCGTCACCGGGGAGCGGTATTTGCTGATTTAAATGGGGATGACTGGTTGGATTTGCTCGTAGGGACAGTGGATCGTGGGATCAGGACGTTCATTAATCAGCGTGGTGTATATCAGGAAATGTCCCAGGCTTCAGGGCTGGCTGGAGTGTATGCACCCATGACCATGGCTTTGGCAGATGTTGACAGTAATGGGACCCTGGACCTGTATGTCACCAACAACCGGCCCTCAGATATTAGGGATGAGGGCTCAATTACATTGAGGCGTGTTGGAGGCAAATTGGTAATCCCAGCGAAGTACAGAAACCGGCTGATTGTATCCGGTGGTATCGTTAAGGAATACGGGTCGGCTGATTTCCTGTTTCTAAATGACGGGAAAGCTATTTTCAGGAAATCTAGTTGGACAGAGGGGAGATTCCTCACTCCCCAAGGTGAACCGTTAAGTGATGCACCTTTGGATTGGGGGCTGTCTGCGGCGTTTCATGACATCAATCACGATGGCCTTCCGGATTTGTACGTATGCAATGATTTTTGGACTCCAGACAGGTTCTGGATAAACCAAGGAGACGCTTTCAAATTATTAGACCCGGAAAAATTTGGCAAGACATCTGCAAGTTCAATGGGCGTGGATTTTTCCGATTATGACAGGGATGGGGATGTGGACCTTTTTGTGGTGGATATGTTGAGCAGGGATTTGGAGATGCGCAAGCGACAGGCTCCCGCTCAGGACTTGTCGGATCGTCTGGTGAACCAAGGTAAATACGCAGACCAAGTCATGAGGAACACCCTGTTGAATAATCGCGGCGACGGTTCCTTTGCAGAATTGGCAAACATGGCTGGATTGTCTGCATCAGACTGGTCTTGGTCGCCTTTTTTTCTGGATGTGGATCTGGATGGCTATGAGGATTTGATCATCACTGCTGGCCACTACAAGGACACACAGGACTTGGACGTCAACGCACTGATTCAGACCAGGCAGAAGCCAAGAGACAGATCGCTTACCGCACAACAAAGAAAGTTGCAGTTTTCAAAAGAGATGATGGAAAACAACCGTCTCTACCCCAGTTTGGATTTACCCATCATCACATTTCGGAATGGGGGCAATGGTGTGTTTGAGGAGAAGACCTTACAGTGGGGGACGAGTGACAATGGGATTCATCATGGGATGGCTTTGGCTGATTTTGACTTGGACGGCGACATGGATTTGATTGTAAACAACATGAATCAGGAACCGGGGCTTTATGAAAACAGGTTTATGGCACCACGCCTTGCCGTAATATTGCACGGTGAGTCTCCGAATACCCAGGGCATAGGTAGCAAGGTTTCGCTGACTGGTGGCGCTGTGGAGGTACAAACCAAGGAAATAGTTTCCGGAGGGCGATTCCTTTCCGGTTCGGAAACAAAAGTTGTCTTTGGCACCGGAAGCGGGTCAAACAAAATGAGCCTCGTAGTGGAGTGGCGAAGCGGAAAAACGAGTGTAATTGATCAAGTTAAACAGAATTGTCTCTACCATGTTTACGAAAAGGGTTCATCCGAAGACAAAAAAGATAAAAAACTATTGCCGACTTCTCCTTTATTCGAGGAGTTGAGTGAGAGCATATATCATGTACATGTGGAGAATGTGTTCGATGATTTTGCCAATCAACCGCTTTTGCCATTCAAACTGAGCCAAGCAGGCCCGGCAGTCTGTGTGTACGATATTAATGCAGACCATTGGGATGACTTGATCGTTGGTTGCAGCGCGGGTGGCCGGCTTCATGTGTTTCTTAACGATCAAAACGGCGGTTTTAGGCAATTGTCGGGCAGCCAGGTTTCTCAAGATGATGTGGCTTCCATTTTTTCCCTTGGCACAGGCAAAGAAAATGAGTTTTTCACCATCAACTGCGGCTATGAAGGCAGCAGTGGTGTCATTTTGAGCCGCCATCAGTTGGTGGAAGAAAAAATTCTTTCCAATAGCGTTATGAGTATCCCCATTAAATCAGTGGGTGCCGTTGCCCAGACGGATATAGATGGCGATGGTGACCTTGATTTGTTTCTTGGAGGCGGAGTTTACCCGGGGAAATATCCTGAATCATCAAAGTCCGCCATTTATCTTCAGAATGGGCCCCAGTTTGTACCTGATAGTTCCAATGCAAAAACTCTTTTGGGGTTGGGGGTCGTGAATGGTGCCGTCTGGTCTGATTTGGATGCGGATGGATATCCCGAATTGATCACAGCAGGGCACTGGCAGCCTGTTCGTATCTTTAAAAATGTGAAAGGCATCCTGAAGAATGTGACCAAAGAGATGGGGTTGGAGGGATTCACTGGTTTATGGAATTCCGTTCAAGTTGGAGATATCAATGGAGATGGCAGAATGGACTTGGTAGCTGGGAACTGGGGTTTGAACAGTCCCTACAAGTTGCCCCCCGAGAAGCCCTTGAATCTTGTTTTTGGTGATATTAATCAGGACGGAACCAACGAGCTCATCGAAAGTGATTATAATGCGGGAGTGCTTGTTCCAGTTCGGACATTCAAGGATTTGGCCGGGCCCATGCCGTTCCTGTATTCACAATTCAAGAGTTTCAGGCAGTTCAGTCGAGCAAGTGTCGCCCAAGTGCTTGGTGACACCCAAGCAAAGGCGAGGTTGCTTTCTGTACAAACATTGCATTCCTGCGTGTTCATCAATGAAGGGAATCGCTTTAGAATGGCAAACTTACCGGATGCAGTCCAGAGGGCTCCCACTCATGGCATTGTTGTTGACGATTTTGACGGGGACGGTATTGAGGATTTGTTCCTCGCGCAGAACTTCTTCCCGACACGAACCCAGAGTGAGCGGTTGGATGCATCGAGGGGCGTTCTCCTGAAGGGGCAAGGGACGGGAAACTTCACGGTCCTGGAATCTAGGCAAAGTGGAATTAATCTTGTCGGTGACCAAAGAGCCGCAGTTTCAGGAGATTTCGACCGCGATGGAATGAGTGATCTTGTCGTGACACGGAACAGTGGAGAGACCGGTCTATTTCTTAATAAATCGAAAAAAATCGGATTGCGTGTTGTGGTTCAGGGGGCTGCGGGGAATACCCATGGAATAGGATCTGTTTTGAGGTTGAAATATCATGACGGGATGGGTCCGGCTCGCCAAATTACTGGGAGCAGCGGTTACCGTTCACAGGGTAGTTCCGTTCAAGTGTTACACGCAACTCGGCCGGTTGAATCCGTTTGGATACAGAAACCCGACGGCAAGATTCTGACCCATGAAATAAAGAAGGGCACGCGTGAAGTGAGGATCAACTATTAAACGAGATTCCCGGTTTTCCCTTTAAGTCCTTAAATTGTATGGTCTTCCATTTATTTTTTTGTTAGTCATTACCTCACATAAAACAATAGAGTCATGAAAACGAAGCAAACTGGATTCACCCTCATCGAACTGTTGGTTGTCATCGCCATCATTGCCATCCTGGCCAGCCTACTGCTTCCCGCCCTGGGCAGGGCCAAGAGCAAAGCCCGACAAACGGTCTGCATGAGCAACCAAAAACAACTTGGCCTGACTATGGCAATGTATGCAGAGGATTTTGAAGGAAAGTTCCCTCTCTCATTAGCTGGTTCTACACAGCAGCACGCCAACTGGTTGGTTATTATGCACGAGGTGGGCTATCTCAGTACCATGGATTTGTTCAGCGATCCCGCCGATGTTGAAGGATCCCACAATTCGTTCGACTTCCGGAAAAGAACCATCAAGATCGGAAACAGGACCCGGGACATTGTTTTTTCATATGGTGCCAGTGAGCAACTGGTTGGCCCGGCCAACATCAAGTACAAGAAAATCAGTCAAGTACCGGTGCCGGACAAGATCCTTTTATTTGCGTGTGCCAATTACATGGTCGTACCATTCTGGGATCACGAGCGGGTCTACAATGCCAGTGGCCCACACCCAGCAGGGCAAACGACTAATCCTCCAAATGAACGCTATGCCCGCCACAACTCGGGAAAAAACAACAGGCCGAACAAGCAAAGTAAAGGTGGCAACAACATAACTTTTGCCGATCTTCACTATGAGTACAAAAACCAGTACTACATCGACAGAAACCTCTCGTGGTATGAGAATCATAAACCAATGCAATAAAATTTGATCGGTGTTTCTTTTATAAAGGTTTTAGAAGCACCTCTTTTATTCTTCTTATTTATTAATTGAAGCACTTGACTGTGCTTCATTTACACATTTTAGGTTGTTTTTTCTTTTTTTCATCTATTTATTCTTATTATTTATTAATTGGAGCACTTAACTGTGCTTCATTTACACATTTTAGGGGGTTTTTCTTTTTTTCATCTCTTTATTCTTCTTTTTTTATTAATTAAAGCACTTGACTGAGCTATATCATGCTGCAAAGTAAGACTTCTTTGCCAACTGTGTAGTTATTTTATTAATTAATAATAGCATGAAACGTCTATTACAAACCGTATTGGTGAGTAGCTTTTTAGCTGCCAGTTCTGTCACTTACGCTCAAAGTGTAGCTCAACCAGGGGACCCGCTCATTGCCTCGTCTTCAAACAGCCCCGGATCCGAGGGTGTAGCGAATGCTATTGATGGAAAGCCCACAAAGTATCTCAACTTTGACGGTGCGAATGGAGGAGCCTCCGGGTTTATCGTTTCCCCGTCTTTGGGTAAAACCATTGTCACTGGCCTTTCAATGCAAACGGCCAATGACGGGCCAGAGCGTGATGCCAAGGTGGTGACCCTGGAGGGATCCAATGACTCCGAGGCGACGGCTTGGGATGCAGGGAACTGGGAGTTGATCGCTCAAATCGATGACATTCCTGCAATTGCAGATCGTTTCGCAACCCAGACGTTCAGTTTTGAGAATAAGAAGGGTTACTTGCACTACCGATGGACGGTGGTTGAAACGCAGGGTCTCAACACTTGCTGTATGCAAATCGCCGAGGTTGATTTTTTGGGGAGTGTTTATTCAGGGCCTTCTGATATTACCCAACCTGGTGATGCTATCATAGCGTCGTCGGCAAACAGTCCTGGTTCTGAGGGTGTTGCTAATGCGATTGATGGTCAGCCAACCAAATACTTGAACTTTGACGGTGCGAATGAGGGGCCCTCAGGATTCGTGGTTACGCCATCTCTGGGCATAACCTATGTGACGGGTATAGCCTTGCAGTCAGCCAACGACGGACCGGAACGTGACCCTAAATCAATTACCCTTGAGGGATCCAACGATGATGAGATTACAGAATATGATTCCGGTAATTGGCAATTAATTACGCAGATTGATGATATTCCAGCTTGGACGGGTCGTTTTCAAACTAAGGAATTGTTCTTTGATAACGACAGGGCATTCAAGCACTACCGCTGGGTTGTGGCACTTACGCAAGGAAACAACACTTGTTGTATGCAGATTGCTGAAGTCGAGTTGTTGGGGGCTGTTCCTCCCGCAGATGTTACGAGTCCCGGAGATGCATTGATTGCTTCTTCTTCCAACAGTCCTGGTTCTGAGGGTGTTGCCAATGCGATTGATGGGCAGCCCACAAAGTATCTCAACTTTGACGGCGCGAACGGTCAGCCTTCTGGATTCGTGGTCACTCCTTCGATTGGTAAGACCGTCATCACTGGTGTCCACATGCAATCAGCCAACGACGGACCGGAACGCGACGTCAAAGTTGTCAGGATCGAGGGGTCCAATGATGACGAAATTGCAGACTACGATTCTGGAAATTGGCAGTTGATCACTGAGATGAACGTTCCAGAATATACGGATCGTTTTCAGTCTCAAGTGCTGATGTTTGAAAATGTTTGGGCTTTCAAACACTACAGATGGATAGCAGTCGAAACGCAGGGCGTAAATACTTGTTGCATGCAGATCGCGGAAGTTGAACTGCTGGGTGGTGGTGCTCCAAAGGATGTGACATCACCCGGTGATGCGGTTTATGCCAGCTCTGCCAACAGTCCTGGTTCTGAGGGTGTTGCCAATGCGATTGATGGTCAGCCCACAAAGTATCTCAACTTTGACGGCGCGAACGGTCAGCCTTCTGGATTCGTGGTCACTCCCGGGATTGGTGCAACGACGATTACAGGTGTCTCCATGCAAACTGCAAACGATGGTCCCGACAGAGATGTGAAGGTTCTTTTAATTGAGGGAACAAATGATGCAGTGAGCGGATGGGATGATGGGGCGAGTTGGACAGAAATAACACAGATTGATGATATTCCAGCGATTGCAGCTCGTTTCCAGACGCAGGAGTTTTATTTTAAAAATGACAAGGCTTACACCAGCTACAGGTGGACAGCGGTTGATACGCAAGGTCTCAGTACTTGCTGTATGCAAATCGCTGAGGTGGAGTTTTTAGCAGCCACAACAACTGTTGATTGCGATTTGGCCGCATTCAAGCGGCAACCGGTTAACGCTTTTGTACTGGACGGTGAACCGGCCACGTTCTTGGTTGAAGTTAACGGTCCATGGCCGCTGCAGTGGCACAAGAATGGAGAGGCAATTGCTGGGGCGGTTTCGACCAGTTACACAACTGAAGCGGTTAACGCAGGAAATGCATCTGACAAGTATTCCGTTCAGATAGTGGGATGTGAAATGAGTAGTGAGGTAGTGGCGACCATCCATGATCCGAGCGCGCACCCGGTTAGCATCGGTCTTAACTTTAATGGTGGAGGTGCCAATGGTGCTCCAACTGCCTCACTTCCGACAGATATAGCTGGAGTTCAGCTTCAGGCATATTGGAATAATATTGCAAACAATACCGGGAATAATGAGGAGGTGCTGCTGGATAGTCTTGGTAAAGATGCCTTGGGAGTTGAAGACTATGAAATCACAGTCGATTTTGCTTCTGCGGGCAATTGGGGTGCTGGCACAGGTGATGCAAATCCGACTCAGAGATTACTTAATGGAACACTGGTAGGGCGGGGAGGCGATTCGCATATAGAATTCCAGGAGATTCCAGATGGAAATCACACCCTGATCGTCTATACGGTCGGAATTCCACTTCAGTTCCAAAACCAATACTACAAGGTTGTAGGGGAAGAGGAGGACTCAGATCGAGTAATTTACACCGATCAGATGAATGCGGATCAATATAATCCAATTCAGCGGTTTTTCCGTGGCTCGAGCGTAGATTCAAACAATAGGACACTATCAAACTATGTGAGATTTGATAATGTAAAACCAGTTGAAGGTTATGTTCGGCTTGAGTGGGGCACAACAACAACTGGTTTTGATAGGGGTGTTGCTGTCAATGCTGTTCAGTTGATCTTGAATAATCCGGCATTGTCAATCGATCCCCCCTCAGTCACGTCTAATCCGACACCAACTATCGCTCAGGAGGGAAGTGCAGCTTCGATCTCAGTTGCAGCAACTGGCGAGGGGTTGACCTACCAGTGGCTTAAGAACGGTGCTGCTATCCCTGATGGTGGAAAAATTAGTGGCGCAACGACAGGCACTATAGTTGTCAATGGTCTATCGGAAGCCGAAGAGGGCTTTTATAGTTTGGCTATTTTCAATGAAGCGGGGAGCGTTATCACATCAAAAGCTAAACTTTCGATGGTTTCCAGTGGAGCCACGATGTCAGATGACTTGGTTGTTCACCTGAAGTTCGACGAAACCAGTGGAACAACGAGTTCAAACTCTGGTTCGGGTACTGATACAGCAACTATTTATGATGATTACGGTGACCCGAACGAGGAGCCAATTGGTGCGGAAGGACTTGTCGGGAACGGAATACTTATTAATGGCGCTGAAAGTGAGACTTACGCTTTCGGAGTTTTGGATAATTATCCCAAGATCAATGACAACGGAACGGTTTCTCTTTGGTTAAATACTCCGGGAATAGATGGTGAATCGGCCGTTGTTGTGAGAAATGGATCAGCCGTTAGTATTGTAACTGAAAACCAGTTTCAAATTACAATAACGAACAATCTCGATGGAGAGCCGGTTTTGGGCTGTGCCATTTCAGCAGGACCCAATGTGATGAACATAGTCGACACCGAAGCGCTAGCTCTAGACGAGTGGGTTCATGTTGCACTGACAGTAGATGGAGGTCAGCTAAGGTTATACAAGAATGGCAAATTAATCGGAGTGGCCGATTATTTGGATAGAATTAATGGATCAACGGAGGACTGGTTGGCTATCGGGGCGAACCTCACTTTGGTTCAGGAGGAAGGTGAAGATCCTTACTTTGCAATGGATGAAGCAAACCCTCAGGCATTCTCTGGAACTCTTGATGATTTAGCCTTGTGGCACACCTCAAGAAGTGCTGAGGAGATCGAGTCGATTTATGCTAAAGGTGTTGCAGGATCGGATGCCACAAGTGCAACTGTTACAATTCCGGATTTCGTGGAACCCGGAGAGGTCAGTGGCACGGAACCGACTATTAGTTTGGCGCGCAATAATGATGGAACGGTCACAGTAACGTATAATGGTACATTACAGTCTGCTCCTTCAGCAAACGGCCCGTGGGAGGATGTAGCAGGAGCGACAAGTCCGCTTACTATTGAGGCAGATGCTCCAGTAACATTTGCACGAAGCCGTAATTGATTTAGTTAGATTAACTAAAACGAGAACACACACCAGAGGCCGGGCTTTATGCCCGGCTTCTTTTTTTGTTTTGAGTGCTTTGGTAGAGCGAAGTGTCGACACCGGACTAGGAGATTCAATTTTCCCCTTCGGCTGTGATGGAAACTTCCGACCAAAAGCCTTTACCCGCTATCCAAGCATCTTAACTTTTGCCTGTTAGGTTTATCCTGATATTTGCATTGGCCATACGTTTGGAAAAGACGCTGGGTGCTGAGAAGTCCAGC
>Ga0302134_10001351_pt1 | contig 11570 bp, 13 predicted proteins | sample CB9_SCM_MG_FD_203123 | JGI IMG/M metagenome (GOLD analysis project Ga0302134, IMG submission 203123) | Marine microbial communities from Western Arctic Ocean, Canada - CB9_SCM | ecosystem: Environmental > Aquatic > Marine > Oceanic | place: Canada: Western Arctic Ocean | collected 2017-09-19
TTGATTATATGGGTAATTATCAACTTGGCACGGTCAATGCTATTAGTGAGGAACCTAACGCAATCATAGGTTGTACACATGACTTCGAAAGAAAATCACGAAGTGCATATTTGCAATTGGAATGCGTACGTAATTTCGATAAATTGGTTATAGAGACCTCCCGGTCCGAGATAATCCTGAACAAGGAGAACATGAATGAAATTAGTCACGGCAATCATCAAACCATTCAAACTTGATGAAGTACGAGAAGCCCTTTCGGATATTTCTGTCCAGGGAATGACAGTTACTGAGGTCAAAGGATTTGGACGCCAGAAAGGACACACCGAATTGTACCGCGGTGCAGAATATGTGGTTGATTTTCTACCGAAGGTCAAGGTAGAGGTAGCCATTGGTGATGAGAACCTGGATGCGGTCATTGAAGCAATTACCAATGCGGCAAATACCGGCAAGGTTGGTGACGGCAAGATTTTTGTCGCGCCCCTTGACGACGTCATTCGCATCAGGACTGGCGAAACCGGTGGTGAAGCCGTTTAAACCTTCACGGGGCTAGTTTCTATAACCTATCCCCACAGATCAGAAAGGGCATTCTCTTGTGCCCTTTCTTTCTTGCTTGCGATTTTAGTTGGACGATATAATCCGCCGACTTTCTTGGCCTTCCAGTTATGAAATATCAAAGTACACGAGGACGGGTATCTGGACTCTCTTTTGTCGAGGCCGTGATGATGGGCCTTGCTTCTGACGGTGGCCTTCTGGTACCCCAGACTATCCCTGACCTACGCTCTCGGCTTAAGTCCTTGCGTGGCATGAGTTATAACGCATTGGCTTTTGAGATCATGCGGCACTACATCGATGATCTGTCGGAAAAGGAACTCATCGGATTAATAGATACATCCTACGCGACATTTGATCATGAGATGATCACACCTTTGAAGTCATTAGACGATTTCCACGTGTTGGAGTTGTTTCATGGGCCGACGCTGGCGTTCAAGGATGTCGCGCTGCAGTTCCTGGGTAATTTGTTTGAACACATTCTTGAAGGCAGTGACGCGAGACTCAATATTCTTTGTGCAACCAGTGGTGATACTGGAAGTGCCGCGATCGCCGGTGTCAGAGGTAAGGCGCGTATTAATATCTTCGTGCTATATCCGACTGGAAAAACTAGCCCCTTGCAAGAACGGCAGATGACCACAGTATTGGACGATAATGTACATAACATTTCACTGAATGGTAGTTTTGACGATTGCCAGACGCTGATGAAGTCAGTGTTTTCAGATCTCAAGTTCAGAAATCACTATCAATTGGGCGCCGTGAACTCGGTAAACTGGGCTCGAATCCTGGCGCAGATTGTCTATTATTTTAGTGCCTGGTGTCAGTTGGACTGCCCCGATCGATTTAATGTTGCCGTCCCTACTGGAAATTTCGGCAACATCTTTGCTGGTTATCTGGCTAAACGCATGGGGTTGCCTATCCATCGTTTAATACTGTCCACTAATCAGAACGATATTCTCGCAAACTTCTTTAACACTGGTCTGTATCAGAGAGGTGATGTCCATTTTACGCATAGCCCGGCGATGGACATTCAGATAGCCAGTAATTTTGAACGTTACCTATTTTTCGAATTCGAGCAAGCAACAGATAAGGTATCCGACTTTATGAACCTGTTTCAGTCGACTGGTTCAGCAAGCGTCAACTTCAACACAAAAAGGCATAGTGAAGATTTCCTGGCTGGTGCTGCAAGCAATGAAGAGACACTGCAGACGATCAAGTGGTGTTATGAAAAACAGGATTATTTGGTGGACCCGCATACCGCGGTTGGAATCCATGTTGGGAGGCAGTTTAGCGAACCAGGCATTCCGCTTGTTTGTCTATCTACCGCTCATCCAGCAAAATTTGAAGGCGCCATGCAAACGGCACTACCCGAGGTCACCGTTACACATCCAATATTGTCAGCGCTAACGGGCTTGCCGGAGCGCAAACTAAAAATGGAAGTAGATGAACAAGCCGTTAAAGATTATCTTGCGGCGCGTGCTGACTAGCGATGTGAGAGACTGCCTGCGGTAATTCCTTCACACTGGACACGATGACATCTGGCGCCGTATCGCCCTTGGACTTAACCGCTTTGCTATTTATCCAGATGGTATGCATCCCAAAATTGTTTGCGGTGTCGATATCCAGGACCGGATCATCTCCAATGTAGATCATTTCATGGGGCTCGGTGTTGGTGTGTGCAAGGGCATGAGAGAACAGGTTTGGTGCGGGCTTTGGTGCGCCCACCTGTTCTGCACTAAAGGAAAATGAGAAGTATGGCGTAAGACCGAGGCGCGAAATATCGGCATTGCCGTTAGTGAGTACACCTAAGACATATGAGTTGGCAAGTTGACTAATGGCGTCCAGGGCGCCGTCGAAAAAATTAACCTCGTTTCTTGCCGCAAGAAAAATTTCCATTGCAGCGTCAGAAAGCCGCTTTGCCTCAGGCGCACCGATGTCACTGAGTAGCATTGCTTCATGAATAATACGTCTTCTTAGCTCGGTGATCTGATTGACTAATTCTGGCGTTTGTTTCAGTACGCGGCCCCGAAGCGAACGCATAGCGACGGCGTCATATTGTAGGGGTGGCGCGTTCTCCTTAAGCCACAGATCTAAGATATTTTCGGCACGTAAAATAATGGGTCTTACCGCCCAGAGGGTGTCATCGAGGTCAAAGCCAATGACCTTAATCATGCTTTTCGGTCTTGTTATGTGCCCGGGGATGGGCTTTGTCGTACACCTCAGCAAGATGCTGAAAGTCCAAATGTGTATAGATCTGTGTAGTACTGATGTCGGCGTGTCCCAATAGTTCTTGTACCGCCCTTAGATCACCTGACGATTCCAGGAGGTGGCTCGCGAATGAATGACGGAGCATATGTGGATGGACATTACCGTTTAAGTTCTGGCTGCGTGTCCAGTGTCGTACTCTCGCCTGGACATTTCTTGGACTGATTCGAGACCCCCGTTCACTTATAAATAACGCCTTATCTGTGGGTGGTCGTCGACATTTCGGTCTGGCGACAAGCCAGTTCTGAAGTGCAGAAATTGCCTTCTGACCGATGGGTACAATTCGCTCTTTGTTACCTTTACCGCGCACCTTAATAGTCCCATCATCCCAGCTGATGTCGAGGAGGTTAGTGCCCACCAGTTCTACAAGACGCAGCCCTGAAGAATAAAAAAGCTCCAACATGGCTCGATCTCGCACGGTATGCCACTTGCCACCTTTTACCTCAAGTAGTTTGTTTACCTGATCCGTATCCAACGTTCTGGGTAGTTTCTGTTCAGATTTTGGTGCGGTGAGCTGGTGCGCGGGATTGTGTTTCACCCTGCCCTCGCGATTCAAGTAGTTAAAAAATGAACGTATAGAGGACAGGCAACGTTGTTGCGATTTTCCAGAAAGCCCTTGCCGATGTCCGGCGGACAGAAATAGTCGTAGATGGTGTACAGCAAGATTGTCCCAACCCTTGATATCGGCATCGGCACAAAATGCGATCAGCCTATCCAGGTCGCGGGTATAGGCTTTGACAGTATTAGGGGACAAGTTGCGTTCGAACTGCAGATAACGCAGAAAATCGGTGAGCCAGGGATCTGCTTGCCGAGAGCCAGGCATCTAGTGATCGATATGGCGTGGAAGCATTAGTGCCAGGGCGTCTGCTACAAATCCGATAAACAGTGTGCCAAGACCGGACTTGAAGTAGTCCTTATCTTCACTGCCGATCGCCAGTAATGCGATGGGCTCGTCTATACGTACTGCAAGTACTGCAGCCGAGTGAACCTTGTCACTAGCATGGCGAAACAAAAAATCCTGTTCTGCAGGGCGCAGTACACCCAGCGTGGGTTCGGTTGCACGCAGTAACGCACCGACATACTCGGCCGCACTAATTTGATTGACCACTGAGGTGAAATGGTTGATTTGGCGCGGCGTGGCTCCGAATACGATCAAGCTGTAGGCCGTGCTCTTGAACTCCTGGTTAAAGCTGTTTTCCAGGGCGGCGAAAAAACTGTCGCTGTCATGGCTTGCGATCAGGCTAAGGATCAATGATCGACATTTATCGAATACCTCGTTGTTGCTTTGGGCGGCGGCGAGTAATTCATCGAGCTTGTTTCGGGTTTCGGCATTCTGTTCGCGCAACAGGCTGGCTTGTCTCTCTACGAGGGAGACTGTGTTGCCGCTGTCTTGTACGAACGTCAGTGATTGAAGTAACTGCTCTCTACCGATGAAAAAATCCGGGTGGGCCGCCAAAAATTCAACTACATCATCGGGGTTCATCTGATCGGTCCTGCCTCTGCTGTATTCATATATGTAGTCTGCCCTCGTAAACTCGACAAGCTGAACCTGTCATGTATATATCTGCTTCATTCCCAGCCCATCTAATATCGAGCTTTCCACCAGGCAACGATACGCAAACCTGCTCATCCAACAAGCCGCGAAGTCTACCCGCAACCACCGAGGCACAGGCGCCAGAACCGCAGGCAAGGGTTTCTCCTACGCCGCGCTCGTGCACCCTTAAAGCGATTTCGCTTCGCGACAGAATCTGCATGAAATTCACGTTCGCGCGATCTGGAAAACGTTTGTGTGACTCAAGAATTGGCCCTAGTCTGTGTACTGGTGCGTTTGCAACATCATCAACCACTAACACCGCATGCGGATTTCCAATATTGATTGCGGACAGGCATACCCGTTCAGGTTCCCCGCATTGGTTAAGGGGGCTCAAAACCTCAACGTCATAGCTTATCTGTGAGTGGTCAGCCAGGAACGGAATGTGCTCCGGTTCGAGCCTTGCTGGGCCCATGTTGACAGTGACATTTCCATCACGTTCCAGTGTGCACTCGATGTTACCGTTTTTAGCTTCCAGAATAATCTGAGACTTGGTAGTCAGACCTCTATCCCTGACAAAACGGGTTAAACATCGGGCGCCGTTGCCACACTGTGCGGCTTCAGAGCCGTCAGTATTATAGATTCGGAAGCGAAAGTCTGCGGTGGGACTACTGGGCGGCTCCGCGATCAGCAGCTGATCGAAGCCAATACCCAGCCGTCGGTCCGCTAGCATGCGAATTTGATCTTCATTCAGCCTAATGTCCTGCGAAATGAGATCAAGCAGCATAAAGTCGTTGCCGATGCCGTGCATCTTTGTGAATCGTAATAACATGACGCTAGATTACTGGAGCACCCTGCTATTGCAACCCTGGTGTCACGTCTTGGGCACCGAAGGCGCTCCGCAGACCATGGTTGCCAATCGTCAACCAGAGAGCGTTGTTTCCAGGCGCAACTGGTCGTCAATAGTTTCCCGTTGTCGAACACAGTAGTGGTTACTACCGGAAACAATGACTTCTGCCGCGCGATTACGGGAGTTGTAGTTGGAACTCATGACAAAGCCGTATGCGCCGGAAGAGTGCACCGCGATCAGATCTCCTGTCGCGATAGCCAATTCACGGTCGTGCGCGAGAAAATCACCGGTTTCACAAACCGGACCTACAACGGACCAGGTTTCCGGATCGCCGCGTAATTCAACGGCAGAAACCTTCTGCCAGGCGTTGTATAGGGCCGGTCGAATTAGATCGTTCATTGCTGCGTCTACGACCGCGAAATGATGGTCACCATTTTTTTTTGTAAGTTCTACTCTGGACAACAATATCCCGGCATTAGCGACGATGTATCGACCCGGTTCGAATAGTAGTTTTTGACTATGTCTGCCCATGGTTTGCAGAACCGCACTAGCATAGTCTTCCACGGCGATGGGCTGTTCATCTTTGTAACAAACGCCAAGCCCGCCCCCAAGATCAATATGATCAAGGGTAATACCCTCGTGCTCCAAATCATCAACTAGCTGTAAAACTTCGCCAAGGGCATCGGTCAGTGGGCTTAGCTCTGTAATCTGAGATCCGATATGGCAATCGATTCCCACAATGTTGATATTGTTCATCGTGGCCGCACGCTGATACATTTCTACGGCAATATCTGAACTGACCCCGAACTTGTTCTCTTTCAAACCCGTCGCAATATAGGGGTGAGTCCCTGGATCGACGTCTGGATTGACGCGTATCGATATCGGCGCGACCAGGCCCAGTCCTGCGGCGATAGTTTGCAGGCTATCCAGCTCCGCGGCTGATTCGACGTTAAAACAAGCGATCTTCGCTTGCAGCGCCATTTGAATTTCTGCGGCGGTTTTGCCTACCCCGGAGAACACCACGCTGGCTGCGTCCCCACCCGCTCTTAACACCCGCTGTAGTTCACCACCGGACACAATGTCAAAACCGGCGCCTAATCGAGCCAAAATATTGAGGACCCCGAGGTTGGAGTTTGCCTTTACTGAGTAACAAACCCTATGTGGGTGTGCTGCAAAAGCCTGCTCGAAACTTGTATAAGCTGTCTCGATATCGGTGCGACTGTACACATAGGTGGGTGTGCCGTGGGCATTGGCGATTTCAGTTAAAGCCACATCCTCGGCAAACAACGCGTCATTCACATAGTGAAAACTAGTCATCGTCATCCTCTTCTGTTGCCGGCACGCTGGCTGTTGATGCCGCGGTGTCCGTTGTCTGTTCCAGAAACAGCGCACCCTTCTGACCACAACCGGTCAGCAGACCGACAAAAAAAAGTAGCAGGAAGCCCCTCATGAGCGTCAATGTCCGAAAGAAAGCGTTGCAGTATACTTCTAAGCTCGAGGTAAGCAAAAATGCTTGTGGGAGATTAAAGTGCAGGACGCAGAATTTCATGCGCGGGTAGACGAGATTTTTAACAGGCTCGAGGACGAACTGGACGCCCAGGAGCTGGATCTGGACATTGATTCCTCTAGTGGAATTCTAACGATTGGGTTTCCAAATGGGACCTCGGTAATTGTTAGTCGTCAGATTGCAGCCCACGAAGTATGGGTAGCCGCGCGTTCTGGTGGATTTCATTTGTCTAGGGGAGAAAATTGGTTTTGTAAAGTGACCGGGGAAGACCTGGCATCGCTATTAAGCCGGGTCCTGACTGAGCAGCTGGATGAGACAGTAACAATCACTGTTTCATAGCATTTCTAGCTGTTTGAATGGCCAGAAGAACACTTGCCGGTGCGGTACCACCGATGTGAGATCTGGCATTGACTGACCCTTCAAGAGACAGGTCCACATCGTCTTCGATTAATTCGCAGTGCGCCTGTAGTGTCGCCAGGGGCACCCCCGAAAGATCAGTGTCATTTTGTATTGCTAGCCCAACAAGCTGTCCCACCACTTCATGGGCATCGCGAAATGGAAGCCCTTTGTTGACGAGATAATCTGCAAGATCTGTGGCAGTAGCATGCCCCTTACTTGCCGCTTGTATCATATTGGCTTTCTTCGTGATAATTGCTGGGATCATGTCAGCATAAGCGGTCAGACATTTAAGGACCGTTTGTACCGTGTCGAATAGCGGTTCCTTGTCTTCCTGATTGTCTTTGTTGTATGCAAGAGGTTGACCCTTCATCAATGTAAGCAGTGCCATGAGGTGACCAAATACTCGACCGGATTTACCGCGCACCAGCTCCGGTACGTCCGGGTTTTTTTTCTGCGGCATGATTGAGGAACCGGTGCAGAATCGATCCGGTAAATCAATGTAATCGAACTGAGGGGACGACCAGAGGACGATCTCCTCGGCCCATCTGGAAAGATGCATCATGAGAATCGCTGCGGCGCTGGTGAATTCGATCGCGAAATCACGATCACTAACAGCGTCAAGGGAGTTCGTTGCAACGGCCTCGAAGCCCAATAATCTTGCAGTGAGTGCGCGATCAATTGGATAGGTGGTACCCGCCAGCGCAGCCGCACCCAAAGGTGAAACATTAATTCGCTTGCGACAGTCGCTCAAACGATCATAGTCGCGCTCGATCATCGTAAACCAGGCCATAAGATGGTGTCCGAAGGTCACCGGTTGGGCAACCTGCAAATGGGTCGAACCAGGCATAATGGTATCGACTTCTTGCTCTGCCAGATCTAGCAGCCCGTTTTGTAGCCTTCGGAGTTTCTCCAGGATCTCATCGACCATAGCGCGCAGATATAGGCGAATGTCGGTTGCTATCTGATCGTTTCTAGAGCGACCGGTATGGAGCTTTTTGCCAGTGTCCCCAATGATGTCTGTTAAGGCCTTTTCAATATTCATGTGAACATCTTCCAAAGCGACAGACCAGGTAAAGTTTTCCGCGGTGATTTGTGCAGCGATTTGCGCAAGTCCACGCTTGATATCCGCCAGTTCATCAGCGCTTAAAACACCAACCTCCGCCAGCATTGTTGCATGGGCGATCGAGCCTTGAATGTCGTACTGTGCCAGTTGCTTATCAAAGTCCACCGAGGCAGTAAAGGCCTCTACAAAAGCATCGGTGGCTTCGGTAAAGCGGCCGTCCCAGAGTTTGTTCTTATCGTTCATTTTAGGTTTACGCAGAGTCTCGCAGGGAAAGATTATAGCAGTTCAGGGGCGAAATCAGCATAATCAGAAATTGCTTGGTTCCTGACCTGACTGGCTCTTTAGAGAAGGGCGTTAGAGGAGGTCGTCCGGCGCAATAATTACCACAGGGACAACTGGTGACAGAAGACGAGTTTTTTACCTGATCTGTGCAATCCGCAAAGCATTTTATTTTTGGTGTTGATTACTGAGCTTCTCTTGCTGGTGCTGACACTGGCAAATTCCAGTCTGGTCAACTTTTCTTGGAGTAGCCTTGGTGTTACGTCGCTTTTCGTGCAATGGATTGTACTCTCTTCTGCGGCGCTGCTTTGTAACTTGCGTTCCTGGTTGGCCAAACAGCACCTTATAAAGTCTGTATTGATAGCTTATTCCCTTGTACTCGCTACGACGTTGATTGTGAGTGGATCCTCCTTGGGTCAGAATCCTTGGGGGAATGGAGACATACGGCCGTATCTTTAGGAACCTGATCATCGCAGCAATAATGAGTGGCATCGCGTTTCGCTATCTGTTCTTGCAGTATCAGTTACGGCGCCAGGAGCAGGCAGAACTCAATTCTCGCATTCAGGCATTGCAGTCCAGGATAAGTCCTCACTTTCTATCCAATAGTATGAATATTATTGCCAGTTTGATTAGCGTAGACCCGGACCTTGCAGAGCGAGTGGTTGAAGACCTTTTGGGATTGTTCCGTGCCAGTTTAAGCGATATCACCAATGAGCCGGTGCCTTTGGCACAGGAGCTCGCATTGTGCCAAAAATATGCACATATTGAGAGTTTGCGGCTAGATGAACGCTTACAGCTTGAATGGCAGATCGATGTCGATGTAAATGAAGTACACATCCCCATGCTGACGCTGCAACCATTGCTGGAAAATGCAATATATCACGGTATTCAGCCACTACCTGAAGGTGGTTTGGTTACCGTGATAATCAAAGAGTTGGCCGGTAAGTTGCAGATAAACATCACTAACCCCATCGCCGCTGACGATCATTCCCGCCAAATGAATGGCTCTGGAGAACATTCGACATCGTTTGCAGGCGGTTTATGGCAGCGAGGCTGAGGTTATTACAGAACAGGATAATGAGTATTTTCACACACTGATTAGCTGTCCTTTTCCGCTGGCCATCTCCCGATGAGTAATGGTGGCCTGGATGGCCTATTTGCAGGTAAATTCGGCGTAAGTGTGACGCACTTCACACTTCTCGAAGATGAGCACTGAATTTCTATTTTTGTGCAGTACGTCGCAGTTCTATAGCCAAAAAGGAGTAATTTAGCGTGTTATGGAGTTCCTTCACTTGAAGGAAACGGAAATTGCAAAGGGGTCAAAGGCCTATGAAAGTGCTAGTAGTCGACGATGAGAAACTCGCTAGAGAGCGTCTGCAAAGGATGGTATCTACGCTAGATAACTACGAAGTTTTTGCCGAGGCGGCTTCTGGCGACGAAGCGGTCAGGAAAGCCGTCGAATACTCGCCGGATCTCGTGCTTCTAGATATTCGTATGCCGGGGAGCGATGGCCTGCAAGCGGCCGATCAGTTAGCGGGATTGGCATCTCCGCCTGCAGTGATATTTTGTACCGCATTTGCAGATCATGCTATTGATGCATTTGATGCTAGCGCAGCAGGTTACCTGCTCAAACCTATTCGCCGGGACGCGCTGATTGACACGCTAGGCAAAATAGGGACGGTCAATTCAGTACAAAGACGAGCAGTAACCGGGCTCGATGCTGTCAGCCATGATTGTCGGGCCAGAACCCATATCAGCGCTAAGACTCGCCGGGGAATTGAGTTAATACCTTTTGCGGAAATGCGGTTCTTTCAGGCCGACCACAAGTATGTCACCGTGCGCCATGAAGGCGGCGAGGTACTCATTGATGACACGCTTCGAGACCTGGAAACAGAGTTCGGAGAGAAACTCGTGTGTATTCATCGCAACGCGCTGTTGATGACTGATCATCTTGAGGGAATCGAGCGCGATACGTCGGGTCATTATCGAGTGAGAATGCGGGGTGTTGATGAAAAACTCGATGTTAGTCGTCGTCATGTGTCTAGTCTGCGTCTTCTGGTGCAAACTCTGTAGAAAGGTCAGTCGCCACGGAAATGAACTGTGCTAACCTTTGGTTTTAACGGTCCACGGTAAAGTGTTCAATGACCCAAATCCTTCGAATTGCGACCAGGCAAAGCACCTTGGCGCTTTGGCAGGCCAACTACGTCCGTGATCTATTGCTGGATTCAAATTCAGCGCTGCAAGTTGAAATTATAGGGTTTACTACTGAGGGAGATCGAAACCAGCGCAGTCCTCTCAGCAAGATTGGTGGTAAAGGACTCTTTGTCAAAGAACTTGAAGTCGCATTGTTAAATGGCAGTGCGGACATCGCTGTACACTCCATGAAAGACGTTCCAGGAGAGTTGCCTGTGGGGCTTGAAATAGCCGCCATCTGTGAACGTGCGGATCCTCGTGATGCATTGATAACGAGAGATGGTTCTTCATTAAAAAATTTTACTAGTAAGGCCAGGATAGGAACATCCAGTTTGCGGCGTAGAATACAGTTGCAGCAGAAATTCCCCAACCTCGACTATTTGGAATTACGCGGCAATGTCGATACCAGGCTAGGCAAGTTGTACGACGGATTGTACGACGGGATTATACTGGCCACGGCAGGCCTAAGCCGCTTGGGCCTGGCAGATCGGATTTCAGAAATTATCCCCGTGAATGTTTGTCTACCCTCAGCTGGACAAGGAGCAGTTGGCATTGAATGTCGATCTGATGATCAGTTTGTTAAGTCAGCGATTGCGCCTCTCAATCACGGAGATACTGAGCTCTGCGTTACTACGGAGAGAGCTGTCACCACACACCTCGGCGCCAATTGCACGTTACCAATAGCTGTATATGCGGATTTGCAGGGAGAACAAATGAGTTTGCATTCATTTGTCAGCGATTTTTCAGGACAACGTATTTTGAGAAGAGCGGCGGAGGGTTCAAAAACAGACAGTTTGCGTATCGCTGGAGAGGTCGCAACAGGGTTGATGAGTGAAGGTGCTGCGGTACTGATTGCCGATGAGGGAGGACAACAATGACAGCGAGAGGCATCATTCTGACCCGACCAATGGGTTACAACCGCGAGTTTATGCAG
>Ga0302134_10001352_pt1 | contig 11557 bp, 11 predicted proteins | sample CB9_SCM_MG_FD_203123 | JGI IMG/M metagenome (GOLD analysis project Ga0302134, IMG submission 203123) | Marine microbial communities from Western Arctic Ocean, Canada - CB9_SCM | ecosystem: Environmental > Aquatic > Marine > Oceanic | place: Canada: Western Arctic Ocean | collected 2017-09-19
CAAGTCTTGCTACCGAGGGTACGTTTTGGAGTCCTTAATTAGCCACAAAAAACCATCAACGGGATGATTACCGTTGATGGTTGAGAGGGTTCCGTTTGGACTAGGCTGGACTAGGCTGGACTAGGCTTTTGCCGTGCCCTTTCCTTTGCCTTTTCCTTTGCCTTTACCTTTACCAGTTGGTTTTACTGGCGTGAAGGTGAGCTCCTTGGCATCTTTCTTACGGGTGACTTTGACGGTGTCGCCTTCTGTGATGTCAGCGCGTAGTAGGGATTCGGCAAGTGGGTCCTCGAGGTAGCGTTCCACGGCGCGGCGCATAGGGCGGGCCCCGTAGTTTGGATCGTAACCTTTTTCCATGAGCAGCTCACGGGCGGTTTTATCCAGCTTGAGTGTGATGCCTTTTTCCTTGAGACGCTCGATGAGCTTGGTGCTCTCGAGATCGACAATGACATTGAGCGCAGCTTTCTCCAACATGTGGAATACGACGACGTCATCAAGTCGGTTCAGGAATTCGGGTTTGAACTGCTTTTTAGCAGCCTCCATGATCTTTTCCTTCATACCCTCGAAGTCGGACTCTTCTTCCTGCATGGCACCGAAGCCAAGAGACGTCTGGCGTTTGATGTCTGAGGCACCTGCGTTTGAGGTGAGGATGATGATAGTGTTGCGGAAGTCGATTTTGCGACCAAAACTATCTGTGATCGTTCCTTCCTCCAGAATTTGAAGGAGAAGGTTCATCACATCCGGGTGGGCTTTTTCGATTTCGTCAAAGAGAACCACCGAGTAGGGGCGGCGTCTAACGGCCTCGGAAAGCTGGCCACCTTCCTCGTAGCCTACGTATCCCGGAGGGGAACCGATTAGGCGTGAGGTGGAGAACTTTTCCATGTACTCGGACATGTCGATTTGAATGAGTGACTCTGGGTCACCAAACATAAACTCGGCAAGGTTGCGGGCGAGGTAGGTTTTACCAACACCGGTGGGTCCGAGGAAAAGGAAGGAGCCAATCGGGCGGCGAGGGTCTTTCAAGTCGGCTCGTGAACGGCGCAGAGCTTTTGAGATGGTAACCACCGCGGTGTCCTGACCAATGACAGCCTCCTTGAGTTTTTTCTCCATATTGAGGAGTTTATCGGCTTCCTTCTGCTCCATGCGCTGGAGTGGCACACCGGTCCATTTGGAAATAACGGCCATGATTTCGTCCTCACCGACTTCGACGATGGTTTCCTCACTCTCGGCTTTCCATGTGGCAACGATATCCTCTAGTTCCTGCTTGGCAGTCTTTTCTGCATCGCGCATTGAGGCGGCTACTTCAAAATTCTGTTCGTTGATCGCAGCTACTTTGTCGGCTTGGATGTCCTCGATTTTAGCTTCGAGTTTTTTGAGCTTGGGTGGACGTGTCATCTGACCGATGCGCGCGCGTGAGCCGGCTTCGTCGATCACGTCGATCGCTTTGTCGGGTAAAAAGCGGTCGGAGAGGTAGCGTGAGGAAAGTTTGACCGATGCTATGATGGCTTCTGGAGTGTACTTTGCCTTGTGGTGCTCTTCATACTTAAACTTGAGTCCCTTTAGAATGGCGACGGTGTCGTCTTGTGAAGGTTCCTCCACTTTGACTTTCTGGAATCGACGTTCGAGCGCAGAGTCCTTCTCGATGAACTTGCGATACTCGTTCAGGGTGGTGGCTCCCACACACTGAAGCTCGGAGCGGGAGAGCGCCGGCTTGATGATGTTAGAGGCATCCATGGCGCCTTCGGCAGAGCCTGCACCCACGATGGTGTGAAGTTCGTCGATAAAGAGGATTATGTCTCCTGCTTTGCGGATCTCATCCATGACGGCTTTGATGCGTTCCTCGAACTGGCCACGGTATTTTGTGCCAGCGACCATCAATGCGAGGTCGAGTGTGACTACTTTGCGGTCGCGCAGGAGTTCCGGCACGTTGCCGTTAACGATTTCTTGAGCGAGGCCTTCGACGATGGCAGTTTTTCCCACACCGGCTTCACCGATGAGCACGGGGTTGTTTTTGGTGCGGCGGCAGAGAATCTGGATAACACGCTCGATTTCGGACTCTCGGCCAATGACCGGGTCGAGTTTATCTCTCGCAGCGAGCTTGGTGAGATCACGACCGAATGCTTTTAAGGCAGGGGTTTTGTTTTTACCTTCACCCTCGCCGCCAGGCATTTCAGTTTCGCCTTCGTCTTCAAAGTCCTCAAACTCATCTCCGATGTCATCGGGGTTAAAATTGGGATCAATCTCGGCGAGAATTTCCTGGCGGGTCTGGTTGATATCGACGTTCAGGCTGGTGAGAACGCGAGCAGCAACGCCTTCGCCCTCACGGAGGAGGCCTAAGAGCAGGTGTTCGGTTCCTACGTATGAGTGGTCGAGGTTTTCGGCTTCCTTGTTGGAGAGCGACAACACTTTTTTGACACGTGGTGTGTAGGGAATGTTCCCTGAGATTTTGCTTTCGGGGCCGGAACCGACTTGTTTTTCTACCTCGATACGGACGGTCTCGAGATCGAGGCCCATGTTTTTTAATACACTGACGGCAACACCCTGACCAAGCTTGATAAGGCCAAGGAGGATGTGTTCAGTGCCCACGTAGTTATGGTTAAAGCGATCGGCTTCTTTGCGGGCGAGGGCGAGTACTTGTTGTGCTCTTGGAGTGAAGTTATTCATAATGTGTGATGATGCAAATTATGCAGATGGGGGTGAATTAGGTGGTGTTTCAGGTAGTGTGTTGCCTGAATCAGGATGTTTATTGATAAAACTAATAACAGGTGTTGGGAGGTATTGCAACCTGCTACGAATAATTTCCGCGCGAATTGTGTCTCTTTCTTCGGGTGATAGCTTCCGATCGGCTAGATGTTGAAGGTGGGCAGGCTCGATGTCCATCAGCAATGAGTCACATAGTTTGATTGCATCTTTTGGGAAACATCCCATGTCAGCGCCGAGACGAATCAATGATAAATGCGTGAGCGCTTCCTTGGAATCAATCACGTAAGCGTATTTTAGCAGACCGTAAGCGCGGGAAATTTTGTCGGCAATCATCTGCGGGTCATCCTCAACAAGTTTGAGGCGAGCATGGCGTTCCTGATCGCGGACTCTTTGGATGACACGTTCGAGGCGACTAATAATATCGTCCTCGGATTCACCCAGTGTGGATTGGTTAGAAATCTGGAATAGGTGACCGAGCGACTCGGTTCCTTCACCAAAGATACCCCGAACAGCTAGGCCGAGCTTTCCTACCGCTTGGATCACTTGACCGATGTGGTCACTGATGACGAGACCGGGAAGGTGGAGCATGGCTGAGGCGCGGAGGCCAGTGCCAACGTTAGTAGGGCAAGCTGTTAGGTAACCCAGTTCGTGATCGAAGGCATACGGTAATGTCTTTTCAAGTTGGGCATCGACCTCGGCAATCAGTTCGTAGGCTTCACGCAGGTGGAGCCCAGAGCGGATCGATTGCAAACGAAGATGGTCTTCTTCGTTGATCATCACGCTGAGCGTTTGGCTACGATTGACCACGGCGGCGCTGCCGTCGCTGCGGGCGGCCTGTTCACGGCTGATTAGGTGACGTTCGACAAGAACTTGTTTTTGAACCGATGAAAGTTCACTCAGTTGGTGAGAGAATGCATCCTTCATTTCGGGGAGCTCTTCAATTTTCTCGCGCAGAAGAGGAAGGATATCGATGCGTTCCTCTTTATGTGCCCACCCGGGGAAGGGGGAGCCTGTAATGTTGCGCGCTAGTCGGATACGGCTTGTTAGGACGATCGCGCTATCGGCGTCCGCGCCGGTCATCCAGTCGGCAGGGTGTTTAAGGAGTGTGGTAAATCGCATCATGGAAAATTATAGAAATTAGGATTCAGCAATCGGGAGTCAGGGATGCTTCCTCGGTGATGTTTTTAATTTTATCGCGAAGAGCGGCGGCCTTTTCGTAGTCCTCGGCACCGATGGCTTGGTTCATCTCCAGCTGGAGTTGTTCGAGTTGTTGGCGTTTTTCGAAGGCTTCGATCATTCCCTCTGGTACACGTCCGGTGTGGCTGGTGCCCTTGTGCATGCCGCTGAGGTTGTTTTTAATCTCGGTGCGGAAAAACTGGTAACATTGGCTGCAGCCGAGGCGGCCTGTTTTTTTCAGATCGTCAAAGGCGAAGCCACATCCTGGGCATATCCCGGAGCCCCCAGTATCACCGGCAGGCTGGATCATGGGCAGTTCAATGGTTTCATTTCCCATCGGAATTTCAAATTTGGAAGTCTTGGAATCTGGAGAGGGTTTGTCACCCGAAAGATCCATCTCCCCAAGCAGAAATCCCTCGGGATCCGTCACGCCATGTTTGGTGGCGCACGTTTCACATAGGCAGCTCTTCTTGGTATTGCCGTCAATAATCTGAGTAAAAAAGACGGTCGCCTTACTGTCGCAGTAGTCACATTGCATCGCTGGATGGGATCGTAGACTCGCCGTGCGGAAATGCGAAAGGAAAAGCGCAGGATGGCACGATTTTTTTTTGTCAGGGGTAGATAGGCAAAAAAGGAAGCTAAAACACCGCCTTGCCAAGCCCAGTGTTCCCCGTCATTCTTTGGTTGTTCGGCAGCACCGTCGATCTTGGTTATTAGTATGAATATTTTCAACCACATTGCGTCCAACTCACTGAAAGGACCTCTTCCACCGGACTCATCTCCGGACGGCGGCCCCGTCAGTGACATTGATGGGACCTCTGGTAACACCTCCCAAGGTGACAAGGTGGACGGTCCTGAAGCTTTAGAAAATAAGGATCACACAGCTGATCCGGTCGATAAGAACAAAGAGAACGAACAGAACGAACGGGCATCGAGTGCTAGCGAAGATGCTGAATGGGTAAAAAAAGCCCAGCAAGGCGACACGCGGGCATTTGATCGACTCGTTACCAAACACCGTGGAAAAATCTACGCCATGATAATCAATATGGTCAAAAACGACGCCGATGCATGGGACCTCTCTCAAGAGGCCTTTATCAAGGCATGGAAGGCACTGCCGAAGTTTGAGGCACGTTCCCGTTTTTCCACATGGCTATTCCGCATCAGTCATAATGTGGTCTACGATTGGTTACGGAAACGCCGCATCGAGAGCGATGGAGAGCTCAACGATGAGGTTTTCGACGCAAACCGGATCGACCCAGGCGCCATCGCTACACCCCACCACGACAAACGACCGGACGAAGCGCTCGAGCAGAGCGAGCTACAACAACAAATTCAAGATGCCATTGGTAAACTCTCCGAGGAGCACCGTGAGGTCATCCTGCTACGAGAAGTTCAGGGGCTCGACTACAAGGAGATCTCGGAAATTACAGAGAACTCCCTCGGCACTGTGATGAGCCGTCTTCACTACGCCCGTAAAAAACTTCAAACTTATCTCGCGCCCCAAAGGGGCTAAAACTCTAAGTTCCAAATTCCAAAAACCAATTAAAGGCAATGAAAACAAAACCCGATGAAACCACACTCACTCTCTGGATGGACGGTGAGCTAGAAGGCGATGAGCTGACGCGTATTGAGGCATGGGCCCAGGACCACCCTGAGATTCTTGCCGAGCGTGATGCCGTGCAAGCGATGAGCGCAAACATCAGAGGCAATATCCCTGCTAGCATCGAGCCGCCGTATCCCAAATTTTTTAATCAACACATCCTCCGTCACATCGACGATGAGGTGATACCAGCCGCTATAGAACAACAAAAAGGCAGCTTCTTTCAGCAGTTTGGTAGATGGCTTGCCATTCCCGTGGCTGCCGGTGCGATGGCTGTATGTTTCTACTTGGGCACCCAGGTCGGCGAAGGTCCTGATCCGACGACGCCAGTCTACACAGTATCTGCCACCCCCACGGTTTACACACCCGATGGTGGTGTAAGCGGCGCTATGTTTGATTCAGAGGATGCTGGAGCCACCGTCATCGTTTTGGAGGGCCTTGAAGACATTCCCGATGATCTAGAAATGGTCGGAGAACCCTCGAGCCAGCGACCCGGCTCAGGTGCTGTGATGGTCAATACCGAATTGGTATTTTAATCTACCGAGATGACGTTCTAATTTTTAAATCCTGAGCACCCGAAAAACCCGACAATCGATATGACAAAGACCCTTGGCCTCTTCTCAGCCTTCTGCCTTCAGCTTGCTGCGCTGTCCACGTCTGTGTTCGCCGATGAGGGGGGCGCGGATCGAGGTAAGGAGGTCGTCGGGAAAGTAAAAGCCACGCTCTACGTCGGCACCGATGCCGATCCATCCACCTTGGGTGATAAGGTGGTTGCTGTCGATGAAGCCACGGCGAAAAAACTCCGAAGTATTCAGAAAATGAACTTCAAGCACTACCGTAAACTTGGCGCCGACACCCAGCCAGTTTACCGTAGCTATGAAAACTGGCTCATGCCACTGAAGCCCTCGGAGGAAATTCTTCTAAGTTTTGAGTCGCGTGGACGTTCTTCTGATGGTGGGCTGCGTCTTGACCTTGAACTTTGGCAACACCGCCGTAAGGTAATGAAAAGCGATCCCGTCCTGCAAAGGGGACGGCCGTTGCTCATTCTTGGTCCCAAATGGCGTGGTGGGACACTGATCATCGCCGTTGAACTCATCGAAAATTCACTTAAAAAATAATGCGTCCACTTACCGTTTTTTCTCTCCTTCTTATTACAAGCTTCGCGCTTTTTTTCTTAACACTCGGTCAGAGGGTTAAAGCAGATCTTGTGGTTCCTCCTGTAGAGCCTAAGGGTGCTGCGACTCCGCCGTCTCTCCCCCAAGCTAAGAAAGCTGAGGCGGGCACAGGGCTGACGTTTGTGCAGAATAGAATCACAGTTACCTCTGCCCCGGATGCTAAAAAAATAACCGTCCCATACACTTTCCAAAACAAGAGCAATCGCACGATCAAAATTGCTCGCTACGATTCCGCCTGCTCATGCCTGAGTGCCAAGGTGAAGGGTGGGAAACTGGAATATAAACCAGGTGAAAAGGGAGAGCTGAAAGTCGATTTTGAATTAGGTAACTTCTCAGGGTTTGTTGAGAAAACCGTGCTGCTTTGGACAACCGATGATAACGTAGAGACCCCTTCTTCAGTTCTTACCGTAGCTCTAACAATACCGGTATTATTTGAACTGACACCCAAGACCATTTTTTGGGAACAGAACGGGACTAAGGAGGCCAAGGTGTTTAAAATAAAAGTAACAAATACCGACCCGATCCGTATTAAAAATCACTCTGGTACGAACACCAATTTTGTTTATGAGATAAAAACCATCAAGGACGGCTGGGAGTATGAGTTGGTTGTTACCCCCAAGGATGTGACCTCGCCTGCTTTTGGCATGATCAAGCTGGCTACTGACTCAGCCATTCCTCGTTACCAGCGTCAAATGGCCTTTGTGTGTGTTCGGAGAGCGGTTAAGCCTACTCCTTCAGTGGTTCCTGCCCCACCAGTTGTGAAGCCTGTTTCCCCGTGAAATTAGCTTCCAATCTGTTGCTTGAAACCGGCGGATAAAACTAATAGCTCTATCTTTCCCACCCTTGGCTTACGATAACGTTAAGCTCAATGTATGGGTGGTTGGGGTCGGTAGTATTCCAGCGGAAGGATAATACACAAAATCTAGGCACGGTGTAGGGGAAGTCCTTGCGTGTGGCGACGTGCTCCATTAGCGAGGAGTTTTTATTCAGGTAGGCATCAAACATGGTGGCCCCACGTGGGTGGCTTTTGATCACAAGGCGGGCCATGGATTCTCTCAGCTCCTTGGGTAAGTCTTTGGAGAGAGCCGCCATACGTGAAGTGGCCCCACAAAACGGAGCCAAAGGATTGTTGATGAATTCGCTGGTCTGACCCGGCCAAATAACCCGAAATAAGACCAATGAAACGAAAAAAAAGACACCTGACCGCCGAATTTAAAGCCCGTGTTGCCACGGAAGCCATCAAAGAAGAAAAGAGCATTCAGCAGATAGCGCAAGAGAACGATATCGCACCGACCCAAGTCAGCGCCTGGAAGAAGGAGCTGCAGGATCGCATGAACGAAATTTTTGAGCGCAAAAATGCGGCCGATAAACAACTCCGACATCAGGAAAAAAGAGGCGGCCACCTGGAACGTAAGATCGGACAACTCGTTATTGAGAAGGAGTTCCTCGAAAAAAAGTGCAAACAGTTGGTATTGGCTTCTAAATCCCAGACGTTAAAGACGCCAACAGCCTGAAGAACGGCGAGTACTAGAGCTACCGCGACGATGAGGAAGGCCAGCGGAAAGATCACACGCATCCAGCGAGCTCGGGGTTTTTGCTTTGATTGAGATTGGGGTTGAGGTTTTTGCTGTGGCTGTCCGGCACGTTGACGGGCACGTTCGCGAGCCACAGGTGATTCTTGTAACGGTCTTTCGGCGTTCGGCCGCTCTGCTCGGGCGGCAGGATTCTCCCCCGCTTGTGGAGTTCTGTTTTGCTGAAGAGGATGCTGGGGATTTTGAGCAAGCGGCTGTTGTTGCTGAGCCTGCTGTTGCACCGGTTGTTGGATTGCCTGCTGGACCTGCTGCGGTGGTAGAGGAGCCGTAGCAATAGGTTGGATACTTGGTTGAGGCGCGGAAATGCTGGCTGAACATTGCGGACACGGGCCGGTTACGCCAGCCATCTGCGACGGAACCTGGAGCTTCATGCTGCAATTTGGGCAGTGAAAGGTTATCATTTCGGGGGTTTGCATCAATCCTGAGGGGGGGCTTTAGGTAATTCCAATCCGAGAGGTGACCGTAGTAAGTTCCTCTGTATCGTCAATAAGGGAGGCTAAAATATCTTGATATCTAAATGACATCTCGCAGAGACTTTTATCGTTATGTTATCAATGACGGATGATGAGGCAGAGTTTTTCTGAAAGATCGCAAGCTTCCAGAGGTATTTACTGTGCCTGTTTCAGGTCAACGGGGTTTTGGAAATCAACCTATTATCGCGCGCTTCATTTTCTTTTAGATATTACTATGAATGGTCATCTTTTACGGTTCTCAATACCGATCGCTACTTTCGCCCTGTTCCTTAGCGTGCCTTCTCTCGACGCGGAGAATACAAAGCCCAAGTCAGGGGCGGGGTCAGAGTCGCCGAACGCGAAATATTTTGAGGTGACCAAGATGGTTCACGCTCTGATTATCAAAAAATCCACTGCCAAATCTCCTCTGATTACTTATTCCGAGCTTGTACCTAAAGCAGGTGGCTCCAAGCTGCCCATGCTCCATGTCAAAGGTGGTGAGTTCTTGTTTGGCTCCCCCGCGGATGAGGAGGAGCGTAAGGCTGACGAAGGTCCTCAGAAAAAGGTGAAAATCGAGCCCTTCTGGATGTCTAAACACGAGATTAGCTGGAAGTACTATGCCCCCTTTTACCAGAACGGTGTCGCCCGAGAAAAAGACGGCACCCTGATGAATCCGACTGGCAAAGAGGATCTCGCCACCATTGTCTGCCAGCCGACGCCACAGTACCATGACATGTTTTTAAACAACAGCTTTGTTAATGATGGTGATCACCCGGCAATGGATGTGACCCATCACGCTGCCAGCATGTTTTGCCAGTGGCTCAGTGCTCAGACCGGGCACTTTTACCGACTCCCTACCGAGGCCGAGTGGGAATACGCCTGCCGAGCTGGTACCACCACCCGCTGGTCGTTTGGTGATGATCCCGCTGACTTGGGCGATCACGCATGGAATGAGGACAACTCAAACTTCACTTATCAGGAAGTAGGCCTTAAGAAGCCGAACCCATGGGGCTTCCACGACATGCACGGCAACGTCGCCGAGTGGGTGCTCGATCAGTATAGCACGAAATTTTACAAGGCAATTAAGGACGGTGCCATCGGTCCATGGAACGTTCCCACCACCCGATACCCACGCGTTGTCCGCGGTGGTAGCTGGGACGATGCCCCCTCCGTCCTCCGCAGTGCCTCGCGCATGCCATCCGAAAAAGGATGGAAGAACAAGGACCCTCAGGTGCCAAAAAGTATCTGGTATCACACCGATAGCCAACACGTCGGTTTCCGGATCGTGCGTCCTGTAAAAATCCCAAGCGCTGAAGAAATGCACCGCTATTGGAATACCGACTGGTTTGCACCTGAGCGCAACAGCGAGGATTTGTAAAATATTCCCATTTGGGAAAACTCATTCATTGCCAAGTCGCATCGCGTCTCCCTATGCTGGCGCTGCCCGATGTCATTTGTTCACCTCCACGTCCACACTGAATACTCCACCCTTGATTCCACCGTCCGAACCAAGGCCCTCGTAGCCCGCGCAGCCGAACTCGGCATGCCGGCGGTGGCCATGACGGATCACGGTAATCTCTACGGCGCTGTCGAGTTCTATCAGAATGCCCACAGCGCTGGGATAAAGCCCATCCTAGGCTGCGAAATGTATCTCGCCCCAGCGTCGCTACATGATAAAAAGGAAGTCCCAGGTCGGAAAAACTCCAGTCACCTGACGCTTCTCGCCAAAAACAAGACAGGATGGGCAAATCTCGTCAAACTTGTTTCCGTAGGTCACCTCGAAGGTGACTACCTAGGCGAACCCCGAGTCGACCGCGAGCACCTTGCCAAATTTTCCGAAGGCCTCATCTGCCTAAGCGGATGTGTCAACGGAGCTGTCAACGAATGGATTCACGCCCACGACCTGGATGGAGCACGCGAAGAAATCATTACTCTACGCGACATCTTTGGCGCGGATGATTTCTACCTCGAACTCAACGACCAGAGTCTGGAAATTCAGCAGGAGATGAACACCCGGCTGAAAGAGTTTTCCGAAGAGCTTGGACTAAAATTGGTCGCCACCAATGATGTTCACTTCCTCGGGAAAGAAGACGCCGAGGCCCAGGACGTGCTGATCTGTATCGGTCAAGGTCGATTATTGTTAGACGAAAACAGGAAACGCTACCCGGAAGATCACTACTTTAAAACTCCGGATGAAATGCGCACCCAGTTTACTGACTTCCCAGGTGCCTGCGACAACACCCTAGAGATCGCGGAGAAATGCAACGTTGAACTTGTGTTGGATCCGACCAGTTCGGAGAAATACCCACAGTTTGACTCTCCCGATGGATCACCACGTGAGGAGTATTTTCGGAAAATCTGTTTCGATGGCCTGAAAGAACGCTACGGCGAAGGTCGACTTGAAGCGCTTGCCGAAGGCGAAGAGGTCAGCATTGAGGAGATGCAGAAAACTCTCGATGATCGACTCGACTACGAGATCAAAACCATCAACGACCTAGGCTTCGCCTCCTATTTCCTGATCACCGCCGATTTCATTCAGTGGGGACGCGATCAAGACATCCCCGTGGGTCCCGGACGTGGATCGGCTGCCGGATCCTTGGTGGCCTACACCATGGGTATCACCGACATCTGCCCGATGCGTTTCGGCCTCCTCTTCGAGCGATTCCTTAACCCGGAGCGGGTGAGTCCGCCGGACGTCGACATCGACTTCTGCCAGACCCGCCGACCCGAGGTGATCGATTACGTTCGCAAAAAATACGGTGAAAAATCCGTTTCTCACATCATCACCTACGGAACGCTCGGTGCAAAGAGTGTGATCCGTGATGTTTCCCGCGTCATGGGTATCAGCTATGGCGATGCCGA
>Ga0302134_10001353_pt1 | contig 11557 bp, 10 predicted proteins | sample CB9_SCM_MG_FD_203123 | JGI IMG/M metagenome (GOLD analysis project Ga0302134, IMG submission 203123) | Marine microbial communities from Western Arctic Ocean, Canada - CB9_SCM | ecosystem: Environmental > Aquatic > Marine > Oceanic | place: Canada: Western Arctic Ocean | collected 2017-09-19
TCAAGCGCCTCACTTACACTTGACTGCATCCGTTTGTCCTGATTCCGCAGTTCTTCTTCAAGTAAGACGACTGCGCGTCCACTGTTTTCAACCAGACTGTTCAGTATTTCAACCTCGGCCCGTGCCTCAGCCCACTGCTTCTCAAGCTGGGTTCGAGAATCATGCTCCGCATCAAATAGGTCCCCTAAAAAGGCGCCCATTGCTGCTCCAAAAACAAACCCGACCGGGCCCGCAACTACACCACCTATAACCGCTCCACTCCCAATCCCAACGGATTCATGCTTTGATTGTAATTCTGCTTCAGATGTCCAACCGCTGGTTGTAAATATAATGGCCGTCAATAAGGCGGTGATAAATTTGATCATGGCGTTGCTCCTTTGTTTCAATTACCCGTTCATGCGCTGAGGCACAGATACATTGAAGTTGATTTTTAAGCCAAACCACTGATGAAAACGGGCGAAATACCCCAAAAAAAATGATGAATTCTGATGAGTGTTAGCCGCGTAATGAGGATAACGCCACGAAAGTGCCTCCGTTCCTTTGGCAGAGCACCCTCATCAACACAGCAAAACGGGCGGAAGACAACATCTGGCCATTCGTGACTTCATAGTAGACGGGAAAAGCTACTGCATGGATGCGTACCCTCCGAGTACCATCTTCACCAACTAGGTTGCGTCTATCAACCTCTCTAACAACGGCGTTTATAGAACCTGCAGCGAAATCATCGCTGTAAACATACAGGCTAATTTTTTTTGTAGGATCATAGAAAGTTTCTATCGCCTCCAGAATGCCTTCTCTAGGGCTAGAGTTTGAAAACGCAGACCAGTTACTCAGTCCGTCAATAATTGCCTCTCGAGTTGAGGGGGTATCGGGAATCCACTCATTGCGATAACTCGCATACATGTATTCACCCATGTCATTAAATACCTGGATTCCTTTTACCTGAGGATAAACCTGAAGTGTCTCAGTAACCTGTTGCTGAACACGTGACCACGCGTACCGCCGCATACTTCCAGAGGTGTCAATTATGAAAATAATGTACTCGCTGTCCACGGGAATTCCACCGATAACATAGTCATCAGGATCCGGGCGATAATCTGCAAGTAGGCGCTGCATATCCTCCGTCAAGCGCTGTTTGGCCTGCGCTAAGCGTCCCTCTAACTCATTAGAGAATTCTGCGTCATCCTGCGTAGCCAAAAACTCGGCTCGAATTCTTGTAAGATCAGCCTGCAATTGCTCAATCTGGGTTTCATCTGCGGCGACATTGTCTATTGTGGCCAGCCTCTCTGTTGAGATGACCCTGGTTTCGCCAAGAATATCCTCTAGCTCTTCCTCATACTGAACAATCAAATTTTCAAGATTCAAGTGAGTCTCTTCCAATCGAATTGGCTCAAAGATTTTTGTAATTACAAGCAGCAGGATTACTGCCCCAAATCCGCAACAAATAACATCCAAAAAGGAAAGACTACCCGTCTCAATATCTCTACGTTTTCTTTTCATGGCCAATCCTCTGAAGGCGCCATCATCGAACCACCCGTATTAAGCGCTAACCACCAATAAGACGGTGCCGACTGCGGGTCTCCCTCCATCGCATAAAGAATCACATTAACTGGCACATTGAAAGGTAGGTCTCTTATTGCACGGTTAAAATGCCCAAGACGTTCCTTTCCAGTAACTCCTGGACTTATGGGATTTACCTCACCCATAGTGGGCAACCCATCGACGAGCAAATAAATATTATCTGGCTTTGGATCCAATGGCCTCATAGTCGCAAAGGCAGCATGCAAGCTCGTAGCCCCATCGGGAGCTGTCTCTCTTAGGTTTTGAACGGCGTTATTTAGAAGACTCCCATCAGTAACCGTTTGCCATCGTCCATCGCTACCGTCGATAAGACTCCAAGCCTTGTCGTTGAAAGCATAGATTTGAACTTGCGTGCCTGGTTGAATTTGCGTGGTCAACCAGTCAACAGTATCCACTACCTGACGCCATTTGGGTGCCTGCAGCTTCTGCTCTATCGACATATTACGGCGCCTAAGCACGTTAACGATGGTTCGATCCAACATGCTAGATGAAGCATCTACCAATATCACAATACGGTCGCCTCCCATTCTGAGACCGGTCAGATATTGACGATTCCCATCCCCGGTAAAGGAACGTATCCGATCACCCGCATCCTCTGGCGTGATGCTAGCTGCCGAAAGGCGCTGGGTTTCATTCTCTAAATCCTGCAATTCCGCGCGAAGTCGTTCAATAGCTGTTTCGCGTGCAGTTGAATCTGCCGTTATTGTGCTGAATTCTTCCTCCGTGGTCTGAATTTCAGTGACAACCTCTTCTCTAAATGCCTGCAAAACAACCAATTCTTCAATGAGCCTTGCTAGATCACTCTTTATTTGAACAAGATTTTTACGTCCCGTAAGAACCTTGAGCTCCGCTCGATCCACCTCACTCGCCAGATCATCAAGCACCGCTTCCCTTCGCAGGTCGATATTAGCGTTAATAATCATAAAAAATAGGATAACCGCACCAAACCCACAAGTCATAGCGTCAAGAAAGGATAACGAGAACACATTGAGAGATTTACGAGCCAACGTATTCCTCCATTGCTATGACCTGTAATTCTTCGCCAGGAATTCCTATCCGTATAACATCTGCTGGATGCAAGGCAATTTCACCAGACACTCTCTTTTCATTTACATACGTACCAAACTGACTCAAATCTACCAAGCAAAGCTGACCTTCCTTGCGAAAAATCTCGCAATGAGATCGAGAAACAGCCTCCTGCCCCTCACCAATAATAATATTATGGCCTCCATCAATACCTTCGAGACCAACAAAAAGTGAAGCACTATCGACTGCATAGGCAATCCCGCGATATACCAAGTGAGTAGACGGAGATGATAAATGTCCTTGATCACAGTGGCTCACAACCACCACTTTTTCTGATTCCAGAGAATTGAGCTGCACGGCTTCCCCCCTCCAAGGCAACCGCTTAAGTAGTTTCACCGGATCATCTGACTGAGAAACACCTTCCAACCCCTTAAGCACGCCTAGTGCTGCTGCCCCTGTATCCATTGGAACAACATGAATGCTATCCAAGGATTGAAATTCACTTATCACTCCAGGTAGTTGATGGAGACGATGGGATAATTGCACAACCAAACCAACTCCTGGCTTTCGAAACTGCAGACTAAGCTGTACCAATGCCTGACAAAACCCATCCGCCACGCTCAGTAACTGATCCCGCTTGATCTCTACACGGTGTTCTTGACCGTTATACGGAAGACATAGTTCTGCATCTCCCTCTTCTTGAAGCTTAGTGAGCCAATCTGGCAAAAAATCGTAGACAAGTTGTTCAGTTTCTGCGCGGTGAAACGGATCAAAACGTGTCTGAAGCACAAAAATCTCTGCTACTCTCGTCGCCAATAGATCTAGAAGCGAAGCAATGCCAACACTATTCAGCCCCTGCTCATATCTTTCGGAAACATCATCACTTTGATCAATCATCACTGCTGAAACACGGTGCAAACTAGCGTCCAAATAGACTAGCCGGCAATCAGGATAAGGTTGAGTACTGGCTGCAACCCCAGCATTCACCATAGCCCGCACCGGCATTTCACACTCCTGAGAAAGACCAAGCAGCAAACCCAATTGCTCCCGGGTATAGTGCCCCGGAACCACCAGCAAAGCATTCATGCCAGCTTTTCCAAAACGCTTCCATATGGAGTTAAGCTGTGCAAAAGCAAGTTCTGCGGAACTATCAACCGCATCAATACCTGCGCTTCCTGAATTCATGCTCAACTCGTCCCAGAAACGATTGCTAGTCTGCCGTGGCTTTAACCGCAGCTGAGCATATGCATCCAGGCCAGTTATTATTGATCCATCAATCAATGCAGCGTAACCGGGCTCTGTGGCAAGAACACCCCTTTGATCAGCAATGACCAGCTCAGCATCATTTATTTCAATGGCTAGCGTGCTCACATTACTCGCTACGTGCCCCCGCGGGCTTGCATATGTCTTATAAGGTTGTGGTCAATATAAGTTTGTATATCGAATACTTGACGTTCCTGCAAAAGCTGAAGCTGATGCACTAGAAACATAACTACTATAGAAATAAGAAGCGCGATAAAGGTACTGTTAAAAGCTGTGCCAAGACTCTGAGTAACACCTGCTATATCACCATCCACTGCTCGATGCGCTTGACTCAACGCCTCACCAATACCCCTAACAGTGCCAATAAATCCAACTGAGGGTATTGCCCACGCAATATAGCGAATCATCGATAGTTCCGACTCTAGGCGTCCACTTTCCGACTCACACAGAGTGTTTGCTACGGAAGATACATCTTGAACATTTCTTGTAGACCCAAAACGCTCAAGTGAAGACAAAAGAACTCTCGGCAGCAACATATCTCGAATAGAATCTGGTAATGATTGAATGGTACGAGCGTACTCACGAGTATCTTCTGGAAGAATTCGCACCCCCTCCCTTACCGGCACCAGTTCTTCCTGCAAAAGCTTCCTTTCCTTTGCCGCCCTCACGGCCTTAAACCCCATTATGGAAAATACCCAGAACATAAGAACAAAACATGATTCTTGTTCAAAATCTCGCACCAGAACGTATAAAGAACGCTGGGGAGTGTAGTCGGCGTCCTCTTGAATGCGTATTGTCTGTTCCGCAACAATAGCCGAAGCTTGTGGCCGGACAACAGTTACATATACAGCGTGAACAATAATCACGGCAATTATCAGGGCAAAAACCTGATACAAAAACTCACTAGAAAAATTCCGTTTCATCATTCAAACTCACTAAAAATACAAAGAAGGCATTAGATATTTACAGGAAATACAATTTCCTCATCCGCATCAATTTCTTGACTGGGAAGAAAGATTTCATCCAGAGGTCGAGTATCTGGCTGAGGTGCGGCTGGTTCTACAGGGGCAGTTAATTCCTCAGATTCAGTTTCCTGACTAACAGAGGAAAATGACATAATCGCAAGCAGTATTATGGCAAGTATTATTCGCAAAAAAGACATCACTTCCACCTCCAACCTACCCCTTTATTGGCCAACATAAGCAACTGATCATTCCAAATTTCGAGCTATTCGGAAGCCTATTTTTTCGTCGCCTTCTACACTATAGTTTCGATAAGCCAAACGAAGATCTGTAACCGTTACGCTGCGCCAGCTTGATCCCCTAATAGCATGAAAGCGTCCACTCTCAGGTCCTAGCGGATCCTCTACAACTTCTTCTGTTTTGGACCGGGTAATCTCATAGTAATCCTGCGTCCATTCCGAAACATTACCTCCTATATCAAATATTCCCAAGGTATTTGCCTCGAACCCTCCTGATGGTGCAGAACCCTCAAACCCATCGTTATAGGTAATCAGTGTTGTGGGTAATAAGCCAGCGGCAGAAACATCAGCGTAGTTACCAGAACGATCTGGTGGAGGCAAGGACTGGCCCCAAGGATAGATGAGTGGTTCCTCCTGAGCAGAAAATCGAGCCGCCCACGCCCACTCCGCCTCCGTTGGAAGCCTATACCCACTGCGCAAAGGTCTAATCGCCTCCCATCGCCCATCGTCAACTTTCTCATAGACTGGCTGAAGTCCAGCTTCGATACTAAGCCAGTTCATGAATTGTGCCACCTCTTCCCAGCTAACCCGTACCACGGGCTGATCCGCTCCATTGAGCGGAGTACCAGCGTAACTCCCCGAATCATGATTAGACTGAAAAGCTTGAAACTCCGCATTACTGACCTCTTTTACGCCCAAATAAAACGCGTTGTTAAGCTTAACTGCACGCAGCGCTTCATTGGATCTACGGCCCTGTTCTCTTCGTGAAGAGCCCATTATGAACTCCCCAGGGAGCACCAACCTAAGTTCCTGCCCCAAGTGTGTCTGTATAACCCTTGAATAACCTGAACCAGTTTCGCTATTCAATTCTTCCAAGGCTGTATCCCACTTTTGCGGGAACCCTGGTCGTGGAGTGATACTAGTTAACTGCGGCACAAACCCATCTAGTCGAATCTCGATCTCGTGACTAACGGCATTGAGTTGTAGTTCTACTGGAGTGACACCACGCAACTCTCCGTCCACATATATCTGAGCCGAGGTTGGACTGCTCAAAACCTCCACCATCCCAAATTGCGGCATCAAATCGATTACAACGCTCTGCTCACTATCTACACTAACTGAAAGTTCTCGAGCCTCTGTTTCATACCCAGGTCGAGTCAGCCCTAACATATGTATTTGCCCAGGCCGCAAGCGCAAAGCTAAAGGTGTCTGGCCTTGAAATACACCGTTTATACTCACAGATGCACCTGAAGGATTACTAACAAGTTCAACCCTACCATCTGCCTGAACAAGGCTTATCTCTGGTATGGTCATCGGTTCATCCGCTAGAACTACAATTGAATTCTGCCAAGTGTTATACCCTCCAAGTTGCACCTCTAATTTACGTTCGCCAGCTCCTAACTCTAAAATCATGGGTGTAGTTCCAAACGAGATTTCATTAACCAAAACCTCGGCGCCCGCCGGCGCGCTACTAATGGTTACTGGGGCCCAACTGGGTGTGAGTGAAGCCGACAACGTTTGACGCTCATGTTTACCTAATACATCAAATTCCCTAACTTCCGAAAGATAGCGCTCGGCCACATACTCGATGCGGTGTCTACCAGGGGCAATCTCAACGTCCACTAAAGGCGTTCTTCCAATAAAGATGCCATCCACATGCACGTCAGCGCCTATATTCTGTTCAGTTGAGAAAGCAATAAGTCCCGGCAGTGGGACAAACTCTAGAAGCACCGTTTGGGATGGCAACTGCCCGACCTCAATTACCTCCTCTATCGGGTAATAACCCATCAACTCCGCTGAAACGTTATGAAACCCAGACCGAAGAAGATAACGTCCACCCATCTGAAGTTTAAATACTGTTCCAGGAAGAGCTAACTCTTCTGCTGTAGGCTCGATAACTAGCTCAACTGATTTTGCTGTAAACGCAAACCAAGCTAACACTGCAAGCATTCCAAAAGCACCACCAATAAGCAGCGCGGAACGGTTAGGGCGCAGACCTATATTAAAACTTTTATCAGCTGCCTTTGGATGAAAAGCAATCGGAGCAATTTCAACCGCCTCCGTCTTGCCTGCTTTTCTCGCAAGATCTTCAAGATCTAGCAACTCTTCATTAACCCCATGCATACGTGCCTCTGTACGCATAGTCAAACAATCATTAACAAGCGTGCATACTGCAGAAATGCCTCCCTGCGAGATTGTTACGCCATCCTCCAACCACCGGGATCCAACAATTGACTCTTCATCAAGCTTGAATCCAAAGGCATGTTTGCCAGGGTGAACAAAGAAAGCACCGTCAATAACACCAATCTGAACGGAACCCTCCATTCCGTGCAAGTGGACATCACAATCAGAACCCTCCCCGACCGATACTGGAAGATCTCCCTCAACGAACCAACGATTCTCTCCTCCTGCCGAAACCCTAAGCACCCAATTTTCAGGTTCTCTCATCGAATTGACTCCATGCACTCAACCCGTATTGGACTAACATCCTTTCCAGGTAAAACTTGCAACTCGTGCCTCACATCAACGTAACCAATCCTACTACCGATCACCGTGTAATTTCCTGGTCTTAATGCCAACTGTTTTAGCAAAAACCTCCCCAACCTTCCAACGCGATAAACAGTGACTTCAGTCTGCTCGTCTGAATAGATTTCCACTGGAACCGGTGTAGAAGCAATATGCACTAATCGACCAAGGTCATTAATCTGTGATGTCAGTCGTAGACCTGGTTGCTGGATAGAACTAGCTTCAACCAAAAGTACTTCTGCATCACGCAACACTTGGTCACCAAATAACAAATTTGGATTCTCCATTAAATTTACAAGCTTCAAATCTAAATCCGCCCTGTCACGAGCGCGCAAAAGGCCCTGCTGTGCAAATTCTAGGGTGTTATCAGTCTCAAGCATCTCCGTATAAAGACGGACCGCCATCTCCCAGAGCTCGCGTGTTTCAAAAGCAAGCGCCCGGGCCTCTGTCAATATAATCTCATCTAGTTTCTGCCCTTGTTCTGCCTGAATGAGAGAATTCAGCGCATCCGAAGAATCTGGTCGAACAACAAGCGCCTGAGCAAACACATCATAGGCATCACTGTAGGCTCCTTCCATCAGCGCGCCCAGACCCTGGGACATCAATGTATCGAACCGCCTATCCGAAATAATGGCATTCACCGCCTCTAACGCAGTTCTTGCAGGCTGCCAAAAACCATCAAGCGCAAGTGCTTCCCTATATTTTTTTGCTGCCGCCTCATAATCAGCCGCCCTCCTCAACTCTTCACCTGCTTGCATTAAAGAAAGAACTTCGGGTAATTGCTGCGCTCTGATAAGGCTAGTCTGGGCCATCAAATTTTCACCTTCAATGCCAAGAACTAGCTCAAACTGCTCAATAGCTACCGTTGCATTTCCCGCATCCAAAGCCTCTGCTCCAGCAGATAGGGCCGCTGCGATCAGATCTATGGAACGTCTTAATAATATGTCACCGATTTCCAAAGTCTTCGAATAAGCTGGAATGGCATCATAAAAAGCGTTTCTCAAATAAGAATCATCACCCTCTCTCGCTAACATTTCATATTGCTCAAAATTTTCACCCCCCCACTCAACTACTGACTGCCCATCCAGTTGCCCTTGCTGTGTTAACAGTTTCGTTAACAACGCTTCAGCCTCCTGTCGAAGGGCTTCTAGTTCTTCTGAAGTAAAGCTGGGTTCTTCGGATTGATCTGGAAACTCAGGCACCACAATCTCTACTAATGGTTGCAGGGGTTCCTGTTTCTCAACCCACCTAGGCAAGACAAAAAACACACCCACAACCAATAATGCTAGAGCGCCAAGTGTAATAACCAGAGTCGGCGTAGAAATTGCCGTTTCACTGTTAAATTTCGAGACAACGGGCTGGAGACCCTTTAACCCGGGCTTAACCGGAACAATCGTTTCATCATGTCCGGGATTTGGCGATTGCTCATCTACCACTGTCTATAAATCATCCACTATTTAAGTCATCAAGAAGTGCTCAAAGTTCTCTTATCATCCATTATCAAATAATTTTAGAGTGTTGGATGACTAAGCCCTTATACAGGCTAGAAAATTCTTTAATTTTAAACGCGCCGCTCAATAATCCCATTTAGAAGTATCCGAATAACACACTTATCTATAAGAATACTCGGCTTAATTGGCCTAATAGCTTTCTATGCACGATATGTCATGGGATTGCATTACTCAGACTGAGTATCTCCTTCAAGCCTGACGATTCGAGTATTCTGTTTGAGTAACGCAGATTCAAGCTCGTCCGCGACCTCGGGAAACGACTCAGTGTAGATTTCCACTTCAGGCACAAACCCTGTCTCCGAGAGGTATAGTTCGCGCAACAATTCACGCCACTCTTGATACTGAACATCGGCAGTGCCAGTAAAACGATGCTGCGTTCCTTCAATATCAACCACCATGGGCTTTACTTCATCGTCAAAACTTGCCGACAGCTCTTCTAAACTTGCTGTATGTAGTTGCTTCTCCTGGCGTCGCATGCGACCAGTTCTAATCATATCTACACCGACATACATCAAAGCATCGCGAAGCACCCGCTCATTGAAACTTCCGTCATTAGTAGCACCATAGACAACCGAAGCTAAGATGGTTGCGGCACCAAGGCCGGTTCTCCAACGAGCTGAGTTCTGGAGCTCTCGAATTGCAAGTGATTCTTCCCGCGCGAACTCCCGCCAACCGTCATACGATTCTCTGGAGTCTTGATAAAAATCGACGTAATGCTCATTCAGTGTTTCTATAAAAAGATGTTCACGATCACGCACAAGCAAAGTTCGCTCAAACTGAGGATCACCTGGAGCAGGGAGACGCTGCAACTCATATGTGCCATTTCGGCCATTACGGTGCACGTAATCACCAAAAGCCTCTGGACTAAACTCTCCTGCAAAACGGACCTGAGATACTGTACGAATATTTTCTGCTTGTGCGGATGAAAGACCCCTCTTAACCGCAGCAAGATCATTAGCTATGGAGTTAAACACGTCCTGGTAAGGATCCAAATCAGGGTATCGTTGGCGATTATATGCGGCAGCAGCTGTTTCCATACTATATTCATGATTCAGCCATACTTTGCCAGTTGAATCGTTAGCTAAAACCTGTAGACGTAACCGACTGCCATCCGACTCAACAATCTCAGCAGAAACATTGATGTCTGCAGAAAGCGAGTCTTGTGGAGTGACCCATACTGCACCCCAGTGGCCACTTTTCTGCAATGTATCCCTTAAATGAACTGCCATAAAACGAGCTTCAGTTCGACGAATATGGACAAAGGTCCCTCCATCAATCAGTTCCTCTAACGTTTCTTTATCTATCTCACCCTCAGGCACACCCGGATCGAATACAACTATGCTGAGATCTAGCAGTTCAGTCTCAGGCACAGTCGTCGTTTCAGGAATAAGCTCAACTGCGTGAGGAATCAACACCTGAGTACTGGAACAGCCAACAAATACTGCGGCAGTCAAGATCAACAGGCCAACGGCAAATCGTTGCATTACTATCTCCGTCTTCAGGCGATCAGTGCTTCTACTGACGCGCTAAAATTGTCTTATACTCGTTATACTCATTCCAAAGAGCTCCCCGCAAAAACGGGTCCTCTTCGCTGGTTGCAGCTTCACAAAGTTGCCTAGCCACTTTATCTTCATCCTCACAGCCATCAACTTGTGGCGTGGTCGACTCCGTTGTAGGCCCTGACCTCGTGAAAATCGGGGCACCTACCTGCGAGGTGTTCCCACCCGTGGTTCCCGCACCCTGTTCCTGTCCTTGCATTTCTCCGCCAACACTACCACCAACAGCTCCAGCCTCACGAAACACATCATCGGCTGCTGAACCTATACCCTGCGCAGCCATCTGCTCCTGCTCTGCCCCCATGATCTGATCAAAGTCCTCAAGAGATTGATTAAAAGCCCCTTCTGCCTCGGAAGCCACCACCCCTCCATCGCTATAAGTCTCATTATTGGATGGCCATGAATCACCTAAACCAGACTCACCCTCTGAATCTTCTTGCTGGCCTTGCTGACCTGCCTGTTGCTGACCTTGCTGACCTTGCTGACCTGCCTGTTGCTGACCTTGCTGACCTGCCTGTTGCTGACCTTGCTGACCTGCCTGTTGTTGGCCTTGCTGACCTTGCTGGCCTTGCTGGCCTTGCTGGCCTTGCTGGCCTTGCTGGCCTTGCTGGCCTTGCTGGCCTGCCTGTTGCTGACCTTGTTGAGCTTGCTGAGGTTGGCTTTGGCTCTGAGGTTGGCTTTGGCTCTGAGGTTGGCTTTGGCTCTGAGGTTGGCTTTGGCTCTGAGACTGGCTTTGACTCTGAGACTGACTTTGACTCTGAGACTGACTTTGGCTCTGAGACTGGCTTTGGCTCTGAGACTGGCTTTGGCTCTGAGACTGGCTTTGGCTCTGTTGAGTGGGCGGTGTAACGCAACCCGCAAAGGCAAGCGCGACAAACAACACCAAATTTTTG
>Ga0302134_10001356_pt1 | contig 11540 bp, 11 predicted proteins | sample CB9_SCM_MG_FD_203123 | JGI IMG/M metagenome (GOLD analysis project Ga0302134, IMG submission 203123) | Marine microbial communities from Western Arctic Ocean, Canada - CB9_SCM | ecosystem: Environmental > Aquatic > Marine > Oceanic | place: Canada: Western Arctic Ocean | collected 2017-09-19
CCCCATCCCGATGCCCTATTTCGGGAGAAGGTAAGAGCGCTCATCGCAGAGCTATGCGAAGGCCTGGGTCGTGTGGATGTAAGGTTTGTCGAAGAAGCTATTTACGGCATTGCACAAAGTGGGTCCGTCAGATTGACAGCCATCAGTCATGCCCTGAAAGAAGACATTCCAATACATGCAACTCATAAACGTCTGAGCCGAAATCTCGGGCATGAGGCAGTGGGTCAGTTATTGCGGAGCAATTTATTGACCCGTGGTGCTGAACAACTAAATGATGATTCATTGCTGGTGCTCAATACCATGGAAGTGGAAAAGAAATACGCCGAGAAGATGGCCTTCATTGGGGAAATAGATAGCAAAGGGAAGAGAAAAGGTTACGAGATGTGCGAAATCCTGGCGACAGGAAACCTGTCGCAAGAGGATAGGAAGGTCGAAACATTGGTAGATGGTGAAAAAATAAGTGTAGACGTAGGCGATCAACGTGACTTTTTCCCTCTCACACAGACGCTTTGGTCCCGTAACGCACCGGAATTCGAAGGCGTGAACCAGCAGATCATTAACCTCTTGGGACAGGTTCGAGAGCAATCTGGGTCTAACGGAATCGTTGTCTGTAATCGCGACCAGGCCGATCGGCAATTGCTGCAAACCTGGGCTGAGGCAGACCTGGATCGGTTCATTGTGCGCCAGCAGATGGCAAGTCTGTTTCAGTACCGTAATGGCACAAAATCAGTGGAAGAGTTGATCGAGCTCAGTGCGACACCCTATGGGGCGACAGTGTTTTCCTACGGTCACCACAATCCTCATGAGGAAATCGGGCACTTTGTTCACTTTGGTTTTATCCCTGTACGATTACCAGAAGTACCGGATCGACAACTGAACTTGGTTGTACTCAAGGGCCTCGATGCGCCGATTGCGCTGCTAACCACGGAACCCATGCGTCGTAACCGTAGCGTTATTCAGGACGTGCTAGAGGCGTATTTCAAGGCCTCGAGTGTCAGAGCCACCAGTCGTTTTATGAAACAGGACTACCAGTTTGAGGATGTCAGAGTTCTGACTTATGGTCGTCTGAAGAATATGGGAGCGTTGCTGTCGGTGCTCACCTTTATGGATACGCTGTGGCCCGGCGGAAAGACTACCGTCAAAGGTATCCGGTTTGAGCGCCGCAAGGGCGCTCATGATTTACCGGTATTTCATATTCACCAGCGTCGAAAAAAAGCCCTAAGGCAGATTAGCGAGCTCTAGTGACCTTTAGCTCTAGCGACCTTTCCAGTTAGGTGGACGTTTTTCGGAGAATGCCAGTGGACCTTCAACAAAGTCCTCACTGCTTATCATCGTACGAACAGATTCATATTGATTGTTGTCCATAGACTCCTCTAGCGACGCCATAGACAGGCTTTCATAGACGACATTCTTGCTGGCACGAATAGATAGCGGCGCGCAGGCCGTAATCAACGCTGCCCATTCCAGCGCGCGTTCCATAAGCTGATCGTGTGGCACCACCTCATTGACAAAACCTAACTGATAACCTTCTTCAGCCGGTACGTGACGTCCCGTGAGTATCATGCCGAGTGCGCGTTTCACGCCGATCTGTCGTGGCAGGCGATTCAATCCGCCAGCGAGGGCGGCGAGTCCCACCTTGGGTTCTGGTAGAGCAAATAATGCCTTATCAGATGCAATAATCAGGTCACAGGACAGCGCTATTTCAAATCCTCCACCCATCGCTACACCATTAACGGCTGCGATTACGGGTTTTTGCATATCGAATCGGGAACTCAAACCACCAAAACCTCGGGGTGTGTCGACACGCTCACCACCTTCTGCCTGATGTCGAAGATCGTTGCCGGCACTGAAGCCACGTCCTTCACCAGTGATAATGGCGACCCACATATCGTCATCGGCATCGAAATCGTCAAATACCTTACCCAATTCAGCGTTGCCGGGTGGATGAAGTGCGTTCAAACGGTCCGGGCGATTGATACGCACGGTCATGATGTGGTCAGCTTTTTCTACAATACAGAATTCGGTCATGGTTGCTCCAGTTTGTGAATAAACAGTGCGGACAATAAGTAATCCCCGCGCTGGGTGCAAGTGGGCTTGCTTGCTAGATAACATTCGCTGGATAATCGCCATTCCTTTTATGTTTATAGAGAATTCAGATGAGCGAATTACCAGCCGATGTTGCTAAAGCCCTGGGCGAGTTAGATACACCCACAATATGTAATGCGGTAGAAGTCGTTGCCCCTGAACGACGCGCCAGGGGATATAACATCCGCCCATTGGTTTGTGCGCATCCGAATTTGCCACCCATTCTTGGTTTTGCCCGGACCGTCCGTATCAAAGCACAGCATCAGCCAGAGAAACCCCAGGACAGTGTGGGCTATTACACTTACGTCGCGGAAGGGGGTCCATTACCAGCCATTTCGATCGTTCAGGATATCGATGACACACCCGGTTATGGTGCTATGTGGGGTGAAGTGAACACCAATTTGCACTACGGGCTTGGCTGTATTGGACTGGTGACGAATGGCAGCATACGTGACATTCCTGATTCAGCAGAGAATTTTCAGATGCTAGCCGGCATGATCAATCCAGCGCATGCGTGGATAAACGTGATTGATTGGGGGACCCCAGTCAATGTTCATGGCATGGAGTGTGACGATGGCGATTTGGTACACGCGGACATGCATGGTGCGTGCGTTATTCCTATTGCAAGCGCTGCCGATGTTGTCACAGAAGCGCAGCGAATTGCAGCGCGAGAGGCGATTTTGATTGGTGCTGCCAAGGAACCCGGCTTCAATATAGAAAAATTGAAGAAAGCCTGGGCGGGCATGGCGCAATTGCACTAGAGAAAATTGTAGGAATCTGGTCGGTACAGGAATGTACCGGCACTTTCTGACCTAATATGACCTGCATAGTATAGCGGGGCTACGGCAATCGATTGACGGCCTCCTCGGCCAGATCCAAATTTCTGGTAATTTGGAGGCGTTTCTCTTCGAGATCGATACCCTCTGTACTCTTTTGGCCTTCCATATATCGCGCGTAAAGACCGTGGACAATAGCGGCTGATTTCCAACGATTAAAAGCGAGATAATAATCTAATTTTGACAGATCCCGGCCGGTGATCGTCGCGTATCGATCTGCAAAGTAACTCCGCTCAGGAAAGCCCGGTGGCGCCGTGGGTGATTCTGGCTTCGGAGGGAGTGGGTCATCAGACTGTGGCCAGACGAGGAGTGCGTAGGCGAGGTCAGCCAGTGGGTCTCCCAGGGTTGAAATTTCCCAATCCACTAAAGCTGCAATCTTGCCATCAGATCCAATCAACGTATTGTGCACGCTATAGTCGCCATGAACTACACGCGCCATGCCCTGTTCGGGCAGGTTGTTCAGCAAATACTCCTGAAGTTCATGGGCCCGGGGGTCATCGAATTTGGCCGGTTCCACTGAGGAAGTCCACGAGCGATACCAGGTCTTGAGTTGGCGAGCAACATAGCCTTCTTTTTTGCCAAGGTCACCGAGCCCAATTTCGTCAGGGTCCAGCGAGTGCAGCGCCGCAAGGACATCGACAAAAGAGTTCGCCAGGGTGAGGCGTTTGTCTTCGGTCGGAAGGATTCGTAGCGTATCTTCGGCCGTATACAGTGGATGACCGTCAACATGCCCCATGATATAGAACCAGGCGCCGGTGATATCAGGGTCTTCGCAGAAACCAAGGGCTTCAGGCACGGGTACCGCCGTGTTCCCGAGTGAGGAAATGCAGCGCCATTCTCGGGACATGTCGTGGGCTTTGGGTAACAGTTTCCCTTGCGGGGGTCTTCGTATAACGGCCAGTTTGCCGGTGGTATCTTCGACCTGGTAAGTGAGATTCGAATGTCCTCCGACTAATCTGGTCCAGCGGAAGGGAGGTTTTAGAGCGGGTACGTTTTCCCGAACCCAGTTCTCAACTGCCTCGACCTGGTAGCCCTCGGGATTTGTTTCAGCCATGACGGTTCTCTTGTCGATAATTTAAAGATCGCTAACTTACATTGGTTACAAACTTTTTGCACCGTGTGTTGTAAAAATAGATGTGCAATCAGTATTTCCCAGCGATTTGAACCAAATGGTGATGATTCATAACTAATATATGTTCGTCGGGGAATCGCGCAAGGCCTGGTACCGCCCAATAGGGTTATAGCTAAACGAATCTAGCCAGTGTTCAGTTAGCTGTAAGACAGGCGGGCCAGGCAAAGTACACCTAACAGTTCAGATTATAAAAACTCTCCAACTAGTTGAAATAAATAGACAAATATATTTTTGGCTGCTGGCAGTAAGATTCCTATTTTTGTCCGAACTCGGCATAATCGCTGTTCGTTGAGTGGGAGGCACGCAATGGCATTGGCAATAAATACATTAGGTAACAGTGATGTTCAGGTTACTGAACTGGGTTTTGGCGGGGCGCCCCTCGGTTCGGTGGGGAGCCGGGTATCTGACGAGAAGGCATCGCAAATATTGCAGGCTGCCTATGATGCGGGTATTCGATATTTTGATACCGCACCGCTCTATGGTCACGGTTTATCCGAGCGTCGACTGGGTGGTTTTTTACAGACCTTACCGAGGGATAGTTTTTCGCTGTCGTCAAAAGTAGGACGGCTGTTGGTGCCAACCGGAGAAGGCGAGCGTCATCAACAGATGGGCGACGAAGAACCATTTTCGATTCGCTATGACTATTCCTACGATGCAGCCAGGCAGTCTCTTGAAGCAAGTTTAGAACGAACAGGTCTTGATAGGATTGATGTTGCGTTATGTCATGACATTGACATCTGGACCCACGGTGATGGTCAGCCGGAAATATTAAAGACCGCTCGGCAAGGCATATTACCCGCGCTCTCAGACTTACGCAGTGAAGGTGTGATTCGCGCCTTTGGCCTCGGCGTCAATGAATGGCAAATCTGCAACGAGATCCTGGATGAGTTCGACGTCGACTGTTTTCTGTTGGCAGGCAGGTTCACACTCCTTGAACAGGCACCATTGGATGTATTTTTACCCCGGTGCGTTGAGAAAAATGTCTCCATCATCGTAGGCGGGCCGTACAATTCGGGATTGCTTGCCAATGCAGAACGGCGCCGCGCGACCTACGATTACAAACCGGTAGACGATGCAAGATGGGAGAAGGCCCAGAAAATACGTACCGTCTGTGAGTCACACGGCATAGATACGCGGGCCGCCGCCTTGCAGTATCCGCTCATGCATCCAGCCATAGCAGGGGTGATCCCGGGTGTTTGGAAAATGCAGGAACTGACCACCAATATCGAGATGCTCGCGACTGAAATACCTCAGTCATTGTGGTCGGACCTTGAGCGTGAGGGGCTGGTGAGATTCGATGGTATCGAACGCTAACAGGGCAGTGCGGTTAAAGTGCAGGTCGTCCTTGGCCAGGTGACGCAGGTGGTAGAAAAATATCAGGAAATACAGGAGATGTTGGATGCGGGAACTATTGACCTGGATGTAGCCGAGTCCATCGAGGGCGCATCAGGAAAATTCCTCCTGCCCTTTGATGAATCGGGCAAATTGACCGCCTGGGCAGAAAAATCAATGACTGCCAAGGCTGGCGCCGAGATCGGTGCTAAAGCTGGCGAGAAGGCTGCGGGTATGCTGGCAGCGAAGGTTCCCTTCGGTGGTTTGATGTCGGGTACTGCGAAGTCTAAGGCAAATAGTTAGGCGCTGTCACCGCGATAGGCGGGTGGGACTTTATCAAAGAGAATTCCACCATGTCCTTTAATAGTCTGCAGGACTATTCAGTGTATCTGCACTCAGAATTCCACGGATTGCCCGGCTACGAAAGCGCATTAGCCGCAGCGATGGCTATTTATCCGAGGCTCGAAAAATCTCACCGCAGCTCTGTGGATAAAGCCTACAAAGATGCTAGTAAGCAAGCCCGAAAACTGGCGACGGAAGAAGCGAAGCTCGCAAAGAAAATGGTGAAAGAGAAAAAATAGAATGTATTTTGTAGAAAAATGCAACCTCAGTCGCCTTTTTCTATGGCAGATAGTTTATCCTGTCGGCACGCACTAATGACGCTAACTAAAGGAGATATAACGAAAAATGAGTGATTACGAGAATATTGAAATTGACCGGGTAGGTACGGATGACCGCGTTGGTCGCATTACTCTGAATCGCCCTGAGAAGATGAACGCACTGTCTCAGGAACTGTTGTTCGAGTTAAATGATGCTTTGCACGACATGGAGGCAGATCACACCATTCGCGTGATTATTTTAAGAGGCGCGGGCCGAACATTTAGTGCGGGTTATGACTTGACGCCTGCCAAAGGTGGTGCCGATGCGGTTGTGCGCAGTCACAAAGCTCGGGACGATGAGGGCCGTCGCCTGGCAATGGGGATTCGTACCGGCATGCAGCAGATCACCGACATTCATATGTATTTCTGGAATATGTCCAAGGTCACAATTTCGCAAATTCACGGCTACGCACTAGCAGGTGGTTGCGAGCTCGCCATGATGGCAGATCTTGTTGTTGCCGCTGACGATGCACAGCTGGGACATCCCGGATGTCGAGGGCTGGGAACCAGTCGTACGGGTGTTATCTGGCCGTTGGTCATTGGTATGCGTAAAGCGAAAGAACTCTATTACACCGGTGATAATGTCACCGGTACCGAAGCGGAAGAGATCGGCATGATTAACTACGCCTGGCCCATGGATGAGCTTGAAGATCGAACGATCGCTTTCGCTGATCGCCTGGCTATCGCCTCAGCTGACCACCTGGGTATTCTGAAGGTGAATATGAACCGTTTCTACGAGAACATGGGTATCTATTCTTCAGTGCGCAGCAGTACTGATCTTGACGCCATGGGGCAGTTTACAGAGTTCTCCTATGGCTTCCAGGATCATATGAAGGATGGTGGATTAAAGGATGCACTGGCTTGGCGCGACGGGCCCTATAAAGGTACTGATTGGTACAAGCACGAAACTAAGAAAGAGAAGTAGCTCGGCGCCCATGGATAGAATGGAGGAATTGAAACAGGTTCAGCGAGCGTTCGCAGCAGAACGCGACTGGGACCAGTTTCATTCCCCCAAGAACCTTGCCATGGCGTTAGCCGTTGAGGCTTCGGAGATCATGGAGATTCTGCAGTGGCTCACGGAGGAAGAAAGCCAGGCGCTGTCACCAGAGCAGCATGACCATATGCAAGATGAGATTGGCGACGTAATGAATTATCTAACGCTCTTGGCTGACCGTCTTGGTATTGATCCGTTGGATGCCGCGCTGCAAAAAGCTGCAAAGAATCGTCTGAAGTATCCTGTGGTGCGTGCCAAAGGTAAGTACGAAAAATACGACAACCTCTGATGGAGTATACCGAGACGGCATTGGTCTACGGCAGCGCAGAAGGCGTTGAACTCGAGGGTCTGCTGTACCAGCCGGTTTGTGAGGCACCTTTTAACGTCGTCATCGATATCCACGGGGGAGCCTGGTCATCGGGTCGTCTTGAATCAGGCCGACCCTACGATGAACAATTAGCTGCAGCAGGTATTTGCGTGCTGGCCATTGATTTTCGTCAGGGTCCTGATTACCAACATCCTGCAGCAAGCGCTGACATTGCCGCAGCGATTCGTTTTGCTAAAAGTTCTTTGCAATACAACACCATCGGCCTGGTGGGTAGTTCGAGCGGCGGACACCTGGCGTTGCATGCGGGCCTGCTGCCCAATGTGCCGGGGCCAGCAACCGTCGTTAACCGGGAAGAGGCAGATCAGGAAAGTACGGACGTCGATTTTGTTGTCGCACTCACACCGGTTTCGAACCCCATTGCACGCTATCAATACGTGCTTGCCAGAGAACGTGACGGTGCCGACAGTTGGGGGCCGAACTTCACACCGGATCGACTGGCGGCGGGCCACCGAAGTTATTTTGGGAGCCAGGCAGCAATGACTGAGGTCAGTATTCAGCGGATATTAAGTGCCGGGGAACAGCAGTCTCTGCCGCGGATATTTATTGTACAGGCAGAGCACGACTTGAACGTGCCCGTGTTTATGAGTGAAACCCTATACGGTGCTTGTCTTGATGCTGGCTGTGATGTTCGATGTCGATGTTACCCCGATGTTGCACATGGCTTCGTGCGATTCGAGGGTCCTCAATCTGATGTCTGCATAGCCGATATGATCGAATTCATTCAAGCTGGTTAGCTGTCTTCCGGTATTCCTGTAACCACATATAAAAACCAAAGATCACGATTACGATATAAGCGAGGAACAGCAGCGCGGTAAAGTAAAGCTCGCGGTCGAGGTACAGGTAAATCGCAACACTATCGATCACCAACCAATACAGCCAATTCTCCAGTACTTTTTTTGCCACCATATACGTTGTTACCACACTGGCCCAGGTTGTGAATGAATCCAGATAGGGCAGTCGGGCGTCACTGTACGTATGCAGCAATTGACCGGAGATAATCGTTGCCGCGATGACTGTGATAAGTACGAACACATGAGTCTTTGTGGACCAGGTAGTGATCGCAATGCCAGCGTGTTTTGTGCCACAGCCTGTCCACTCGCACCAACCATAGATTGCCATAGCCAGGTAGTAGACTTGCAGGCCTGACTCCATATAAAGCTTCACCTGCCAGAAAATCACCAAAAAAATGCTGGTTGAGATGAACGCTGCGTACCAGCACAGGATATTTTCCCGTACGGCAAGAATCAGGTACGCAATAGCAAATATGACGGCAACCAACTCGAGCCAGGAACTACCCTGGAACTCCTGGATAAGGGTATCAATCAATGAAATCGCATCCGCGCAGTTAATCCAAAAGTACGGGGTTCACCGAGTTGGTAATAGGCTTCGTTGATCCATCCGTTGAGTGGGTTATTTCCGAAATAGAAACCACGAACTTTGATGTTCTCATCAAATACGTTTCGCCCCCAGATCGAGAATTCATAATTGTCTAATTGATAGCGCAGGGTGACATGCGCCAGGCTGACACTGTCGGATTTAATGTCGTGGCTATTCGAGAAAAAGAAATCATCTTTACCTTCCACCTGAACGTTCAACTGTAAACGGTCGCTGATCATATAGTCTGTGGTCACAAAGAATTGATATCCTGGTGCATGGGCCTGCGCTCGGTTGCTTTGGTCCACCGGGGTGGGGGGGAAGTTGTCAATGTCCTGCACAATTAAATTTCCGAGTTCTGTGTCCAATAGACCCAAACCCGCGTCGATCATCAGCACATCGCTAGCTTGCCAGGTCACGCTGAATTCCACGCCCTGGTTGTAACCATCGTCTACGTTGTCGAGGTAGGACTTCCAGTCTGCTGGGGGAAACAATACCCAGGCTTTTGCCTGCATGTTGTCACGATTCATACGAAAAATGGATAAGGAATACTGCAAGGTATCATCCAGTGCGCTTGCTCGAACACCGGCTTCGTAACTGATCAGTGTTTCCGATGTGAACGCCAGTCGTTCCGTCAGAAATGCCGCAATTTCTGGGTTCGCGACGGGATCAGCACCGGCGGCGGCTTGCCCATTAATGCCGCCGGTTTTGTAGCCACGGCTCACCGAACCATAGACCATGACGTTTTCTGTCGGCAGGTATTCGAGGCTCAGTCGGCCACCCCAGAGCTGATCAATGGGGCTTGCGGTAACGCCCGCAGTATCGGAATAGGTGTCGTCATGTCGTTCCAGGCGGCCGCCGACAGATAGCTCCAAGGTGTCTGTGAAGGGCAATTTCACTTGACCGTATAGTGCCTGGCGATCCGTTTCGAAACGACTGGCAAATGAAGAGGGGTAGAAGCCGAAGTTGTCTTCCCAGTGATCATTGTAGGAAAGATCAACATCACGTTGATAAAAGTAAGAACCGGCAACCCAATTAAATTGCTCTCCACCGGAGAGTCGAATGTCAGCGCCAGCACTATCGCGTTGTCTGGTATTGTTTTCACCACCCCTTATTTCACTTAACGCTGTATTTGACCAGTCCCAGTCGAACCCATAATCAAGGTCGCTACGCTCGAAAAACACGCTTGCCTCAAGTGTCATGCCAGGTAAGTCATGATTCAGCGCAATGACCAATCCATTAGACTGCTGTTTATCGTGGCCCGGTTCGTCTGAACCGGTGTGGCGCGTATTGTTTAGGGAGAATGCATCGTAGCCATTGTCGGCATCGATGTAGGTGGCCGTAATGTTGATGTCCGTGCTATCAGAGACCTGCCATCGCAGTTTTCCGCGCAGCGTTAGTTCATCAAAATCGCTGGTATCGCTTCTGCCAGAAAAATCATTCCGGGTATACCCATCACCGACAAATTGATGGACCGCGATTCTACCGGTGAGGTTTTGTGCAAGCGGCCCGCTCAAAACAGCACCGGCTTGACGGGTACCATAGCTACCGGTACCTAGTAGCACGCTACTTTCGACATCGCTGGTCGGCTTTTTTGACCGAACGTTAATCAATCCACCCATGGCGTTGGCGCCAAAATTAGTGCCCTGGGGGCCCCTTAGAATTTCAATCTGTTGAACATCAAAGAGCGTGCCTGCCAGGCCAATGCCACTGAAATCAATGCCATCCACAACCAGACCGACGGAGGCGTCCAGCGGGTCTTTGAACTGGCTGCGTTCGCCGATGCCCCGGACCTGTATAAATCGACCTCGCGATGCGCCGGACGCGAAATTGACGTTAGGTGCATTGTTCAGCAGTTGTGAAACGTGTTGTGTCTGCCTCACTTGGATGTCCTGCTCGGACATCACGGTGATACTGATGGCGAGTGTATGAAGTTGTTCGTCCTGCAAGGTCGCAGTAACGATGATCTCCTCCATGGGTTTGGCCACAACCGTATGGGCTGCAACTATGGCGATAAGTGCTATATAAGATTTCAAGAGTCTCTCCTAGTAATAAATAGAAAGACCCGGCATCAGACGTGTTGGAGTTAAGGTGAGATATCCTTTTCCTACGCCGGTACTAACCGGATCAGGTTCTAGGGTCTGCTGCTCAGTTCTGTTGCCAGAACCGTCAGTATCTCAGGTATTAACCACCCCTAAGGAACACCTCTATTATACGCCGCATGCTTCAAGTTTACAGGGTTTATTTGAGTAGAAGTGGTAATTGTTGCCCGTATTTTGTTTCGGATTCGAACGCTTTGGCGAGTTGTAGCACTCCATGGTCCTGATGATGCCTGCCCACGATTTGGATACCCACCGGTAGTCCGGTATCAGTAAACCCTGCAGGTACAGAGATGGCTGGCAGTCCCGTAGTGGAAATGTAATAGCACGATTTCATCCAATCGATATAGGTGTGCATCTTTTGGCCATCAATCGTATCAACGTATTCCTTGTTGATATCGAAAGGGGGTACCTGTGTCACAGGAAGAATCAGGAACTCAAAATCTTCCAGAAACAGCTGTACACGCTGAAATAATTTTTCGCGAGTTTTCTCCGCAGTGAAGATGTCCTTGCCCGTTAACTGCATGCCCTGTTCGGCATTCCAGATGAGCGTCTCTTTGTAGAGATCTCGGTGCGCGGCAAGATCATCCCGGTGGGTATTGGCACACATCCAGGCTCTCAGTGTTTTGAAAACCTCATCG
>Ga0302134_10001357_pt1 | contig 11539 bp, 12 predicted proteins | sample CB9_SCM_MG_FD_203123 | JGI IMG/M metagenome (GOLD analysis project Ga0302134, IMG submission 203123) | Marine microbial communities from Western Arctic Ocean, Canada - CB9_SCM | ecosystem: Environmental > Aquatic > Marine > Oceanic | place: Canada: Western Arctic Ocean | collected 2017-09-19
TATGTCCTCAGCCTCGCGTTCTGTGGTCGCAGAGTGTTCCAAGTCGACTACGATCCAGTCGAACCCTGCCCCCGCGAGTACTTCTGCGGCAGATGCACTACCAAGCATGAGCCATGACCCGACTGTTCTTTCACCTGCTTGTAGTCTTTGTTTCAGCGTTGGCATAGGCACACCTGTTCCACGGGTCTTTCGATTTTACTAATGCTGATCGAGTCGAGCTCTGACTCCCGAAGAGCTCCGATTAGCGCTTTAACCACTGGGTTCAGCCACGTTGTAAGGCTGGGCAGCGAAGTGGGAGGCTGTTGACGCGGCCCCAAACCCTCATCCAAGGGGACTAGGTTCGAAGCACCACGATAGCAGAGGGCTGCGATCTGGTCGCTTGCACAAGGAATGGCGATGAACCTGCGCATTAGATCACGGACGGTCAGTTTTTCAGGGAGATGCAGTAGGCGAATTCGCCGAGAGAAGGACTCGAATGTTCGGGGAAGGACGAACATAACCAGGAGCGAGGCCGCTTCGATGAGCGATCGGTTCCAGGGTTGCGTACTGGATTCGAGGGTGTGATGTGGGTCGTAGATCACGAGTTTATTACCTTCGGTGATCGGACTGGAAGTAATGTAACAGAGGGCGGTTGTAAGGCCTTGAGTCACGGAGGTAGATATACGCATTTTAGCAGTTGGAGGCGCAGATCACGCCCTTTACACTCTTGCCTGGCTTCGGGCAAAATAGTGCTCTGCCAGGGCGGTTAGCTCAGTTGGTTAGAGCGCTTGCTTCACACGCAAGAGGTCACAGGTTCGAGTCCTGTATCGCCCACCACTCATTGGCCGAGGTGGCGGAATGGTAGACGCGCTGTGTTCAGAGCGCAGTGTCCTTACGGGCGTGCGAGTTCGAATCTCGCTCTCGGCACCAACGTTGGTGGTTAGTCGCGGCCAGTAGTGCCGCGTTGATGTTTTTGCGCTAGTAGCTCAGCGGATAGAGTGCTTCCCTGCGAAGGAAGAAGTCGTGGGTTCAAATCCCACCTAGCGCACCATTTCTTATTCCCCCCCTTCTACTGCTCTCAATGCCTGCTCCTCTACATCCCCAGGTAGAGGATTGCTTTGCCGTGAACGAGCGCGCACTGGTTTGCCGAAGCTTGCCGATGCCTGCTGGACTCGAATGCAGAAGTAACCTCCCTATAATTGTGCGCGTCGCTGAAAATGAAAAATGCTTCGCCGCTCACTTCTTTGAAACCGTAGAGCTTGAAAATGGCGGAAATCAGACCCCTAAGCGTGCCATAGTCGTTGAGAGTGGTCTTCGCCGTGGCAGCGGTAGCGCCTCCCGATTGGCCACGCCTAGCTAGGCACGAGCACTCCCTGAGCGAGCCTAGCTATCTACGGAAAATGGGGTTGCCCGGTGTATGTACCAATTTCCCACCTCCCATGGTGCATGGGTCGAGAATTGTGGTGTGTGGTGCCGTGTTCTACAGCTACCCTACGCACATGAGAAGCGACTTCGATGTTTGTGGGTCGGTAATCCAATATCTGTAGTGAGTCCTGTGAAGGGTATGTGATACAGCTGCGCCTGGAGCGTAGTCGGTAATCACACCAACTGGTGCTGGGGTATCGAATAAAAGCAGCCTCGTTTTGAGGCCTGCTGAATAGGGCCATGGAGAAGCGGGTGAAAACCAAAAGGGTTGATTTAGCCTTTTGTACCCGAAGGGCTTATGGAGATGGCCTTCGGATTGAGTAGCATCATAAATCTACCTTCGCGTAGTTCGCATTATTTGGCAGATGCTACTCAATAGCCTGAGGTTCGGCGACCGACTGGTAATATTACGGGAATTCACCCACAGCGCAGTAGCAAGGAGGCGGTCGTGACGAATACGCCAGACTGGAAATCAGATGATGGGAAGAGCGCGAGGATCATCACTATCAATGTTGATGCGAAAACATTAGCCAATGTGCAGAAAGAAGGCCATGCAGACGAATTCACGGTGTTTTGCGATGAGGCTGAGCGCCTTGGGGGCGACAACACGGCTCCTTCCCCGATGCGGTATATGGCTCTTGCCGTAGGCTTCTGACTCCTCACTCAGGTTGTCCGGTACGGACAAATGATGAAAATAAAAGTGGATAGTGCTCGTGTTGATGTGAGTGCGAGATTCAGTCGTGGTGGGGCATTGTTGAACCATTCGGTGTTCGCTAATTGCGTTGGGGTGGATGTTCAATTGTATGTGGATTCTTTGGAGACTCCTGAGCGGGTGTCTGGTTTGCTCCGTAACGCGGAAGCAGGTTGCTATGTGATGCAGGCGTTGGCAAACCCGACCCCCGTTACGGCGACATTTGAGTTGAATGGAGTGCCTATTGAGGCCCTAGCTCCTTCTGCTGATTAAGCCTGGTAGCGGAGGAATATTCTGGGCTTTAGTACTGCTTCACCAACGCCACAATGGATGGTACTGGCAATGAATCCAGTCGGCTAGATGAAAACTAAGCCGGTTGTTGGGGACGCGAAAGGTTATGTAAATAAAGGCCCAGCCGGCAAGGCTGGGCCTTTATTTACTCGTGGCGTATGGCCGCGGAATTCTCCTGAGCTATATTGCGGAGTCCCATCCTGGTGATTTTGCCCCGAGACCTGATATTTGGAGGCAAAAGGAGGAATCACATAACCCAGGCCTTAGCCCTTGATAGTTATTGGCAAGTCGCTGTTTCCCCATTCCACCCATGAGCCGTCGTAAACCTGTACGGATGGGTATCCAAGCAGGTCCTGTAGGACGAACCAAGAGTGGGTCGCTCGCACCGCTGTCTGGCAAAGAGTGATAACGGTGCTCGTCCCTTGAATACCAGAATCTGCGTACAGGGTTGCTAGCTCTGCGGCGGGTAGAAATGCTCCGCTGTCCGGGTCGATGGCTTTGTTCCACTCCACGTGTAGTGATGCCGGGATGTGGCCTCCATGCTCAACGCCGTTTCGCACGGTCTGCCCTGTGTACTCTCCTGTTGAGCGAGTATCGCAAACGATAGTGGACGGGTCGTCGACCGATGCGAGAACCTCTTCCCAGTTAGCGATAATCGCGCCGTTGGGGGCCGTTGTGAATGCGTATGTTGTGGCTGTGACTGATGGAATCTCTGTTGTCATGGCACCTCCGGTGGCTGCCCATGCTTTCCAAGATCCATCAATCAAGCGAGTGTCGCCGTGACCGTAAACATCGAGTGCCCACAGCGCGCGGCTCGCCGATAAATTAGTATTGCTGTCATAGAAAATTACCGTATCCCGACCGGTTATACCAAGGCTTCCGAGCGCTTCCTCGATTATAGAGGGCCCAGGTAACATGCCTGGTACACCAGCAACTTCATCCTGGAAAATTCCTTTTGTATTGAAGTAGATCGCGCCAGGGATATGCCCTAGGTTGTAATCTTCCTCCTTGCGGATATCAAGAAGCACTACACGGCCGTGTTGTATATCGAGACTGCGGGATACTATCCATTCGGGTGTAACCAGTCGATCAGGATTGGAATACCCCTTCGCTGTGATGGAGGCGAGTTTGAGGTCAGGCGCCGGGCCGCTGTAAGGAGTGGCCGTTGGTTCCGTGGGTTCATCGCTGCCGCATGCGGCTAACGCAAGGACCATAAGAGCGGCAAGAACAATGGCCGTAAAACGGGAAGTAATCATGAGCTAATCCTTTTTTTTCTGATTCGCACGCGAGGCTAGATTTTTAGGAATCCTACGACTTGGTTAGGTGCAGGAGCCATTCGCCAGCGCGAACTTCATCTATTTCTACGTCGTAACCCCGCTTGAGTGCCTGCGGAGGAATGGTGGACAGGGCAGGTGAATGATCAGTCAGAATATCCAGAGCAAGAATCCCCGGATGCTTTTTATCAAGCTCATCATTGGCCTTCATCATCGGATAGGGACATATTTCACCCCTCACGTCCAAGACTCTGATTTCATCATCTGGCATAAACCCTCCTTGATTCTTTACTAGGGCGCGGTAGATCAGGACGAAGCATGGTGCTCCATAGGTGTAATCTGCGGCATGAGGCTGATACTCCACATACCCTCAGATGGCATTGATAGCTTCATTCGTAACCCTTTGCTCTGTGCGGCCAATGGCAATGCCTTGAGAATTATTTCTTCGTCGCTAAGTAGATGAATGGAGGCGCCTGTGGCAGCCCGCGCTACCGCGTCCATAGCAGCTTTGAGTTGTACACTTTTCGGCTTGCCACGTAAATCTACCTCTTCTGGTTCAGTCGTCATCCCAGCTTCCTAATCACTTTCGTACCTACGAAAGCCCCTCCTGCAAGGGATAGCCCAAATACCCAACCAGAAACGGAAAGAGACGGAACGGCCGAGAAAAAGGCACCGATAGTGCACCCGATAGCCATTCCCGAGGCGTACCCCATAAGCACTCCTCCTACTAACGCCTGGAAATACCTACGCATTAGACGGGGATAACGCACACGGAATTCGCCAGCAAAAAGCGCTCCCATCAGCGAGCCGGGCAAGAGGCCTATAGTAAGAGCGAAATTGTGACTGATAATCCCATCTTGGATCTGTCCCGTGCAACCACTTAGTGCGTCAAGTCCTGCCATAACAATATTGTCAACACCGAGTACGTTCAGCAATTGATGTGAGAAGTACATCAATTCGCCCGTAACGCCTAGAGGCATGTGGATCGTGTACATCACCACCCCTATGAATCCCAGTATTGCTCCGCCAATGGTCGCTGACCACCCGCGCTTGAACACTGTTGAAAGCGACCCCGACATACGTTCGGTGAATCCGGGGATTCCTTTTACTTTTTGCAAGATTGCAGGGCTGTAAATACCGTTACGTGCCTCCAACCAGGTGAGCAGGACATAAATGCCGACTAATGATGCTAGCGTCAACGCCACTGCCCCGCTGTAACCTAGGCCACCGGTTGCGGGAATCCAAATACTGGGCTCATTGCTGATGACATATTCCCACCACCAGTTCCATGTGAGTGTTATTGCAGCCAAACCAATGATTACTCCACCAATGGCTACCCATGAAGTGACGTAGCCTTCGGCCATGCGGTAAAGCGACCCTGACACACACCCCCCCGCGACGACCATCCCAACTCCGAATAGCAAACCCGCAACGACCACTGAAATGCCGACCGGCAAGACATGAGCTTCTGGAGGCAACGTGCCGGAGCCGGGCTTACTTACTAGCCAGTACATGATTGCCGCGAATCCGACGGTCGAGACTGCCATACCCACTAAAATGCCCTTCATATTTTGGGCAGAGCCGAAGAGAAAAAGATCACGGAAAGCAGCAGCAAAGCAGAATCGAGAACGCTGCAAGGTGAAGCCTAAGCTCATTGCGAGCAACCAAATAGCACCCGTTTCAGCGTCGTTCCTACCTATCAAATAGGCTGCACCTACGCCCGCTGCTGCTATAAAAAAACCCACGAGCGTTTGCTTGGAAACAGGCAGCAATGGATTCCGCGCTGCTTTTTCGTCTTGGGTCACTAAAGGGGCAGTTGTCATTGGCGTTGGCTCTCTCGCGCTGAGGATATAAAAAAACGAACTGCTGGCAGTTCGTTTTTTGGTCTCTTACCTCTGTCTAGGGCAGCTAAGAAACGGATTGGCGTCGACTGCTATTCACTCTTTCAGGAATAGCGACAACATCGACTAAAGGTAGAAATAAGGTTGCTCACATGGAATATATAACAGGACTACGGGCTTCTGTCAAAGATGAAAACACTACTCAGGCGGTGGCTAACGGCGTAATCGCGCCCCACACCGCTGCCACGGAGTGCATGTTCATGCTACGACCGCATAATCGCGTACTTTCTTGAAATCTTCGTGCTTACGAAGTACCCAACGAGCGCTGAATTGCCTATGTGAGCCCTTATTTAATTGATTCCGGTTACATTGCTGTACCTGTCAAGGTTTAAGGCTCGCGGGTGGGATGGGAGCCCTGGCATCGTTAGTATGTTGCCGGCGATAGGGTAGACAAACCCTGCACCAGTGGAGGCTCGAATATCGGTGACTTCAAAAGAGAAGCCGGAGGGGCTGTTCCTTCGTGTGGGGTCGTGAGAGAGTGAGAACGCGGTTTTAGCGATGCATATCGGCAGTGGGTCGAGGCCTTGCTGCTGGAAGAATTGGAGCTTGCGCTCAGCTTCAGCGCTCAGACTGATTGAGGTTGCTCCGTAAACCTTGGTCGCGATGGAGAAGATCTTCTCTCGGAGTGGGGCTGCTTCTTTGTAAAGGTAGGAGACTTCTGATCGGGTGCTGGCAAGGCGCTCAACGGCTTCAGCCAGCTCGTCGGCACCGTCGGTGCCGTCGGCGTAGGCAGCGCACGTGACGGCCGCCGATGCGCCTGCGGTGATGGCAACGTCTTGGAGAATGACAACCTCTTCGGTGGTGTCAGAGGGGAAGCGGCTGATGGCGACGACGAGGGGGACGCCAAAGCTCTTCACGATATGAACCATGTGCTCGAGGTTTGCCGCGCCGATACGAACGGCCATCGCATCTGGGCGAGTGAGTGCATCGTCAGGTACTCCTCCTTGCGATTTGATGGCACTGACGGTAGCGACAAGGACGACGACCGATGGGTGGAGGCCGGACGATCGCATCTTGATGTGCATGAATTTCTCGAACCCTAGGTCAGCACCGAGTCCGCACTCCGTGACGACGTAATCTGCGTAACCCAGGGCGAGCTTGTCGGCTACAACAGAGCTTGCACCATCGGTGAGGTTGGCAAAGGCGCTGGTATGGACCAATGCTGGCTGTCCCGCGCCTGTCTGGACGAGGTTCGGGAGCATGGCATCTTTGAGGAGAGCCATCATCGAGCCAACAGCACCGATTTCCCCTGCACGCACTGCGCGTTTGCCTGCAGTGTAGCCAACGGTGATGGCACCGAGGCGTTTGCGAAGGTCATCATAGCCGTTCGCTAAGGAGAGAATCGCCATGACCTCGGATGCCTCCACTACATCGAAGCCAGTTTCATGCACGGGACCGCTAGATTCACCACCGATACCCGTGACTATGTGGCGTAAGGAACGGTCTTCGATATTGCTGGCGCGGTGCCAGACGATACCATCGGTCGTAAAGCCAGAGACCTGGTGACTGCGCGCGGCATTGTCGGTGAGTGCGGCGAGTAAGTTGTGGGCCGTCGTGACAGCGTGGGTATCCCCTGTGAAATGAAGGTTGATGTCCGCAGCGGGGGCAATGGTTGCCCAGCCCGCGCCAGTGCCTCCGCCTTTGACTCGGAATAGTTGACCCATTGCAGGCTGTCTCAAGGTGACCACTGCCCGGTGGCCAGCCTTTGCAAGGGCGTCAGCCAGGCCGATGGCGGTAGTGGTGTTGCCATCACCAACGGATGCGGGCGTTACTCCCGTGATAGCGATGAGCTTGCCCGACTGCGGCTTGATCGCGTCGAGGGAAATTTTGGCTTTGTCTTCACCATAAGCGGTGAGGTAGCGGGGGGCGATGCCAAGTCTACGAGCAATCGTGGCGATGGGGTGCATTGAAGGCTGGCCTACGTTCGAGCTTTGGCTTGCAGAGCTGCGTATACCTTTTCAGCCGTGATGGGCAAGTCACGTATGCGTATGCCGATGGCATCCGCGACCGCGTTGGCAATTGCTGGCGCTGTGGGGGCATTGGGGGTCTCACCAATAGCTTTGATATTGTATGGTCCTGCCCCCTTACTGTTGTCGTCGAGCAGGACGGTTGTTAGATGGGGTATGTCGATGATGTTGGGAATCTTGTAGTCTGCGAAGGACAAGGTCGTCACGTGGCCGTCCTCAATTTTCAACTCTTCGAATAGGGCATAGCCTATCCCAAACATAGTGCCGCCGTTGATTTGGCCCTGGTGTCCCAGTGGATTGATGATTCGCGCGGTGTCGTGGGCCGTGGTGATGCTCAAGAGTTTCACCTGGCCGGTGTCAGGGTCGACGGCGACCTCTGCGACCTGTGCGCAGAACCCGGTGACATCAGAGCCTCGCCCGGAGGCCGTGTGGCTGCCGACGACGGGCATGGTCGTTCTGGAGATGACGTCTTTCCAAAGCTTGGATTCGCCTGTGTCCGTACGAACGAGCATGTCACCACGCACCTCAAGTTGTTCTTCTGGCCAGTTGTCCAGCTCAGCGGAAAGTTTGAAGAGTTCGGCTTGGGCTTTCTTGACGGCTTCATTGGTTGCAATGCCTCCAATGTTGGTAACGCGGCTCCCCCCGGTTCCTGAGTCAGCCTCGAAGAGACCGGTCTCCATAACGTTGACTTTGACGCGCTCGGTGGGCAGGCCCATGGTCTCAGCGACCATCTGCTGAAGGACTGTAACTCCGCCCGAACCTTGCTCGAAGAGCGGGGTTTCGAGGCTGACAGAACCGTCTTGGTGAAGCGTTACTTGCGCGTTATTCTGCCCGCCCCCTGGTGCGCGCTCACCCATGGCGACGCCGCGCCCGTAGAGCATTCCATCTGGAGCCATTGGCTTGGGGTTCGCGTAACCTGCTCCGTCAGCCGCAGCTTGCAGCGTTTCCTTCGAGCGATTCTCTTCGTAGATCTCCCCCAGTGCGACAGGCTCACCGCCCGCCGCTAGGTTGGCGATCCGATAGGCGACGGGGTCAAGGCCCAGTTGGAGAGCGATCTCATCGATATGAGACTCCAAAGCCCAAAGGGCTTGAGGCTCGCCGGGGCCGCGCATGTGACCGCAGGGTAGGTTGTTGGTGTACACCATGTATTCACGGATGCGAGCGTTGAGGGCTTTATAGGGACCCGCGACACCTGCCACACCCATGAGATGGCCTGCGGGTTTGAAACCGGCATACGCACCGCCGTCGAAAACGACGCGGGAGTCATGGGCGACAATACTGCCGTCACTCTTTACCCCTGTACGCAGGGTGAGAGTCGACGCATGCCGCGGATTGGCTGCCATAAACTCTTCGGTGTAGTCGAAGACGATGCGGACCGGCTTGCCGGTGGCTTTGTTTAGGAAGTACCCGAGCGGGACGTTCATCGGTGAACCCTTACCGCCGAAATCTCCACCAATGCTCACTGGATGGTAGACAATCCGCGAGGGGTCGACTCCGAGGGCAAGCGCAGATTGGTTACGTGCGGAATAGGGGGCCTTCGAGGGAGCCCAGACGTGTAAAACACCTGCGTCATCAATCAATGTCACTTGGTTGTGAGGCTCCATGTAGACCTGGTGAACGACGGGTGTGGTGTAAGTGTTCTCGATAACTAGGTCTGCGTCTTTGAACCCTGCGTCGACGTCACCTTTGACCCAGTCCCAGACGACGTAGTGGTTCTGTGGGTGCGGCATGTCATAAAACATGCCTTTAATCCCCTGAACCTCAGGGTGCACCAAGGGGGAGTCGTCGGCCATTGCCAGTTCAGGGTCTAAGACCGGAACCAGCTCTTCGTACTCGACTTCGACCAGCTCCACACCGCGCTGCGCCGTCTCTTCGTCGTCAGCGACGACAGCCGCGACCTGCTCGCCAGCGAATCTCACTATGCCCTGTGCGAGGACTGGTACGTCGACGATGCGCCGGCCCCAAACGGTGTTAGGTGGCAAGTCATTGCCGGTGACGACGGCTCGGACTCCAGAGAGAGCCATAGCTGCCGAGGTGTCGATATTGATGATGCGAGCATGTGGGTAAGGAGAGCGAACAGTTTTTGCCCAGAGAACGTCCTCGACGTGGAGATCCGCAGCGTAGGTGGCTTTTCCCGAAACTTTGCTGTTCGCATCAACGCGGGGGACTTGCTGTCCAATAGCCGTGCCGGGAGTGGTACTCGTCATTATGGAACGCTCCAGGGGCGAAAATCTGTTATCACGGCCAGGATAGCACTGGCTGCGCATGGGTTGAATTGTTATACGGGGATATTCGGATAATTGAACGAAATGATGGATAAGTTTGCCACCGCGCTCAATCTCGGGAATCGGGCTATCACCGATGGTTAGATGATGGAGAGAATGGCAGAGATGTCGTCTGTGGTGAAACCGAATCGAGTGAGAATTTGAGAGGTGTGCTGGCCAAGGAACGGTGCTGGCATGCGGATCTGGCCAGGGGTGAGGGACATTTTGACGGGCAATCCAATGTGGTTGATAAGGCCAGCGATAGGGTGTTCTAGCTGCTGAATCATTTCGCGTTCAAGCACCTGCGGGTCTTTGTATACCTGGGACATGTCGTAGATAGGGCCTGCAGGGACACCTATTTCTTCGCAGAGGGTTAACCATTCACTTGATGTTTTGGTGATAGTTGAGCGCTCGAGTTCCGTGGCTAGCTCTTGGTAGTGCTGGACACGGTTTGAATTCGAGGAAAACCTGGAGTCCTCGATGAGTTCGTCTAGGGCGATTGCTTTGCAAAATCGCTCCCAGATCTTTTGGTTGCCGATTGCAAAATTGACGTAACCATCAGAGGTGGTAAGAGCTTGATAAGGGGCGACCATGCGATGGGCTGAACCTTTTGCTTTCGGGGTTTTTCCGGCTCCCCAGAGTTCGGCGGATTCCCAGACAGTGAGGGCTATGGCGGACTCTAGAAGTGAGGTTTCGACGACTTGACCTTGGCCGGTTTTCAGCCGGTGAATGTATGCGGAAAGGACACCGTAGGCGGCAAACATACCTGCGCTGAGATCGCAAATGGGAATACTGACCTTAATAGGATCAGCGTCAGGGTAACCAGTTACGCTCATCATCCCGGACATGCCCTGGGCAATGAGGTCGTAGCCGGGGCGGGTTGAATAAGGACCAGTTTGGCCAAAACCTGAAACCGATACGTAGATGAGTTCGGGGTGACCATTCCTGAGGTCTTCAGGGCCGAGGCCCAGGCGCTGCATGGTGCCTGGGCGGAAGTTCTCGGCGACGACGTCCACTTGGGCGGCGAGTCGCTTGAAGGCGGCTTTGCCCGTGCTACTTTGAAGATCGAGGACGACGCTTTTCTTGTTGCGATTAATCCCAAGGAACGCAGCGGACTCCCCTTCGATAAACGGCGGACCGATACGCCGAGAGTCGTCACCGTCGGGCTTTTCAATCTTAATTACTTCGGCTCCCATGTCGGCGAGGAGGAGAGTACAGAAGGGGCCTGCCATAACTTGGGTGGCGTCAAGAATGGTCATGCCTTCTAGTGGCATCGTGAGTGCGGAAATTGTCATGGTTGAGACTGTACACGTTGTGGAGCGGCTTAGTGGCCCTGACTCAGTGACCACAGTTGGTTGTATTTTATTCGTCACCGCGTGAAAGACGGCGCCATTTTGAAGACCTTCCCAGGCGGCAACACTCTGGTCAGCAGCGAATAATATGCGAGGTAGAGCCTATAGGCCGGTGAAATGCGGATGGCGTTTCTCGACGAAGGCGCGGTACCCCTCCATACCGTCGTTGGTGTCGAAAATGGTGAGAGGGAATTCGGAGTCTTCAGGTGAAAGACCAATGAGAGATGGATTTTCAAGGACAGTGCGTAGGATGCGCTTGTGGCCGCTTTGAGACATAGGAGCGTAGTTGACCATACGAGCGGCGAGCTCTTGTGTGTGGTCCAGGAGTTGGCTGTCAGGAACAACTTCTGCGATGAGACCGATGCGCTGGGCTTCGCGAGCGTCAATGATTTTTG
>Ga0302134_10001362_pt1 | contig 11521 bp, 10 predicted proteins | sample CB9_SCM_MG_FD_203123 | JGI IMG/M metagenome (GOLD analysis project Ga0302134, IMG submission 203123) | Marine microbial communities from Western Arctic Ocean, Canada - CB9_SCM | ecosystem: Environmental > Aquatic > Marine > Oceanic | place: Canada: Western Arctic Ocean | collected 2017-09-19
ACTCACCAAAATGAATGAGTTATCTGGAATGCGAACTGTGAACAATGCAGGTGGCCGAGCCCCTTGTCCAACTATCCAAACCGATGCTGGAATAGCCGGTGATGCTGGAAATGAGAGCAATACATCTAGACCTCTTGGACAAAATCCATCAACCACGAAGACTGGTTGCATGGATGCAACTGATAATTCAGATTGGTATTCATTCTCCTATACCCAAGGCAAGGACATCGATGTCGAATTAGTTGTTCCAACAGGTGCTGATTTCGACCTATACTTGTACGATAATGCTAACCAATACCTAGCGGACTCGTCGGAATATAACGACCCACTTGAGAAAGTAACCAGTGTTGGTTCACAAATTTCAGGGGTTGCAGGAACATACTATATCGCCCTCTACATGTATAGTGGCGATGGAGGATACACACTTCAAACTTGGACAAATAATTCCCCTCCTGCACCTGATTTACTGACTACTGCGATTACCTCCCCAAGCCGTGGTAATGCAAGCGACGTTGTGGATATTGCATATACAATTGAAAATATAGGAAATGATAACAGCAGTAATTTCAATGTAACTTTCATTCTATCAGAGGATGAAGTATATGATGGCTGGTCAGATACTCTTCTATCTCATAGAGAGAACCACACAAACCTTGGCGAAAATACCAGCCTAAACAATACTGCAACCATTACAATCCCTTCCACTCTTGCGAATGGCTCCTACCATTGGTTGGTATGGCCGGATGCTTATGGAACGGTTACAGAAAAGAATGATTCCAATAATCTAATGGCAAGCCCAGTGAAGATGACGGTTGGGGAATCCTGTGAAGATTTCTACCCAAGTGGCCAAGATGATGCTGGTTCAGGTCAGGATGCTGCAACAAATTGGAGTGATGTTGCAACTGCTACCGGCGATAATTACACAGGGATGGTTTCTGGATGTATGGACGGAAGTGATGGAAATGACAACTACCGCTTCGATGTACCCCTGAATCACGATTTGGAAGTTGTTTTGACTAGTCAAGGGAATGATAAAGCATACATGGATCTCCTTTCCTCAAATGGTTCATTTATTGATTGGGATTACTCTTGGAATACTTCTACTAAGAGTACAACAACCTCAGGTGGAGACTATGACGGAGATGGAGGAATGTTCTACGTCAATATCAGCCACTCAGAAGGAGCAGGAAACTATTCTCTCGATGTATGGACCAACTATAGTGCTCCTGCCCCGAACCTATTCGTCGAGGATGTTAGCGGACCTCTTACCTCAAACCCAGGGGATTCAATAACCATCGACTTTGATATCAGCAACGATGGCAAGGTTGACTTGAGCAATTCAACACTTGTTAGTGCATGGCTATCAGTAAGCACCGATTGGTCAGCGCACGACCATCAAATTGGCAATACTACAATTTCATCAGTAGTTGTCAATGGTACAACAAATGGTCAAATAAATGGTGTTATCCCACAGGATCTCATTGAAGGAAACTACAGTATCATCGTCATTGTCGATGGTGATGAAATGATCGATGAAATAAGTGATGATGATAATACTGGAATAGCCGAAGAAGAAATGCAAATCGGTTCAATCTCGTTAGGGTGTTCAAGCCAAAATGATGCTCTATCTGGAGGTGATGCCGGTAATGATGCAAATAGTGCATATGACCTTGGCACAGATGCCTCAGTAGAAGCCATCGGCTGTCTCGATAATAATGACGATTCAGATTTCTACAAGGTAACTATGAGTTCAGGGATGGATATCTCTGCAATCCTAATTGTTGCACCAAGTTCAGACTTCGACTTAGAGTTAAAGAATGCTCAAGGTCAAATGTTGGACCAAAGTATGCTAGCAAGCAGTTCAGATGAAGAGGTCGCTAGTGATGATGGGGCTGGTGGAGTCTTCTATCTTGAAGTGATAACTTGGAGTGGTTCAGGTGAATACCGGTTGATAATCAACGATGCCAAAGATCAAGTCACACCAGTCTTTACCTGTGGCCAACAGATAGACCTTGGATTAAATGGAGATGCTAGCGATGCTAGCACTACCCCAACTGCCTTAGACGATAATCCAATGCAAACTGGAATGGGCTGCTTAGACGGCAACGATGTTGCTGATGCATACGGCTTCTCTTTGACTGAGCAACAGAATATTGAAATCACTTTTTCACAAGATGGGGAATCAAACTTTATGCTTGCTCTTTACGAAGGAAATAATTTCATCGAAAGTTGGGATAACACTACTGCTTTGATAGAATGGGGAACTCTTGGTACCGAGCGTGAAGGTACCGATTCATCCTACCGTGTAGTCATCGGAGCCAATGGCGGAGTGGGCTACTACAACCTCAGCATCACTACAACTGATGCTGCTGCTCCTGATTATGTAGCGGATGTAGTAAACTGTCCGATTGACCTCATCAGCGGAGAAGAGGGATACTTTGGCTGGGAACTCTCCAATATCAATGGAGTATCCCAAGGCCCAGTTTCATTCAGTATATCTCTCCTTGATGGAAATAGTCAAGTAATCGCAGTTCTTTACAATAGTACTGCAACTTTAGATTCGACTAATGCAGAGATGGAAAGCGGAAGTTCATCCTATAGCTTCCCAGAAGCAATGGAAAGCGGGTCATATTCCTGCCAACTTGAAGTTGACCAAGAAATGCAAATCGTTGAAGATAATGAAAGCAATAACATCATCGTCGGAAATTCATTCAATATTACAAATTATTGGGACCTTTGGGCAAATGACATAGACCAAGATGGATACAATACCACTGATACTGGAGACGGTATGATTGATGCTTGCCCTGAAACATTTGGAGAATCAACTGAAGATAGATATGGTTGTACGGACCTTGATGCAGATGGTTGGTCAAACGCCAACGACATCATGCCATTAGATGAAAGCCAATGGGTTGACAGCGATGGGGATGGCTATGGTGATAATTCGACTGGCACCGACGGCGACAAATGTCCAGATGTTGCCGGAGTCTACAATGGCGAAGGTGGACAGGGATGTCCACTTGCAGGTGCAGTAGACACCGATGGAGATGGAGTCTTCGATGAAATGGACGATTGCCCAGACACTCCTGCTGAAGATGAAGTAGACCTCAAGGGCTGTACGATTGCCGATAACACCGGCAACGATAGTACTGGCGGAACAGACCCCGGAAACCAAGGTGGTGAAGAACCAGATGCAGGTACAGATGAGCCAGATATTGGAGATGATTCAACCGATTCTGAAGATGCCTTATTAGGAGAAAATGTTCTTGGACTTTCTGATGATGAAACCCTGCAATATGGAATGCTCGGTGGAGCAATATTAGTAGTTCTACTTCTCTTGACTTTGATACTACGTGGCCGCGGTGATCGGGATGATGAATTAGCAATCAATCAAGCATTCAATACTGGCTTAATGGGTGGAGACCCATATGGCGGAGCAGCATCTCGCACTCCAGAGGCTGTGGCATATGAGCAGCAATTGATTGCATCTGGATATGATGCCGCGACTGCAAGAACATATGCTGACCACTATTTTAACAACCAGTGAATCAATAATCGGATGAAAACCCCCTGAGTGGGGGATTGCTTGAAGGGGCGACACTACATGGATGAACGCATGCAGAGCGCAAACAGTGAGAAGTCACTCCAAATAGGAGTTGATTTCGCAACTAATCTGCTCAACCCGTTAGCCTCCACAAAATCTGGTGATGACCCCATCTTTTTTTGGTTCAGCAAATATATTTCTGCTCGTGATGCTGGACGCGACGCAGTAAACGGAACGCTTGGTTCTCTGCTCGATGATTCAGGGAATCTAATGTTGAATCGGATCGTTATTGATTCCCTGAGGAAGCAAAAAGGGCATGATATAGCCGGTTATGCACCATTAAGAGGAGTTCCTGAATTTAGAGAACTAGCTATTGATTTAGCATTGGGTGAATACCGCAAAGAGATTGCTGCATCTGCTCTTTCAATAGCAACACCTGGAGGGTGCGGTGCTCTATATGCAGCAGCAAATAACTTTGCGGACCCAGGAACGAAAGTTCTGTTGCGAGACCTTCATTGGGGACCATACCAGACAATCTTGGCTGAAAATCAATTGACTAGCACAAGTTATCCCCTTTGGGGTTCAGGTCTAGAACTTCAAATCGCACTTGAGGAATTGTGTCAAAGTCAGAAGAGAATTCTTTCATGGCTGAACGACCCAGCGCACAATCCAACAGGCTTGACGTTGACTTCACAAGAAAGAGAACAAACTCTCAATGCTTTCATAGATTCTGCAAAAAAGAATCCAAACATTGGCCACACACTTCTAATCGACTCCGCCTATCATCTCTATTCAGATGACCCATACGCTTGGGCTAGGACAATTTCAAAACTCCACGACTGGCCGAGTAATTTTCTGATTCTCTTTGCGATTTCATGTTCAAAATCCCACACAATATACGGTATGAGAACTGGTGCAATTGTTTGTCTACATCCAGATCAGAAATTGTTGCAAAAGTTGGATGAGGTAATCCTCCACACCGGAAGAGGTACTTGGAGCGCACCCCCTCGCCTACCTCAAGTGGCGCTTTCCCAAATCCATGTAGAGTCCGAAGATGAATGGTGTGATGAAAAAGATACGCTGAGGTCAATTCTGAAAGTACGAAGAAATGCATTCAATGAAGAATTAGAAAAAGTGTCTCTCAAGGCATTACCAAATCACGATGGTTATTTCGCCTTCATCCAATGCCAAAACCCAGAAGCAGTGTGTGAATCTTGTGCTGCAGAAGATGTATACCTTGTCCCTCTAGAGGGCGGAGTTAGGATAGGCATCTGTGCAATACCAAGTGATAGTATGGCCAGAGTTGCCAATGCTCTTGCAAATGCCTTGAGGTGAAAACTTGCAGCACCTGCGAACTAATTTACTCTTAACATCCATAATTTGCTTGGTGATTGGCGCTATGTTTATCATTTCAAAAGAAGATCTAGGGCTATCCATTGGAGCACCGATTTCTTTGCTAGGGATGGTTCTTTTTATTTGGGGTATTTCAATCAATGAGAAAAATGCAGGTTGGTCAAAAGAAAGGATTGGAAATTGGATTCCTGATGCTGAGGAAATGGTAGAGGCTGGACGGATAATGTACAGAGTCGATACAACGCTTGATGAACCAATAATCACTACCGTACTATGCGGATCCTGTGGAAATATAAGCGAACAAGAGGGGCTGAAGCCCGATCACTTCACCTGTCCGACATGCTCTAAGGAATTATGGCAAGAAGAAGAATGACAAGGTCCCTATACATTTGAAATTAAGTGCATTTTAGCGAAGTAGTTGAAGAAAAGGTCATGACTCGGATTCGGCTCGAAGCCAGTATGAGCAGCCACTCTCTGAGCAATCCTCAGCGCCGTCTATTACGGGCGATGCAGGAATCAGACGCTCAAAAGACTTGGTCAATAGCCTCAATTCTGGAGTCTTGTGGATGGAAAGACCAAGCACAAGCAGCAGGCTCAGCCCTCGGTTTGGTAGAAGCAGGCTTTGCTGATGTAGATGAAAAAGACACCATCAAATGGACGCTCGGTCCCGAAGGTAAAGCGGCTCTAGAAGATGGATTGTTAGAAGCGCGCCTGTGGACTTGGCTCTCAAATGCCAAAGAAGACCAATCCTCCATGCGAGATTTACAATCTTCTGGAATCGTGGAGAAACACGAAACTGGAATTGGAATTGGCCTATTGAAAGGCTTAGGAGTAGAAATAGAATCAGGTAGCCTGATAATTCCTACAGATAGTATGGCAGAAGAAATCATCCAAGAGCGTTCTGACTTCCTTTCCAATATCGTTGAAGGACCCTTATTAGACCATTTCAAAGGGCGAAAAGGATTACTCCAATCCTCTGAATCAACAAGCAGAACATGGACGATAACAGAAGCAGGGTCGAATGCGCTGAACCTCGATGAAGTGGACGAGGTCGTTGAATTAACTCCTGAAATGCTACAAGGTGAAGATTGGCGAAATATGACTTTTAAATCATTTGACCAGACTCTTGAATCAACTACTCCAACCACCGGTAAACCTCACCCTATGCAATCTCTGATCGAACGAATCCGCTCGGTGTTCTTGGAAATGGGCTTCAGCGAAATAGATGGGGATTACGTTCAAAGTGCTGGTTGGAATATGGATGCATTATTCATCCCTCAAGACCATCCGGCCCGTGAAATGCAGGACACTTTCTATCTCGATGAACCTGCATCGTTAGAAATTGATGAAAAGAATCTCAAACAATGGAAAGATATCCACCAACACGGTGGTGAAACTGGTTCAACTGGATGGGGTGGCAAATTCAGTGATGAGATTGCACGCAAGGGATTACTTCGCACTCACACTACGGTAAATACCATCAAACACCTCGCAGATGCTCCTGATGAGCCATGCCGTGTATTCGCAGTTGGTAGAGTATTTCGCAAGGAGAGCATAGACCGCACCCACCTGCCTGAATTCCATCAAATCGAGGGAATCATCATGGAACCAGGGGCGAACCTACCTATGTTAGTCACCACTCTGAAGACCTTCTATGCCAAGATGGGTTACCCCGAGGTCAGAGTTCGACCTGCATATTTCCCCTATACTGAACCCAGCCTTGAGGTTGAAGTGAAGTGGCGTGGCAAGTGGCTAGAATTAGGAGGTGCTGGCATCTTCCGTCCTGAAGTTAGTGAACCACTTGGAGTTAAGTGGCCAGTTTGTGCTTGGGGCATGGGTTTGGAACGCTTAGCAATGTTAGTTCTCGGTCTTGACGATATTCGTCAACTGTACATTTCAGACCTCGAGTGGCTTCAGAATCAACCTCTCTTGTGAAAACTCCTTTTGTGAGCAACTCCTCTTTAGACGAAACTTGAATTACTATCACTTTCTCCAAAAAAATATGCCAGAAGCAGATGCGCAAGAGGTTCAAACAATCGAGATGTTAATGTCGAATACCGAGACTATACCTGGACACACAATTATACAGATGTTGGGAATAGTCACTGGCTCAACAGTTAGAGCAAAACACATCGGTAAGGATATCCTCGCTGGATTCAAAAACATCGTTGGTGGTGAACTGAAAGGCTACACTGAATTGCTTCAGGAAGCACGCGCTCAAGCCTTGCAACGCCTCGTCATGGAGTCTCATTCACGCGGTGCAAATGCCATAGTCAACATCAGGTTTGCAACCTCGGCCATTGCCGGTGGGGCAGCAGAATTGATGGCTTACGGAACTGCAGTAGTAGTTGGATAGGTGTGAGATATGGCGCGAGATGAACTCGATATCCTCTTTTCTTTAGCTTGGCCCTTGCTTTTCACAGTTGTACCATTATTATTCAGTTGGATATTTGGGAATATATATCAAAGGAAAAAGCAAGAAGAATTAGAAGTAAGGGTGGAATCCTTTGGAACTGATAATTTAACCACTCTAAAATCACCCCCCACTCAAGTTTCAGCATCGGGATTACTAACTGCGAATATCATTATGTCTGTTAGTTGGTGGCAAAAACTGGTCGGTGGAATAAAGACTATTTTTGGTGGCCAAGTTCAAACTTGGGATGGAATATTGGCTTGGGCAAGAAAAGAAGCAATGCAGAGGCTTCGTGAACAAGCAAGGGCTGGAGGGTTTGACAATGTAATAAATGTCAGATTAGAGACTTCTGAGATTCAATCTAGCAAAGGCCGAAACACAGCCGTTGAGATTCTGGCTTATGGTACCGGCATTAAAACCTGATAAGCAAGTGGAAAGGGAATCTTAATGTTGGATTTAGCCCATGAATGCATATTTCCATTCAGTAGCCGCTGAATCAGTGCGCTTGATGGTGCGCGGACTTAACCAGCGCAACAAATTCAGCGGACTGCCTGCCTTGTCATTAGTACCACTCGCGCGAGCACCACCAAACGGTTGCTGCCCCACAACTGAGCCAGTTGGTTTGTCATTGATGTAAAAGTTCCCAGCAGTGAAACGCAACTTCTTACTTGCCAATGCAATGTTCTCTTCACTGCTGCTAAAAATGGAGCCAGTCAAGGCATAATCAGAAGCAGAATCACACATTTCCAAAGCCTCTTCAAACTCATCATCAGGATAAATGTAGATAGTTAGGACTGGGCCAAAAATTTCCTCCACAAGACATTCTGCATTGGGATCTGTAGTGCGAATAATTGTCGGCTCAACAAAGTACCCAACACTATCATCACAACCACCACCAATCAAAATATCACAACTATCACGAGCCTTTGCTCGGTCGATATATCCCTTGATGTTATCAAAAGAACGCTGATCAATAACCGCGGTCATAAAGTTGCTAATATCAGCAGCAGAACCCATCGTTATTTGAGCAACTTCAGCCAGTAACTCATCCTCAATATCTGCCCAAACGGATTCAGGAATGTAGGCTCTACTACAAGCAGAACACTTCTGTCCTTGATACTCAAATGAAGCCAACACAAGAGCGATAATTAAACGTCGGCGGTCGCAATCATGGTGTGCAACCACGAAATCTTTGCCGCCAGTTTCACCAACGATGATTGGATAAGTGCCAAGGCGAGGAATCGCTTCTGCAACTTGGCTCCAAAGTCCTTGGAAGGTCTTTGTTGAGCCAGTGAAATGAACTCCTCCAAAGGATTTGTGATTGAGTGCAATTTCAGAAATCATTGGGCCTGAAGATGGAAGAAATTGAATAACACCAGGAGGAAGACCGGCTTCCATTAGAATCTGCATAACATAGTAGTTAGAAAGAACCGAATTACGACTTGGCTTCCACAAGGAGGTACAACCAACAATTGCTGGGGCTGTAGGCAAGTTCCCGCCAATTGCTGTAAAATTGAATGGTGCGATTGCAAGGATGAACCCCTCAACAGGGCGCATATCCATTGAATTGTGAATTCCGGGCGGGCTAATTGGAGGTTGTAGCTGGTCATGGAATTGGCGAGCAAAGTAAGAATTAAAGCGCCAGAAGTCTATTAATTCACAAGCAGCATCAATTTCAGCCTGGAATGCAGTTTTGCTCTGATTCAACATGGTAGCAGCATTCAATTTCATTCGCTGAGGACCTGCTAAAATATCAGCAGCCCTATCAATAATATCGGCCCTTGCCTCCATTCCCAATTCAATCCAATCTTCTTGGGCTGCTGCAGCACCATCACATGCTCGTTGCAATTCATCAGGCCCAGCAAGATGAACTTTCGCGATAATATGCTGATGGTCGTGTGGAACAATCTGGTGCATGGTATTTCCAGTGAAAACTTCTTCTCCATTGATGATACATGGAACTTCTACTACCAATTGTGATTGGCGTTCATATTCAGCAATTATTGCACTGCGCTCATCAGAGCCAGGAGCAAATTGTAGGACAGGTTCGTTATATGGCTCAATCATCATCAAAGGTGTCGAGATGAAATGCAGTAATATCATTTCGCTCAGTTATCATCAGAGACACTAAGGTTTTCTTCGACTTTACTCAACTCATCTGGTGGTTTAAGGCGCTCCTCTTCTTCAGTTTTCTCATCTTCCATATCGGCTACTACATTCCCACATATTTGCAGACGTATGTTATGTTGTCATCAATACTTTGCCAGCATTGGCTTGCGCAATTGACAAAGGGGAGTTGTTGGTCGCAGTGGATTGTAGGGCGCTTAGCTCAGTTGGAAGAGCGTCTGGTTTGCAACCAGAAGGCCGGGGGTTCAAATCCCCCAGTGTCCACTTATATCGCTGCTTGATGTCTAGAGGGATGTTGTTGTCCATCAGCATAGGGGCGGCTTGAACAATGACAAAATTAATCCACTTCAATTGCTGAAAGGATGAAATACTTGAGCCTTTATTCGACACCATGGGAACGGCATGGGTATTGAAGACCTTTCAGGTTGATGAAACTGGTCTAACCGGAGCAAACGTATTTGTCGAAGCTAGACAACCGGGTCTGTTCGCTTTCCTACTGAACCTCATGGGTCTGGATCCAACTGCTACCTTGAAGGTGACCAAAGGTTCAATCTCATTCAGGGTGTCAAAACTTTCAGGGATGACCCAGACATCGACCTCCTTGACCCAGATAGGCTCCTTCCAAGGTGGTTACAAGAAACCTATCGAGTTTTTGGTCATGGCCTTTGTCTTTTTCGCCATAGGAATCACAACTGACATCACCGCCGAAATGGATGCTCCCATATTCACGATCGTGGGTTTGGTCATCAGTCTGATTATGGTTGCCTGTTATGCCCTTTTCAAGCATCTATTCATTGGTTTTGAGACCTCTGGGGGAGCGTATTACGGGATGACCTTCAAGCGTGGAATACTCAATAATGTCTCTGTTGATATCGACCAGATTGAGTATACTATTGCCTTCATTAACGGCCTGATAGGTTCTGCCTCACTTGGCGGGTCCACATTCTCAGAATCTCTAAATGTGACCAAGGTCGCCAATCAGGCGATTATCAAATCCACTCCTGCTCTGGCTCCGCTAGGAATGCCACCAGCCCCAGCAGCACCTTTGCAACAGCAGCAGTATCCTCCAGCCCCAGCAGCACCTTTGCAACAGCAGCAGTATCCTCCAGCACCAGCACAACAATACCAGCAGTACCCTCTAGGACCAGCACCTCCTCAATAATACCAATAGTGCTAGCCACTGATGCAACAAAAACGCCAATATCAATGCAAAGAGATTCTACCACATTATTGTCGTCAATGCAATTAAAACCAAGTATGCTATCGAGTTTCTTATGTATCGTAGTCGAAAGGCACTGGCTTTGACAATTTTGATGCTGATTGGAAGTTTGGCTCCAATACTTTCAGCAAGCCTTGAAGGTACCTCAGTAAAGATGTCCACTTCAACCGGAAACATGCCGAAAAACATCAACGAAACAGGGGATGTCGGACAATATAGTTCATTGGCCTTGGATAGCGAATACAATCCGCACATCGCCTACTATGATGCTACGAATGGCAACTTGATGTACACCAAATACAACGGCTGGGAATGGAACACCACCATCGTCGATTCGGATGATGATGTCGGCTCCCATGCTTCGCTGGCTCTCGATAAGATGAACAATCCGCATATCTCCTATTACAATGCGACATCTGGTGACCTGAAGTATGCTCACTTCAATGGCTCAAACTGGAGCAACCTGACCATCGATGAAGATGGAGACATCGGTTCTCACACCTCGATAGATGTCAGCACCAACATGAACCCTCATATTTCCTATCGCGACGAGACCAATACCAATCTGAAATATGTCTACTACAATGGAAGCGCTTGGATCAACATGACTCTAGATGGAAACTGGGGGGGGATGGATAATGTAGGAACCCATACCTCGATTGCTCTCGATTCAAACAATGGCCCACATATCGCTTACTACAATTCCACAGGGGGGGACCTGATGTACATGTACAACGATGGTAGTTCATGGTACAAGCTGACTCCATATTCGACGAACAATGTCGGTCAACACGCTTCATTGGTTCTCGATTCAGCGGACAATCCTCACTTCAGCCACTACAACATGCAGTTCCAGGATTTG
>Ga0302134_10001364_pt1 | contig 11516 bp, 9 predicted proteins | sample CB9_SCM_MG_FD_203123 | JGI IMG/M metagenome (GOLD analysis project Ga0302134, IMG submission 203123) | Marine microbial communities from Western Arctic Ocean, Canada - CB9_SCM | ecosystem: Environmental > Aquatic > Marine > Oceanic | place: Canada: Western Arctic Ocean | collected 2017-09-19
TGCCCGGGATGAGCAGCGCGAGCGTGCAGGTGCAGGTGGTCTTCCCGGGCACGCTCGAGACCTTCCCCGTCGGGCAGGTGCAGCTGGCGTTCGCCTCGGCGATCAACGTGCCCGTGACAGACGTGGACGTGCAGCTCGAGGCGGCGTCGGTGCGCGTCACGTTTCGCGTGGCGGCGACGCCGGATCGGCTCTTGGCGCTGCAAGCGATCGTCAACATCCGGCTGGCGAACGCGTCGGCGGCCACGCAGGCGCTCGGGGTGCCCGTGGAGGCTGTGCAGCCAGCAGAAACGGCGGAGGCGTCGCCCTCGGCACCGCCCTTGCCCCCGCAAGCGCCGCCAATGCCCAACCGGCCACCCCCCGCGCCCGACAGCCCGCCCGCAACGACCGTGCACCAGTGGAACGTCTTCGTCCGAGGCGAGCCCTCCGAGATCGACCTCGTGGCGTACAGCTCGGCGGCGTCGCTGGCGCTGAAGACCAACGTCGGGTGGATTGAGGCGAGCGCCACGCTGGTCCGGCCGGGCGTGAGCCGCGTGGACGCGAGCTTGCGCAGCGAACGGCCGCTGATGCCAAGGCTGCTGGATCGCTACTACGGCTCCACCGCCCAGACCAATCGGACCTTGCGCGGCTGGGGCCTCTACGCCGCCGAGGGGCCGTCGCCACCAGCGCCACCAGCGCTGCCTCCGCTGCCACCGCCACAACCCGTTGCGGACGTGTGCGATTCCGAAGGCGCGGATGACGTGTGCTCGCCCTTTGCCGGTGCGGACTGGAGCTCGGCAATCGCGTCGTACCACTTCTACCTCTACGACGAGACGCCCGACGGCACCGACCTCAAGCTGTGGGAGTGGCCACGTGTGACGCCCACCGACGACCAGCTGGCAAACAACGGTATCTGCGAGGACGGGCTGTCGGCAGTCAACGCCTCGGTCCCGCAGGGCGACTACTACGTGGCGTTTGGCGGCGCCAACTGCTTAGTGCACCACGTCAACCTGAGCACGGGGATGCACAGCGGCTGTGGCCGCACCGACCTCGTGCCGTGCGTGTGGGGCACCGATTGCACCGACTGCGGCCGCAGCGCAACGCTTGCGGCGGCAGGCGCGGCGAGCCGGCGGCGGCAAGCGCAGGCGCTTCCGGCGGTGAACGACGCGCACGAGATGCACCACCTCAACGCCACGCTGAAAGTTGCTACCAGCTACCATCTACCTTCTGCCTGGATGCACGCCTTGAGGATTAAGGACCACTGGAGCAGTGTTGGGTCGGGATTGTAAGGGGGCAATTGAGAAGTCTAATTAATTAACAATTCTGAAAGAATGGGGGGATCACATTTTATGAGCACTTGGCCAAGTGCTCATAAAGAGAGCGCGGTGCTCATAAAATATTTTATTGAATTAGAGTAAAAGGAGGATTATGAGTAATCGGGGAGATTATAAAAGCAACATTTTGTTCACGATAATCTTAATTCAGGAGTCTCCCCGCTTTCTTTCAGAATTCTTAATTCATTAATCTCACCGATTACTCGAAATCCTCCTTTTACTCTAATTCAATAAAATATTTTATGAGCACCACCCTCTCTTTATGAGCACTTGGCCAAGTGCTCATAAAATGTGATCCCCGCATTCTTTCAGAATTCTTAATTAATTAGACTTTTGGAGGGAGTTGCTCCCCCATGATTACACGCGCGTCTCCGCAAGCTCAAACTCTTCTAATGCCACGCGAGTGGGTAGCACCACCTCCGCGGGTAGACCTACTCGTGGTCGTGGAACTACGACGTGCACCTTGAGCTCGCGCACGATGGCCGACTGTATGAGCATGGCCAGCCCTCGCAAGACGACAAAGCGCACCAACCCAATCGCGAGTCCAACTGTGACAACGCTCATGAGCGTCGCCGCCCCGTACACGGTCGCAAGCTGGGTGGTTGGCAAATGGGTGTGGCTGGCGACGAGCCGCCACGTGCTGATCGCACAGAAGAGTTGGAAGATTGCTGACACCAGCATGAAAGCTCCGCACCCGCCTGCACTTTCGCACTTGACTCCCACAACGCGCGACCTGGAGCACACGTTGGCGTACGGCGCCGCGCACACGGGGCACGTGGCCCGCGTTGCCGTCGCAAGCATCTGGGCGAGGCACTCGTCGTGCACGTACCGATCAGTGCACAGGCACGCCGACTTGCGCGGCGCAGGCGTGCTATCGGTACAAATGAAGCACTCTGGCGCCTCTTCTTCCTCGCGCATTACGGGCAACGTCCCCTCGCTGCGCGGTTGGTCCGCTAAATGCGCAAATTGTCCCGCTTGGGAATCTGGCTTAGCGGTCGTTTTTCATGCCCACGTCGCGCTTTGTGGTAGTGTCTGCTCCGCTCGAGGAGCGTGTGACGGCGTCGATTGCGTCGCGTGCGCAGCAGGCCCTTCTGATTGCGCTGCGTATCAAGAGCGAGGTGAACGACTCGCTGCACCGGGAGGACGTCGGCGAGCGGGCGGGCGAGGCGCTCGAGGCGGTGGTAAAGCCTGGGGGGGTGCCATTCATCGTGTTCATGCTTCTTGTGGCGGTGCTCGCGACGCGCGAGCTGCTGTTGCGTATCGAGACGCGACGCATACTGCAGCGGCACAACGTCTGCTCGAGCGTGCCTGTGCTCGCGCCCACCGACCGCCAACACGAAGACTAAAAAACCCAACTCCGCGTTTTGCGCTAACCTATCAAACGTGTCCCTGTGAGTGTGAGTGTGTACTTAAAAGCAGCCAGCCAACATGACGGGATCCGAGATCGTGCCCCAATCCACGGGAATGGCCACGTTGCCAATGTCCAACCCACCGCAGACTTTTTTACTCCCCTTTGGCAAGAACCAGCACCTTGTGCCCGAGACGGCCTTCGTATCCTTCCCCAAGAAGCCCAACAGGATGCCCTCCGCCGAGGCGCTCGGCGCGCTGCTGGCCACGAAAGCGCCGGAGAAGTGGCTGCCGTTCTGCAAGCCCAACACGCTGTGCCGCATCCAAGGCGACACGGGCAACTGCGTGTACACGACCTTCCAAGTGGACGGCGCGCCCGGCGAGGAGCGCATCCTGCGCTTCATCTCGTCGGCGATCGCCGAGAAGAACTTTGAAAAGATCAAGGAGTCCGAGCCGAAGCCCGCGACAAGCAACGAGCGCCAGCAGATCCGCTACGACGTGCTCAACTGGAAGAAGGAGGTCGACTGCCCGTCGCGCGCGCAGATCAGCCCCGAGATCGAGAAGTGGCCGGTTGCCGACCTTACCGAGGCGCTCAAGTCGGCCGCCGTCTCTCCCGAGGCCAAAAAGCGGAACAGGCCCGGTTTGACCCAGGCGGACGAGGTGGCGCGCGCGCGCTCGCGTTACATCTGCTCTGAGGAGCTAATCGCCGTGCCGCATGGCTCGACGTACAAGATCAACGAGGTTGGCAATCTCCTACACGTGCTCTTCTACCGCACGGAATCGAGCGCCCAACCCGCCGACGAGGACGAGGACCAGTAGGTGCACGTGTGCATGTGCGTGTGCGTTTGTTACCAAACACTTTTTTAGCCCGACTTTACACGAAACAAGTGCTTGTGTGTCTTTAAAATCGCGGAGCACTCTGCCGACACCCGCCCCACAAACTTGCCGCTCTTGTTGATGGCCGTGCGCTTCCGCAGCAGGTGCACGGCCGTCTTGTCGTACTGCATTATAGACTCGCCCATGTGATTGTGCCGCAGCCGCGCGTCGGACAGGGCGCTCAGCGAGGCGTCCATGTCGAGCGCGAGGTCCTCGTGTTCTGCGGTGGCGCGCATCAGCCGCGCCCCGCAGGCGGCAACGTCCGTGACAAAGTTCTTGGCGAACGCAATGTCCATTTTGTCGTCCTCGACGTTGAGCGGCATCCGCAGGCCGCCCGTAGATCCAGCAACGTGCGCATGCACGCAGCGCAGCTCGACCTTGAGACCCTTCATGCACACGCCCGGAAAGCGCGCCGACTGCGGCAGGTTGCCTTCGGTGGTCCAGTGGCGGTTGCACCGGCCGTCCTCGATGCAGCCGCCGCAAAACTCCAGCCGCAGCTCGAGCCGCTGGAAGTCCTCGGTCGGCGCCTTCGAACGGTGCAGGCCGCACGCGCAGCCGCCGCTCCAGCGGTGAAGGGTGCCCTTGACGAGCGTGCGGTGCGTGCTCTGCACGCCGCTGTCCATACGGTGCGCCGTTGCGCGATCGACGAAGAGCGCCCGCGACAGGCTGAGTGACGTGGAGGATACGAAGGCGTGCATACGAAAGACGTCCTGCGCGAGCTTGGCGAGGACCTCGGCGTACCAAGCGGGCAGCTCCCAGTACGAGTTTTTAAGGAGCGACACGAAGCGGCACGTCGTGCGCGGCACGGGCATCGGCTGCCGCTCGCCGCGCGCCGCCTGGTCAAAGAGCTCCGCCAGCTTGGGCACGTCCTCGGGCAACAGGTCGGCCTCGAGCACCCGCTTCTTTTTGTCGACGGAGGTGAGCAGCACCACCAACCGACGCGGGCTCCGGTGCTGCCGGCGCACGGCCAGCGTGCCGCCCTCAGGAAATGTGGCGACAATCTCGGTGGTGCCCCGCTCGTCGGGGTCGAGCCGCCGCGCCACCTCGTTCGTGCCGCGCACGGCCACGCATTGCCGCCGCTGCGCCGGTGGCAGCGCATCCGCGGTCTCGCAGAAGAGCACGTCAAACTTGCGCACCTTGTACATCACCTGCATCCCGTCGCCGCTCACGAGCCGCGCGCGGCACTCGTCGAACTTGGTCTCGTCGATGCCCTTGCCGATCGAGTCGATGCTGTGCGGACTCATGAGCCCTGGGTGGTTGGTGAGAGGACCCAACCGTTCAAGCAGCGGCACAAGAAGCTGCAATAAATTAACTGGGCACTTTGCGACGCCCTCCAATTGCCCCCTCTCTACAGCTACGTGGACGAAAGGGGTCGTCATGCCGGTGCAACGCAACTCCGTTGCTACTAACACTACGCAGCGTCACAAGTGCAACGTCCCATATTGATAGCGCGATCAATATCCCCCAGCAATATTTTGCGGGGATTCTCCGCAGCGCAGCCAGAGCGCATCGTTGCACGTGGAATCGCCCAACCATGCCACGCGCCACAGCCGCGCCGCGTCGTTCTGGTTAATCTTCGGAATGCACACGGAGCGGTCGGTGTCGAGGGTCGAGTGGACCTTGGTGTAGTCAAGGGTGGCGCTCCCGCGGAGCGCGCCCGGAGACGCGCCCAGCGCCGGAAACTCCTTCGCGTCGAGCTTGGGTGGCAAGCGCGACTCCTCGTGCAACACCTTCTCGTTCAGCGGCGGCAGCGGCGGCAGCGGCGGCAGCGGCGGCAGCGGCGTAAGCGGGTGTCTCCGCTCGAGCGTCAGCGCGCCGACGCCCTGCCACACCGAGACGATGTGGTCGCGCCACGCGTCTGCCAGGTCCATGAGGCCGATGCGCTGCGAGTAGTTTAGCGCCGGAGGCATCTGGTCCTCGTGTTTCGTGTTGTTGACAGTGTGCCAGAACCAAGACGCGAACGTGCGATGGTCGTTGTGTGCAATCTGCGCCATCTTGCCCTGTAGGAGTAGCAGCAGCTCGGCGAGGTGCTTTGCGCACGCAAGGTTGGAGTGCGCCGGGCCGTCTGCGGACTCCACAATAATCCACTGTGGAACGTCGTGGCGCTCGAGCACCTCGGCGTCCATATCGAACGTCTGTAAGCTGACCCAGCGATCCACGCTCAGCATGCGGGCCACCTCTGTCCTGTTGACGCGCATGACCACCCGCATCTTGGCGCATGTGCCGCTGGCGGCCGAGTTCGGCACGAGGTGCACCGCAGCAAGCGAGGTACACAGCCAGGAGGACCCTTGGGTCTCGCTGTACGCAAGCGTCTGCGCAACATTCTCGGCAATCTCCTGCGCCGTTGTGAACGTGAAGCCCAGCTCCGCACATTCCATGACTCTGTGGTTTCGGTGGATCTTGAGTGCGGTGAGCAATTAAAATTACCGACACACTTAGCGTTGCTCACGAGTGGCAAAATTGTACAAGAATACTTGCAACCTAAGTATTTGCTCCGCTCCGCTCCTTACAGACCGCCACCCGCCAGCACAACACCGCGTTTGCGCACCCTAAGGAGCCTTGGCCTTGGTTTTGGCAGCGGCTGCCTTGGTCTTGATCTCGGCCTCCACCCCGTTTTTGTAACCAGCTGTGTTCTCCTGCATATTGACGGGGTTCTTTGGGCCAGTGCGTCGGTTGTCGAAGCGCGTGCGGACGGTGCCCTCGGGGTTGTTGAAGGAGCGGGCGAGGCGATCGGCCGTGTACCACGAGACGTTGACGTTGACGCTGAGCGCGGACGAGTTGGGCGCGGTTCTTACGCCGGTGAGCGAGCCCCCGGGCATGCTTGCGCGCGAGGCCGAGGTGTCCAGGACCTGGCCAATCTGCCAGCCGCCCACAATGTACTCGCCAAAATCTTCGCACAACTTGAGTCCCATCCGCGACATGCCCTCGAGGCGCGGCCGCTTGTAGTCGCCCTGTGTTGCAGCAGCGTTACCCCTCTTGCTGTACTCGGAGTGGTTGACCATCTGCGACGAGGTGGACACCTGCACGCGGAAGTTGCACAGCACGGTGTTCTCGGCAGTCTCCTTGGTCACAGGATTGCCAGCTGCATCAGTTCCGGAGAACGACGCCTTCTGCTTTGCCATGAAGCTTTCCTCGTTCATCGGCTTGCCATTGTTCTCGAGCGCTTTGCGGCGCATCTCGGCATACTTAGGAACCTTGAGCTTCTTCGTGACATCATTCGGGTCGTCGACCTCCATCGTTGCGGTCGAGTCCTGCGCCGCAGTCTTTGCGACGTCGTCTTTGTCGTCGAACCACACGTCCGCCACAATGACAACAAAGACCTTGTCGAGCGGCAGCGTCTCCAGCGAGCGCTCGCCCGTCCACGACGTGCCGATGGCAGGACCCTGCACGCGAATGTTGTACAGCTGGCCGTCACGCGCCTCGAGGTACTCGTCCGACATCTTGTCGGACGGGTCGTTGGAACCCTTGGAGAGCACAATACCGTCTGGCCGCCAGTCGGTGCAGCCGACCTCCGTCAGCTTGGCGTCGAGCACGGCGAAGGCCAAGTCGTCTCCCGCGTTGCGCGAGATTGAGAAGGGCTGTGCCACATTGGGTAAACCGGTAGTGGGGTCCTCCCCGAACCTCTGCTGGTTGTTGCCCACAGTGCAGTTCACCAGCTGTGTGGCGCTACCCTTGCCCTTGAGGAAGGGGCCAAAGTCGCGCGCAAATATGCCCTGGTAGTTATCCGGCGCAAGTGCCGCCTGCGAGCCCTCGAGGCCGTTCTTCTGCGCAATGTCCTCGACATAGAGCATGCTGTTGTTGGCTCCGATCTCGGGGTTGCCCTGCCCCTTGGGCGCAACCCCCACACTGTTCGCGTACGAAGAGGCGGTCATGTACGCACCCACGGGACCCGTCGATTGGACGGAAGCTTCAAGGGCATTCATCGTGTCCACGAGGTCACCCTTCAGACTGATCGTCTGGGTCGACAGCACCTGCGCAAAGTACATCTGCAGGTACTCGATCGAGCAGAGCTGCTGGAACCGCTCGGTGCCTGGCATGCCCGGCATGATGTTGGGCTGGTAAGCCACGTTGTGGCCCGCGTACCCGGGCGCCACCGCGCTTCCGTCGACGACTTTACGCGCCATCCCCTTGTTGTCTGGCTTGCCGCGCACGCCCAGGACAAAGGCAAGCGTCGTGGCACGCAGGTCTTCCGTCTCGGTGCGCCACTCCATCTTGCCCTGCTCGTTCTTAAGAAAGAGCTTGTTGCTCGTGTTCAGTGGAACCAACCTGTGCCGTGTAAAACTGAACGTCGGGTATGCACGGACTGGCTGTGTGTACATACACCCTATTGCGTGGAGTGTCTCTAGCTAAGTGCAGAGGTTTGAGTCGTTTGGACCACCGAGTGTATGGGATCCCGATGTTGGAGCCCTCGTTGGGGCGCGCCGACTTGATCTGCGTGGGCGCAACGCCCGCAACGGGGGCGCTCACGCGTGTGTTGGCCGAGCCGATTCCGCCGCCCACGGTAGGCGGCGCGAGGTTGCGCTGCTGCGCGCCGCCCGCAAACGGGTCGGCATTTGCGTTGACACTTGCCATAGCTTTGCCTCCTCACCTCACGTTGCTTTGGGAGAGGGGAGCACATACCAAACGGTTAGCGAGCGAGGTGTTATGATTTCTAGTGCACGCGCTCAGAATCCACACGCTCACACCACGGACGCACGGTGTCTTCCAGAATGTTCTGCGCCGCACTCTCGTACTTGCAAAAGTCAAACGTCAGGATGCGGCTGGCGTATGCCGCGCCAATTCGGTCGAGCGGCAAGCGATGCGTGTGCAGGAGCTCAAGCACCGTATTCGCCACGCCGACAACGCTCAAATAGCACGCAAAGGGTGCCTCCCTCCACTCGATTATCAGGCGCACGCGCTCCTCTCCGGCAAAGCAGCGCATGTGCGCCGGCGCGTGCACGAGCGTCCCCTCCATACCCGTGCCCACGACAATGCCACACCAGCACATATTTGCCGAGTTGGCAGACGACAGCCACGCGACGCGCCGGCGTTGCCACGTGAGCGCCTGCGCAAGCTCGAGGTGCGTAAGCAGGAGCAGCTCGTAAATGCGCACGACCTTGGCGTCGTCGCCCTCGCCGCCAAAGAGCCAGACGTGGTGCTTGGCGATGGCGCCAAGCAGCTGCGGTTCGCGTGCCAGCCGCGTCGCCGCGCCGCTGAGCCCCTTGCGCTCAGAACTCTTCAGGAAGGCGCGCATGCGCTCCGGCACGTCGCGCGAGATCTTGGCCGCGCGCGTGCTGAAGCGTGCAAGTGTTGCAATTACCACCTCGCAGGCATTGTCCAGTGTGAGCAAATGTGCACTCTCCTCGCGCACCGCGGCCGCGCGGCACTTCTCGGTGTACGACACGCACACCTCCAACGCATCGGCGTGCGACACGAGCCCGTCGAGCACACGGCAGGTCTCGAGCGTCAGAACGTTGGCAAGCTTGGTGGCGAAGGCGTCCACTTCGGTCACCGCATCACCGAGCGCACCGCCGTGCTGGGTCACCACCGTGCTATGAATATCCTGTAAGAAACGTAAGAATGAGCGGTACAGCCCGTCCTCGACGCTCTTGCGCGTTCGCTGCGTCAGTCGGAGCGGGAAGCGCAGAGGGACCAGGTGCTCGTCAGAGGAACGCATTGCGTCGGCGCACGCCTCGAGCTTGGCGCACGCCTCGACGTAGGACGCGTGCAGCGCCAGCTGCTGGCGCATGAGCATCGCTTCCGCCCGATCGCTCGCCAAGCCATCTGTGTCCACGGCGTCAAGCGCGGCGGCAATGCGCTCGTGCTCCCGTTGCTCGATTTGCATCGGCAAGAGGGGCACGTGTGGGAGCAACTCTCGTCGCTTGGAGCGCATTTTTTAGCGCCTTCCAAGCAACCAGTGTGCAAAAGTCGCAAGGCTGAGCAAATGATCGCGTATCTTTTTTTACACCGACGCAACTAAGTACGTCCCCACACAGTCATTCCCAACTTGGTTCCGACGATGTTAGGTTCATGAGCACACTCTCCTCCCACTTGTGCTCGGCAAGAGGTGCGCGTCGCGTCACGCGACGCGTTGCGCGCTCAAAGCCTGGAGGTCCGGGCACCGCTCGCCAGTTGTGCAAGGGAAAGCTAAACCCGAGCAGTGCCACAGCAATGGTCAGCATAGTTGCTCCCCCCACTCTCTCCTCATTGGAGACCGTGCCACATATCGCAAAGCCTGTGCGCCCTGGAGCGCGCTGTGCTTCGCCACCTTCGGCAGGTCTGACATAACCCATTAGATTTCATCAGTAGAGAGGCGTGTCCCGATGCGTCCCGCTGTGTACCGTTCGGGACCATGGCTGATCCTCGCCCTCGCAGCAAGCGTGCGCGCGCAGGGCGCCTGCGATGGCTACACATGTGAATGGGGTAAAGAGAGCGAGTTTCGGGAAGACGGACTCTTCTTCCCCGGAAGTATGGTTGAAAACGACGCCGTGTACGGTCGTTACCTGCCTCTTGGCACGACCTACAGCAGCGATATCGAAGACCAATGTTGTGACATCTGCACTTTGCAATCGCACGACGGTACCGCCTACCCGCTTTATTCCGACGCCGCACACACGACCACCGCCACATGCGGAAGCCACCACTTGCGGTTTTACGACCAAGGGCAGCTGAGCGCCACCGAGCACAATACACAGTGGCGACTCATCGGCTGGATCTGCACGCTGCACGCCACGACGGGGCCGCTCAGTACCTACGTTCAAGACGTGTCGGAAAACGGATGGAATAGTGTGCGCGGATGCGCGCCCTCGGGTCCATCACCACCGCCCTCGCCGCCGCCGCCCTCTCCGCCCTCTCCGCTTGCGCCGTGCACGGCGGCGTGCACGGGGCACGTGACGCAGGCGCTCGCCCAGGCGGCTTGCGACGTCATGCCCATTGAAAGTCAGTGCCGAGTTCACGACGAGGACATTGCCGACCCATCGGCCAGCGAGTTCTTTCTTCTATCGCACCCAATGGACAAGTGCATGAGCGACCCCTCCGTCTCGTCGGCCGAGTGTGAAGCGTACAAACCGAGTGGGTTTTCCGAGGCGGCATCGACCACCACAAAACCCAAGGCGTGCTTCTTGAATAATGCCGGGAACGCCCGGTGGAACCAGTACTCTGGCGCGGCCTCGCTCGCCGCAACGTGCGACAGTGGGTATTCAGATTCCTGTGTCTGTGCCTACCGAGCGTGGAGCTGTCTGTGTCCGCAGCTGAATCCCTCGCCGCCACCGCCCTCGCCACCGCCACCGTCGCCACCACCCTCGCCGCCGCCGCCCTCGCCACCCTCACCGCTCCACCCGACGTGTGTCGGCTCCGACTCGAGCGCAGTGTGCACGGTCGTCGTCGAGATTGCCGACTGCGAGTGTTCGGGAATGGAGTCGCTTGCGTGCCTCAAAATCACACCACATCCCTTTGTCCTGGCGCAAATCAAGGGAAGCTGCCTTAACCAGCACCACCAGGTCGTCGACCAGGGATGCATGACCATGAGCAGCGGGCTCGAGGCTTACGCCGAGCTGTACACCAACGCCGACGGAATTGTATTGTCTGCCAACAAGCAGTACCAGTCAGAGCTTGGGATGAGCGGGACGCCGGCCCTCGACGCCGAGGCCAGTTCCGACCTGTGTCTCTCTGTAAACGCTGGATTCGTATTCGAGCTCGCCTCGGGTGCGGCGTCGGCCTACACCATCATCTACAGGTCTCTGACGGAGAGCTACACGCGAAACGTCATCTACTCGCCGCCTCCCTCGCCGCCGCCCTCTCCGCCGCCGCCCTCGCCTCCGCCCACCCCCCCGCCGCCCTCGCCGCCGCCCTCGCCACCGCCGCCCTCGCCGCCGCCCAGCCCGCCACCGCCCTCGCCGCCGCCCTCGCCGCCTCCGCCGTTGCCGCCGCCGCCCTCGCCGCCGCCACCGGCACCGCCTCCCTCGCCGCCACCGCCCTCGCCGCCGCCCAGCCCGCCGCCGCCAT
>Ga0302134_10001365_pt1 | contig 11507 bp, 9 predicted proteins | sample CB9_SCM_MG_FD_203123 | JGI IMG/M metagenome (GOLD analysis project Ga0302134, IMG submission 203123) | Marine microbial communities from Western Arctic Ocean, Canada - CB9_SCM | ecosystem: Environmental > Aquatic > Marine > Oceanic | place: Canada: Western Arctic Ocean | collected 2017-09-19
CATCAAAGGTAATCATCGATGGATACGGGCTGGTGCGTTTCCAGTAGGTGTAAACAGCGCGACGATATCGGTTCGGCCCTGTGGCGTCCTTCCACTTGGCACCACTGTAAACCGTCTGCCAGACACCGGCAGGCTGTGGTGGCATCACCGATGCTCCTCCGATGGTTGGCGTGAGTAATCCGGAAATCTTCAAGGCGTGATCACGCAGCATCTCGGCATTGAGTCGGTTCCGTGGGCCACGGGCGAGCAGTCTGTTTCCTGGATCTCTGTCCGCCAGCTCAGGGGTGGCTTTGTGATCTTGCCGGTAAGTTGCGCTAAGCACCATTTCCCGTAGTAGTGATTTGACCGACCACTTATGCGTTGTCTGAAACTCCACAGCCAAGTGGTCGAGCAGGGGGAGATTACTGGGGTCCATTCCTGTGGAACCGAAGTCACCGAGAGTCTCAACAATACCTCGACCAAACATCTCGGAAAAGAGTCGGTTTGCCATCACGCGGGCCGTCAGTGGGTTTTCCGGTGAGGTGATCCAATGGGCCATTTCAAGTCGGGTATCCACCTTGTTTTGATAACCGTTGAGAAGTTTGGGCACTCCCGGCTGCTGGACTTCACCTTTGTTGAGCCAGAGACCTCCGAGGAAGATTCGGGTTTCACGAGTGGCATGTTCGGACCGTTCGCGGATGACGGGGATGTTAGTGCCCTTGATTTGATTATACTGGTTGAGTGCCTGATTGTGGGTGGCGACGTTTTTGGCGTGATCGGGATTACTAAGGAGTTGGGTCCATGCTGTATTGTTAGATGTGTCAATGGTAAACCTTCTCACCGTGCAGGCCTGGCCACCCGTGGTGCTGCTGCGGTGCTGCATGGTGATTTCAAGTTTTTCGTCCTTAGCAAAGGTGACAGGGGCCGCAGGAATGAATACAGCCTGCCGTTTTCCAAAGAGTTTAGGGTAGCCTCCAAAGCCATCACGACCATTACCTATAGATCCTACGGGGTCGAATGTGCCAGCGACTTGATCAGCAAAGACGTAGGAGAGATTGATTTTTTCTTTGGCTCCATCTGCTTTGATCTTATGCAGGCTGAGGGTCGAGAGCACGGAGCCTCGCTCGGGGAGAGCCGCGATGTTTTCAGTCTCGGGAATAATAGTAACCCTGAAGGCGGTGAAATCCTGAGATGCAGCAGTAAGATCGTATCGGGTATTAGAGGGGAAAGTTCCGGTGGCGTGGACCTCTCCACTCGGGTAGGTGGTCAGTTTGCCGTTGGTGCTTTTGGTATCGGAGTATTTCAGCGGTTCCCAGTTTTTGCTGGCGAGTAGGAGCTTTCGCCCGGGCTCGTTGATGGCGCGGCGAAGTGGTGGCAATTTCTGGTGAAGGTCAGCAGCTAGTTGTCGTTGCTCAGGTTGATTGGATACTTTGAAATGAGGGGTGTCGTTGTCTAGATCAGCATCTTCCGTCGAGTTAAAGAAGGCATAAAAACGATAGTAATCCGCATGAGGTATCGGCTCGTAAGGGTGGGCGTGACATTGAATACATCCGAATGTTAGGCCTTGGGTGGCTGTCCATGTCGTGTTGACTCGATCAATGACTGCGGCGATGCGAAACTCCTCATCGTCGGTGCCGCCCTCGGTATTTGTCTGAGTGTTGCGGTGAAATGCTGTGGCTGTTAGTGTTTCGCTAGTGGGCTTTCTAAAGAGATCCCCAGCAAGCTGTTCGCGGATGAAGAGATCGTAGGGTTTGTCTTTGTTGAACGATTTGATGAGGTAGTCACGATACGGCCAAATGTCGCGGTGTGGGTCTTTTTCGTAGCCTTTGCTATCGGAATAACGCGCGAGATCCATCCAGACACTTGCCCAGCGTTCACCGAAGTGGGGAGATGTGAGCAGTCGGGTGACTTCTTTTTCAAAGGCATCTGGTGCCTTGTTGGCTACAAAGGAATCCAGTTCAGCCTTACTTGGGGGGATGCCTATAAGATCGATTGATGCCCGGCGTAACCACTGGGCACGATCGGCTGGTACCATCGGCTGGAGTGCGTTTTTTTCCAATCGGCTCAGCACGAACGGATCCATCGAGGTTTTGGTCCATGCTGCATTTTTGAGTTTCGGCAAGGGATGCTTTTTGGGTTTGATGTAGGCCCAGTGTTCTTCCCACTCGGCACCTTGCTCGATCCATTTTCGAATGAGATCCACCTGTTTTTCGTTGAGTGGTTCATCGGCATGGTCTCCTTCTTGAAGCGGCATTTTGTCGTCGATGTCATCAGTGATGATCCGACGAAATAGTTCTGACTTATCGGGCTTGCCGGGGACGATGATGATTTTACCTGACTTACCCTTACCGAGCACTTCGGAGCGGTAAATCAGCGAGAGGTCGCCTTTGGTTTTCGCTCCTCCATGGCACTTGGTGCACTTGGACATGAAAATGGGACGGATATGTTCGTTAAACGACACCTTGTCGGCTGCACCAATCATCGCGACTGAGCTTGTCAGTAAAATCAAGCTGGTGCCGATGGAACTTGGGTTAATCATAGTAAACTGAGTAAAGGAAAATTGGTAGATGGATTTGGCTGAGAACTTGTAGTTCTCATACCTGAAATTTCTAGGGATTCTTGCAAAATACAAGCCGAAACTCCGCGCTGGGGGTTCGGCTTGAACGAGCGAGCTGAGGAACCACGAATCTTACGAATTGTAACAACCTTGCTTCCTCCTAGGGCAGTAGGTTACTGGCGCGACAAGTGGGTGGCTGCATCAGGACGCCCGACGCAGTGGTGTTACTACCAGAGTCATGAAATCGGGTGAGGAAATGGATCCGGAAACCAAGAAGAGGATTGAAGAGTCTCAGAGCAGACAGACTGAGATGGTGAAGAAGCGTTTGGGGGATAAATTTGATATGCAGATCACCGCGATGGTGAAGGAACTAGGTTTAAATGCATCGCAGGAAAAAGCACTCAGAGCGTTCTATGCCGAGCAACTCGAGAAGGTTGACTTTGCCAATGGCATGTCAGCCATGGGCGATGCTGATAAGATGAAAGAAATGGCCGCGGCACTACGAGGCGATGGTCTGAATGACGCGATGAAGAATGTCCTTTCAGCGGATCAAATGGAAGGGCTCGAAGCGATGCAAGAGCGCAAACAAAACAGTAAGATTGAATCGCGTGCGATGAAGGATCTCGCCAAGCTTCAGCAAACTCTCGATCTCTCTGAAGATCAAAAACAAAAAGTCTACGATGTGCTCATGGAGGACGCCGAGAAAAGCCTCGAGTCACAAAGTGATGCGGATTACGTGACCCGCTCAATGATGTCGAGCATGGGAGTCGAGATGGATCTTGGAGATATGGATATGGGCAGTGTGATGTCGCTTCATACCGATGGTGAGGACGCCCCAACGGACCGCGCCTCAATGATCAAGCAGATGAAAGAAAATCGCCAAAAGAAGATCGATGCTAAGGTGGAGCGTCTAGCGCCTGTGCTTGATGAATCCCAGCAGGAGCAATACCGCAAGAGCCTCGAGAACAAGGGCGGTATGTTCAATATGATGCTCCAGGGAGTGGAAGCGGGAACATCTGGGGTGGAGGTGGAGGCGAAGTAAGCCTTTATTTTATACTGATGCTCACCGATCTTCCGTGATTGAGTTTTACGTTTCTTAAGTAGAAGAAAAACCACTTGTATCGATGCGTATTTGGTATTACGATAACTCTATCGATATGTCGGCAGTAACAATATCCCCAAAATATCAGGTGGTCATCCCCAAAGCCGTCAGGGAGAGGTATGCCCTTCTTCCTGGCGACAAGATAGAGATGATTGAGTTGGATGGTCGAATTGAGCTTGTTCCCATACGCCCCGCTAAGGCTCTTAAGGGTTTTATCAAGGGTTTGAAAAACACATTTGAGAGAGAGTCAGACAGATGCCTACCATAGTCGACTCTTCTGGATGGATTGAGTATTTCGTCGATGGCCCTAACGCAGATCGTTTTGCGGCAGCCATTGAGAACACCGACGATCTGATTGTTCCAGCCATCATACTTACTGAAGTCTATCGGTGGATGCTGAGAGAGGCCAGTGAATCCGAAGCTCTTGCTGCGGCAGCCGTAATGAAGCAAGGGAAGGTAGTGCCCCTCGATGACCAGCTTTCGATATTTGCTGCAGAAGTCAGCCATAGACACAAGCTGTCACTTGCTGATGGTATTATCTATTCTACAGCCAGGCATCAGGATGCCGAGTTGATTACGCAGGATGCGGATATGGAAGGTTTACCGGGTGTGATTTACGTTAGGCATTCCAAAAGAAAGTAATCGAACAAGATGTTTGATTGCTTTTATTCCACTCGGATACTCACCGATTTTCCGTGGGCATCTAGGCCTTCGACTCGGGCGAAGGTTTCGACGGTGGGTAGGGATTTTTTCAGAGCCTTCTGATCCATACGGACGATGCTGGCCCGACGTTGAAATTGATCGGCGCGGAGGCCTGAGAAAGATTTACCTGATCCTCCTGTTGGAAGGGTGTGGCTTGGGCCGGCGACAAAGTCTCCGACGGCAACGGCTGAAAGCGCACCAACGTAGATAGCTCCCGCCGTGCGGATTTTGGCTAACCAGGCGTCTTCATTTTCAACGACTAGAGAGAGGTGTTCAGGGGCGAAGTCGTTGCAGATGTCCACTGCCTCTTGCAGTGTCTTAGTGAGTAGGCAGAAGGTGCCTTTATTTAACACCTCACGGATATACTTCTCCCGGGAAAGAGTAGGGGCTTGTTTTTCGATCTCCTTTTGCACCTGTCCTAACAGGCGCTTTGAATCGGTGGCAAATCCAACCACACTATCACCTGCGTGCTCAGCTTGGGCGAGCATGTCGGCGGCGATGAATTTTGGATTGGCTGATTTGTCGGCCACGATTAGGACCTCGCTCGGTCCAGGTAGGAGGTCGATGCTGACTGCTCCTACGAGCTGGCGTTTGGCTTCGACTACAAAGACGTTGCCAGGGCCGAAGATTTTTTCGACCGGAGTCACCGTTTTAGTTCCCAGTGCCATGGCTGAGATTGCCTGGGCACCACCCACTTTGATAATCTCAGTGGCTCCACTCTCGACGAGGGCGTAGAGCAGGGCGGGGTTGATTTTTCCATCGGCTCCAGCAGGAGTGGCCGCAAGGATTTCAGGAACACCTGCGGCTTGACCGAAGGCTGCGGTCATTAAGGCAGAGGAAACTAGAGGGGCTTTCCCACCGGGGACGTAGACGCCAACGCGATCGTAGGGGGTGAATCTCTCGCCGACTTCGACGCCTTCAGGGTTCTTTGCTTTCCAGTCCTTGCGCATGCTGCGCTTGGCGAATGAGTGGATGTTGCGCCTGCTGATCGCGACGGCTTTTTTGACATCATCATCGACGGCGGCATAGGCCTCATCGATTTCAGTCTGACTGACAAACAATGATTTCGCGGTGAGTGTTAGTCCATCAAAACGCTGTGTGTATTCGAATACAGCGGCATTTCCTCGCTTCTGCACATCGGCGATGATGGAGGAGACGATATCCTCCACTTTTTTGCCCGCAGCACCTGGTGTGGCTCGACGGTCGAGTTTTTTGACGAAGCGTGCGTAGGCAGCATCCTTGTAGCTCAGGACTTTCATACCGTGGCGCATACATGCTCCGCACGCTTTCTGCAAGCGCATGTTCGCCTACTTATATGGATATATGGAGCGGGCTTCAACGAGATGTGTCAGTGTAGGGAGTTGATTACTCCTTCTCGTCACTGTTTTCCTCATCTTCGCTTTGTTCCTCTTCTTTTTCACTGTTCTCACGCTCCTTGAGGCGTTCCTCGGTCAAGTGGTCGCACTCTTCATCGGTGAGGGTGAAAACGGCAGGAACGTCGCCAATTTCTAGCTCCATACCATTGGTGAGGGCTAAATCGGCGTGGCGTTCACCTTCGTATTTAATGCCGTTGGTGGAGCCGTTATTGAAAATCATATAACCACCTTTGCGTCGTTCGATGAGGCAGTGGACTTTGGAGACTGATCGGTGGGAGATAGTGATATCGTTGTCGCTGCTGCGCCCTACTTTGAGCTGCATGCGTTTGAGGTCGAAACTATATGCTTGGCTGTCTTTTCCGGGTTCGGTGATATTGATTCTAGGCATGGTGGTTTTTGTGTCGGGTGATATTACTCAGAATGCATACGATAAAAGAAGACGATTTTAGCAAACAAAATGCTCCTGTACGAGAATTCCCTACAAATCAGTGTGATGTGTTCTAATAAATCGATGTTTACTCAATAATGATTGCTGGTGGTATATCCTGCAGCAATTCATTAGCCTTAATTCCTCCGTCCCACTGTGCTGATACCTAGGCGAAAACTCAAAATACTCACTAGACCGGAGTGGTAGATTGGTGATGTGAAATACGATGCAGATAGGGTGATTATTGTTGGAGCTGGCGTGATCGGTTTATGCTCGGCCTACCATTGCTTAAAAGCTGGACGACCAGTGACCATCATCGACCGAGAAGAGTCGTTTGGAAATGGCTGTTCCTACGGAAACGCAGGTATGGTAGTTCCAAGCCACTTTATTCCACTGGCTGCACCAGGGATAGTTAGCAAGGGGTTAAAGTGGCTGGCTAATCCAGAAGGGCCATTTTACATTCGACCACGAGTGAACGTTGACCTGATGCGTTGGTGTAAGTTGTTTATGACTCACGCCACTAAAAAACATGTGATGGATAGTCGAGAGTTATTACGTGATTTGAATTTGGAAAGCCGTAGGCTGTTTGTTGATATTGCCAAAGAGGCTGGTGTGGAACTAACACAACGCGGGTTACTGATGCTTTGCAATACCGATAAGGGCCTGCACGAGGAGGCTGAAGTGGCAGCTATGGCCAACGAGATTGGCGTGTCTGCGGAGATTTGTGATCCTGCCCGACTCCGTGAGCTCGACGGTGGTATCGAGATGGATGTTAAAGGTGGTGTGTGGTTTAAACAAGACTGCCATATGGATCCTGCTGGATTTGTCAATGGACTGCGCGCCAAGGTGATCGAGATGGGAGCTGAGATCGTGGAAGGTGCGAAAGTAACAGGGTTACGCAAAGAAGGTGGAGGTATGGTGTCGCTGGTGGGAGTGAATACGCCTCCCGGACAGCACATCGTCTTAGCCTGTGGTGCCTGGACCAGTGATCTGGTGAAAACCATCGGCGCGCGCATCCCGATGCAGGCAGGAAAAGGATATTCTCTAACACTCGATCAGCCACGTGAGCTTCCCGAGCTGTGTTCTATTCTCAGCGAGGCTAAGGTGGCAGTGACGCCGATCAACGGGCAGCTTCGATTCGCAGGAACCATGGAAGTCTGTGGAAACGACCTCTCGGTGAATAAACGTCGAGTAGGGGGCATTATCCGCTCGGCACAAAAATATTTCCCATCCTATCAAGAGGGCGATTTTGCTGGAGTGGAACCTTGGGCGGGACTGCGCCCTTGCTCACCAGATGGGTTGCCTTATATTGGCCGAATCTCTGGTTTCTCAAATCTTACAGTGGCAACAGGTCACTCGATGATGGGGCTGAGCATGGGGCCCGTGACAGGTAAACTAGTTTCAGAACTCCTTGGGGCAGGGGAGCCATGTCTCGATATCCGCAGGCTGGATCCACTTCGATTTGGTTGAGCTGGAAAGAGATACTTGGCGAGTGATGATTGGTGATTTTTGAAGGGCGAAGTTAGCTTGCCCAGATACTTCATCCATCAACAATCGCTACTCGACAATCATCCATCAAATTTATTGTGTGTGCAATGGCTTCGTTAATTATCCAATAGCCTGGTTATCTCGATACGCCTTTGGTGTTAGGCCTGTGGTTTGCTTGAATTGTCGGGTGAATGCGGACTGGTCTGAGTAGCCACAATCGAGCGCAATGTGAGTAATGGTTACACTCGTTGTGTTTAGCATGTGACAAGCCGCCTCGATTCTTGCTCGGGTGATGCACTGCCCAGCTGACACCTGATAGAGTGCACGGATTCGTTGATCGAGCTGATAGACGGAAAGCTCGGCCATCTTAGCCAGATCGGGGAGCCTTAGTGGCTGATCAAGGTTTTCGCGGATGTGTTTAAGCACCTTGGCGATGGATGTCAGATTTTCTCCTCCTTGAGCGGCTGAACGAATGTCTTGTGAAATTCCAGAAACTCCAATGATAAGTTGGTTGTTATCAAAAATGGGTTCTTTGTACGTGATACACCATCCTTCACGACCATCGGGGTAGAGGTGGAGTTCGAGCTGCCCGCTGATTCGGAGCGCCGTTTTTAATACCTGACGATCTTGCTCGGCAAAAGCAGATCCCAACGGTTCAGGGAATAACTCGTCAGCTGTTTTTCCAATCAACGCTTCTTTGTTCTCAACACCGGAGCGTTTTACCAATGTTTTATTAGCCGCAATATATCGCCCATGATGATCTTTAATAAAAAAGGCAATATCCGGAACTTGGTCAAAGAGCTTCTCTGTGAGCACGGGTTTATCAAGGCGCTGGAAGAACGCTTCGCGAATATCTTGGGCTGAACTCATGGCGGTATGCAGATTCGGTGGCGGGACCTTTGGATTCCAACAAGACCGGAATGATATGTTAAAGGACGTTAATGAGCAACTCTGGACATAAACATCTTCATGTGATCGATTCCCATACGGGAGGCGAACCCACCCGAGTCGTTGTGGGGCTTCCCGATGGTATCGTAGGACTCGACTCAGGAACGCTGCTCGAGCGCCGCGAACTACTGGCTGAGAAATACGATTGGATCCGCTCCGCCTGTATTAACGAGCCGCGTGGCCACGATGCGATGGTGGGAGCTATACTCTGTAAACCGGTTAACCCGGACTGCGTGACAGGGGTGATCTTTTTTAACAACGTAGGTTATCTCAATGGGTGTATCCACGGCACGATTGGCCTAACGGTTACCCTTGCCCACATGGGGGAAATTTCCGTTGGCAAACACCGTATTGAAACAGCCGTGGGCGAAGTTGTGGCTGAACTGCATGAAGATGGTTCCGTCACTGTGGCAAACGTGCCGAGCTATCGCTACCAGGCAAACGTTTCAGTCGACGTGCCAAGCTACGGCGAAGTCGTTGGCGACATCGGTTGGGGTGGCAACTGGTTCTTCCTAGTCGACGTCAATGACACCGACACAGACAGCGCCCCTGAGGTGATCCCCGAAAACATCGCCGAGCTGACTCGGTTTTCAGCTGCCATTTCCCAAGCTCTAGCCGATCAAGGTATCACCGGTGCTGACGGCGCAGAGATCGACCACGTTGAAGTCTTTGGTTTGCCCACTCCTGGTGTCTCCGATAGCCGAAGCTTCGTGCTCTGTCCGGGGCTTCAATACGATCGGTCTCCCTGTGGCACGGGCACGAGTACAAAGCTCGCTTGCCTGTTTGCCGATGGTAAACTTAAAGAAGGTGATATCTGGCGTCAGGCCAGTATCTTGAACACCGTCTTTGAGGGGCGTGTGGAAGCGATTGACAAAAATCGCGTTATTCCCTTTGTCTCGGGATCGGCCTACGTTAATGGTGAGGCGACACTGATCATCCAAGATACAGATCCGTTCAAACACGGCATCCCAAACTTCTAAATCAATTTCTAACAATATTATATTATAACTATGACACTCCAAGGAACATCAATCATCGGTAGCCGACGCGGCCAAGGCACCGACTCAGCTGGCAAAAGCATCAACCCAACCACCAATGAGGCCCTCGAGCCTGACTACGCAGCGGCTTCGAGCGAAGAGGTGGAACTTGCAGTCAGCCTCGCTGACGCGGCATTCAATACCTACCGCACTACCTCAGGGGCTAAAAAGGCCGGACTTCTCCGTGCCATTGCTGAGAATATCGAGGCATCCATCGAAGAACTGGTTGCCCGTATGCCTCTTGAAACGGGCCTTCCTGAAATGCGTGTTCGCGGTGAAGCTGGACGCACCTGTGGTCAGCTCCGTATGTTTGCCAATCTTGTTGAGGAAGGTTCATGGGTGGACGCACGTATCGACCGCGCACAGCCAGATCGCGCACCGCTTCCCAAAGTCGACACTCGCAGCATGCTTCGTCCTCTTGGTCCCGTGGTAGTTTTTGCTGCTTCTAACTTCCCGTTAGCATTCTCCACCGCAGGTGGTGATACGGCTTCTGCTCTCGCAGCAGGTTGCCCAGTGATAGTTAAAGCTCACTCATCACACAGTGGTACGGCTGAGATTGTGGGTCTTGCAATTCAGAAAGCTGTTGCTGATTGCTGTCTTCCAGAAGGAGTTTTCTCCCTCGTTTACGGTGGAGGTCGCACCGTCGGTCAGGCACTTGTCAAACACCCCGCTATCAAGGCCGTTGGTTTCACGGGTTCCTACGGAGGTGGTCGCGCCCTGATGGATCTCGCCGCCGCTCGCCCTGAGCCGATTCCAGTTTACGCTGAAATGAGCGCCATCAACCCCGTGGTTATCCTGCCGGAAATTGCGGCTGAAAAAGGTGAAGCTCTTGCCGAGGGATTATTTGGATCGCTCACACTAGGCGTCGGTCAGTTCTGCACCAACCCCGGACTTGTCTTCATCCATGCGGATGCCGCTGGCCAGATCACAGCTAAGCTTACTGAACTCGTTTCTAGTAGTTCCAGTGCCGCGATGCTTAACGCAGGTATCTGTCAGGCCTATGGTTCGGGTCTTGATCAACTTAAAAACCACCCGCAGGTGCAAATGCTTGCCGAGGGTTCATGTGGTGATGCCGCCAATCAGGCAGTGCCCACCGCCTTTCAAACCACCGCAGCTGATTTCCTAGCTGCTGGTGATCTTACCGAAGAGGTCTTCGGCCCTGCGACTTTGATCGTGACCTACACGAGTGATGATGAACTAACAGGTTTATTTGCTGCCCTTGGTGGACAGCTCACAGCGAGTGTATTTGGTACCGATAGTGAACTAGCTCAACAGGGCGAACTCGCTAAACTGATGGAAGACCGCGCTGGACGACTCGTCTTTAACGGTTTCCCCACCGGTGTCGAAGTCTGCGCCAGCATGGTGCACGGCGGCCCATTTCCCGCCACCTCGGATGGTCGTAGCTCCTCGGTCGGCACCATGGCCATTTACCGTTTCAGCCGCGCTGTTTGTTACCAGGACTGCCCAGACGCTCTCCTTCCAGACGAGCTCAAGGACTCTAATCCTGCCGGTATCAAGCGCAGCGAAGTGTAGAACTTCCCCGTAAAAGAATAAGAAAAAAGCCAGCCCCTTAAACGGAGGCTGGCTTTTTGTTGAATTTTTAAATCTTGGCTCTTTTTAAATCTTGGCTCTGAACTCTTCGTTCTAGTCGTTAGTAATTGCCGCCTTCCCAAGATGCCCACCAGTTGCGGAACAGGAAGTGCTGCGACTCGAGGTGAGCTTTCTGTGAGGGGCTCAACTGATCGTCACCGTAGATCTGATATCTGTAGGCATCGTGACCTTCGAGAACCATCAGGTGCTTGTAGTAGAGAACGAGGTCGGCTCCTTCGTCGAAGGTAGACAGCACGTTCATGGCCTCACTCAACTGCAGGGCGTAAACGCGGGCTTGGGC
>Ga0302134_10001366_pt1 | contig 11507 bp, 12 predicted proteins | sample CB9_SCM_MG_FD_203123 | JGI IMG/M metagenome (GOLD analysis project Ga0302134, IMG submission 203123) | Marine microbial communities from Western Arctic Ocean, Canada - CB9_SCM | ecosystem: Environmental > Aquatic > Marine > Oceanic | place: Canada: Western Arctic Ocean | collected 2017-09-19
GTTGATGTGGCAATCAAGAAAGGCAGATTCTCTTCGCGAAAGTCCGTGTTCCTCGGATCTAAGCGCACTCTTTCATACGCCGTATCGCGTTTGCCGAGGCTGGACCACCGCAGCATCCATAAGAGATCGGCGGAGTTTCCGTCACCGATCTCAACGGTCCATGCCCCGACGAGATCGAAGCCACAGTCCTTAAGTACGGGTAGAAGGTCTTGGCCAAAGTTGGCCTGGAACTCGGTCGCAGCGGCGAGTGTGGTCTTGTAGTGGCGAAGTTCGTACAGCACCGGCACCTACACCGGCTCCGAACCGAACGTCCAGCCTTCACCGATCTCTCCCATGTGACGGATGGCAATCTCGATCTTGGTGAGCTTTCCGGTGCCCTCTTTGACCTTCACACGGTTGGAGTAGGTGCCCCAACCGATGATCGACTTGGATTCTTCTCCGGCGGTCCACATGAAATAGGCATCAATGTGCACGTTGCCGTCACCGAGCCAACGGGGTGCCATGTTCGTGACGAAATGTGACTTCTGCGCTGGGTCATCGACAAACGCTGACCGAAAGAAGTCAACAACGTCTTTGTAGCCGTCGACGGTCATTTCGCCTATAGACAAGACCACGGCACGGTCGAGTAGTGAAGAGACAGCTCCTAAATCCTGGCCGTCGACGGCAGTGGCATACTTAGCAAGGATGATGCGTGCCGTCTCTGCTCCTTCTAGGGCCGCAAGTCGCTCCTCAATTCCCCCGTTGGCGAGGCTTATCCGACTTCCGTCGGTATGGCGAAAGATGGTCATCTAGTAACCGATCTCACTCGCAGAGCTAGCGAACAACGTATCCACCGTCCATCGGAAGAGTATGGCCGGTGATCCAGCGAGCATCATCGGAGGCTAGGAATGCGACGACAGCTGCCACGTCCTCGGCGACTGGCCAGCCGGGGATGGGGTTCCAATTCTCACGCTCAGCCCTGAACCCTTCCGGATCTTCAGAAGATTCGATGAATGCCTCCACCATCGGTGTGAGTACTGCAGTCGGTGCAATCGCGTTGACCCGAATACCTTGCTTTGCGTATTCAACAGCGGCCGACCGAGTTATTCCGGTCACACCAGCTTTGGAATACGAGTAGGCCGAGATATTCAGCTGAGCGGTGAGAGCAGCCGTCGACGACGTATTGATGATGCTGCCTCCTCCGGACTTCAGCATTGCGGCTATTCCGTGCTTGAGGACATAGAAAACTCCGTCACCATTCAAAGCGTTGACGGCCCGCCAGTTCTCGTCGGAGTACTCGTGAAGTGCCTGCTGCTCACCGGCAATGCCAGCATTGTTGAAAATTATGTCAACCTTCCCAAAGTGCTGAACTGTGGTTGCAATCGCACGTTCGACTGCTGTGCCATCAGTGACGTCCACTTGAAGACTCAATGCGCCGGGTATACCCGCAGCGACGCGATCCGCCTCGTCACCGTTGATGTCGACCAGAGCAACATTGGCGCCTTCTTCAGAAAGGCGTACCGCCGTAGCTTCACCAAGGCCAGCCCCACCACCGGTAATAAATGCAACGCGGTCTTCGAGCCGATAACACGTCGCTTGCCGACGCCGAGCGTCTCCTGTGCTGCGCATCAGGATCGATGGGTTTATCGAACCCGGTCGATCAGAGCCTGCCATGTTCCTTCTCCTTCTATTGGTCAACGACTGCCAATGCCCCAAACCGTTTTCGTTTCGGTCAGCGGTCATGCGTTGCAATCATCGCGTGTATTGCTCGTGTTGTGTCAAAGCTGAGCCATTCTGATGTCACCTGGATTTTACAGAAAAGCGTATTTGACAGTCTGTCGAATCCGTAACATACTGCGCGACGCGGGACCACCGCAATGTGGATCCCCTTCCATATACACCATGAGGAGCCTGTAGGCATGAGAACATCGAATGGATTCGCTCGGGTCCTTTTCGTAGCACTTCTAGCTGTAGTAGCTGCTGGATGCGGCGACAACAGTTCAGATAACGGTAGTTCGACAGCTGCTGCGACGACGGCTGCCGCTGCTCCTGCTACGACGGCTGCCGCTGCTCCTGCTACGACGGCTGCCGCTGCTCCTGCTACGACGGCTGCCGCTGCTCCTGCTACGACGGCTGCCGCTGCTCCTGTGGTCGAGTACGAGGCACCGCCCGAAGACAGCAGCATTGGCTACGCCTGGTCGATTCCGTTGAAAAGCCTTGATCCTCATGCGACTACGTCGAACTTCGATCCGATCTATATCGGATTGGCTTACGACACATTGATTGTTCGCGAGTTTGACGGAACGTTTTCACCGATGCTCGCCACGTCCTGGGAGTTCGTTGAACCTGATGTCCTGGAACTGAAGCTCCGCGAGGGGGTCACGTTCCACGGGGGCCGCGCCTTTGACGCGGAGGCTGTGGTTCTTAACTTTGAGCGTGTCACTACAGCGGAGAGCTCTACTCGAGGCGGTCCGCTGGCTGCTGCCATCGCATCTGTTGAAGCCGTCGATTCGATGACGGTTCGAATGACGTTGGGTGACGGACCCGGCGTGATCTTTGGCGCCCTGTCCAGCATGGGCGGCATGATGATTAATCCCGACGCGTTCGACACGGACCTCTCGGTTACTGCTGACGGCACCGGTCCCTACCGAGTGACTCAAGTTCTCGCCGCCGAGTCAGTCACATTTAAGCGATTTGAGGACACTTGGGCGCCTGAAGACGCACGGGTGTCGAACCTGAAGATCGTGACCAACAAGGACAGTGCCCAGCGCGTGAACCTTCTCCTCACGGGCGATGTCGATGCCACCAATATTGACACTCACCAAATCGAGATGCTGGAGGAGAAGGGATACACCACTCACTTCCGTGTCGGTGAAGATGCATTTGTCATGCAACTCAATTGGGAACGGATTCCTGATGTGGGAGCTCGCCAGGCGATCGAGAGTTCTATCGATCGAGCCCTGATCCTTGAGGGGATCCATAAGGGCGTTAGCGAGGCCGGGGGACAGGTCCAGACCATGGGCGACCCTGCATACAACTCCGATGTCAGCCCTGATCCCGATATCCAGCGGGCGATCCAACTCGCTGCCGATTCGGGCCTCAAGGGGTCGACTCTGCAACTGATGACTGCGGGCGTGCCGAACCTTGAGGCGTACGCCCAGGCTATTCAGCCGATGCTTGAGCAGTTGGGTGTGACGGTCGAGATCACGTTGGTTGAGTGGGGCCAGTTGAACCCTGAATGGGCCACTGGCAACTACGACCTCTCACTCATCTACTTCACAGGCAACTCAGATCTGGCGCTTTCCTATGATGCTCTGCTCGGCGCTGACTCGGCACTGAACCCTGCTGGTGTGGCCCCGGGTGGAATCGACGCCCTTGTTGCTGCCACCTTCTCGGAGACGAACCCAGAAGTGCGTATCCGGCAGTTCAGTGAGCTGGCTGCAGCAGTTGATGAGCAGGCCGTTGTAGGGGTGTTAGTGCATCCCGTCCAGCCGATCGTCACTGCACCAGGCATCGAGATCAACGCTGACCGGCTACGCCTGTTCGGTGGATTCAACCTGCGAGGTATCCACAGGGTCGGCGACGCTGCTCCTGTGGTCGAGGCTGCTCCTGTGGTCGAGTACGAGGCACCGTCCGAAGACAGCAGCATTGGCTACGCCTGGTCGATTCCGTTGAAAAGCCTTGATCCTCATGCGACTACGTCGAACTTCGATCCGATCTATATCGGATTGGCTTACGACACATTGATTGTTCGCGAGTTTGACGGAACGTTTTCACCGATGCTCGCCACGTCCTGGGAGTTCGTTGAACCTGATGTCCTGGAACTGAAGCTCCGCGAGGGGGTCACGTTCCACGGGGGCCGCGCCTTTGACGCGGAGGCTGTGGTTCTTAACTTTGAGCGTGTCACTACAGCGGAGAGCTCTACTCGAGGCGGTCCGCTGGCTGCTGCCATCGCATCTGTTGAAGCCGTCGATTCGATGACGGTTCGAATGACGTTGGGTGACGGACCCGGCGTGATCTTTGGCGCCCTGTCCAGCATGGGCGGCATGATGATTAATCCCGACGCGTTCGACACGGACCTCTCGGTTACTGCTGACGGCACCGGTCCCTACCGAGTGACTCAAGTTCTCGCCGCCGAGTCAGTCACATTTAAGCGATTTGAGGACACTTGGGCGCCTGAAGACGCACGGGTGTCGAACCTGAAGATCGTGACCAACAAGGACAGTGCCCAGCGCGTGAACCTTCTCCTCACGGGCGATGTCGATGCCACCAATATTGACACTCACCAAATCGAGATGCTGGAGGAGAAGGGATACACCACTCACTTCCGTGTCGGTGAAGATGCATTTGTCATGCAACTCAATTGGGAACGGATTCCTGATGTGGGAGCTCGCCAGGCGATCGAGAGTTCTATCGATCGAGCCCTGATCCTTGAGGGGATCCATAAGGGCGTTAGCGAGGCCGGGGGACAGGTCCAGACCATGGGCGACCCTGCATACAACTCCGATGTCAGCCCTGATCCCGATATCCAGCGGGCGATCCAACTCGCTGCCGATTCGGGCCTCAAGGGGTCGACTCTGCAACTGATGACTGCGGGCGTGCCGAACCTTGAGGCGTACGCCCAGGCTATTCAGCCGATGCTTGAGCAGTTGGGTGTGACGGTCGAGATCACGTTGGTTGAGTGGGGCCAGTTGAACCCTGAATGGGCCACTGGCAACTACGACCTCTCACTCATCTACTTCACAGGCAACTCAGATCTGGCGCTTTCCTATGATGCTCTGCTCGGCGCTGACTCGGCACTGAACCCTGCTGGTGTGGCCCCGGGTGGAATCGACGCCCTTGTTGCTGCCACCTTCTCGGAGACGAACCCAGAAGTGCGTATCCGGCAGTTCAGTGAGCTGGCTGCAGCAGTTGATGAGCAGGCCGTTGTAGGGGTGTTAGTGCATCCCGTCCAGCCGATCGTCACTGCACCAGGCATCGAGATCAACGCTGACCGGCTACGCCTGTTCGGTGGATTCAACCTGCGAGGTATCCACAGGGTCGGCTAGAAGGGTGTTGTCGAGCGAGCGCTACGCTCGTGTGGGTGAGATATCGAAAAGGAGAGGATACGTAGATGGCTGAAAACAAAGATGCGGACTTTCCGACGCTTCTCGTACTTGAGGTAACAGGAATGTTGGATGCGGCTGTCGTGGTCGACGCCATATTCAAAGCGGCTGATATCTCATTAATAGAATCCCTACGAGTAGGGGGCGGGCGAATTGCGATCTGGGCCGGCGGTGAGTTGAGTGCTATAAACACAGCGACAGATGCTGCGTATCTCGCATTGGCAGATTCGAGAGAGGCCCGATCATGCATCTTCACGCTCCCTAGTGAAGTGGTTCGTGAGTTTATGTCGATGTCGGTGAGCGCATGATTAACGTGATGAGATACGTAATGGCTCAGGAGGGGCGGATGTCGTGGCAAGTCAGGTGAGAGCTATCGGAATTATTGAGGGTCGTTTGCTTCTTCCGCTGATCAACATTTCAAACGCAATGCGGAAAGTGGCCGATGTGGCCCTTCACCACCTCCAACCAATCGGTGGCGGCATCACTTTGGCCGTAATCAGCGGAGAGGTTGGCGCTGTGCGTGTTGCGCTTGAGACAGCTGACGCTGCGGCGGTGGACTATGAAGATTCGATACGAACCCAAGTATTCGCCCATCCAGGGCCGGAGGTTTGGGAGCTGTTCAACAATCTCGGCGTGAGTGTTGATCTCGCTCAGAGCCTGTAATGAATACCTGTGAAATAACTAACAATGCGAGGACGGAAATCGGTGTTTGGTAACTCAATCGCAGTTGGAATTATCGAGATAGATGGCTATGTAGCGATGGCCGCAGCGGTGGAAGCGATGTTCAAGGCGTCTGACGCCGAGTTCGTCGGATCGCAGCGATCAGGCGGCATCACTTTTTGCGGGGTCGTACGGGGAGAGATCTCGGCGGTCGAATACGCGCTTGAGGCGGGTGTCGAGGCTGCACGTCAGGCTGATGCCAACGTGAAGACGTCGCTCCTAGTGAGACCTGATGGTGATGTTGGAAGCCTGCTCAGCCGTCCTGGAGCGATGCGGAAAGTTTTGGCCGGGAGCGCTAACGAGACGGGCGTTGGGGAGTAGTTGGTATGAGGCTCGCAATGGTCAAGGGCATTGCTTGGCCCTCTAGAAAGATCGACGGGATCGAGGGCACACGTATCGTGTTGGTTTCGCCGACCGGTTCGACTGACGAGGACGAAGTCCTCGCAGCAGCAGATTCATTGCAGGCGAGCGTGGGTGACTACGTATTGATCACGGAGGGCCAGGCAGCCGGCGCTGCGCTACAGCCGGGCAATCCGAACGCCTGCCCACTTGACACGGCAATCGTGGCAATCATCCAACCGGACGAGGTCAGGCCTCGTCTGTTGGACTGATGGCTCAGGTCAGGGTTGCAAGAGGGGGATCACCAGAGCGCCGGCCTCCGAGCGGTAGCGGAGCTTCATCAGCAAGTGCTGACGGTGTTCGACGTGCACTGGTTGCGGGCGGCATGCGCATGCAGTGGAGTAAACCGGGAGAGAGCGATCTCTCGCCACATCGGCTCTTTGGGCCCCTTCGCGTTCTCAAGCATGCCGTTCATGACCTGGATGCCTGGTTAGAGCAATTCGTTGCTCTCGGGATCGGCCCTTGGTGGGTGACCCGGGGTCAGGCGCCAGAATCCTTCCTTCATCGGGGCAAGCAGAGTGACACCAGGTTTGACTGGGGGCTGACGTGGTCAGGTGACGTCATGTATGAGCTGATTCAGCCTCTCGACAATCTTCCGTCTCCTTACCGTGAGTTCTTGGACGCGGGCAGAGAAGGTCTCCAGCATGGAGCTTTTTACCCCCCTAACTTTGATGCGGCGATTGAAGGTCTCCGTCAATCTGGGAAGACGCCAATTCTTGAAGGTCACTCGGGTGATGCCAAGTTTATGTACTTTGAAGGCCTTGGCTCGCCTCCCGAACCGATCGAGCTTCAGTACCTGCCCCAGGACGTGGTAGCTAAACACCGTGCCCTGAAGTCAGTCTGCGACAACTGGGATGGCACCGATCCTTTGCGTGGCCCGCCGCGTAAATGGTGGTAATTTCCGATCAGGGGGTTCCGTCGTTAGTTTGATCCGCGTTGCCTTTGCGCGCCTCTTGGCAGCGATCCCCATGATGATCCTCGTATCGCTGATCATCTTCTCTATCCCGTATTTCATCCCTGGCGATCCTGCGTTCACGATCGCTGGGCCTAATGCCACGATCGACGACATCGCTCGAATCCGATCGGATCTCGGTTTGGACCGCCCCATCCCGGGTCAGTACATCGTATGGCTGGGTAATGCAGTCACCTTTGACCTCGGCGACTCGTACCTAGTCGGACGAGACGTCCGCACCATGATTGGTGAACGGATGGAGGTGATGCTGTCGCTTGCTCTACTCAGCACCTTGTTTGCCGGACTAGTTGGCATCCCGCTCGGCATTATTGCCGCATCTCGAATCGGCGGTGTACGGGATCGACTTGCGGTCGGATCGGCGTCTATGGGAGTTGCTGTACCCAATTATTGGCTTGCTGCGATCCTCGTGACCTACCTCGCAGTCGAGTGGGGTTGGTTTCCGGCGGCAGGCTATGTGCGAATAGGCGACGACCCGGGCCAATGGCTTTGGCATTTGATTCTGCCGACAATCGCCCTTGGGGCGATTTCTGCTGCCGAGATCACCCGCCAGACACGCGGGATGATGGCACAAACCATGAATCTCGATTACATCCGCACAGCGCGCATGAAGGGGTTGCCGCCACGCACGGTGATTGGAAAGCACGCCCTTAAGAACGCATCGATACCGGTGATTACAGCCCTAGGCCTGCAACTGACCGTTGTTCTTGGAGGGTCGGTAATCGTCGAACAGATCTTTGGCATGCCGGGTCTGGGTGAGTTGGCTATCACGGCGGTGCTCGGTCGCGACATCCCAGTGATTCAGGGAATCGTTCTGCTGACGACGGTGGTCGCGGTCAGCACTAATCTTCTTGTAGACATCGCGACGTCGCACTTGGATCCACGAGTGGTGATTACATGACTGGCGAGCGTTCAAAGGGATCGGGCGGACCGGCTTTCGGAGAGTCGACATTTCTGGGGACCCGATATGAATCTCCTTCAAGACGATTTATTCGACGGTTTCTTACTCAAAAGGTGGCGACAGCATCAGGGGTGATTCTGATTCTCGTGGTTCTGTCCGCTATATTTGCTCCACTCCTCGCCCCGCTCGATCCCAATAAGACCGATCTCCGAAATACCCTCTTACCTCCCGGTTCTGCTGATTTTCTACTCGGCACGGATTATCTCGGGAGAGACGTTCTCAGCCGACTGTTATTCGCAGGGCGGGTATCTCTAGTAGCAGCGGTCCAGGCAGTCGGTGTTGGCTTGATCCTCGGGGTCGCTCCCGCCCTGGTTGCCGGCTATGTCGGACGATGGTGGGACTGGCTTCTCATGAGATTCACCGATGCCCTGCTCGCCTTCCCCCCACTGATCCTCGCTATTACGGTTATTGGGGTACTCGGTACCGGCTTGACCAATGCGATGATCGGAGTGGGGATCATCTTTGCACCACGCTTTGCCCGAATTACTCGTTCCGCAGTGTTGAGCGTCCGAGAAGAGACTTTTGTCGAGGCCGCTAAGAGTATGGGTCTCAGTCAGCCCCGAATCATCTGGCGCCACGTGCTTCCGCACGTCCTTTCGCCATTGGTCGTTACTGCCACTGTGTTGGCAGGAATGGCGATGATAATCGAAGCTGGTTTGAGTTTCATTGGCCTCGGGGTCCAGGTTCCTCAGGCCAGTTGGGGGTCAATGCTGGCGACGGCCTATCGGTTTATCCGGGTTTCGCCGACCCTAATTCTTTGGCCAGGTCTAGCCATCATGATCACCGTTCTCAGTGTCAACCTCTTGGGTGACGGCATTCGTGATGCTCTTGGCCGTGAGGTGCGGAACATGTCCTCATGAGTGTCAAGGACTCTGCCACTGCAGCGCTCCGCGTGGATGGGCTTTGCGTTGATGTCGCCACGCCGGATGGTTGGACTACCGTCGTTGAAGATGTCAGTCTCGCTGTTGATGTAGGCGAAATCCACGGTCTGGTGGGGGAGTCGGGAAGCGGAAAGTCTCTCACGGCCATGGCCATCATGGGTCTGATTTCCCACTTCCAAAGCGCACGTGTCACTGGTGGTCAGGTATTGCTTGGTGATGTCGACCTACTTGCACTGTCCAATCGAGAACTCCGCAGGCGCCAAGGCAAGGACCTTGCCATGGTGTTTCAAGAACCAATGACGAGCCTCAACCCAGCGTTTACCGTTGCCGACCAGATTGGCGAGTCTATTCGCTATCACCTAGGCGCTTCGCGGAAGGAGGCCCGGGAACGCTCGATAGAGCTCTTGGAGGAGGTCGGTATTGCCGATGCCCGCCGGCGCTGCAATGACTATCCGCATCAATTCTCTGGCGGAATGCGTCAACGGGTGATGCTGGCTGTGGCCCTCGCTTGTGAACCGAGACTCCTGATTGCTGATGAACCAACGACTGCCCTTGATGTCACGGTTCAGGCGCAGATGCTCGAACTGATCCGGTCGCTAGTGGAACGACATGGGATGGCGGTGATCTTCATTACCCACGACCTCGGGGTGATTGCTGAGATATGCGACCGGGCGACGGTTCTTTACGCTGGCCAAGTCATCGAGAGTGGGCTCGTAGGTGAGGTAATAAAGGGGCCGCGACATCCATACACCGAAGGGCTACTGCGCTCGGTCCCCGCTGACGACGATCTTCCTCTGTGGTGGATCGACGGGTCACCACCGCTCCCAGGACGATTGCCGTCAGGGTGCAGATTTAGTCCGCGTTGCGAGTACAGCAAGGATAAGTGCGTCACTGACGCTATTCCGCTGCTCTTAGATGCGAACGGGCGAGCAATCAGATGCGCTCGTGCTGATGAGCTCTCTCTGGACGGGAGAGACTGACGTTGAGCCAGGTGCTTGAGGTTTCCGGAATGAGTGTTTCCTTTCCCAGACGCTCCGGCTTGTTGGGGAAGTCGCAACCCTTACGCGTCGTGGAGAACGTGTCGTTTGCGGTAGGGAAGGGCGAGGTGGTAGCCCTGGTTGGCGAATCGGGCTCGGGGAAGTCGACCATTGCTCGGGCCGTTCTACGTTTGTTGCCGATCGACGAGGGTCGCATAACCCTCGCTGGCGTGGACATCACAACGCTGTCACAACGGGCCCTCCGGCCGCATCGTCGTAACGCACAGCTTGTTTTCCAGGATCCCTATTCATCGCTGGACCCATCGATGACAGCTATAGAGATAGTCGAAGAACCTCTTCGTGGGTTTGCCATGAGTCGAGAGACGCGCCTGCGCTCCGCCCAAGACCTACTTGCTCGCGTTGGGCTAGCTGGGGTCGAAGGGCGCTACCCGTACGAATTCTCAGGTGGGCAACGCCAACGGATCGCTATTGCCAGGGCCCTAGCTCCCGAGCCGGCGTTGATCATCTGCGACGAGCCGGTGTCCGCTCTGGATCTGTCAACACAGAACCAGATCATCGCTCTACTTGACTCTCTTCGGCAGAGCTTGGGTGTTTCTTATTTATTCATAAGTCATGACCTGTCGGTTGTGCGTCGTATTGCTGATCGAGTCTTGGTGATGTACGCCGGCGAGATCGTGGAGGAAGGACCGACGGAGCGAGTCTTTCGCGAGCCGGTGCACCCTTACACCCTCGCCCTTCTTTCTGCTGTGCCTGTAGTTGCCGCCGACCGATCAAAGCAGGCCAAGCGAATCGTCTTGGAAGGCGACCTTCCCGTGCCCGGAGCGCCTCCACCGGGGTGCCGATTCCACACACGGTGCCCGTTCGCTATGGATATCTGTCGTTTGGTGGTCCCAGAACGGACGGAGTTTGATCACGGAAGATCGGGAAGGTGTCATCTGCACACGGTCGAGCCATCACTAGGTTTCTCTGGTCTAACTCAGTTTGCTGCTGATTCGATGGCATCCACGGACAGGAATTGAGATCGTAGATGTACCTAACCGGTGAAACTAAGGATGGATTTGTAGTGGTACCGGTCGAGTTGTCTGATCTTCTGGACAGACCGCTAGTCGCTTCGCTGGCCACAGAACGGCCTGACGGCACGCTGCAATGCAATCCGATGTGGTTCAGCTTCGATGGAACCGCCATAAAGATGAGTCACACATCGACGAGACAGAAGGTTCGCAACTGGGATGCGAACGCGTCTGTCAGCTTATGCATCACGGATCCTGAGAACACCTTCCGTTATGTGGAGGTGCGTGGTCTCGTAACTAGTTTGGAGAGCGACCTCGATGCGCAATTCCACCGAGAGCTCCGCTCCCGTTACGGCATGGACGCAACCAACGTCCCTGATGCTGCTGATCGTGTCGTCGTCACCGTCCGGATTACCTATATCGGGGGCCGGGAGATGGCAGATCAAACGAAAGCACTCGACACGAGTGATGACCTACACCAACC
>Ga0302134_10001370_pt1 | contig 11485 bp, 8 predicted proteins | sample CB9_SCM_MG_FD_203123 | JGI IMG/M metagenome (GOLD analysis project Ga0302134, IMG submission 203123) | Marine microbial communities from Western Arctic Ocean, Canada - CB9_SCM | ecosystem: Environmental > Aquatic > Marine > Oceanic | place: Canada: Western Arctic Ocean | collected 2017-09-19
ACCAGTAGCAGTGAGCCCTTCAGCATAATCAACTACTAGATCATGCTCGTTGGCAAAAAATGCCAAGGACTGGTTGTCACTACTCATTGAGAAATTCCACTAAGCGCAAGCAGCGCAAATGCACGCCATTTTAACCAACTACCACTAGCTCGCCTCCAGCCAACAACTCGTCTAATTAATATCCGGGCTATCTTTTGACTAAGTTTTACAAGTCCAGTTTCAACGACGTATTCTTGCAACATTTACTGCCGCTTTCAGAGTCGTAGAAAAGCCCTATTATCCGCCGGTTACAGCGGATGGGAATTTACACATATCAGCTTGCGATAGCAAGTGTTTTATGGTTGAGAACCCTTACACGCACAGGTTATTTGCAGGCTTAAAGACCTAATGACATCCCCCACTGCTAGTTAGCTAAACAAGCTTTGAATTTAGTCATTTGCTCATTAGAATCAAGCTGCCAAAAATCTTGGTTTAAACCACTCAGCCCAACTCTACGGTAACCTTTATTATAGCCGAAGAATTGAAGGTTTTAGCGAGAAAATAATTCAACGAATTTACCGGAAAACTGTGGTCCATGATTCGCTAACTAAGCGCAGCAAGGTGGTAACTTACCTAAACTTATTGCGGCGCTTCAAGAAAATGATTAAATTCTGCAGTGACCGAAGCAGAGAACCCATTGCCGCCGTCGTCAAAAATGAAATAAGCTGCCAGATTCTCGCGCATTGCTAATTCAATCGACTGCTCCAACCCTAAGATCATAAATGCAGTTGCTAAAGCATCAGCTCTAGCGGCTGAACCGTCTATAACATAGGCGGCAGCCAAATCATGAGAAATTGGTTTGCCTGTGCGTGGATCAATTTCATGCGAGTAGCGAACTCCGCCATTTTCAAAATAGTTTCTATAATTTCCGGAGCCAGCGACGGCTATTGACTCACCTTTGGTATAAAATACCTCATAAACTTGGGGGTCAGTAACGAGCGGTGTTTCTATCGCAGGCACCCAACTTATTTCTCCCGGCTTGTATCCTTTTATTTTTAATTCACCACCAATTTCAAGAAAATAGTCATCTACACTCATACCATCGAAGTACGCTGCTAACTCGTCTACTGCGTACCCCTTGGCGATGCCCGATAAATCAATCGATATCTCAGAGAGCTTCACAATTTCTGAATTAGCCTTATCGATTTCAATAAACTGGTAACCAACTCTTCTCAGCGCTTTATCCAAGGCTTTCTGCTCGGGCACAGAGTCAAAATTGCCATTTATTATTGGCCCAAAACCCCAAAGATTAACTAATGCACCAACGGTCACATCAAAGGCACCATTGGACAATTGGCCAACTTCTATAGCCAGTGAAAGCACTTCGATCATCTCGCGAGACGCAGTAAAAGGTATGTTTACTTCGTGACGATTCAATCGGGATAGCTCAGAATTCGCCGCATAGGTGGAAAATATTTGCTTATCCAACTCTTCGAGCATTTCTAAAACTTGAAGAGCTATTTCCTCCTGCGAAAGGCCATCCGGCACCTCGACCAATTGGATGTTATACGAAGTGCCCATGGTAAACCCAGACAGTTCAAATAATTTGAATTCATCATCGGTATAAAAAAATAAACCCCCGCTAAGTGCTAAAAGAAGCAAAGCGGAAAAACTATGATGGCGTAGTAAATCTTGCATAAGGATTCGCCAGAAAACCGATAGCTGACTGCTCTCTCTTAGCTGAAATAAATCATATCGATAAGCGCGCACACCTAGTGATTGAGCAAATCTCTCGACGTCGAGTCATTCTTCCAAAGGGTATTGAGACAGGTTGATCCCAGCCATTTTGTAAACCATTCGCCCTACTTGGCAACAATAACCAAATTCATTGTCATACCATAAATATAGTACGCAACTTCTACCATTAACAATGGTGGCATTAGAATCTACGATGCCAGCCTCTCGAGTGCCAACAAAATCACTGGACACAGCATCCTTTGATTCAGTGTAACTAATTTGATCTTGTAATTTCGAATGTAAAGCTATATTTCGTAGAAATTCATTGAGCTCTTCTTTGCTGGTTTCCCTTTCAAGCGTGAGATTCATGATAGCCATAGAAACATTGGGAATCGGAACTCGAATTGCGTTTCCGGTAAGCTTCCCTTCCAATTCTGGAATCGCTTTAACTACAGCTTTTGCAGCTCCAGTTTCAGTGAGCACCATATTAAGTACCGCGCTGCGGCCACGTCGACTGCCTTTGTGGTAGTTATCGATAAGATTTTGGTCATTGGTATAAGCATGAACTGTTTCAACATGCCCATTAATAATACCAAATTCATCATTTACAACTTTTAACACTGGGGCAATTGCATTCGTAGTACATGAAGCTGCGGTAACAATCTTGTCATCGCTATTCATTTGATCGTCATTAATACCGTAGACAATATTTTTGAGGTCGCCTTTTCCCGGGGCCGTTAATAGAACCTTCGCCGCCCCTTTAGATTGAAGGTGAAGCGACAGTCCAGCTTTATCTCTCCATTTACCGGTGTTATCAATAATGAGGGCATCATCAATCCCATACTTGGTGTAATCAATTTCTTCCGGGCTATTAGCATAGATAACTTTCAACACATTACCATTTGCAATCAAACAGTTATTCTCATCATCCACTCGCAGAGTGCCTTGAAAAGCACCATGCACGGAGTCTGAGGTAAATAAACTAGCTCGTTTTTGCAAATCTCCTGCCTGACCAGGCCGCACTACAATAGCTCGCAATCTCATGATATCTGGGGTACTAGTCCGCTCAACCAGCAAACGAGCCATCAATCGACCAATTCGACCAAACCCATAAAGCACCACATCTTGAGGTTTCTTTATTGGCGCTTCAGAAATACCGACTAGATAATTTAGCTTCGTCCCAACAAAAGCATCAACATCTTGTGCGTCGCCCCCCTTGCTATTTAGCTGTTCCATGAAGCTGACTGTCAGTTTTCCGAGATCAATTTGGGCATGCCAAAGATCCAGCTTAGCCAACGCTATCAATACAGGATGGGTCTCGAATTCGGACATTTCATTGCGTTCAATTTGGCGGACAAATCGATGTGACTTCATAATAAAAGTAACAGAGCGGTTATGAAGCGGACGACCATATATATAAATGCCAACATTCCTTTTGCTAAATAACCGCCCTATCACAGGAATCATTTCCTGCACTAAGGCTTCTCGTTGTTTCCAGTCACCGAAATAATCATCTATGCTTGGACGATCCACGAAACCCCCTTTTTTAAAGTGCCAAGTTTGAGAAGGACGGTATTATCTTGCGAAAGGAATCCTTGTGCAACTTAGCTGTCGATTATCATGAATGATAACCGTCATTTCTTTCAACCCGACCATACCGAAATGCGATATAATTAGAGTTACCCAAGCCAACTAGCTGCCTCTTGCGCTCCGCTTATCCCATGTCTCAAATTTTTAATCCACCACTACCTAGTGATAATTTACAAGCAGCCCATTGGGATGATGCCGTGGGAAGCGCCCTGAGCTTGGCTATTGCGAACGCAGCTGCCAAATGCCCCGGGCCATTGCTACTTATATGTGAAGACAACGTATCTACTGATAGATTCAAACGCGAATTAAAATATTTTTGTGCGAACAACAATGATCTAGACGTATTTAGTCTTCCTGATTGGGAGACGCTACCTTATGACAATTTTTCACCGCATCAAGATATAATCTCGGATCGCCTCAGCGCACTATTTCGTTTACCTAAGCTCAAACAAGGCATATTAGTTATTTCCATGAGCAGTTTGATGCACAAGCTACCTCCTAAGAGATATATTTCTGCAAACAGTTTAGATTTGTCTATAGGACAAACTTTAGATATCGATAAATTTCGCAGCGAGCTAATAAAGACCGGTTACCTGTCTGTTGATTCGGTACTTGAGCATGGAGAATTTGCCGTTCGAGGCTCCATAATAGATATCTATCCGATGGGTAGCCAGCTTCCATATAGAATCGATTTGTTTGATAACGAAATAGAAACTTTGCGGATTTTTAACCCAGAAACCCAGCGGTCTGATCAGCAAGTTTCTGAAATTAAATTATTACCAGGAAGGGAATTTCCCCTAGACAGCGCTGGTATCACAAAATTTCGCAGTAATTTTCAAGAACAGTTCGATATCGATTTGCGCCAATGCCCGCTCTACCAAGATGTCAGCGATGGCATCAGTTCGCCCGGGTTAGAATACTATCTGTCTTTGTTTTTCGATAAACTGAGTTCACTGTTTGACTATCTCCCAGAATCAACAATTTGTTGCCAAGTTGGAGATATTTCTCTAGCTGGCAATAAATTTTGGCAAGGGATTGAAAATCGCTATGCGGATCGACTAATTGATCGTTACCGGCCCATACTGAGCCCCAAAGATATTTTTGTATCCGCAGACTCTGTAATGAATCAATTAAAACTGCTTCCAAAAATCCAATTCAAAAAAAGCTCTAGCGCCACCAGCCTAGGCGCTCGAACGCTCCCAGATCTTAGTAATAGCATTAAACATCAGAAGCCGTTTAGCGCTGTTCAAGAATTTATAAAGCAGCAAGAGTGTCGAATATTATTTTGCGCTGAATCTGCTGGGCGCAGAGAAACAATGTTGGAATTGTTTAAGCAGATAGAGATAGTCCCGGCCCCTTTTGAACATTGGCATGATTTTTTAATTAGCGAAGCGGCTATAGGAATTTGCATCGCGCCTCTCGATGAAGGAATGTGGCTCGAAGAAGAACAATTAGCACTAATAACCGAAGCGCAGCTATTTGGAAATCGAGTAGCCCAGCGTCGACGGAGAGGGAAATCGGAAAGTAATACGGACTTTATTGTTAAAAACCTCACTGAACTTCACTTAAATGATGCAGTAGTCCATCTTGATCATGGAGTTGGTCGTTATCGAGGACTCGAGACAATAACTACCGATGGCGAAGCTACTGAATTCCTCTCTCTAGAATACGCGAATGCAGCAAAGCTATACGTTCCTGTAGCATCACTTCATCTTATAAGCCGCTACAGTGGGGCTGACCAAGATGGGGCACCGCTTAATCATTTAGGCTCCGATCAGTGGCTAAAAACAAAACGTAAGGCTGCCGAAAAGATCCATGATGTGGCCGTTGAGCTACTCGATATCTACTCACACAGGGAATCCAAAAAAGGTTTCACCTATAAATGTGATCCCATGGAATATGAGAAGTTTGCAGCTAGCTTTCCTTTTGAGGAAACCGCGGACCAATTAACTGCCATTACAGCAGTAGTTGAAGACATGAAAAATGGCCGGGCAATGGATAGGTTAGTCTGCGGTGATGTTGGCTTCGGGAAAACTGAAGTAGCCATGCGTGCAGCTTTCGTCGCAGCCCAGAATAATAAACAAGTTGCCATACTCGTGCCTACCACTCTTTTAGCTCAGCAACATTATGAAAGCTTCAAAGATCGCTTCGCAGACTGGCCGTTTGAAATTGACGTTATCTCCAGATTCAAATCAGCCCCCGAGCAAGCTGAAAGCATAAAGAACATAGCTGCCGGGAAAGTCGACATCTTAATTGGCACTCACAAATTGCTTTTTGCAGATTTCAATTATAGTAATCTTGGATTATTGATAATTGACGAAGAGCATAGATTCGGAGTGAGGCAGAAGGAGAAACTCAAGTCATTACGAACTAATGTAGACATACTGACATTGACTGCTACCCCCATACCAAGAACTCTCAATATGGCTTTAGCGGGAATTCGTGACCTTTCTCTGATTGTTACACCTCCGGCAAAACGCTTATCAGTAAAAACGTTTGTTAGAGAGCATCAAGATAGCTTAGTAAAAGAAGCAGCATCCAGGGAGTTGTTGCGTGGCGGCCAAGTGTTCTATTTACACAATGAAGTAAAGTCTATTGATAGAGCGGCCCAACATATTCAGGAAATCATTCCCCAAGCTCGTGTCTGCGTCGCTCATGGACAGATGCCAGAAAGAGACCTGGAAAGGGTAATGGCCGATTTCTATCACAAGCGTTACAACATTCTAGTTTGTACTACAATAATCGAAACCGGCATCGACGTACCTAGTGCAAACACGATCCTTATAGACCGAGCTGACAAACTTGGCTTGGCCCAGCTTCACCAACTTAGAGGAAGAGTTGGTAGATCCCATCATCAGGCCTATGCTTATCTGTTGCTACCCAGTCATAGCAAACTTAGTTCCGATGCACAAAAACGAATTGACGCTATTCAAGCCGCCTCGGCTTTAGGTGCCGGCTTTACTTTAGCCAGTCATGATTTAGAAATAAGGGGTGCCGGTGAATTACTCGGAGACGAACAAAGTGGGCACATGCAAAAAATTGGCTTTTCACTTTATACAGAAATGTTACAAGAGGCTGTCGAAGCTATTAAATCTGGGCATAGACCAGACTTAAATTTAGACAAATCTATCGATATTAATCTTCGCATTCCAGCATTGATTCCCGAGGATTACCTACCCGATGTCCACTTAAGACTCATTATGTATAAAAGAATCTCCGCCAGCGGGAATAGCGAAGAGTTAGAAGAACTTCAAGTTGAAATGATCGACAGGTTCGGCTTGCTCCCAGAATCTTTAAAATTACTGTTCAAGTTAACTAATCTTAAATTGCGAGCGCAGATATTTGGCATCAAGAAAATAGACGCAAATATCAGTAAAGGGCGCATTGAGTTTTCGGCACAAACAGTAGTTGACCCACTATCTATAGTGCAATTGATACAAGATGACCCAAATCGATATAAACTTTCTGGATCGAACCAGTTACACTTCTCTCATGAATCTGAAAACGCCGAGAATAGATTAATGCTCATCGATCAACTCTTAAACCGACTTAAAATAGCCGAGAAAAAAGCAGCGTGAGTCGAAGTTACTTACAAAGCGAACCGATCTATAGCTTATCTTGCGGAATGCTTATATTTCTATTCTTAGCAACGAGCTCAATTGTCAATGGGCAGGATGAGCAGCGCTGGTTTCAAATTGAGGTGAGTATATTTTCTAATGAGCTTGCTGCTGACCGCGCCGAGGAGCGATGGGATGCAGATGGCTTGCAACTAATTTATCCCGCAAACACGGATGAGCTCAAGCAATTAAGCGATTTACTAATGATTGATGAGCTCCTTATCTCTGATAACTTTTCTAGCACAGATATCGGATCAGAGAATTTGATTACCACTGAGTCTAGTCCTGAAAACTTGCTTAGCGAATTGGAAAGAAGAAATGAGTTAATTCTTTCGAAAGGGCCATTCCAGCAAAGTAGCGGAAGCTCCTTTCAATTTTTTGATTTTGATCGAGATGAATTTCTACAGCTACCGACCACTGAAAGCAATTTTCAACAAACTAATCGCTCAATCGAGCGCTCACCTGACCATCGGCTGCTCTTTCATGGCCTTTGGCGCCAAGCAGTCGTAGACCTGGATAATTCAAAACCTATTTTTGTGCGCGGTGGTCTTGCCTATGGCGAACATTATGAATTAGAAGGCAGCCTTATTCTTAGGTTTAATGACAATGAAAATAGAGTCGTGGTCGATGCCAATCTCTGGCTATCTGAATTTTCCGCCGTGGAAAGCAATGAACAATCATGGCAATTGCCTGATTATCCTGCCCCATTTGAATCTAAAGAAACTCCTCTAATTGGCTCGCCAGAATATTACATCAGACAAATATTCCACCTACTGCAGAGCCGAGAGATGCGCAGCACAGAATTCCACTATATCGACCATCCTGCTTTAGGTTTCGTGATTATGGTAGAACCTTATGAAGTACCAAAACTCCCCGTAGTAAAACTCTAATATGCACTCTAACTGACACTCTTCTTGATGGTTCGTGTTTCTATCAGTCATAAGAGCAGACATAGAGGGCAATCTATGAAGAGGGCAGCTCAGCCGCCACGAATTGCAGAACTAATTCTACTGTGCCACTGCACGCGGCAAGTGTTGCTCGAATTTCGTCAAGACTAATTAAGCCTTCACCAAGCCCCGCAGCCCAGTTCACTGAAATGGCAAAACAGGCATAATCAATGCCCAACTCTCGCGCCAACGCTGCCTCCGGCATTGCAGTCATCCCCACCATATCGCAGCCATCTGACTTAAGCCTTGTTATCTCTGCCGCAGTTTCTAACCTAGGCCCTTGGGTAACTCCATAGACACCGCCATTCAGAACAGAAACCGCATTCCCTCCAACAGTGTTTATTTGTGTAGCTGAATTAATGAGTAACTTCCTAAGTTCTTCAGAAAATGGCACTGTGAAATCTATATGAGTAACGTCGGTGTCGTTGTTATCGAAGAACGTAGACTCTCTAGAATGGCTGTAGTCAATTAGCTGATGAGGTACGGCAAAGCTGCCAGGCTTTAGGTCTGCATGAATACTCCCAACCGCATTGATAGCAACGATTTTTCTGACCCCAAGCTTTTTCAAAGCGGCAATATTTGCACGATAATTTATTTTGTGGGGTGGAACTGTGTGATCGCTACCATGCCGCGGCAGAAAAGCTACTCGTTGACCCTTAAATTCACATATAGTGACTTCCACAGCAGAACCTGAAAAAGAGGTGCTCACCTCTTCAGAACCAACAATATTAAAACAATTGATTGCTGAGAGACCTGTACCCCCGATAACCGCTAACATAATGATCTCCGTTTACTAATAGTACAATTTGACGCAATATTTAGGAAAAATAAACCACACTTTGCACTTACGGAGACTATAGCAAATGATATTGCCCCTTACTTCTGTGAGAACCTAATGTACTTAGCGCCAACTTCATATCTAATCAGAAGCAGCAACTTAAACGATAAAACAATATTATTCGAGATCTTTGTACCAAAAGTACGGCCCCACGAAGAAAAGAGCTGAAATGTGAAGTTTGAATTCTAAAAAATGAAACATAAATGAAAATCCCAGAGTCTGGCCTGGAGGCAATCTCAAAGGAGGGCGCCCTCCAATAGGTGAATATGCGCTAACTAGCTAAAGATAAATACAATGGAAAAAGTAAAATACAATTCACAAAAAACCACGTTTTCTCGCTGCCGTAACTACCGATACTGCTTGAGCAGAAGCTGGGACAAAGGATCTGGTTCTGTTTTGTTCATAGGCCTTAACCCCTCCACAGCAAATCATTATCAGGACGATCCTACTATTCGAAGATGCGTAGGCTTTGCCCGAAATTGGGGATTTTCCGCTATGGAAATAGTGAATTTATTTGCCTTTCGATCTCCTTATCCCAAGGATTTGTACCAACAAGGTGATCCGATAGGACCCGCCAACAATCGTTGGATTAGCAGCGCTATTAAACGTAACGACATGACGCTTGCTTGTTGGGGTAACAACGGTGATTTTCTTGATCGAGCAAATTTTATCTTAAGTCGCTACCCAGGGCTTAACGCCTTAAAACTAACTGCCTCAAAGCAACCAACTCATCCTCTTTACATGAAAGCCGATACGCTGGCTAAGCCGATATCCATACTAAAAAGTAAGCAAAATGCACCATGAGGTAATTTAAGCTCGTGACTATTACCAAAAAGCTGGCTCATTTCGTCTGGAATCGCTCTTGGATTCCCCAAAAATTTAAAAGAGCGACCTATAAACAGCTCTCGACCAAGGCCGGAGGACCAGATGCCCCATTTTCAATAGATTTTTTCGGAATGCGCTATGAAGGTAATCTGAATAACAGTATTGAATTTAATATTTTCTACTATGGAGCCTTCGAGAAGCCTCTGCTATTTTTTCTTCGAGATACATTTACCAGACTTGAGCGTGCTACCAAAAATAAATTAACTAAAAATTTAGTATTTTGTGACATTGGAGCAAACATAGGGCAGCACTCAATATTTATGAGCGCTGTTGCAAAGGAAATACATGCCTTTGAGCCTTATCCTGCCGTAAATGTAAAACTAAAACACCATATTGCGCTTAATACACTTGAAAACATCATACTTCACGAGCTAGGCCTCAGTAATAAAGATGAATCTTTGACATTCTTTGCTCCAACAGGAAGAAACCAAGGAATTGGCTCCTTCGACGGTGATACAGTTAGAAAAGGAAATGTTGATGCCGGAAAATTAAAGCTGGTTAAAGGGGATGTTTATTTTCAGAAACAAAATATAAGCAATATCGGCTTAGTAAAAATTGACGTTGAGGGTTATGAAAAACTAGCTCTCTCTGGCCTGCAAGAGACAATCGAACACAACCGACCAATTATTGTCTGTGAAGTCACCTATGGGAAACCACTCTCATTTGCCTCACGTAACGAACTACTCGCCCATCTTCCCGCCAATTATATTTTGTACTGCTTCAATTCCAGAAAACCTGATGGATCTAAAGCTAGAAGAAAGGATGGCAGAGCTCGAAAAAGCGGCAAGTATCAATTAACCCCTTTTACCAAGTGGCAAATTGAGGGGCAAGACGATGTTATTGCCTGCCCCAATGAAAAGCTCGAACAGCTGTCGATGAAGAACTTGACTCAGACGCCCGATCGAGCATAAGTGTTCTTCGAACTCTTCCCCCCATCACAACCGAATATTTGCAACGAAATTCTTTATTCAAGACAAAAAAAGGCCTAGCGCTAAGAACTTAATCCTAGCCTAAGCCATACTGCTAATCATTTAATCGGCTTTACTATAACTATCTTTAGTAAATTATTGTTTTTAATACATATGTGCTTTTAAACGGCCTCTCCCTTATTATCACAATCCATCAAAATCCCCACATCCACGGTATTTTTGGCGCGCCCGGCAGGACTTGAACCTGCAACCCCCGGCTTAGAAGGCCGGTGCTCTATCCGGTTGAGCTACGGGCGCAAAAGGGCGTGTATTCTACACGAATTACAATCGGGAACCATGAATGAAAGAAACTATTACAGCAACGCCTTTTTGGTACGAATTTTCTTTTTATCACTGTAATTATTAACCTCTAATGGCATGCTACTGCAGCCTGCGCCTGTGTACATACCTGCCATGATTTGAGATAGATTTCGATAGACCCTAGCAATTATTCCCATAATGCCTTTCTCGGACAGTTGCAAAGGTTGCGGTAAAGCCGTATTCAACTCATCAACACGTACTGGTCTGTGATTGGCTGTCTCAATGATATTCAAGGTGGTCAGAATGCTCTCTAAGTATCTTGTGCTGATATTAACAGTTCAGCAACACTATTGAACGAATTTCGATTACTTGCCCAATAGACCGTTATTAAAGCCACTGATGCTAAATTCATCTTTAAGCTACTTAAAAATAAGGACAGGCTGGACTATAAAGAATAGATATGTAATGGGGTGACTGACGGGGTTCGAACCCGCGACCACCGGAGTCACAGTCCAGGGCTCTACCAACTGAGCTACAGTCACCATTAATCTTAGTGGTCAGCAGCCACTGTGATGGCGACTACTCGGAAATTGGTCGGGGTAGAGAGATTTGAACTCCCGACATCTTGCTCCCAAAGCAAGCGCGCTACCAGACTGCGCTATA
>Ga0302134_10001371_pt1 | contig 11482 bp, 10 predicted proteins | sample CB9_SCM_MG_FD_203123 | JGI IMG/M metagenome (GOLD analysis project Ga0302134, IMG submission 203123) | Marine microbial communities from Western Arctic Ocean, Canada - CB9_SCM | ecosystem: Environmental > Aquatic > Marine > Oceanic | place: Canada: Western Arctic Ocean | collected 2017-09-19
TGTAGTCACGTGTACTTTGACACGATCCGCGATCTGCTGCATCTTTAATGGAACGATCGCCTCTGGTCCGTCCTCGAGAAACTTCACCTGATGGTCTACTATCGCCTGAGTGACTTTCAGCATGGTACTGCGCCGTTGGGTAATCGCATCAATCAGCCACTGAGCGGCGTTCAATTTCCGCCGTACAAATTCTTTTTCCTCGGCAGTCACCGCTGGATTGGACAAGCGTTTGCGATAATAGTCGCTGATATACAACTGCGGGATATCCCATTCGTCGACCTTAACTTCGTAGGTGCCGTCTCCTTTTCGTTCGACTGACAAATCAGGCCTCACGACTTGGACATTGCGTTGAACGAAGGACCTTGTTGGTTTCGGATTCAACTGCTTGAGTTCTTCCCAAACCATTTGTATTTCCTCAATACACAAGCCCGTTTCTTTCTCAATTAATGGCAAGCGATTGTGCTGCAAGTCTTCTAAATGGTTGGTAATCAATACATGTAAATCCCGGTAATCAGGATGATCTTTCGACAACTGCAACAGTAAACATTCTTTAAGATTCCGCGATCCCACGCCGACAGGGTCCAACGACTGTACAATTCGCAGTGCTTCGTCTGCTATGGGCAGCATAGCTTGAGCTTTGTGCTTGGGAATCAATTCCGCTACCGACAACGTCAAATACCCGCCACTTTCAGCATCCAAACTCGACACAATGCGTTCGGCTAACTCAAAAACGACTGTTTCTAATTCGAGTTCACCTAACTGCACCATTAGATGATCGTAGAGTGTAATGGAGCGAGCAGAGATATTCGCCATCGTATCATGATGGTGTTTGGAGATATCTTGAATTCGATTAGACGACATCCGTGGGCGTTCATCAAAATGATCCGGGATATCGCCGCTGAGATTATCTAGTCGTTCAAAATCCTCAACGTTGTTTGAATCTTCCTCGACGACCAGTTCACGGTTCTCGTCAGATTCAGCAGTCTCTGAGTCATCACGGTCCGGTAACAATGGATCGACGTCGTCAATTTCTAACAGCGGATTTTCCGTCATCTCTTGATCAATACGGTCCTGCAGATCTAGCAACGGCAACTGCAGGATCTCCATTGACTGGATCATCCGGGGAGCCAGTTTCTGGATCTGCTTTTGAGATGTTTGTAGATTGAACGAGAGTCTCATATTTACGCCTGCATATAACCCGGTGGTTTTGCTGTCCAAAGGGCTTACTAATATTTCTGCCTACCTGACATCGCATCTGCTAAGATTTCTTTGTTTGTGAATTCGAGGATACTGCCCGTTGTTATACCCCGAGCTAACCGTGTGATTTCCAAGTCACATTCACCAAGTAAATTTGTGATGTGCAAAGCGGTGCCATCCCCTTCCACTGTTGGATTGGTCGCCATGATTATCTCTTCGATTTCCCCATTGCGAACTCGATCAACCAAAGCGTTAATCGTTAATTGTTCGGGACCAATTCCTTCCAGCGGAGCAACTCGTCCTAACAACACGTGATACAAACCATTATAGACTCCGGCGTCTTCGAGAGACATCAGATCGCGTGGCTGCTCGACCACACACAACGTGTGCTGGTCCCGTCGCACATCATTGCAGATCAAACAAGTTTCTTGTTCCGACAAGTTATAGCAAACGCTGCAATAACGGACATTCTCGCGGACATAGCGGATCGAATCTGCTAATGCTAATGCTTCTGACTTGTTGACTCGCAATAAATGATAGGCCAAACGCTCTGCACTTTTACGCCCGATGCCGGGAAGCTTGGAAAGTTCCCCTATCATATTTGTTACGGACTCTGCCAATTCTGCCATTTCATATTCCTTACTAAATGGTTGCAGGCTTGCGACACATCAATATTCTACGACAACTACCTAGTCATTCATTGTAGAGTTCTTGTGATTGTTACTGATCTTATTGGCTGTCGATATCATACGTCATCTAATTGTTCGAGATTTCCGAGCGCTTCGCTCAATCCCGGAATCCCAAGTTCCGCAGTCATTTCTTGCGTAAGCCGAGCGTGCAGTGATTTTGTCTTTTCTCGCGTTTCATTAACTGCTGCGCGAACCAAATCTTCAATCATCTCGCATTCGTTTTTCTCCACCAATTGCGGATCGATTGAAACACTGATGACATCGCCCAAACCCGTCATCGAGACGCTTACCATGCCGCCACCCGCGGAACCGTTCACCGTCTCCGACTCCAAGCGACCATTAAATTCTTCAACTCGCCCTCCCATTTCCCGAGCTTTTTTCATCAGGGAGGTCATATTACTTATGGACTTAAACATCAACTATCACCTTTTTATCTTATCGCCTATCTTCGTATAATCTCGCTCAAAATTAACAACAACAAATCAGTTTTCATTCGACCTCTATCTCGTACGAATCCCCAACATTTACTCCAGTGTAGCTAAATCGAACACGCATTAATACTGAGTTTTTAACGGGGATGATCAATATGGCTGATCTCGGCTTCAAAAACTTCAACGGCCCTTTGCACGAACGGGTTGCCTTCGGCCTCCATGTTTCGTTCACGTGACGTTTTCACAACCTCTGGGGGAGACTCGTCCGCAGCTTGTTGCCGTGACAATCCAAAGCTAACTTTAAATTGCCTACCAGTAAGTGCTTTGAGCGCTTCAATAACTTTTTGCCGACGCTCGGGACGTTCACATGTTTCTTTTTGAAATGAGAAATCATGAGGAAACAGTACGGATACATGATCGATTTCCGACAGCGACACTACGTCCGCCGACTGCAAAACATTGGAAAATAAATCGTCGAAATCAGTACACATTCGGTTCCACACTGCAGTAATATTTTCAGAAGTGATGACCACTAATTCTACTGGAGATTTACTTTCGGGAACCGTCAATGCCCCATCTGATGCCCCATATGGCACTGTCACTGCGACCACGTCTACTGGTGTGGAAGTCAACGATTCTGTCGATTCCTGCAGTACCTGTAAAGGCTCTGCCGCAGGTGTTTTGGTAGTTTCACTTGCCGCTAGACCTGACCCAACCAGCGTTATGTCATTTTTTTTTTCGGCAACCGGACTAGTATCACCACCTTGAGTGCCGACAGCAACCACTGGCGATTTTGCAGCCAAAGCCATCAACTCCGGGCTTTGCAACAAATTCAGCCAATTTTGAATCTCATCAAGTTCTTCCAACGTCGCAATTCGGATGACCGTCATTTCAATGAGCAAGCGAACTTGCACGCTGTTGCGCATTTTTCGAAACATTTCCTGCAGGATTTCAAGCGCTGCCAGAGCCGTGTATTTTCCAATTGACTCTGCAAGTTGTTGCACTCTGGCAAACTCATCTACTTGCGTGAACTCCATGATTTCCTGCCCAGCGCCAACCGCAACCGTCAACGTATCTCTATAGACGCCCATCAACTGCTGAGCCACTTGCTCAGGCTCCGACCCAGATTTCCACAGTTCGTGCAAACAGCCAATCGCTTCCGCGGCATCACGGCGACTAAGATGTTCTAACAAATCCAGAATACGACCACTCGCCGTCGTTCCCAACAAACGATGCACATCATCAACCGTGATGTGCCCTGTACAGAAAGCCATTAATTGTTCGAGCAACGACTGGCTATCTCGCAGCGAACCGTGGGCTCGCCGAGCAACCAAGTCCAAGGCAGATTCATCGGCTGAACGGTCTTCAGACTCGACAATGAATTGCAAACGGCCCTGAATTTTTTCGTGGCTAACCGGCAACAGGTCAAAGCGTTGGCAGCGTGAAAGCACCGTGATCGGAATTTTATCTGGGTCCGTCGTGCAAAACATAAACTTCACGTGCTCTGGCGGTTCCTCAAGCGTCTTGAGCAACCCGTTAAACGCTTGACGTGACAGCATGTGCACTTCGTCGATGATATAGATTTTGTAACGACAACGACTCGCCATCACTGAAACATTTTTTCGCAATGTACGAATTTCATCAATCCCATTGTTACTAGCACCATCGATTTCAATCACGTCCATATCTTCGCCGCTGGAAATCATGCGGCAGACGTCGCATGTCTGGCACGGCTGAATCGTCGGCCCCGACGTACAGTTTAGTGCTTTAGCGAAAATACGAGCGGTCGTTGTTTTACCAACTCCACGAGGCCCAGCAAACAAATACGCGTGTCCCACTCGACCAGTTTCAATCGCATTCCCCAGGGCCTTCCGCACGTGCGACTGGCCAATCAACTCGTCAAAAGATTGGGGGCGATACCGACGAGCTACCACCACGTAACCGTCTTTACCGGTAACATCGTGGTTCGATTCATCTTGATTTTCTAGAGGTCCGACCATTGCAATACAATTTCACGCTTACTTTAAGGCAGTGCGGTGAACGCACAAAAATATTAGTGATGTGGAAAAGAACGAATACCAGCTAAACAAGAATCCATTCCTTTGACTCTGTAGGTATTGCCAGCACATATCCATTGTAACGAAGATTGAACGTTTTCGCGCCAACTATCTTCGCGGGTGTGCCTTTCAACTGTGGATTTAATCCAAAAAACCAAAAAACGCTGTCACAAAATGGTACTCGCACAGAAGTACCCCGCTTAGAGCTGCTCCGGTTAAGGCCTGACTCGGTTTACGGTTCCCTCTTGCGAGCACCATTTCACAACAGCGTTCTATTTGTGGAAGCGAATTTCTCCAATCCACAAGATAATATCTGCAATCACTATATAGATGTTTTAAATCGACCGGCCCATTTCCGCAAGAGGCAATCATTCACTCCGTTACCTCTGTTCGCTCTATTTCAAGGGCGCAAAACCGAGACTACGTCGTGTCGTAGTAAGTTGCCCACAATGCAGGCCCTCATGCCAAATAGCCGTTTCAAAGACTGCTGCAAAATCCGCCATAAACTCTGGCGCACCATCAGGAGTCGCTGCACCTAACTCTTCATCACTGAGGTCGTTCAAGATGCTCAACAACACTTCGCGGCGACTTCGCATAAACTCACACACTTGCTGTACATCTGGATAACTCGCAATATCGTTGACTGGCTGCGAACCGATGCCAAACAACTCTGCATGTCCATCAGGGAGACAAGCCAAATCGGGGTTAAGCACTGATATCATAAAATTGTCGGTCACGCCCATGTGACCAACAAACCATAAAGCATGATTAGCATCCGGCGTTATCTGATGAACCCACGAATCCGAGTCGGAAAAATCTTCCAGTAATCGCTCGGTAAAGCTGCGTGCACCTTTTAATCGACTATATAAACGCTCTTGCAACATAACATCAATTCCTAAAGACATTAACTTAAACGACTTCTACAACTAACCGTTCTGCTTCAACGATACTTATGGTTACCAAGTTATCATTCAATTTCAGCCGCAAACTATCCGCCTGTTGCCCCTCAGTTACCACTGCCTCGGCTCCAATGCCAAATCCATTTCCACTAAGAAATCTCAAGAAATCAGGCTGCTGATCGAGGACTCGAATTAACCGCACAGTCGCTCCCTGCTTAATGCTCGCAAGTAATTCACCATCATTTGTCGAGACCGTTCCATCAGCTTTGGGAATTGGATCTCCATGGGGATCATGATCAGGCCGACCTAAAAATTCGTCAATGCGATCAACCAACATGTCACTTACGGCGTGCTCCATATTTTCAGCCTCTTCATGTACTTCATCCCACGTTAAATCCAGCGTCTTTACCAAAAACAACTCGATCAGACGATGGCGACGAATAACTCGCAATGCCAAGGCTTGGCCCGACGTGGTTAGCTGTACACCTTCGTAAGGTTGATATTCGGCTAACCCCGATTCGGACAACGTCTTCATCATACTGGTCACCGTCCCCGGCAGCACGCCTAACACATCAGACACTTGGCCGGTAGCAGCTGGTTTACCATCTTGGCGGATGCAAATGTCATATACCGACTTAACGTAATTTTCAATGGTGAGACTCGGCAAGGAAAACTCTCCTAAATCAAAGTTACTACCTGAATGTTTTTATTAGCCGCGATCCCAAACTGCGTCCGTTAAACAAATTTCATACGTGAACTGAATAACTATAGGATAACGGGGTAATGCCAAGTTATCCATAATGCCCCGCTGTGCATTAGCTAGTTTGTCGCTGATTACTTATGTAATTCCGTGATGTTGGTACACTACACGTTAGCTTTCTGGACTTTCACGATAAATACCACACAGACCTTCTCGCCTAAATGACAACGAATAATGACGACCCGATTAAATGACAGCGCCGCAGTCCTAGTGCAACAATTACTCGAGAAATCCGTTGAACTAGAAATAGCTTACTCACAACTAGACAGTGGCGTTACGATCATCGATCTTGGTATTTCAGTATCCGGCAGTTTAGCAGCAGGTATCTCACTCGCTGAAATCTGCTTAGCCGCACGGGGCCACGTCACACTCGTCCCCCTTGCCAGCGACCTGCCCACCGCACAGTCAGTTACTATCAAATCTAATCAACCACTTGCAGCCTGTATGGCTAGTCAATATGCCGGCTGGCAAATTGCAACCGATGATTTCTTCGGGATGGGCTCCGGACCGATGCGAGCGGCAGCTGGATCGGAAGAGATCTTTAAGCACATCGGCTGTACCGAATCCGCTTCGCACGTCATCGGAGTCATTGAAACTGCGTCCATTCCAACGGAAACAGCATGCGAGCTCATCACCACCGCCTGTCAGATTGAGCCGCAGGATCTAACGCTTTTGGTCGCCCCGACCTCTAGTCTTGCAGGGACGGTTCAAATCGTCGCTCGCAGTCTCGAAACCGCGATGCACAAAATGCACGAACTCGGATTCGATCTTCACCGCATTCAACGTGGTACAGGAACTGCTCCGCTGTGCCCGCTTGGCAAAGACGACCTACTATCAATTGGGCTTACCAACGATGCAATCCTCTATGGTGGCGAGGTGGAAATTTGGGTCAATGGTGATGATAGTAGCCTCAGCGACATCGGGCCTAAAATTCCCAGTAATGCATCTGAGGATTACGGTCGCCCATTTGTCAATATCTTCAAACAATACAACAACGATTTCTACAAAATCGACCCCCAGCTATTCAGTCCAGCAACGATTCGCATCAATAATGTCGACACGGGTAATACTTTTTGCTTTGGCGAAATCAATTCCGCAGTCTTATTCGAATCTTTCAGCTCTGCCCTATCTTCAGATTAAGTAAGCCAGATGAAAATCGCCGTCCTTGGACATCCTAATTCTTGGTATCTGCGTGATCTGCAGCGTGCCGCCAAACAGAACAGACACGAGGAACTCGAATTAAGTGCTGTCCCTTTTACCCAAATTAGTGCCAGCGTTGATCCCGACAGTAATGCGTCACCTGTTTTCCTAAGTGACACTCACGACCTCGCAACGTACGACTCAATTCTTGTGCGAACCATGCCGCCAGGATCACTCGAACAGGTCATTTTCCGCATGAATACACTAGCTATGCTCCAGTATTCAAGCGACGACACAGGGCAAACCATCCCACCGATAGTTTTAAATAGCCCACGAGCCATCGAGATCGCGGTCGATAAATACTTGTCACTCGCGTTACTCCGTCAAAATAACATTTCCGTTCCCCGCACACATGTTTGCCAACAAGCGGATGCGGCCATGCACGCTTACAAACAATTGGGACCTGATGTTGTCGTGAAACCACTTTTTGGTGGCGAAGGTCGTGGAATCACCCGTGTATCGGACCCTGCTTTGGCACTACGTGCATTCAAGATGATTGAACAATTAGGTGGCGTTATTTATCAACAAGAATTTATCGCTCACGAAGGTTTTGACATACGCATCTTAGTCATTGGCGATAATACATTTGCCATTCGGCGAGTTAATCCTGACGATTGGCGCACCAATGTATCCTTGGGCGCGCGCGCTGAACCCTTTGAAGCAAGCTCAGAATTGATACAACTTGCATGTCAAGCAGCAAAAGTTGTGCAAGCAAAGATAGCGGGTGTTGACATATTAATCGCCCCTGACGGTACGCCAACAGTACTCGAAGTTAACGCAGTGCCCGGCTGGAAAGGTCTCGCCGAGGCGACCGGCCAGGACATCGCCCAAGAAGTCCTGGCGTTTACGATTGAGCAAATTAATAACCATCGCATAAAATCCTAACCTAGCAGTCACGCAAACAACTACACTGTAGGCTATTCCGTTCGCTTACCAGAACTCTTTCGACTTATAAACATACGCATGAACGTCGCCGACCTATTACATCAACATGCACTGCAGCGAGGCCAATCGATGGCTGTAGCAGAGCCGATCCCCAAAAAATGGGATTGCAGAGAACTGCCTCTTGATGAGCGTTATCGCTGTATGACTTTTGCCGAGCTCGATGAAGATAGTTCACGTTTAGCCGCCGGATTACTACAACTCGGAGTCCAGCCCGGAGCCCGAATGGCGCTCATGATTCCTCCGAGCTTGGAATTCATTTCGTGGGTTTTCGCACTATTCAAAGCTGGCGTTGTCACCGTGCTCATCGACCCTGGCATGGGTCGCAAAAACATGATCGATTGCCTGCAACGAGTTCAAACCGAGGGATTTATTGGTATCAGCTTAGCCCAAGCACTGCGTGTTGTGATGCGTCATAAATTCCCCTTGGCTAAAACAAATGTCACCGTCGGTCGCCGCTGGTTTTGGGGGGGTCCCACTGCTGACCAACTCCGCCATGCGTCGCTGGATGATTTTCAGACTTTCCAAGCCGACCCTAGTGATTCAGCGGCGATTATCTTCACCAGCGGGAGCACCGGTCCACCAAAAGGTGTCCATTACTGTCACGAAAACTTCTATCAACAAGCTGTGCAAATTCAAAACCATTATGACATACAACCCGGCGAAAGCGACTTGCCCGCATTTCCTCTGTTCGGCCTGTTTAATGCCGCCATGGGAGTCGCCACGATATTTCCCGTAATGGATCCCACTCGTCCAGCACACGTCAAGCCACAGAACATCATCGGCCCAATTCAGGACTGGAAGATCAGTCAGTCGTTTGGGTCACCAGCGTTATGGGATGTGGTGGGTCGATACTGCGAAGAGCAAGACATTCAACTGCCCTCACTCAAACGTATCCTCTCCGCCGGTGCTCCGGTTCCAAGTCGTGTGCTGGAACAAATGAGTGCTGCGATGCAGTCTGATGGTGAAATGTTTACTCCTTATGGCGCTACAGAAGCGTTGCCTGTTGCGTCGATCTCGGCTAGCGAAGTACTTCAAGAGACAGCAGCACTCACGCAACAAGGACACGGCACTTGCGTCGGCAAGCAGTTTTCTGGGATTCAGTGGCAAGTCATTCAGATTGACGACGAAGCGATCACTTCCATCGATAAGGCAAAACCGGTGGAAACAGGAACTATTGGTGAACTAATTGTCCAAGGCCCTGTCGTGACTTCACATTACGTAACACATGCCGAGGAAACACGGATGCATAAGATTTCCGCTGGTGAAAAGTTTTGGCATCGCATGGGTGATGTCGGCTACCTCGATAGCGATAATCGATTTTGGTTCTGCGGGCGCAAAACGCACCGTATACAACTCGCTGACAAAACGCTCTTTAGCATTCCACTTGAGGCGATCATCAATCAACACCCGACTGTCTTCCGCAGTGCACTCGTCGGTGTCAAAGTTGACAACAAAATGGCGGCGGCTATCGTCGTACAACGATGGCCTAGTGGACAGGTAAATGACGAATCGCAAAAATTCACTAATGCTCAATTGTCACTCGCCATCCTAGAGTTTGCTGCGAATAATCCGTCCACCGCTGACATCCAATATGTGCTAGTGAAGGATGAGCTACCGGTAGACATCCGCCACAATGCCAAGATATCCCGTGAAAAAATAGCGATCTGGGCACAAGACCGCATCCCCCCAAATTAGTACTTGCTTTAAATCAATCAAAAAAATTTGTGGCTGCTTGAGAACAAACAAACCGATATATTCAAAGTTGTATATACTTTAAATACTAAGATATAGACGACGCCAAGAAGAACTTCATAGCATCATTACGTCACCTACCAGTCTAGGATTTAAACCAGCACCATGAGTACAGAGTGGTTTTACAGAATCGATGAACACGAACACGGGCCTATTGAAAGCAAGACGCTCAAACTGCTTGCGGAAGTGGGACAAATCACGCCCAGCACACTCGTCCGCAAGGCCACTTCCAAGAGTTGGACCAAAGCGCATCATGTGAAGCAACTTTTTGACGCTCATAACTCCTCCCTACAAGCGATCGACACTCCTCCAATAATTGGACAGTCCTCGGATTCCGAACGCGAAAAAGCAGTGCCCGTGCAACCGCCCCCACAAGTACGCGCTGCTACTGCCCCCCCCCAAATCGTTCCCACCGCTGAATTAGCATCGCCGGAATCCGACGCATCCGCCTCCCAAATCAATTTTGTTACGCCTCCAAATTTCAGCGGAGACGATAACGGAGACAATCCCAATCATGCCACCGACGACGATATAAACAGCAGTAACAGTAAGCGTCCCCTGACGTTGGTACTCACCTTAGTCGGCCTTATCATCCTAACAATTCCAACTGCCTGGTATTTGTACAGCGAGCCCACGACAACTCGTAGTAATGTGACTGCTCAAGTAAACCATCCTCCGGCAGCCGCCAACAGTCCACCCAGTCAGTCCACGGTAATCAACAACGTTTTCACTAAACAGTTCCAATGGATCGATCCGACCAACGATCAATTCCAATTGACTCGCGACGCACGACTATCGATCACTCACGTATGGATGGATACGCAGCAAGCTGAGCAACCCATTCTCAATATTGTCATCAAAATTGAAAACCGAAACAAATCCTCAGAGTTATCGCTACAACGCCAATTTGTTAATCAAAACGCGACAGACCCCGCTATTGAGTTGAGCCCTTACGTACCGCTGATTCGCCTATCCACAGGTGACGGCCACATACTTGACTCGGAAGCTGAACTAGTCAGCCGCACAATTCCAAGGAGAAGTGAAATCACTGAAACATATCAACTCGCACTTACTCCTGAACAGACCGCTGAACTTGACCAATTGCGAGTCGCGGTGCCTAAGGCTTGGTTCAATAAATCCGGTTATTGGGGATTTAAGATTCCGCACGTTATGATCACGTCGAGTAAACCGACACCGACTCCTATTCAAATCGCCAGCGAACCAAATTCGACTAGTGACAATCTCATCACCGCCCAACCCAACAATGTAGATAGCGAAAACAGCAAAGTCACAAAACCCCCGTCTGACGGAAAAGGTGTGCTACCGCCATCGCCGTTTGGAAACAATACTACGGAGGCAAAACCAACAAACGGAGATCAACCAACAACCATTTCCGAACTTCAGTCTCAAATTAACGAAGAAAAGAAACGTGTCCCTGAACGTCGCAGCGATGAACTGCCACAATAACCCGTAGAAGGGAAACAGTCCGTTGAATGTATTGGTCACAGGCGCTGGAGGTTTTCTCGGTAGCGAAATCACAACTCAATTACTG
>Ga0302134_10001376_pt1 | contig 11461 bp, 8 predicted proteins | sample CB9_SCM_MG_FD_203123 | JGI IMG/M metagenome (GOLD analysis project Ga0302134, IMG submission 203123) | Marine microbial communities from Western Arctic Ocean, Canada - CB9_SCM | ecosystem: Environmental > Aquatic > Marine > Oceanic | place: Canada: Western Arctic Ocean | collected 2017-09-19
AATAACAGATTGGGGGAGAGGGAACACATCTGGATGGCAAGGAGATGGCCTTCCGGAGATGTCATGCGGAGATTCAATACCCCCATTTAGCGGAGTAACTGGGCTCTCCGCTAGTTATCAATATCGCAACGAAACAAAATGCTACAACGATTACCAAGATTGGGATATGTGCTATGTGGTTAATGTGACTTGGAATTGGCCAAGCACCACAGAAGTGCTGAAATTCAACATTTACAGACTTGAAATAAAACCGAATGAAAGCATGAACTTTACCTTCATGGAGCCCTTAGCAGTTAACCTCTCAGGAACAGCAGGGGGCAGTGGATATTGGAATGAAAGTTCATACGATGGTATCTTGCCTAACCATACATTCTACTATGTTCTCGCGCCTGTTGACGAGGTTGGAAATATAAATCTTCAACCAGGAACTGTTAGTGATTCTTTCACAAAAGTTAGGATTGAAAATGAATTTTGGGAATATAACCAGCATATCATACCCATACCTCCCCCACCTGAAGAACCACCATATGGCATCGATTACCTTGGAGAATTGAAATCGTGGATGAATGATTCACGCTTCCAAACTATTGGCCTGACCGCGTTAGCAATATTTGTCATTAATCTAATCACCCTACCAATTCTGCTCCAGAAGCGCAAGAAAATAAAAGTCAAGATTGCAAAACAGAACCCAGGTTTCGATGATGATGAATTAGAAGACGATTTGGCCGGCTTCTTCACCTAATTTGAGAACCGATGGCTTCATCACAGGGTCGTCGGTGGTCGGGCCACTGCGATGATCGCATAGCCTGGCCATTGCGCCGGATTGCTAATCCGGTGGGTCTACCCACGGGAGTTCGAATCTCCCTCATCGCGCCATGTGTAAAAACGCACTACTGAACCGCTGCCGGTGTGTAATAAAAATAGGGTGTTTTTGCGGCGCGATGGATTTTCAAAAACACGGTTCTGCGCGACGATGTTTTCAAATCTCTTTATCAGTGAGATAAAATTAGGAGTGTCATGGCAATACGAAATGATAGATTGGTTGAGTGTGGCTTCTGTGAAAAACTCAAGCACAAGTGGTCGCGGAATTGTTTTCAATGTGGAGGAATGGACTATGCAGCAGTGATTCCACAATTCATCATCCTTGTTTGCTTGGTGACAATAGGATGGGTAGCCGGAGACATGCTCAAACTCTATTGAAATAGTCATGAGAATAGACCACCAACCCAGCGATAAAGCGGGGTGAATGGTCCGGTTGCGACGCTCTTTCAAATTGCCATACTTATTTCACCACAAGTATTGTCAACTGACTGCCTCATCACGGTTCATGGATATAGCAAGAATGCTCAACACAAAATCTATCAAGTTTGGAATTGAGTCCTTCAATTAAATAGAGTGGATTGCTATGAAACCCGGACAGATTTTGGCCACAGGTTTGCTTTTCTTCCTAATGTTCATGCCCTTTTTCGCATTAGTTGGCGATATTAGAATACTATGTGAAATTGAAGATGATTCGGGTTGTGACCAATACGCACTGATGCAGGGTATTCTTGGAGCAGGACTGTTACTTGGTCTAATGCTATCAGTTGGAGGAGCATACAAGATGAGAAAATTTGCCTCGGCAAATAAAGCAACGTTCGGAGGAGGGGTGTGGTTTGCTCATGAAGGAAATCTGGATGATTCGACTGAAGAAACGAATGCTGTCCAGAATGATCGTTTATTTGTGCAAGAATATGGAATTAATGACAACACCTATGGGAATGTTGTGAATGCTCTAAACCAAGAAAAAGTTAAGGCTGAAAGCACGATACAGCATCTACTTGCCCAATTAGAGATGCACTCTGGTTCAGACCCTGAAATACAGACAATGCGTCAGGACCAAGAAAAATTAGAGAGCCGTGTTGCTAACATTGAATATGCAAAGGTTCAGATGGCTAAGGAAATGAAAATGTTGCAAATGCAAACTGAAGAGACCAAAGTCCAAATGCAAGATTCGGTAATTAGTGGAGATGTAATAATCAACAGCCCAGAATCTATTGCAAAGGCCATGATAGACGCATTAAATACAAGAGGAGAAGATAAACAGCAATAAATCAAGAATCATTGAAGGCTCTGACCTGTTCGGGCAACCATGACCTTCGAAACAAGTGTCAATGAAATAAAAGAACTCGAATCCCGAATCCAATCGTTGGAAAAGGATGTGAAAGCAAATCAAGGAAGATGATTTGGCATGCGCAATCATTGGGATTACTTTTTGGACTCACTTTCGTTTGCATCTATATCACCTTCAAGGAGCATAAAACGCTATTTTAAACGACTTTCAGGATAAATCCCCCTACTACGCACCTCAACCCAACCTGATACCTGCGTGATACCGTCCTGAAAGGCGTGGGGACCGTGGTTTTGTGGTGGTAGCGTCTGCATCAACTCGCTGAAAGCCCACTATACTTCCAATCAATCCCATTCCAGCCAGTCTATTGTCCCTGCTTTACGATAGAGATTACTTCCATCTTGAGTCTTGGTCCATTCGAATCCATCCTTGTCGATTGAGATATCGGCTGATGTATATGGGTGGTGGTTTAAGGCAGGAGGTGCTTGCATCATTGGAGGTGGTTGCAAAACAGGAACTGGTGACTCGGTATATGTGAATTGTTGTGATTTACTCCTCTGTATTTCATCCTGCTTTCGTTCCAGCAGATTACGCAATAAAAGAGCACTATCAATCTTCAATCGCTTTCTTGCGATGAGGTCATCAAGTTCATATTCCATCTCCTCAAGTCTATCCAATGAGTCAAGGTCTTCTAATTCATTTTGAATTCTATTGAATCGTTTCTTCTTCTTCCTCAGCAGAGGTAGGCTAGCAATCAGAGGTAACAGGAATGCTATTGCACCACTGCTCAACACGCTGATGACCCTAGTTAGAGAAAACTCAAACCCATCCTCACTGTAATCAGTAGAGAAAGTAGTGTCTCCAGTTGGGGAGTAAATGAAACCAGTTGAGAAACCGATATCGATACCTCGGACAGTACTCAAAGGAGTTTCCTCTGAATTCAAAGGGTCTGAACCTCTTGATACCTCAATCACGTCCGGAAACCCATCTCCATCATCATCCTTATCTAATTCATCAGGCAATCCATCACCGTCACTGTCTTCCGGAGTCTGTGAAGCATTGGAGGCATTGGTCGAAGGCTCCACCTGTTTCTCCCATGCGTTGATTATACCATCTCCATCTATGTCCTCGTCAAAGAAATCTGGAACCCCGTCCCTATCTAGGTCTGGGCAACCTTGTAGGTAAATTGTGCTGCTTCCACTTGAACTAGGGCAGTCGTCAGAATAATTCAAGCCCGATTGGTCAGTAAACCCATCTTCATCCCCATCACCCCATGCTCGTTTGTCATCATCGAATGCATCGATAATATCTGCCCATCCATCTTCATCCGAATCGATGCATCCATACACTCCACCTTGGTCAGAACTTCCTGTTTCAAAAGCACAGAAATCAACCCTGTCTTTTCCATAATCGAGGAATCCATCATCGTCGATATCTGGGCAACCAAGAGATAGATTGCTAGGCTCATTAGGACATTGATCGATAATATCTGCCATCCCATCTCCATCGGAATCGGGGCAACCACGTAAACCATTCATGCTCGTTCCAAATAAGTTGATACAGTCGTCCCCAGAAACTCCAGCGACGTTATCTCCAAATCCATCACCGTCGACATCGCTGTTTTGATTCGGGTCAAAAGGAAACGCGTCCACCAAATCACTGAATCCATCCGAATCAGAATCACTCTGGCTAGTTGCACAACCAAGTACATTGACCATTTCACCTAACTGTGTATTGGGACATATGTCCTTCAGGTCGGTGACCCCATCATAATCAGTGTCTTTCTGGTCGATTCCACAACCGGATACATCAACACCATAATTGGGATTAGAATGGGGGCAAAAATCCTGACTATCAGGTATACCATCGTTATCCGAATCAAACTGCGCGGGTGAACATCCAGTTGAGTCCACATTATCTCCTAGGCTTGTTTCCGGGCATATATCGGAATCATCCAGAACACCATCTGAATCTGAATCTTTTTGTGATGCTGCGCATCCATTTTGGTCTACTTCAAAGCCTAAGCTCGTTGCAGGACACATGTCATTCATATCCGAGATGCCGTCTGAATCGTAATCCGGACAACCCATCAAGTCAAGGTATGATGATCCCGCAAGTAGCGGGCATGAATCCGCTGCAGTGCCGCTGGGGTTATCTCCAAATCCATCACCATCGGTATCATTCCATTGAGAGGGGTCATTCGGAAATTGATCGTTCGCATCATCAACTTGATCACCGTCAGAATCGGCGGCCTTAGCAGAAGGCATCGCGCTCAACATCAGCATCACAACAATCATGAATATAGCATATCTAGAGTTATTCATAATAATGGTTGACAATCATCATATTTATTTTTATCCAATTTGAATATTGGTGGTGAAGTCATTCTACAAGTTAGCCGGATTTGTGAACCTTATAGGGCCTATCTCAATTGCCCGCTGTTTCAAGACAAGACTCCAAAGGATTGGCAGTGGACCACTCCAGACACTATTTTAGAGCCAATCCAAAGAGGTCGCGAACACCTGAAAAACAGGGCTTCAGTAGAGGTCGCGCTCACCACGCCGATTAAAGCGGAAAAAAATTGAACACTGTTGTTCGCGCCGATTTCAGTTAGGTAAATACGCTACATTTATTCAAATGTATTGCACACTAGAACTATCTTTGTGTATGTTCTCGCACGTTTGTCGGGTAAAATCACTGGATTGAATGCTATGGAGATTAACACTCCTTCAAATACAGATTCAGTGTCAACCCGGTTATGCTAGATGCGAATTTGATTATTTACACCCTAAGCGCTTTGGTCGCTTTCCTAACGCTAATACTAACCACTCGAATGGTCCAGAAAAAGAACAGAAAGCGCGTTAATCCTTGGAAAATAGGAACACCTTCCTCCCGAAATAGATCATATTCAAAAGAACGAATCTCTCAACCTAGTGAGGCCCCAGCAGCCCACTTATTCCGTCAGCGATAGGAGGTTTGTAAATGAAAACTCCACTTATAATTTCATTACTACTGCTAAGTGTAGCACTTTCGGGTTGTATTTCTGAATCCGAAGATTTACTGACAAATGAAAATGAAGGATATTCGTTTACTGCGGACACACTCAACCGCAGTGTGGACCGTGGCCCTCAATTCAACCTATCAGATTCATTGAAAGAGAGGCCTATGGTATTGCTGTGGGTTTCAACCGGATGTTATGGATGCCATGAATGGACTGATTTGTTTTATGCCGGCATCGAAAATGGTACTTTTAGCAACCAATCAATTGTCAGCATCCATCGTTATTCAAATGTTGAATCGCTTCAGAGAATGCACACGGTGTACGGGAGCATGAATAATTCTACACATCCAACATCTTGGCCTGTTTTGATTCCCAGCGAAGATACGCCTGTAGTGGATGCCAAAACTGGATTCAAAGTTGATGGAGTTACACTTTACGAAGCGTTCGAATATCCAGTGACGCCAACATTGCAGATTATCAATCAGCAAGGGGTAATAGTTTGGACTTCAGAACAATATAAACCAACTCAATATTCGTTGGATACTGTGATTGATGTTCTAAGTGAGTCTTGAACCTTGTGAATATTACAGGATTGAGTAGTCAGTGTTTGACTTATGTTCATCTCATTACTATTATTGTCCTTTAATTGCTTTTTCAACAGCATGTGCCGCAACACCCACGTTGAGTGGCTAGCCTACACATCAGAATAATCATTATGCGATGCTAAATCTGGTTTGAGATATTCTACAAACTCGTATTCATTTCTATCATTATCATAGAAATAAATACGCTTGCGATTAGCATTGTCTGGCGACCTTAGGCCTTCAGCATAACCTGCATCAGTCATTCTTTTTGAGAGTGCATCTAAATCATCAACTACCAAACCCAAATGATTCATTCCAGGATGTACATAAGGTTCGTGAGGACCCTTCTCTGTGGCACCTCTATCCTCTATTGCGATGTAGGTGGTTTCTGATCCAAAATGAACCCATCTCTTGCAGTTGCTTTCTTCATTACTAACATCTGCTCTAACTTTCCATTCCGGTACCGCAGTTTGGAGAAACTTGATTGCTTCATCAACATCAATTACAGTAATATTAGCGTGCTCAAGATATGGTTCCATGTTTACTGGTAGTATTGCTTATTGATAATCTGTTCTGATGGGTTTTACGTTGGTCGTTTTGCTCGCCACTGTCCGTCCTGTTATCCATGCCTACCAAAGTGATGATCCAAAGCATCAGCCTCTAACTTTAGCACGGTTGGCCTGCCATGCACACAAGCCCAAGGATTTGAAATTCTCCTCATATCATCGAGCAGTCTTCGCATTTCTGCAATGTTGAGGCGTTGGTTTGCTTTTACAGCACCTCTGCAAGATTTCATGAAAGCTATGTGATTTTGCAATTTTTCCACTGCATCAAGACGTCCTTCACTTCCTGCTTCAGCCAATTCGCACAATAAGTCATGTACGAAGGAGGTTAATTTCTTGTCCCCTGCCAGAATCATCGGCACACAGGAAAGACTCCATTCCCCTTCTATTTGCTGGAATTTGATTCCGATATCATTCAGTCTTTCGCTAAATTGACTTGCAGCAGCAGATTCAACTACACTGAGGTCAATTTTTATGGTTTCTATCAATGGCTGAGGATTCCAAGATACCAAACCATGACGCAGTCGCTCATAGCGAATGCGTTCATGGAGGGCGTGTTGGTCGATGATATAGAGTGAATCTTCACCTTGGGCCAATATGTATGAATCTGCGAATTGGCTGAGTGGTACTAATTCAGGTATTTGTTCACTGAATCCAGAGTCCAACTCAGTTTCATCCAGTAGACTCTCGCTTTCACCAGTTACTGAATACCGATGCAGTGCTCTTTCTTGGGACGAAAGGGCAGGAGCGGTTGGTGCTTCGTCCATGCCTGTTAATGTACCTTGTTTTGCTGGTGATTCTGAAATCGGTCTTGCTTTAGGAATTGGTTTAGATTGTTCTTCCAATTTGCTTCCTTCGAGGTCTACTTGAACTAGGGTTGGAGCAGATGCACTTTGTACCCATGAAGGGGCAGCCTTAGTTTCTATATCACTAACCTGTGCTTTTGACGTAATTCTAGGCAGCCCAGAAAGTGGTGATGCATCATCGACTTCAGTATCGGTTGGGGTAGTTGAGAGTGTATGCACAATCGCTCTTTCGAGCCGCTCGAGAACCCGCCATGAATTTTTCAAACGGACTTCACGCTTGGTTGGATGGACGTTGACATCGACTTCATCATAAGGGATTTCAAGGCTGATGACGCAAACTGGGTGCCTTCCCACCATTAATCGAGTGTGATACCCCCTTCGTATCGCTGCTTGGAACGGTTGGGCCCCTACTGGTCTTCCATTGATTAGCAGATGTACTTCATCGCCTTTGCTTCGACTAATATCTGGAGGCGAGATCCATCCACTCCAATTTTCTTCACCTGGAGCGTCAGTATCGCTTGGCGGTGATCTCAACTCGAGTAATCGTGAAGTTTGTGCCCCCAGTAAATCGTATAGCCGGTCAAGAGGGTCTTCGGCTTGAGGTGCTTCAAGCAATACTTTGCCGTCGCTTATGAGCCTAATTCTCACTTCTGGGTTGGCTAATGCTTGTTTAACAATAACTTCGAGGATTTTTACGCTCTCAGTAGACGGTCGGCGCTGGAATGATAGTCTCGCTGGTTGATTTTTGAAGATTGATTTGACCTCAATCTTGCATCCTTCCGGCATCCCACATTCGCTGATACCGCTTCTTTCACCATCTTTCATTGAGATTGTCCAGCCATTATCTTCGCTGCTTTCTCTTGCTCTACTAGCGACGGTTAATTCACTAACCATCCCTATAGAAGCCAGTGCTTCACCTCTAAAGCCAAGGGTATTGATAGCACCTAGGTCCGCTTCACTTTGCAATTTACTTGTTGCGTGGCGTACTAAAGCTAGTGCCAAATCCTCTTTGATTATTCCATTTCCGTCATCAATCACCGAAATTAAATCAAAACCTCCACGAAGAAGTTCGACTGTAATGCTCTTTGAGCCTGCATCAATGCTATTTTCGAGTAATTCTTTGACAACTTGAGCAGGTCGCTCTACTACTTCTCCTGCTGCGATAAAACCGATAGTTCGCTCATCTAGTTGCTTTATCCTAGGAGGTTCATTTGTTGTGTGAAGTGTCATGAAATCACTCCTGCATCAATTCATGGCGTCCTTGAATTAGGTCTCGTAAGCGGTATAGGGCATCAAGTGCTTCCTTTGGGGAGAGGTGGTCTGGTTCTATTTTTCCAAGGTGTTCCAAGGCGCGTTTTTCTGCTTCTGTGATACTTTTAGTTGGGTTTTGTAGCAATGGTTCCACAGTTTTGTCTTGGGGGAGCATCCAGCCCATGATGGACTTTTGACCACTTTCTCTTTTTCCAGGTTGGCTTCCATCTCCTGCCTTTGCCCCTGCTGCTTGTTGTTCGAGGAAAACTAACAGGTCTCTGGCCCTTTCAACAACATGTGTCTGCATGCCAGCGAGTGCTGCTACATGAATTCCGAATGAATCATCGCATGGGCCTTCGCCAACTTTGTGCAGGAATCGGAGGCCTCCGTCAACTTCTGCTACTTTGACATGAACGTTGACCAAGCCTTCTGCTTCATCTTCAAGTCCTACAAGTTGATGATAATGCGTTGCGAATAATGAACGGCTTTTGAGACGGTTTGTTATGTCTTCACATATTGCCCAGGCAAGTGATAATCCATCAAATGTGGAGGTACCTCTGCCCACTTCATCGAGGAGAAGAAGGCTACGAGGTGTTGCTCTTTTCAGGATATGAGCCATTTCAATCATCTCCATCATGAATGTCGAACGACCTCGCTTCAGGTCATCACTTGCACCAACGCGGGTAAATATTCTGTCGACGATGCCGATACTGGCTTTCTTTGCGGGGACAAAACAGCCCATCTGGGCGAGGATTGTGATCAGCGCTGTTTGGCGAAGATAGGTTGATTTCCCACCCATGTTTGGGCCGGTTATCAGAATAAATGTGCGTTTGGAATTGAAATTGGTATCATTTGGAACGAACCCATCCTGCATATCGAGGACTGGATGTCGCCCTTCGCTAATATCCAAGCCAAGGCTTTCATTCAGTTCTGGTCTAACCCATCCGCGGCGCCGGCTGATGTCGGCGAGACTTGCCAAGACATCGACTGTTGCAACCTTTATTGCGATATCAGATAGCCCCCTTGCTCTAGAGATGGCCTGACTTCGTAGTTCTTTGAATAAGCGGAATTCAAGGTCGTTACATCTACTGTCGGCATTGAGAATAATATCTTCCCAGGACTTCAATTCCTCGGTTGTGAAGCGTTGAGCATTTAGCATGCTCTGTTTGCGGTGGTAATGCTCTGGAACCTTTTCTAGATGAGTTTTGGTTACCTCGATATACCAACCGATTTGTCGGTTATAACGTACTTTCAGAGATGGAATTCCCAATTCTTTGCGCTGTTCTTGTTCAAATGCTGCAATCCAATCCTTGCCACCGTTTGCTTTTTGTCTGAGGCTGTCTAGTTCGTCATTCCAGCCATCTCTAAACATACCACCTTCTTTGATAGTCAGTCCTTGCTCATCTTTCAATGCTGAATTGATGTCTATACAAAGGTCAGCCAATGAATCAAGGCCATCTGCGCATTCATTCAACATCACGTCATTGGCTTCTAATATTGCTTTTTGCAGTGGCGGCATCCTTAGGAGACAATTCATGATGGCGACCAAGTCTCTGGCATTTGAGCGGCCATATTGCAATTGAGTAGAAAGCCTCTCCATATCCCTCAAACCTTGTAGCGATTGACGTATTTCGGCTAACCTTCGGGCTGACCTCTTTACTGCTGCTATCGCATCAAGACGCTTTTCTATAGTCTCCAAATCAGTTGATGGTCTAAGCATCCAAGCCTTCAACCTCCGTCTTCCCATCCAAGTCTTGGTTGAATCAAGCGCATGATAGAGGGAACCTTCCTTTTCACCGGATAAGGTTGAAGTAACTTCGAGGTTACGAAGAGTTGTTTGGTCCAGTACTAAACCATCATCTTCCTCCATGATGCTAATGTCTCGAATAGATACTTCCTCGCTCAAATGAAGGCTGCAAAGGTAGTCTGTTGCTAGCCCGGCTGCTTGCATTGCCAAAGGGTTGCGGTCAAGGTCAACATGGCCTAAGTCAGAGGCTTTCATACTGTTCTTTAGGGCTTGAAGCCTCGATTTGGCATGAGATTCAAACTGGCTAACTGGAATCTTATCAAGTTGACTAATTATTTGACCTACCATGGCCATTTCTGCTTCTTTCTTACCTAATACCAATTCACGAGGTGAAACTCTGAGCAATTCATCGAGTAGCCTTGTCCAGCGATCATCGCCGCTAAATTCGAAGGCTTGAACATCTCCGGTTGAACTGTCGATAACCGCACAACCAAGGGCATCTTTTGAGCAAATAAGGCTGGCCAGAACTGCACTCTCCTCGCTGCCAATGAGACTTTCTTCGTATAGAGAGCCCGGGGTATAGACCCTTGTAACGGCTCTATTCATCAATTTGCTCCCAGGCTCCGGCTCACTTTGTTCAACCAAAGTGACCTTATGTCCCGCTCGTAGCATCTTGCGCAACTGGGCTTCCAAACCATGCCAAGGAAATCCTGCCATTGGAATGGGTTCTGATGCTTTTTTATCTCTGCTAGTTAGTGAAAGTCCGAGGACTTCTGAGGCGGTAACTGCGTCCTCGTGGAACATTTCATAGAAATCTCCCATGCGGAAAAACAAGGTCGTATTTGGGTGGGCTTTCTTAATCGCCATGTACTGGTCCATCATTCCAACTTCAGCCATTTATTCTCACCTCGCCAGCAAAACCATTGCGCTTACGACATCAGACGCAGCATGGGGTTTTTGAACAAATCGCAGTATAATTCCCTTTGACAGTTAATTGACCCAACCTCAGACTTCATTTTTTCTCTCTTCGCTGGGGCAAACTCTTCAACCTTGCATCACCGGTTAAGGTGCGAGGACCATGAGTGACGACGCAGCGGAGGCGCAGGAAGATTTTGCTTCAGAGGAAGAAGAGCCTGTGGAATTTTGGGATAAAGTCAAGCATTGGACTAGGCAAGAACATGATGGGCAATGGCTCAGCATAGCGATTTTTGTAGGAGTTGCCGTTCTTGGAGCCACATTGATTACTCAAGCCCAAGTTATTCCAGGCTACAAGTTGAATCCAATTTTGGATGATTACAACCTCATCGACATCGCTTGGAATGAAGACGGAACTCAAGCATTGGCAATAGTCGATACCGATTCAGGTTATTCGATCATCAAATTAGATGGGAATAAGGAG
>Ga0302134_10001378_pt1 | contig 11449 bp, 10 predicted proteins | sample CB9_SCM_MG_FD_203123 | JGI IMG/M metagenome (GOLD analysis project Ga0302134, IMG submission 203123) | Marine microbial communities from Western Arctic Ocean, Canada - CB9_SCM | ecosystem: Environmental > Aquatic > Marine > Oceanic | place: Canada: Western Arctic Ocean | collected 2017-09-19
CGCCCCCCCCCCCCCCCCCCCCCCCCCCCCCCCCCCCCCCCCACCCCCCCCCCCCCCCCCCCCCCCCCCCCCCCCCCCCCCCCCCCCCCCCCCCCCCCCCCCCCCCCCACCACTCCTAGAACGGAGATATTGGCGGGGTCTACTGGGCTAGGAACGATTTGATGGCGAGATCGGCGGCGGCAAGAGCTTCGCCTTCTTTCCACGACTCGATGAACTCGACGTTGGGTGCGTGTTGGGCTACCGCGCGGGAAATTGATTCGGGGTGGTAGATGTCGTTGCCCATCAACACGATGAGGGGGGTGGGGCAACCGGCGATGTCGTCGAGTGATGTGTTGTACATGAAATCGCCGCCGAACATGTTGTGGCCGAATTGATCCCAGGCCGCGTCGCTGGTTTCGGGATGAAGGTGACCGATTTCGTCTTTCCATCCCCTCACAAGGTCACTGAACACTTGACGGTTGTCGTCCACGCCTATCGGTTGCAACATCACCGCTCGGATTACGCGTTCCGGCGCGGCCGCAATAAGGCCCATGATGTAGGGACCTCCGATACACATGCCGGCGATAGCAAAGGTGTCGATTTGGAGGTGGTCCAGCAGGGCGAGTTGATCGGCGGTGTAGGTGTCCCAGCCGTGGTGCCCCAGTAGCGGGCCGAACGAGTCGCCGGCGTTGCGTTGATCCATGGCAATCACCGTGTGGGTGTCGGCTAGTGCGGTGATCGGGTTCCAGGGCATGTTGGCCCAGACGCCAAGTGTTGATCGCAACCCACCAGGCGCAATAAGCAAAATCGGAGGGCCGTTGCCCGTGACTTCGTAATTGAGTCGGACAAGTCCATCGTCGGTGATGCGTTCAAAAATCGCCATGCCGTGTTTTAGCAGATGCAGTCCGGTTGCCGCGGTCGAAATGGTTGCGGTCAACCCCATGCCCTGGTGCGTACCGGCGCAACCGCGGAAGGCAGGGAGGTGCGCTATGGGGTGGAATACGCGACACTTGACTTATGACGCTCGATGGCCCCTATTTTGACGACTTCTCCGTGGGGCAGGTACTTCCGGCCGCGCCGGCGATCACCATCGACGAAGGTGTGGCCGCGCAGTATCAGGCCATCTGTGGTGACGCGTTACGCCCGTCGCTATCACTGCCAATGGCCGAGGCCATCACCGGCGTCGATCACGCCTTGGTAAACCCGGCTCTGGTCATGCATATGGCGATAGGGCAGAGCACGGTGGCCACCCGTCAGGTCATTGCCAACCTGTTTTACCGCGACGTTCGCATGCACAAGGCCTCCCGTGTCGGTACGACGCTGACCACATCGGTCACCATCGTGGCCCTGGCTGCGGCATCGCGTAAAGCAGGACGAACGCCTCGCGGGAAAGTGCTGCTCGGCATCCAGACCATCGATGAACAAGGCGAGGTGGTTGTCGACTTCGAACGATGCGCTTTACTCCCATTCCGTGACCGTGAAGCCAGTCCCAGCGGCCAGGCCGACGAAATTGGTTCGGCCGAGGTCGACCTTGACCTGGCTCTATGGCACGAGTGGGTGCCCGACGACTGGGATCTCACCGCGCTCGGCGACCCCACCGACTGGCAAATTGGTGAGACCCGAACCGACCCATTGCGCGACACCGTGACCAACGCGGTCGAACTTGTGCGGCTTACCCAAAACCAGGCTGCAATTCACCGTGATTCCAGTCGGAGCCGCAACGGCAAACGGTTGGTCTATGGCGGTCACACAATTGGCCTGGCGCAAGCCTCGCTGACCAGATTGCTACCGACCGCAGCGACGGTAATTGGATGGCATTCCTGTGATCACCTAGCGCCCGTTTATGAAAACGATGTGCTGTCGTTTCAGATCACGTTGACCGCCGAGGACAATACGCCCACCGGGCGGCTACTGGCTTTTGCGGTAGTGGTGCAAGCTCATAGCTATGGCCCCGAAGGTCAACGAGGCGAAACGTCGACGGTGCTTGATTGGCGACCAGTGGTGTTGGCTGTCTAGGACGGCCCAGCGACGACTCCATCGTCGTGGAGGTGACCAATTTCTGCGTCAGACAGAGCCAGAAGCTCGCTTAGGATTTGATCGGTGTGTTCGCCCAGGGCGGGCGCTGCTGTGGGTTCCACCGGGATGTCGGCGTTGAACGCCACGGGCGAACCTGGGGTGAGGTAGGTGCCAATATTGGGCTGCTCGATATTGCGAAACAAGGTACTTTTGACTGAGGCCCGAGGGTCGTTAGCAACGAGTTCTTCGAACGTTTGATAGGGGCCCCAGCACACGCCAAGATTGTCGAACACCGCAGCGGTCTCCGTCAGTGAATGCTGACCAATCCAGTTCTGCATTACTGCCTTGATATCGGCCCGAGCCGCAAAGCGGTGACCCTCGTCGCGGAAATTGAACCCATCACGGCTAGCAATGGCGGCGACTGCTTCGGTTGACTCGGTGGCTTCTTGCAAGACCTTCCACTGTTTCGGGCTGATGCCGACTGCATATAGGCGGCGATCGTCGGCGGTCACGAACTCGGCCCCGAAAGCACCGTAGAGATCGTTGCCGTAGCGCTCGCGTTGGGTCCCGTTGATTTGCGCTTCGCTAATGTGACCGAGCGCACTCACCGCGGCCAGCGCCACATCAGAAAGTGCCAGAGTCATCGATGATCCTTCGCCGGTTCGCAGGCGGTGACGGTCGGCTGCCAACAGGCCTAGCGCGGCGGTCTGGCCACACACCAAATCCCACGCAGGAAGCACATGGTTAATGGGTTTATCGTCATCGATGGGACCGGTTGCGTACGGGTAGCCGATGGCCGAGTTGACCGTGTAGTCGAGGGCCGTCGAACCATCACGGTTGCCGGTAATGGCCAACATCACGAGATCGGGACGGATCTCCGAAAGGGCCTTATAACTCATCCATCCACGGGTTGGAAAGTTGGTGAGGAAGGTGCCAGTGGTCGTGATTAGCGCGGCGAGAATTTCCTGCGCACGCGGGTCACGGAGGTTGACGGCGATAGATCGCTTGCCTTTGTTAAGGCCGGCCCAATACAACGACTCGCCCTGCTCGGTCAGTGGCCACCGTTTGTAGTCGAGCCCGCCACCAATGTTGTCAAACCGGATCACGTCGGCGCCAAGTTGGGCGAGCGTCATGCCACCGGAGGGGGCGGCGACGAACGCCGAACCCTCGATGACGGAAAATCCTTCGAGTGGTGCGATCACGGCTTACTGCATTCCTTTGGGTGCGACGTTGCGTTGGCTAACCTCGACGAGTTGGCCTTTGCGAACCTCGTAGCTGATGACGTGATCAACGGAGTGCTGCCCAGACCGGGCTCGGCCGGTAACGACATCGAGTTCCATGCGTTCAATCTTGGGTAACAATGCCACGGCACGAAAGCCATCGGTCTTGCCGGGCGAGGAGCGTTTCTCTTCGTGGATGAGTTCGGCGCAGTCCCAGATCCAGGTGTCGTTGACACTTACGAAACGGCATCGATGGTTGACCTTGCTTTTGGAGATGATGGCGCCAGGGCAAACCACGTACGGGCCATTGATCCACGGACGCGAGGCCATGCCATCCTTGCTGAACCCGTGTTCGAATGCTTCGGCGATTACGGCATCTTGGTCGCCATCTTCGACGGCTCGACGTTGTACTTCGTCGGCGATGGCTTCGCCGAGGTGTAGCAAGATTTCGTCGTTCAACTTGCCGCACAGCTCTACGGCGGTGTCGGGGTCGTCGGTTAGGTGCTTAACGATTGTTCCGTACCGCCGTGTTGCCATAGACGCAGACCTTACAGGCCGAGGTCCTTGGCGACGATGGTCTTGAGGATCTCGTTGGTGCCGCCATAGATAGAACTGACGCGAGAGTCGGCGTAAATTCGAGCGATGGGGTACTCCATCATGAAGCCATAGCCGCCAAAGAGTTGGAGGCAGCGATCGACTGAGCGATTTTGTAGGTCGGTGGCTAATACCTTGGCCCGGGCCGCCTTCGCCGGTGTGAGGGTGTCGTCGTTAAGTTTGAGCACACATTCGCGCATAAACGCTTCGGCGGATTCGATCTCGATTGAGACTTCAGCCAGGACGAACTTTGTGTTCTGGAACGATGAAACCGGTTTGCCAAACGCAGTGCGCTCTTTGACATATTCGATCGTCCAGTTGAGGGCTTCGCGGGCGACGGCCACACCCCCAACAGCAAGGGACAGACGTTCTTGGGGCAGGTTGTGGGTGAGTTGGCGGAAACCCGAGCCCTCGTCGCCCAAAAGGTTAGTTATAGGGACACGCACATCGGTGAAGAACAGCTCCGCGGTGTCCTGAGCATGAAGGCCGAGCTTCTTAAGATTGCGACCCCGTTCGAACCCAGGCATACCTCGCTCGACGACCAGCAAACTCATGCCGCCATGGCGTTGAGACGGATCAGTCTTGGCCACCACAACAACGAGGTCGGAATTGATGCCGTTGGTGATGAAAGTCTTGGAGCCGTTGATGATGTACTCGTCACCATCTCGAATGGCTGTGGTGATAACCCCAGCGAGATCTGATCCGGTTCCTGGTTCGGTCATGGCGACAGCGGTTATGAGTTCGCCGCTCGCTATCCCGGGCAACCAGCGGGCTTTTTGTTCGTCGTTACAAAACTCGGTGAAGTAAGGGACCAACACATCCACATGCAACGGGAAACCAGCTCCGGAACCACCGGCCGCTGCGTAGGCCAACTCCTCGGCCCAAATATGGTTGAACCGAAAATCGTCGATTCCGCCGCCACCAAACTCCTCGGCGATCGCCATGCCGAGGAACCCTTGCGAACCAGCATCGGCAAACAGTTGCCGGGGAACGATGCCGTCGGCTTCCCATTGGTCGATGTTCGGTACCACATTCATCGCCAGCCAACCTCGCAAGCTAGACCGGAACATTTCGTGGTCGTCGTCGTAATAACTCATGGGGTGTCCTTGGCCAGGGAGGTCGGGCGATTAGGTAAGAGGCATCGGCGGCTCAAACTGGCCGTGGCGACGCCGCGCACCAATGCCGCGTCGGCGCGCCCAAAGTGCTGGCTGTGTGAACCTTGGGGGCTCCAGAGGTCGATGAGTTCGGTGTCGAGACCGCGAACCCACTTGACGACATCGATCTGTTTCCAAGGGTGACCACAAACCACAATGGAGTTCACCCCTACCTGCGCCGACGGACTGATCAAAATGACCTCTCCGTCGACCAGGTCGGGATGCATACTGTCACCAGAAACGCGGTACCGGTAGCGTCGCTGAAGCGCCCACTTCAGTAACTCGCGCAACATGGGCGTGAATTAGCCGGCGAGGTAGAAGTTGACGTCGCGACCCTTGGCACCCCAGAAGATGTTGTGGATCTTTTCACACGAAGCAATTAGGGCATCGCAGGCCTCGAGGTCGAGACCCTGCTTGACGGCGGAACACTGCTTGGCGGCGTTCCAGAAAGTGTCGTGAAGGTCGGGGTTGGCTTCGAGGTGCTCGGGCTTGAAGAAATCGGTCCACAAGATGAGCAATTCGTGCTTGGTGGCTTCGGCTTGTTCTTCTTTGATGAGTGCAAAGCGCGCCATGGTGTTGGCGTAGTTCGCTCGGGCGGCATCGTCACCGGCTGGGGCGTGCGTATCGAGCATTTTCTTGGTCATTGAGCGGGCCGCCTCGGCGGTGATGCGGGCTGCTGCTGGGTCATAAATGCCACATGGACCATCGCAATGGGCCTCGGCTACGGGAAGGTTGGATGTGAATAAAGCCACGGGTGCTCCTAGGGCAATGGGGGCATTGCCACAATCGGGGTTAGTTGGTGTCTCGCGAAACTAGCGGGTGATGGGTTCAAGAGCGACCCATAGTCCTAAGAATGGTGAATTTGCGCGTCAGGGTTGTGCTAACGCCCACTTCGGTTACGCTCCGTATATAACACAGCCGGAACGCCGGGCCTCGGGAGGTCCAGACGAAACGCCGTGTTAATCCAGACTCCGGCACAACCATTGTGCGCAGTCCACATTCCCGTGGGTTGTTGGGGTCGAGTACAGCTGTAGCTGGAGAAGACTACTTCCATCGTGACGTTAGACGGAACTGCAATCGAAGATGGCGACGCAATAGACGATGTCGTCAACGGCGACGCCGAAAATGCGGCGCCCACTGCGGGTGTCGTAGCGTCCCCGTTATCGTCCGATTTTGCCGCGATGGTTCGTAATCAACTCGATGGTTTGGCGAGTCCGGCCGACGTTGCTTTGTTGCAATCGGCTGATGGTGCTTGGTTAGGTGCGCTCTGGGACATTCTCGACGATGTCGAAGATCTTGCTGAGTTTGCCCGCGGCCTGGATGCTGATATTCGGGCGCAGGTACTTAGTGACGTCGATATTGAGCGAGATGCGGTGAAGGCAGCCATCACCGACGTACGCCGTAGGATTCTCGGTGCGGAAGCGGTTCCCGAAGCCAATCCCGAAGAAGAACTAGTAACGAGTGGTCTGCAGCTTTCGTGGTTCCCCGGTCATGTAGTGGCCTGGACAGGTGGCCCTCGCACCGCACCCGGAACCGAAAAACAGACCAACAAGTTGCTCGTCGAGGCGGGAGCGCCCTCGGTCGGCTGGACGAAACACGATCCCGTTCCGCTGCCTGGTGGTGGCCGAGCCGACGCCCTTGTGGCCAAGATAGGTGATGTGCTTGGGTGGCTGGTGGCTGTTGGAGCCAAGGCCGAGACCGAAAACATCACCTCAAGTTTGGGTTGGCTTGGACGAGTAGCGGTTATGGCGGTCGACATCACCTCCCGCGGCGCAATGGTGCCGTTGCTAGTGCAGGCCAAGGGTGGCCGTAATGCTGGTAACACTGGTACGTATCACGTTCGCTGGGAGCCAGCTCTAACTGATCCTCGTGAACTCGAGTTGCTCGCCACGTCGTTGCCCGGGGCGAGTACGGCGTATGACCGTCAAGCTGACCGCCGTCATATTGCCCGAGGAGCGCTTAATGACCTCGTTGGCGCCATTTGTCAAACAGCAGCTAGTCAGGTTTCGGTTTCTGCACCGCCACCAACGCCCAGCAATGCACAAGATGTAGCCGAGTCCGTGTTATCGCGCCTCGATGGGTCGTCGTTCCAAGCGCCGCAGAATGCGGGTGGCGAGGTGGTGCGCCGGCTTGATCAATGGGCGCATCCCATCACGTCTCCATCGAAGAGTACCTTGGTGGTGCAACTTGATCCGCCCGACTCTTCCGAAGCCTGGTTGCTTCAGGTGCTGGCGCCCAACTCCGAAGGGCATCTAGAACCTGTCGAAGTGGCGCAGGTCACGGCGTCACCGAACAGGCGCAAAGAAGTCAAGGACAACCTCAAGCGGCTCGAACAACTCGTACCGGTCTTAATGCGCCCTGGATCACATCGTCGTGGCGAGGTCTTGCTTGGTCAAGACGAAGCCTGGGAACTCATGACGGTCATCGGCCCGACGCTGCAAGCGGCTGGCTTCGACGTTCGGGTTCCGCAGCTCAGTCGTCGTAAGGCCACTGCTTCGCTACGACTTACCGCCGACGAAGCACAAGACACCGTGGTTGGTGCGCAGCAGTTGGCGAACGTTCGTTGGTCAGCAGTGTTCGACGACGTAGAACTGACCGTCGACGAAATCCGTGCCCTGGCATCACAAGCTAAACCGCTCGTAAAGTCGCGAGGCAAATGGGTCGAGATCGACCAAGCCGACCTCAAGGAGGCCGCGGCGGCATTGGCCGAGCGGGCCGACAAGACGCAGCTTTCCGGGGCCGAGATGTTGCGACTGGCTCTGGGGATCGACGAATCCCCATTGGCTGGTGGTGTATCGCTGTCTGGTGCCGGTTGGGCCACCGAACTACTCGAATCGGCCCGGCAACTGCCCGAAGAACCCCCAACCGAACCCGAAGGATTCGACGGCACGTTGCGCAGCTATCAGGCGGAAGCGCTGGCGTGGATGGGTTTCCTTGACCAGGCCAGTTTGGGTGGATGTTTGGCCCTCGACATGGGTCTCGGCAAGACGCCCACGATGCTGGCTCATCTCAACTTACAAAAAGGCAAGGGTCCGGCTCTGGCCATTTTGCCGCCTGCTGTACTTGGTAACTGGTTCAGCGAGGCCCAAAAGTTCGTTCCGGATCTTAAGGTTCGCGTGCACCATGGTCCCAGCCGCGTGGCGCCGGACAAGATTGCCGACATGGTTGGCAAGGTCGATTTGGTGCTCACCACTTACGGTACGGCCGTTCGCGATATGGATGCTATGGCGAAGCTCGATTGGGATTGTGTCTTGCTCGATGAGGCCCAGGTCATCAAGAACTCTGCCAGCGAGACCGCTCAGCAGTTGCGTCGATTAAATTCCCGAACCCGTTTCGCCCTAACCGGCACACCAATCGAAAACGGCCTGGGCGACCTTTGGTCGATTATGGACTTCGTCAATCCCAATCTGGTGGGGGCGCGCGGCCCGTTCATCAATGCCTTGTCCGTCACCGGCGATGCCAAGGCTGGTGCCGAGTCTGCCCTCAAGGCGCTCAATGGCATCTTGGTGTTCCGACGGACCAAGGCCGAACCGGCGATTGCAGCCGAGCTTCCTGATCGCATCGATGAGTTGGATCATTGCCCCATGACCCCCGAACAAATTGGGTTGTATCAGGCCGTGCTCGACAGCCTCATTGTTGATTCTGAGTCCGGCGAAGACACACGCAAGGGAGCGGTATTGGCAGCGATTACCGCTCTCAAACAAATTTGCAATCACCCGGTCAACTACCAAGACGACGACAAAGGTTTGCCGGGCCGCTCCGGCAAATTGGCCCGCCTCGAACAAATTGTCGATCGGGTTTATGCCGCAGGCGAGAAGGTATTGGTCTTCACTCACTTTGCAAGTTGGGGCGAGAAACTTGCCACCCATCTCAGTGACCGGATGGAAACCGAGGTCGAGTGCTATCACGGTGGTCTGTCACGCGGCGCTCGCGACAAAATGATCGACAAGTTTCAAGAGGCCGACGGTGCCGGTTGCCTCGTGCTCTCGCTTAAAGCAGGCGGTACCGGCCTTAACCTCACCGCAGCTAGTCACGTCGTTCTGTACGACCGCTGGTGGAATCCGGCGGTGGAAGACCAAGCCCGAGATCGAGTGTGGCGTATAGGGCAGACCAAGACCGTGATTGCTCACCGTCTGGTGTGTCCAGGCACCATCGATGAACGGGTCGAGGAAGTCGTGCAAGGCAAGCGTCGTATTGCCGACATGGTGTTGCCAAAATCCAGTTCGATTGGTGACCTTGACAACGACCAGTTGCGCCAGGCATTGGGACTGAAGACCGATTCAATGCTGGTCGATGATGAGCCCGATGTAACGGTAGGCAAAGCCGAGAAGGTGAACGCGTAATGGCCCGAAATCGTGGCGGTCGCAACCGTAACCAGAACTCCGGTTCAAGGAATTCGAGTGCCAGTAACTCGGGTGCCAAGAATTCGGGCGCCAGTAACTCCGGTGTCAAGAATTCGGGCGCCAAGGGGTCCGGGGCGAAGAATGCATCGGGCAAGAACAATGCCAAGTCCGGTCGCAGCGGAAACAAGCGGCGCGCTAAGTCACAGAAAATTACCGCCCGTACGTACTGGGGTGGGCATATCAATGAGTTACCCGCACCTCCGGTGATCCACCCATCAGCGGATCCATCAGCAATTGTTCGTTCGTTGGGAACTCCGCCTCTACCTGGCCAAGCCCACAAAACCGATGAGGTATTTGCCGCGGTTTACGACCGGGCGGTATTGCTCGCAACCGCGCTCGCTGCAGCTGGCGAACTGCTCGAGGACTAGCCGAGTCTGTCCACCTTGGTTGTCCGCTGACGCAAGATCAACTGTCCTCATGGAGAACTACCGATTGACGCGGTTATGAGGCACAATAGGGCGTCCACTAATGGGAGACTTTCTGTATGGCTCGCCAACGCATAACTACGCCGCTCGTGCGCGTTGATGGCGAACTTCGTCCCGCTACGTGGGAACAGGCGATAGCGCGTGCTTCGCAAGGTTTGCAGCGAGTAATTGCTCGATCCGGACCTGATGCGGTGGGGATGTTTAGTTGCTCGAAGGCCACCAACGAAATGAACTACGTGGCCCAAAAGTTCATTCGGACGGTGGTGGGGACCAATAACATTGACTCGTGTAATCGAACTTGACATGCTCCTTCGGTGGTCGGTCTGGCCACAGTGTTCGGAGCAGGGGGCGGCACCTCTTCTTACGAAGAAATTGAGCAAACGGATTGCATCTTGTTGTGGGGTTCAAATGCCCGCGAAGCGCACCCCATTTTTTTCCATCACCTGATTAAGGGCATTCGTAACGGTGCCAAGATGTACGCGGTCGATCCTCGGCGTACAAGTTCGGCCAAATGGGCCGACATGTGGCTCGGGCTAGAAGTCGGCTCCGACATTGTGCTGGCCAATGCCATCGGTCGCGAGATAATCGCGGCTGGATTGGCTAACCGCGAGTTCATCGAGCGAGCAACCGAAGGCTTTGCGGCCTATCAGTCCCATGTCGAGTCCTACACGTTGGCCTATGCCGAAACGATCACCAAGATTCCGGCCGAAGCAATCCGTGAAGTGGCCCACGCGTACGCCAAAGCCCCAACCGCCCAGATTCTGTGGACATTGGGAATCACCGAGCATGCCACCGGCAGCGACAACGTCTTCTCGCTGTGCAACCTTTCGTTGCTTACCGGCCATGTTGGCCGGTGGGGCTCTGGATTAGTTCCTCTACGGGGCCAAAACAATGTGCAGGGCGGCGGCGACATGGGTTCACTGCCCAACAAGCTCCCGGGGTTCGCTGATATCACCGACGTTGAGGCGAGGGCGCGTTTCGAGGAAGTATGGGGTGCGCCCGTTCCGCCGGAACCGGGCAAACATCTCACCTTGATGTTCGAAGCAATGGACCAGGGCGAATTAGAAGCTGTGTGGGTAATTGGCGAGAACCCAGCCGATTCCGAAGCCGACGTTAGCCATGCCCGAAAACTCCTATCGGCGTTGGACACCCTGATTGTTTCTGACATTGTGATGACCCGGACTGTGGAGTTAGCCGATGTTGTGTTCCCGGCGGCTGCCGGTTGGGCCGAGACCGATGGCACGGTCACGTCGAGCGAGCGTCGGGTCCAACGAGTACGCAAGGCACTTAATCCACCGGGAGAAGCGGTCGACGACATCGAAATTCTCGTGCGCATGGCTAAGGCAATGGGCCACGATTGGTCCAACATGGACAATGAGGCGTGGTGGGATGAGTTGCGTTCGCTGTCTCCATTGCACGGAGGCATGAGCTACGACCGTCTCGAGTCGTCGGGTGGACTGCAGTGGCCGTGTCCCGACGAAGATCATCCAGGAACCACTTTCTTGCATGCACGCCTTTGGGTGGACCCTGTTGAAGGTCCCCGGGCCCCATTTACGTGTGTCGATTGGGTTGCACCTGCCGACGCACTTGACGATGATTTCCCGCTGCGTCTTACCACTGGTCGAGCACTTGACTCCTTCAACACCGGCGTGCAGTCC
>Ga0302134_10001381_pt1 | contig 11443 bp, 10 predicted proteins | sample CB9_SCM_MG_FD_203123 | JGI IMG/M metagenome (GOLD analysis project Ga0302134, IMG submission 203123) | Marine microbial communities from Western Arctic Ocean, Canada - CB9_SCM | ecosystem: Environmental > Aquatic > Marine > Oceanic | place: Canada: Western Arctic Ocean | collected 2017-09-19
TGGCCGTTAAAATGCCAAATACGGCCGACGTATCAAAGGGAAGGTCTTCGCCCTTTTCGACGAAATAAGTGACAACTATCCATGTCCACAAACATTGAGCGGCAATCATACAAAATGTACTGAATTCACCTAGGGGTGGAAAATATTTTAATACGGGTGCTGACCACATTTTTTTCCATGTTTCTGTGAGTCCCATTGAAATGCATGTTCATAATGCCGACTTAAGTAATGTATTTTTTTGATAAGGAACACATATGATTATTTTATTTTGACTCGCAGTAAGTTATTAGATGCCGAGAATACAATGCGAATTTAGAGGATGTCCATGTCGGAAACACATCGGCGGGCCCAATCAAATCTGCGGTATATGTATGCACGCCGCCTGTTGGCACAAAATAGACACAACACAGTTCAAATCTACGCGCATGACCGCTCACAAGCCTCAATATTTTGTTGAACCCATCATTAGACCACAAATGCCACAAGTGCCGCCATTGCCAGACGATGATTTTTGTCCCACTGTGGTAGGACTTCCCGTTTAGTAAATCCACACTATATAATAGAGCATCGTTTTATAAAATGACCGACATCGAAAAAACCAATCTCCTCTTTTTTGCTTCCGAAGCTGAACAAGGTGACGACAACACGAAAGAAAATGTGGGCGGTTTACTGTCCGCAGAGCTCAGCAGAAAACTTGCAGTAGAAGTTGTAGGCACATACGCCCTTGCATTGGTAGCTGCCGGAGGCGGCAGCCCAATGTATGTCGGATTTGCCTTAGCAGCGCTAGTATGTGCATTTGGTCATATTAGCGGTGGGCATTTCAATCCCGCCGTGTCCTTGGCCGTATACGTACGTGGTAAGAGCGACCTAAAAACATTCTTTACATATGCTCTCGCCCAGATTGCTGGTGCTTTCATTGGCGCTGCTCAGCACAATTACGCTTTGACAGACCAAGGCCTGACGTTCGCCGCAAACGGTGGATTCCCAGAACTTGGCACTTTCACCGCCAGTGGTAAAGCCAGCGCTGGCTCCGCATTCCTCGCAGAACTGACTGCGACGATGATATTTACCACTGTCATTCTTAATGTCGCGACCACGCGCGCACAAGCGAAGAATTCATTCTTTGGCATCGCCATTGGATTTGTTCTCACTGCGTTAGCTAGTTCTATTGGCAACGTCTCTGGCGGTTGTCTCAACCCAGCTCTTGGTATCGCTTTACCAGCACTTGCAGAGAAGACCGACGACATCTGGATTTATGTATTAGCTCCTCTATTGGGTGGTGCGTTGGGCGCCGGATTTTTCCGTTTTACCGCCGACCCGGATGAATTCAAAGAAAAGGGAGAATAAATAACTTTTAAATAACACACATTCTTTAAATTAAAACAAACCATTGACTATCTATTACTATATATTATTAGGCAATTGATATCTTATTGACACTTGTAAATCAATATCGTCCTCCCAATTGGCAACAATTTCAATCGGATTCTCTTCCTGAAATACCATTTCGGTAAACATATTTGTCTCAATCATTTCTTCCAAAAGTCGCTTGCGTTTGAAATTATTGTCAGCAAATGCCAAATACGGATGGGTCACAGACGGAAATTGGTCCAAAGCACGTATTTCGTCATCACGCAGGTCGCGGTCAAACGAATACTTGTCAAAGTTCTTTCCCAAGAGCTGGCGCAAGTTTGTTAGGTTTGATGGTTGCATCTTGATTTTGAATAGAAAATTACAAATTTTAGAATAGAAATTTCAACCGGCGGAATGCTGTCTTTACAATTTTTTAGAATAGATTTTTTTTTTGATTTTTAGAATTGACAACTCTGACGACTCACTTCGGTACTCTCTTGATACAAGTCACAAATCCCTTTGTTTTTACATACATGTATGATGATTATTCCTCAATCTCTCTGAGTTTGATTCCAATGAAGCAGCCCTTGACTTTTTTTCCTTTCTGTCCTTTCCTATTATTTGTTCTTCACAAATTCAAAGAATTTCCTGCTAAAACTGTCTTGTATTTCCCTGACTTCTACATTGTCTTGATTGAATTGCAACGAAGTGACCTGAAACGTATCGTGAGCACGTGATTTACCATGTTTAGTGACTTTGTGGCCAGTCTTTTCTAACAACTCCATGAAGTGCTTGTATGGTGGACAATCAAGACATCTCTCGTCGCAAAATTTATGCCAAGAAGACTTCGCCTGTTTGTATCGCATATCTTCATTCTGCTGACCATCACCGCAGACGACGCAACACTTTTCCAACCATGATGCAAACAAATTATTCCACCTGAGCAGGTGCTTACGTTCATTCGAATTTGTTTTCTTTGGACGTTTTGCATTAGCCAAATTTGCACCATTATTACGATAGTCTGGACGTGGATTTACACGTCGCTGTCGTTTTGATTCTTGACGGGACTCGCCCGAGTCTGTGTCAACACTCCCCCTTGTACGCTTCAGAGACGACTCTTCGTCCGATGATTCATTTTCTTGCTTAATTTCTAGCCGACCTAAATCGCCCGTATCACTATTCGAATCGGACGATTCTTCGTCTGAAGAATCTTGACTCTGAAGCATACTAGTAATTGTTGGTTGCGAACACGTGTTTTTGCGTCTTTTCATATTCAAAGCGAGTACGTGCTTTCGCCATGCTTGTGGATTATTTTTTAAAAGGTCCACCTGTTGCACCGTGCATTTTCCAAGATACCAATTGCACCACTTACAAGACGGCTGGATTGCACATGATTGATTCTTAACAGCCGTATTGTGTAAATCGTGTAATATACTCATTACCTTTGGAAGTATTTCACCGTTCGTAAGTTCATCACACAGATGGGTCATGAAGACTTGTTCGACCGCAAGAGTCAGCATTGGCTGAAAGTCTACCCCAACATGCGAACGTTCCATAAGTGGGCTGCCCCTTTCGAGGCGCTCTTCATGTGTGATACCACACATTGGACAATTCTGTGTATGGTCTGTTGAACCGTTGGATTTTTTTATCAACGCCCGACCCGCGTTCTTACACAATTCCATGAGTACATGCTTGCTGGTCTGACGTTGAGTCATTGTTTTTAATTTCTTCGTAGATTTTAGTCTGAGACCCTTCGGTTTCGATTTTTTTTCACGCTCCATTAAATTAGCGAAGCGGTCGTGTACATCTTATACAACCATAAAAACAAATTTGAATACTCTTAACATATGTGATTTGATAAATACGGGTGTTTATATATTACTAAATGAAACATACGTGAACAATAATCAAGTCTACTTTGTTTTTTTTCACGATTATAACGTATATATATATGGACTCGTGTAAATGATGGCTACTTATGTTCAGACAACTGTCAACCAAACACTACTATTCTATCACCCAAGTATGAAGTCAGTTGCACAACAAATCGCAGCAAAACATAGCATGATAACATTGGGTGCCTTGCGCCACCCAGAAGAGAAAAAGACTGAAGAGACAGAGACAAACTGGCCAACCTTTTCCGACGGTTGGCCCAATTTATTTATTGAGGGATTGCACAACGTCAAAGTAAACGACTGTGTATTTTTAGCGTCTTTCGACACACCCGCGATTATTTTTGAACAACTGGCAGTCATATACGCGCTCGTTGGCAATCGAGCGCGAAATATGAAAGTGATTGTTCCGTGGTTTCCAACGGGTACGATGGAACGTGTCTCTGAACCCGGTGAAATCGCAACCGCGAGTACAATGGCGCGCCTCTTGTCAGCCATCCCGTTGGGTGTCACTGGAGCGACCGTAGTGTCGTTCTTGGATATCCATGCTCTACAAGAACAATTTTATTTTGGTGACAACGTTTCTGTCGAGTTAAAAACGTGCATGGGATTATTGCCTCTGGAAGATGACGACATCATTGCATTTCCAGACGACGGCGCTTCCAAACGCTACAAACGGATGTTTGAGGATAAGAAAAGAACAATGATTGTCTGTGAAAAAAAACGCGTCGGTCAAAAACGTATTGTTACCATTAAAGACCCCCCAGACATTCAAGATGTATCAAAGAAGCGTGTATTTATTGTCGACGATATGATTCAAACAGGTGGTACCATGATTCAATGTGCCGAAGCCATTCGAACAAAATACGGTGACGTTCAAGTACATATGTTTGCAACACATGGCGTGTTTCCAGAAACACCAATTGATGACGGCGACAGTGGAATCGTCACACAGTACAAGAATAAATACGGAAACAAGAAGAAGTGGCCGTCTTGGTATCGTTTTTTGAATTCAAACAGCGTCCATTGCGTTTATGTCACGAATTCAATTCCGAAAAACAACATTATTCAAGAGAAAGCCAGTATTATTAGTCGAAATGCTGGCATTAACCATGTCAAATTCGTGTGTTTGGACATCACACCGGTTATCACGTCAATTATTTCGAATGCAGATGACCCACAGTACGATTCGTAAAATATTGAAATTTTATACGTTATTCGAAAACTAAATTAATTATTTTTTATTAACAAATATGATACCAACATGTAATTTTCATATACGGCCGCTTTATCAGAGATGGATCCCAATCGGTTCTAAAAAAACCACTCGAATATGGCATCTCTGTTACCGACTCGTGCATTGGATTTGATAAAACAGCAACCCTCATGATACAACTTAACAACACAATAAGATAAGTATTTTTTTTGATCATTTATTTCAAGTTGATACTGCTAACGAGGATGAGATGGTAGAGGTCGCCACCGAGATACGTGTATATCTCTTTACAACCTATTACATAAGCTTTAACATGTTCAATGTTAAGATCTCTTTTTTCACCACAATAAAAGTCCCAAGCAGAGCTTCGCCAACAAGTTATTCCGGGTCCAGTGAACCATTTATTAAGTTCGACAAGTAAATCATCCTGCGAGAAACTGCTCTTCGGTCGATTGAACAACCATTTATTAAGTTCGACAAGTAAATCATCCTGCGAGAAACTGCTCTTCGGTCGATTGAACAGTTCGGCGATGACTTTGGATAGTTGGTCTAGGACTTTAAACCCCGGCGCATCATGGTTGATGTGAGGCCGTCCTAACGATGCCCTCCTCACTTTCATATTTAAAATCCAAGCATCTTTTCTGTCACTATCATCATTTTCTTGCTCTTGCTTCTGAACATTATAGAGCCGTCTGAGAAGCCGACCAAGTTTTGCTAGAACACTTAACCGTTTCTGGATTGCCTCGCCTAGGGTGGGGATTGCCTCGCCTCGTCGGAGGGCCCCGGCACGTAATATCTGTTTTTGTTGCAAATGTCCATCATCGTTAATACGTACCGGGGGGCTACTACGGTTATGATTAGACCTGCCTTTTTGTTTGCTTCTGGGTTCTGTCGCCATGAAATGCATCTCTTTGACAACATGTTTCAAATGGGGCCGGCGTTTTAACAGGATCTCTTTCCTTTCGGAAACCGACCCGAAACGTTTATCTTTTGCTATCTCGTGTGCTACTTGTGAATGTTTCAATAAAGACCGCACTGTACATCTTGGCGAATTGATGGTTTCCAAAAATAATTGTTTCCTTATATTTTTTCCTTCCGTTGAGGCAAATACATGGAACATTTTTAGATAGAAACGAATGATATTTATACTTATGTTTTACTGTTATGAGATCGTAAATATCCGCAGTTTATGATTTTGAAAGCTCTCAACTGTGGCCACAGTCGCGTAAAAGCCAATAGGCTGTGCACTGGCTAGTAGGTAATAGTACAAAGTTAATTATTGTTTCTTTTCCAACACAAAATATCCATACTCAGCACTTTGAAAAAATTGCTGGCTCATCCCAGAAAATTCATGATTCATTTTACACGGGATTGGGGCAAAGCCTGGCGGTGCCTATAAACACTGTATAGGAGTAATGTGAATCTTGGTTATGGGTGGACGAAGATGGGTACCATAATCTGGTTAACAGGGATTTATATAGGAGTATTGTGAATCTTGTTACTCGACGATAACCTCAAAATCCTCGATTTCGGTCTGTCGAAGAAAATAACCCCAGCAATTCGTCGAAAATGGGACAACGCACCTAACATGAAAGTAACGTATTTTATGTTGAAGAAAGGTCTTCAAAAATACGGTATCAGCGTACAGTATTACTTATTTATGCATCTATATTACTTATTTATTGTACATTCCTTATTGTTATAGGATTTTATTGTATTTAAAGGAATATTTTTTTTATAGAAATGTTCGGGCAGTTTGTTAGTAATTGTGTTAGTAATTGTAAAGAATATTGGAACGGGGTTACAATTGTCGAATATTTGAATAGACATACAGATGTTTATGAACTGAACATTCTAAACAAATCAACCCTATATAATAAAGAAACTAAAAATATGCCAATAAACTCATATTAATCTTTGAGCTGAAGCTGTGGGTGTGATTGTCGCAGGGCGTCCTTGCATGCGGAGGTGATGTTCCTGCACCATGCGAGGTGGAGTGTGTGGAGGTTTGAACATCGTCTTGCTACTTCAGAGACACTGGCGTCCGTGATGTTGCTGCACCATTCGAGGTGGAGTGTGTGGAGGTTTGAACATCCTCTTGTAGTATGCAAGGATATGCCTCCGATGGTTTTGTAACCAAGGACGACTAGATGAACATGTCAATACCCATGCGTAAAGGTGTAGAAGTCAAAGATTTAAAAAATAGAAGTCAAAGATTTAAAAAAGAAACGAAAACATCATACTTAGTTTAATTAAGCGAAATAAAATGCGACTCGCGATTTTCATGTTCTTTTTCATTATGTATGCACAAATACTACTCCTGTTCCAGACGTGGTACAACAACATTTTTAGTGCAGATGTGCCAAAAAAAACCCCGTCACTATCGTTGACCCTGTAACTTAAAAGTTCAACTGCTCAGCGTGAACGAGCTCCTCCTTTTCTTCTTCTTGTCCAGCATTTTGTACAGGTTTATTTGCATAAAATTTTTCGAACGCTCCGGTTGCATAATAATTTAAGACGACAAAGAACAAGATGGCGCCCAAGAAAACGAACAAAACAGCCCATCCGTTATTACTGTTTTCTTCTGGCAATTCACCTTCTGCCAAACACGTATGTAATAAATATAAAAAGAATACCAATTTCATTTGTCTACTCATGGTGTATTATATACTAAATAATTATTAACGCCGAGAAAAAAAAAAGACAAAGCCATAGAATTAACCAGGTTGAGATTCCCATAACCCTCACACCCGAGAGAAATTACAGAAAAAAGGTAATATTAATGTTACATTACGTACTAATACTCTAAACTAACACCCTTTCTGTGAACTCCCTGCTGTGGCCTACACAGACTTCTAACCAGTCATATTACCCACTCATTCGGCTCTGTTTCAAAGATCTCAAACAGGGGGTAAAAAGTAAAAAGCATCTTCAAATGAACTCTGTACTAGGTGAATTAACCCAACCAGCCAAAAAATACCTACGTGAAAGAGGTGTTGCCGAAAGGTTGTGGCCAGTATTGGAGCAGCTGCACCTGTACAATAAAGAACTACTACAAGAATCTATGCTTTCATCTTTTCGTCAGTTAATGCAACCAGAACTTGCCAACAATGTGTTTTATAAACTCCATCCTATTCGACAACTAACTGTTGTAACTACAAAGATTCTCACTAATGCCAAGGTCCCAAGACTAAACTGGTTTTGGATAGAAAAGCTGGGCCAAATGAACAGCACACCAGCACTGTTACAGGAATATGCGACCCAAGAGTATTTGATGGACAGAGGTTGTCCGCCAGGTTGTGCTTATACTGTGTCACAAATGATCCAAAATTATTTTCATAAACTTCGAACATCTGACAACGACAGCAGCAGTAGCAGCAGCAGCAGCAGTAGCAGCAGTAGCAGCAGTAGCAGCAGGTCGTCCAAAGAAATGCAGCTTATTGACTTGAAACGTGAACAATTTTTGAAACGTGAACAATTTTTGAAACTTGAACAATTTTTGAAACTTGAACAATTTTCAAAACAAATATTGGAGGAGTTGAAGAAACAATACAAGGCTGTGGATCTCATCGCTTCTAAGATTATTTCCATCAATAAGAACCCAGCAGTGGGGAACCCAGCAGTGGGGAACCCAGCAGTGGGGAACAGCAAGAGTAATAAGCGCAAGAATGTAGTGAAAAAAAAGAGCAAAAAAAAACGCCGAAAGATTCAATTGAAGTTTGAAAAGTTTGTAGATAATGCAACAAGATTGATATTGGGAAACAATAGTCGTAAATGGTTAGAAACGTGTGCTGCTGAGTATGGGCTTGTGCGCGCAGCATATGGTTCGGGACACTACTACTTTCGATTCAAATTGTCCGGCGTTACTTACAAGACAAAGTGTTCTTTAGACTTTGTATTGACAAACATCAGAAAATTTGTTAGACAGAACCCTACCATACGAACAGTGTCAGAATTTTTCTCCATTTGTGATGATAAATAGTAGGAATAGCATTAAATGGATAGCGATATCAATGAAAATCGACGTTAACCTTGAAGAAAGTTGATTGTATCTTGTAGTATTTATAATTTTTTGTAATACTGTGTTATTATAAAAGGTGCGTTTGATTCCTTAGTGCTTTCAATAGCGTACTACTCAGTAGTCGTCATAAGAGTACCATACATGTACAGTATGCATAAAACAAATACATGTATTCTTTTTTTGTATTATTATATTGTATGTGAAAGAAACATCTTCAAATATGTTGCGACTTGATAGCGACTTGATAACCAATTGTTCAATAACTAATTATTTGATGTACAAATATAACATTATAGTTACCAAAAGTATGATGGAAAAAATATAACAGATTTTGTCCAAATAAAGACTATAGTTGCGAATGACACGCATTTTTTCACAGACAGTGAGGGGCATGTGTCCATATAGTACATGACGTTGGAGATGCACAGGTGTCCAAATACCTTTGTCCCTACAGATTTCGATCAAGTGCACAAGATCCAATGTTTTGAGATGTTGTACCATTTCTTTTGTAATTTTTTTCTGCAGATTTACAAAGGATTCATGCTGTACTTTGGTCAACTCAAGGCCTGTCGCAGTCATGAAAAGGTCGATGCTAAAGATTTCAGACTGTATGAACTTATCTATTGGAAGATGGAACTGACGAAGATAAGGGTAAAGTTCATTACACAGTATAATTTGTTCTTTGGTAAGAGTAAGAGTCTGCGAAGTCTTTTGCATTGGTCTGTTGTTGATGACTAGGCTCACTACTGTTGTTGATGACTAGGCTCACTACGCTTGTTATTGTGTGCGTGCGACGGGTATTGTTGTCGGGTGTGGAGGTCGGGTGCAGTGGTGTTGTTGTTGTCGTTCTTGTTATTGGAGGTTGTTGTTGTTATTGTAATTTTTTTGGGTGGGACTTACAGTTCCGGGGTAAAAAAAAGACAGATAGATATGTAATAGTGATAGATATTGAAAAAATGTCCAAAATTTGTTATTAATATATATGCAGTGAAAAATACCTAAAAAAAAAGTGAAACAAAAAAAAAAAAAAGTGAAAAAAACAAAAAATTCTATGACGCGCCTCTCCGGGAAAAAACATTTTTGGAATAGAAAAAACTTTTTTGAGCCCTTTTTTCGTTAAAACAATTTTTCTGCGTAGTTCTATTTATTAAATACAAATTTGGAACATTTTATTCAATACAACAAGTATTTACATATATATCTATATATTAGGGTTAGGGTTAGGGTTAGTCAAGGTTGATGTAGGGGTCAGAGGCCTGTGTCAGGGTTCAAAGGATTATGGTTTTGCTAAAAAATTAATGTTACCCTAATCCAAATAAAATGTTCGAAATTTGTTAAAAAGTATTAATAACAATTAAACACACAAAAACATTTTTGATGTATCAAATTATTTTTTTTCTCTCAACAAAAAAATTTTGTTCGTTTTCTGCAAAAAAATAATTACTACATGTACATCTACTACATCTACTACATCTACGAGTGATTTGATTCCAATTAAATTTGATGTCGCAGAGCGCCAAAATTCTTGTATTTGATGTCGGTGATGTCGGTGTCGGTGACGGCGTGGATTATTTTATAAATCATTAAATATTAAAAAAAATGTAATCTCTCTAAAAAAATGTGTCTATGAAAATATCAATATGTCCCAATAGGAGTATATAAATAAACAAAAGCTACAAATTATTTTATATATATATATTAGGATATTTAGCTAGTAGATTTAAAAGAATGAAGATAAATATAGTAAGCTTTACGATCCGCCTTTTTTTTTGATTGTCTCTTTGCTGTTTGTCTGTTTGACCGTATGTCTGTATGTCTGTTTGTGTCTATTGTTTTTAATAAATGTATGAGTTTTATTTAAAAAAAAAATAACTGGTTATCACCATGGGGGAAAAAAGTTGGGGGAAAAAAGTTGGGGGAAAAAAGTTGGGGAAAAAACAGCACTGATCAGGTATTTGAAGATCGAGACCTTCGAGACCTGGTATCAATACAATGAGTATCTCGACAATTCACGGCAATTCGCGGATGCGACGCATCATCAAACGAACAGGTGTCTCTTGCATACCCCAAGATTTTAAAATATCTTCATCCAAATATTTCAACATACTGATAGAAGTGTGCCAGTTCTCTTGTAAATAGATACTGAAGAAACTCAACTGGTGCAAAAAGAGCCAGTTCACCAGATCTTGGTCAAGTGCCACTTTGGTGTCTAACTGTTCAAATGTGTACGGACCTGTGATAGGTGTTTCACTACCAAACCGAAAACAAAACTTGGACCACTGGTTTGCCCACTCAATCGCAGTACTGTTGTGCGCAAGGGAGCATGCTGGTATTGAAATTATCTCTGTGAGGTTCAAGAGCTCATAGTCATACCATTCCAGATTAAAGAACAGTTTTCCCTGGTTTGGGTCACCAGCTCCAGTGGCAAAACAACTTATTATCGATTTAAATTGAACTTGTCTGTCTTCACCTGGCAATCTTACCCAGTTTTCATTCTCAGGTAACTCGTATTCGGACTGCAGTTGTTCGGACTGCAGTTGTTCGGACTGCAGTTGTTCGAGTCTAGACTTAGGAGATGCTGGTGGTGATACCGATGGTGAACCTGACCAGTTTAAGAAATTGCTTATGTAATCCGTCATGTCTTTGACTTGTGTAGTCTTTACCAAGATACGTCAAAAGACAGTCGACAAGTTTTTGACTGGCAAGAATTTTGACCATAAGATCTGCCAGTCTAAAGGCGATAATAATTACATTTACATTTTCTGAGGTAAAAAAAAGAGAGGAAAAGAAGAGCTGTTACGGCAATCCTTGAGTAAAACCTAGTTCTGCTGTTCTGCTATGGGAATAAAAAAAAGGATCCTCTTTTTCAACCACACTCCCAAAAGCTTTTGGAAAGAATAATGGAAGAGCGCGGTGTTGCACAGTCATACGAAACAGCTGCGGAGTTGTACGAGCAAGCAG
>Ga0302134_10001392_pt1 | contig 11399 bp, 9 predicted proteins | sample CB9_SCM_MG_FD_203123 | JGI IMG/M metagenome (GOLD analysis project Ga0302134, IMG submission 203123) | Marine microbial communities from Western Arctic Ocean, Canada - CB9_SCM | ecosystem: Environmental > Aquatic > Marine > Oceanic | place: Canada: Western Arctic Ocean | collected 2017-09-19
GATTAAAATGGCGTGGAGTGTAATGCGACATAGTAATTCGAGCGGTTCACTGAGAGAAAATGTATTAAAATCAACTTCTTCAATCCTATGATATATTGTTGGACTTTGAAATCTACCGTTCAGATTAAAACGTAGATTGTTTGATGGTGTAGAATAGTGCGAAGTCAATTTACTTTTCTTTTTAATGCTGTTACTCACTATGCCTAAACGTAATGTCGCCATCATTATTGCTACGTTGTTACTATCACTGATTTGTTATTCAAAGATTCCGCAAAACAACTATATTCGGCTCTATCAACGGGCAACAACCATGCTTGATACTCGCTATGTAGAGAAAATTGATCAGCGGCAGTTGTTCCAAGGTGCCATGAACGGGATGATGGCGACTCTTGATGAGCACTCTGTATATATGGCGCCACGAGAATATCGTGGCTTAGATGAAGTTCTCAAGCAAGAATTTGGGGGTCTAGGAATATATATTGAGCGCATCCAAGAGTCCAATGAAATACGGATTATAACACCTGCACTTGGAAGTCCAGCCCTTGAGGAAGGGCTGGAGGCGGGAGATGTTATCGTCCGTATCGGCGATCGCCTTACCGCAGATTTGACGATTGAGGAATCGCAAAAAATGATGAAGGGTCCGGCTGGTAAAGATGTTGAGTTGACGGTGCGGAGAGAGGGCGAAGACGAGTTGCTATCGTTTACGGTAACGAGAGCGATAATCCAAATGGCATCTGTACGAGGTTACAACCGACAAGCGGATGGACAATGGAAGTACCGACTGCCAGGAAAAGATCAAGGAATTATTTATATGCAATTGGTTGATTTCGCGGCCCGTTCGGCCGAAGAGATTAGATCAATTTTACAGGCGGCCAAGGGACAAAATAGCTATCACGGAATTATTCTTGATTTGCGAGGCAATGGTGGGGGGCTGTTGAATACCGCCGTCGATGTTTGTGATTTATTCATCAACCAGCGAAAAATCGTGAGTGTTCGTTTTCGTAATACGCCACAAGACCGTAGCTATGAAGGTACGGCTGATGCGACGATTGATGCGATCACACCAATGGTGATTCTGATTGACGAGGATTCGGCAAGCGCCAGTGAAATTACAACGGCTTGCTTACAGGATCATGAACGTGTTGTTGTTATTGGGCAACGTAGTTATGGCAAAGGTTCGGTTCAGGATGTTGAAATTTTACAAGCGGGTGATGAGGAGCACGCGATTAAGTTTACGATCGCGCATTTTTGGAGACCCAATGGACAGAATATCCATCGCCGCGAACCTGTTGGACAAGCTGACGAAAATGCCGTGTGGGGCGTCCGGCCAACGGAGGGTTACGAAGTCGTCCTGACAAGCGAACAGCAAGTGGCCAATCAACAAGATCGGTTGCGAAGGTTTGTGATTCAACCACAGTCGAATGAAACCAGTAGTGAGCCGGCAGCCGTGCCCGCAACAAGTGTTGAATTTGACAAAGAGTCTACGAAAACTAATGTGGATCCACATTTGCAAAAAGCGATTGAGTATCTAAACCAGCGAGATTTTGCCGCCTAAAAGGCTGGTTGCCGCGAACAATTATTGACTGCGGTTAGAATCTTTCGATTCGCGTTTAGCGGCTGGACCGTCGAGCCCCAATTCTTGCAGATCGCTGGTGGTCCAGTTGCGACCGTCGACAATGATGGTGAGACCGCGGGTCATATCGAACTCACCCGTTTCTGGAAAATACGGAGGTCGTTGTAGTGTGTATTCGTAACTTCCTGGCGGCAATGAGATTGAAATGGGATCTGATTTTGATAGCCCATCATCTTGCGATTCATTGATTTGATAAATCTCTTTTCCTTTAGCTGTTATTAGAATTTGCCACCGCTGATCTCGGTATTTAACAGGGAACTGAACTTGCACATAGCCCGGGCGACTTTGATACCAAACGTACCCACCGAGTCCGCATAGGATTACGATGGTCAGAAAAGTGATTAAGTAATTGGCTTTTCCAAAAGCACGTTTTGTGTTTCGTTTGGTGGCGATTGAGTCGGATTCGATCGTGGGTACCGCTCGGCGACTTGGTCGACTTGCTATTTCAACAGGTAATAAAATATCGGGTCGTTTGACTTCCATGGTCGAAGCATTGCCGTCCCCAAGGTCTAGGTCGATATTTTGAATCGACTGGATGATCGATTCGCCTGTTTGGATATTAGGTTCTACGGACACGGTTGCCAAACGGCATGTTTCTAATGCTCCGACCACTTCGTCCATCGATTGGTAGCGGTTGTTAGGATCTTTAGCAAGCATGCGGCGAAATATTTGGTCCAATAATTCCGGGATGTCATCACGAGAATCGTGAAGTGAGGGTATGGGATCATCTCGGTGGGCCAGGAGCTTTTGGATTACGGAAGACTTAGGAAAGGGTGGGTGTCCTACGAGGAGTCGAAAAATAGAGCAGCCGAGGCTGTAGATGTCAGCGCGTTGATCGACATGATGGACGTCGTCCGCTTGTTCAGGTGACATGTAATCTACGGTGCCAATGATTTGGTTGTGCTGGGTGATGCTGTCGTCGTCACTACCTTGAGGTCGCTGCAAGGAGACGAGTCCGAGATCGAGTATTTTAATGACCCCATCGTCATTAAGTAGCATGTTATGTGGTTTGATGTCGCGGTGAATAATGCCTTGATTGTGTGCGTAGGAGAGTCCCACGGCAGCTTGTGTCATATACCCAATGACTTCGGGGACCGTTAGGACAGTCTCGCGTTGCACGATCACCCCTAAATCCTCACCCTGCACTAATTCCATCACCATATAGTGTTTTTTGCCAGTTTGGTTGGCATCAATCGCGGTGACGATGTTCGGGTGAGACAGTTTGGCTGCGACTTCGACTTCGCGAAAAAACCTTCGTAACATAGAGCTGTTGGCTGTTACTTTAGATGAAATCATCTTAATGGCCACTCGGTGCTTCATTGTTTTATGTTCAGCTTCATAAACAATGCCCATACCACCGCGGCCAATAATCTTGATTAAGCGATAATTACCTAGTTGGAGGGAATGGACTTTTCCTTGGCAGAGTCTTTGCGCTTGAAATTTACTTAGAATCCCTTCTTTTTGTAGTGCCTTTGCCAACGCATCGCCATCGATCGGTCTCGCTTCGATCGATTGTTTAGCAATCCATTCACGGACTGCCTCGGCGGTCATGATTTCCGCTTCGTTTAGATAACTGATAAATTGTTTTAAGGAGACGGCCATTAACTAGGTGAGGGAACTGGGGTGAAGTCTGTGAGCTGAATCGCGGGGTGCATTGTTCCTTATAGAGTACCACGTAATTGATGCTTGCTGATGTTCGGGGTTGCAAGTTTATCGCTACAAAGTTCAGCAAAAGACAGAACAGGCCAGCGACACGAGGCTTGCAATTGCTGGGCCTCCGCTGGATGTGCAGTGAAAAAGATAATGTCGCTGAAAGTAGCACGATGTAAATCAAGGTCTCCGGCAACTCGCTCTTCTTGTTCCACACGCCAGTCAATCGATCCTTCGTTGACTTGAAAATAGGCGCGGTCGTTGGTTGATAGAGTGTTGCATTGTTGTTGTGTACCATAGGAGACGGGGCGTAAGCCTTGGGTTTGCAACCAATCCCGATTGATTAGTAAACCATAAGGGCAAAAATCCCAACGCTGGAGATGAGGTCGGTAAACATGATTTGCCGCCCATTGAGTGATTGCCACTCTCGTAAAACATGTGAAAGGCAATTTTCCGTGAATTGTTCGACTTGCGCCAGTTAAGGTTTTCAATTCAATGATCCGTCGTAAGGTGTTTAGGGCAGAGTGGTTTGATTGGGGAAGTTCATCTAGCAATTGGTTGATCCAATGTGGACGTGTTTCACCTGGCCAAGGGCCGTCACAATCACGGGTCCAATGGCCAAGATAGTTTTTGCGGGCAAACCAATCAGGTAAAGCAATAGTTCTAGTGCAATTGAACGACTTGAGCTTGACTGCTTTTGTAGTTGATGTTTTGACTTCCAAGTACCGAACATGGTTGGTTGGTTTGTTATGTAGTAGTGGTGCGCATAAACTGTTATTTCGGAGTTGTAGCACATCGATAATATTGGCACTTGCAATTAGGATTCGGTCGCGGAGAGCGGGTCGATTGGACAAATTATTTTTGTCAACAGTAGTTGTGGCGTTAACGACGGGGCCTACCAAAACGTCATAAGGTGCAGATAATCTGAATTGGGGTTGGTTTATAATTGCGGCCCATTTGATGGGATTGGAATAGCAATGTATGGTGCAAAGAGTAAAGGACAACTTCTGTTGTCGCGCTTGGATAAACTCGTGAGTAGTTGTTTGTGGGGTTGTGAGGATTAGTTGTGTTTTTTGAGAGGCTTGTGCGAGACATTTGTTGAGTGCAGCGAACCAAGGCAGTTGTTCATAGAGTGGGTGTTTAAGACGTGAAGAGATAATTGCGCGAGATTGCATGGACGGTAGTCCGCCCCGATAGAGATATGGGCGTTTACCAATGGCGTTTCCGATTGATGGTGCGAACCATGGTGGCGGATCAAAGGTAATGTTGTACGACTGTTGTTGGGCAATCGGCGGCATCGTATTTCCCTTATTTGCTAGTGCGACAGAAACGCGAGTGGCGTGCGGGAAATAGTATTTTAAGTGTGCTTATCGGTAGTGGATAGATTTATTGGGTGTCAAGATGTCACAGCGAATGACAATGTTTGACGAATCTACGCGATCCAGTGTTGAAACCAATTTTCGAGCATCAGTAGGGACCACAGTCGTTGGCTGTGGTCAGTTTTTCCAGATTGGTGATCGTCGAGCATTGTCTCGATCTGCGTGCGTTGAACCCAGTTGTGGCACTGAGCGTTGCTCGCGAGAAGCGTGTCCCGAGTTTGGTCACGCAGATCATTGCGAAACCAATGATCTAGCGGCACGCCAAATCCCATTTTGGGGCGGTGCCAAATATTTTCTGGTAACAACTCCCTAAACGTGTCCTGCAGAATCTGCTTGCCTTTACCTCGTCGCACCTTCATCGAAGTCGGAATACTTGCAGCAAATTCTACGAGTTGGTGATCCAAAAACGGTTGCCGACATTCTAGTGAATGCGCCATCGTAGCGATGTCAACTTTGGTGTTTAAGTCACACGGCAAGTACGTCAGTAAATCAGCGGTACAAGCAGCGGCGACGGCATCCCGTTTGCCTGCTCGGTTCCAAGCCGCACTCAAGAACAACGCGGGATCATGATCTCCCTGCTCCGCTAACTGCTCGCAAAAAGAATCCGTGTAATAATTAAGGCGCCGCTGATAGGGGAAGATATTAATCCAATCCAGATAACGATGCACCGGAGAAAATCCAATTGGGTCCAAAAACCGATGGAGTCGCCGTAACCGTGACTTGTAGCGGGAACTGCCTGGTAATAGTCGATGTAAACCTAAACGCAGCAGAGCTTTGATCGGAGGTAAACGGTCGATGGTGCTGGCTAACGCAACCGCCCGGTATCGTGGATAACCCGCAAACAACTCATCGCCGCCGTCGCCGGATAACGCTACCGTGACATGCGCGCGAGTCAATTGTGCTAAATACCATGTGGGAATCGCGCTGCTGTCAGCAAATGGTTCGTCATAATGACTGCTGAGCGAGGGTAAAATATTTATCGCATCTGGCTCAACGGTGAATTCATGGTGGTCGGTGCCTAAATATTCTGCGACCTGACGAGCATATTTACTCTCATCATATTCTTTGACTGGAAAACCTATGGAAAACGTTTGTATCTTTGATGTATTTTGTTGCATCTGCTGATGTTCATTCATCAGGGCAACGATCAACGATGAATCAACACCACCACTGAGAAAAGCACCTAAAGGCACTTCGCTTTCCATCCGAGAATGAACACTGGTCGTCAGCAGATCGAGTAATTTTGTTTTTGTGTCGCTCAGGGATAAATCGTGAACGCGATCAAGATCGGGATTCCAGTAGCATTGCGTATTTAATTTCCCATCTTTTAAAATGGCATAATGGCCAGGAGCCAGTTTATCAATCGATTGAAATATTGATCGCGGATGGGGGACATATTGATAGACTAAAAAATCGTCGAGCGCGCGGGGGTTTATCTCACGTTGCACGAGGCCACTCGCAAGAATGCTCTTCAATTCACTGCCAAATATGACTTGCCCGCTACTTGGGTGGTAATGGTAGTAGAGTGGTTTCTGGCCAAGGCGATCGCGAGCTAACATCAACCGTTGATTATTGGAGTCCCAAATCGCAAAAGCAAACATCCCGTTTAGATGGTCGAGTAAATCGACGCCATATTGTTCATATAGATGGACAATGGTTTCGGAATCGCATTGAGAGCGAAAGCGGTGTCCCTGACTTGTGAGCTGTTGGCGAAGTTCTGTGTGATTATAAATTTCACCATTAAAAACTAACCAAATAGATTCATCTTCATTACACACCGGTTGTTGACCTTGTTCGACATCGATGATCGCTAACCGGCGAAAACCTAAGGCCACGCCTAGATTGCCGGAGTTCGTGGAGCTTGAATCGCGCGCGGGAAGGTGCATCCCGATTTCATCAGGGCCACGGTGCTGCAAGGCGAATGTCATATCATTCAATCGCTCCTGAGTGATAGCTCGGGATGGATCAGACCAGACACTACCGGTTATTCCGCACATCAGCTACTTTACACACTAAAGGAAAAAACAAAAGACACTCTATATGTATCGCACTGTGCGTGGTAACAGTTCACTAATGAATTTGAGAGGATCAAAGATATTTAGCTGTTTAGTATCGAATTAAATTGATTTTGATACCGGGCTAGTTGTTGTTGGTCGTCACGGGCGTCTTTGGAGCGACTCGGTGAACTGACATGCTGCTCTGTATTAAGTGCGAAAAGTACCTGTTTTGCGAGACTGCCAGCATCTGGCCCGCCTAACATCATGCCATCGTGATTCGCAAGATCAGCCAATTCCAGATGACATACGCTGTGAGTGGCGATATTGGCCAAGCCAAATGCATTGGCCAGAGGGACTCCAATGCTTTGTCCAATGTGGTCCCCAGGCGTCAATATACAATCGAGTTGCTGTAATACTTGTGGTGAAAGATGCCAAGGTGACAAAAAATGTACGTGGTCTCTCTGCCACATATGGTCACGATAGCGACGTAGTATTTCGCGTTGGGGCCCGTCGCCGATGAGTACAACATGTACGTCGGTTTTAACCTTTTGCAGGATATCGACAATCCAGGTTGCTTCTTTAAGGCGAAAATGTGGTTTGAATTCACCAAGGCAACCGATTAATTGTGCCGAAGAATCCAAGCTTAAATGTTCTCTTAAGTCCAACTCGTCGCCATCGCTGGACGCCGGTAATGCGAACTGAGGCGTGATCTGGACGATATTCGTGATATCGGCAATTTGTTGTCCTAGTTGGGAGGCTAACGCTGTCGATGAGGTCACAATGCATTCCGCGCGCTGCAGCAATTTCTTACCCATATATGTTGGGAACCGCAACTCACGGGAACTCGGTAGAGTCATGACGACCATTCTACGAGATTGATTTTGCAACAGTAAGGTGGTTTGGAGGTTCGTGAATTGCATTGGATCCCAATAGACCGTTATTGGCGCCGCGAATAAGGCGCGTTTTTTCCAGAGATTCCAAAGGCTGCCCCACGTCGACTTATTGTCAATGACGGTCAGTTCGACGTGGTTATGGAGCCATGTTTGCAGTTGGGTGGTAGACGCACCGCCGATTTGGTTGAGGCACAACAACCGGTGTGTCGATTTGCTATTGGCTGCGAGTGTGCGAATTTGCATGATTGCATCCACAGCCGTGTCGCTCGATACAATGTGTAGTACATCACTGGTCATCGATTAACTTTCGCTAGAGTTTGCAACGGCTTGAGCGAGAAGATCAAGATGCGCTTGGGCCATGCCGGTGAGCGAGAACTGGGTTGCGACTCGAGATTTGGCTGCGTCGACTTGTTGCTGATTGTCACTGACAAACGCTTCGTAAATTGCAGCGGCTAGTGACTCTACCGCTTGTGCTGGAACAAGTCGACCGTGCGTTCCATTAACAATGAGCTGTCGATTGCCGGCGATGTCACTGGCAATCACCGGTAAACGATGGGCCATTGCTTCTAGCAGCGAGAGGGAAAGTCCTTCGGTGTAGGAGGGCAATGTGAAAGCGTCGGCCGCCGTAAGAAAATCTTCCACATCGTCAAATGTGCCAGGCATAATAACTCGGCCGACCAAATCTAGATCCTGGATTTTTTCGAATAATTGGTCTCGGTCGGGACCTTCGCCGACGAGCCATAACTGGCTATTGGGGATTCGCTCAGCGACTGACTGCCAGCCAGAGACTAACTCGAAGAGCCCTTTTTTACGTGTCAGTCTTCCCGTAAACAATGCGATTTTAGTATCGGGGTCACAGCTAAGATCATGATTAACTTCGTGTAATCGTTGACGAATGGTAGCTTTATCAACGATACTGCCCGGCCCAACAGCTACTCCGTTGGGTATCTGGTGTAAAGTACTAGACTTGAATTCAGCGTCTAGTGCTTCGTCGTACGTAGCTTGACTAGGTGTGACAATTTCTGCGGCCTGTTGGCAGCGGCGGCGAATACGTTTCCCAAATCTAGCGGATTCATGCCAAGCACAATCGCCGGTTTCGCCTCCACCTTCAATTCGTAGCATGACCGGATGTCCAGTTTTTTTACAGGCTCCAAGGGCAGAGTAGGCTGAGTGTTTCAACATAGATACTAGCACAGCGTCATATTGTGATGCGTTGTGTCTGAGCCAACGCGATAACGCATCCATATATGTGTAAGTGCCCCAACCTCGTTGAGCAGGATTCGGTAACCGTTGTACGGGAATTTCGCGGTGTTCAATTCGTAGCGGCCAAGTGGTATCCCATTGGGCTGTCAGAATGGTTGGTTGTGCCCCAAGTTTTTTGAATTCACATGCGAGGTTTGCCATAACCATTTCTCCACCACCCACGAGTGGCCAAAAACGGCGAGTGATCATAGCAATCCTTAGTCCGGACATAATGGTTGTTGTCTGTTTAAAGGTGTAGTGTGACGATTGGGCGTTTGTAAATATGTTGTCAAGTCTATGCGGGTGTGTCGGCCTGCTTGATTTCGTGTTCTTCTAAAACGGCGACATAGGGCAGGTTACGATAGAGGTCTTGATAGTCTAATCCGTAACCGACGACGAATTCATCCGGAATTTCAAAAGCAACGAAATCAATATCGAATTCAATTTCTTGGCGACTATTTTTTTGTAGCAGTACTGCGGTATAGACAGCCGCAGGTTGTAGTGTTTGGATGTGTTTACTGACCTCGTTCAATGTATGGCCAGTGTCAAAAATGTCATCGACGATCAATACGTGTTGTCCTTTGAGGTTAGGCAATAGGTGTGTGTCGAGTGTCAATTCATCGCGGACGGTATTGCCCTTATAACTGCTTGCAGACAAGGCGCCTAATCGCAGGGGCATTTCTAGGTGCCGAATCAAATCTGCTACGAGTATAATACTGCCTGTCAACACGCAGATGACGGTTAGGGGAGTTGATCCGAGTTGCTTATTTATGTCTGCCGACATGTTGATGATACCAGTTTCAAGTTCGGCTTGGCTGATCAGTGTTTTCACAGATACTTTTCCTTGGAATAATGCCGCCCATTGTACTGTTTTAGTAACATCAATTAAACTTCATTGTTCACCTTTGTTTAGTATTGTTCACCAGTGATTGCCATTGGCTATTTGTGAATGCGTTTGATGGTTGGCAAGATTGAAAAGGAAAGCGAAAGGCAAAACGTCCATGTGGTCAAATATTGAAGTGCGAGGTCATCAATGCGAGGTGTTCGAGCCAGTTACGGCAAACGCTGATAGTCCCGTTGTCATCTATTTGCATGGAGTGCATTTAGGTCGCTTACAAGACAAACCGGTCTTTACGGAGCAGTTTGAGAAATATGGTTTACGAGTCATTGGTCCGCGCACTCAGCGGAGTTGGTGGGCCAATGTGATTTGCGAAGAATTTGACCCCGAGATCACCGCTGAACAATACTTATTGGAACATATATTACCCTTTATTGAGCAGCGATGGGGCCACAAGGGCAAGGAGACTGCCTTGCTGGGTACCAGTATGGGTGGCCAAGGTGCTTTGAGATTTGCCTATAAGTATCCTAATACATTTCCTGTCGTGGCAGCGATTTCCCCGGCAATTGATTATCATTTGCGAATGAAACGGGGTGAAGACGAGACTTTGCCGGGCATGTATGCTGACCCAGAAGCTGCTCGACAAGACACGGCGCTGTTGCATATTCACCCGCTAAATTGGCCTCGTCATCAGTTCCTATGTTGTGACCCGACAGATCGCGATTGGTTCTCAGGTGTGGATCGGATGCAGATGAAACTGTATTCGCTTGGAGTCCCACATGAATACGATTTTGACACGGTGGCTGGTGGGCATGGTGGGGATTATTATGATGTCCAAGCAGCGAAGGTCGTGGAATTTATTGTGCAGCGATTAGAACAAGAGCGACAACGAAGTGTTTGATTAGCCGGTTGCGGGTGTGTGTTGTTAGTTTTGGACCATCAAATCCGCGCATTAGAAAATAGAGCCTGAGTGGCCATGTTTTTACTTTACCGTCCTGAGTACAGCAGGCTGTACCTTGGGTTGTAATAAAGAGTATTTTGCTACTACAGGAGTGCACAATTCCTTTCTTCCTCTTCGAGTATGTGTGAACTCAATACTTATTGACCCAACATATTTTTGTAACCAAATCCACATCGAGGATAGTTTCTCTATCGACCTTGGTAATACTATCGCTATTAATGATACATTTCACGTCTTGCTAACGCTCTTAGATACTTCGCTGGATTAGCTCTGAAGGTGTTTACCATCGCATCTTCTAATTCGGTTTCAGTTTTATAATGTCCAAAAAATGAGAGCATATTATCTCTGCCGTTATTTGTTTAGGGTTTGCTTCTTATTAGCGAGGTACAGATTTGTACCCTCGAGAGCTTTAGCTTGGGTTTTCCTGTTCGGCACCCGTAGAGGGATGTCGGGAAATATTGTTGTTATTACGGACGTCCTGAGTCGAGGACGTTGGGTGCATAGACGTCGACGGTACCCGTTTCTATGGAATAGATGATTTTACGAGCAGCAACATTCGGCACGGATGATTTGTTGCGATTAAGCCATAATTTAGCGTCGCCGCGGCCACCTTCCATGATTAGATTGTTCTTGGATTGCGAATACGTAACTCGATGTGAGAGGCCGACGTATTGTTGTGATTCAATATAAGTGTTACCGATGGCATTTAATACGATCGAGGGCGTGGAATTGGATGAGATGTTCGCAATGGACAACTCATCACAGTTCAATTCAATGCCCTGTTCCCCAATCCCTGCCGCTGCATT
>Ga0302134_10001394_pt1 | contig 11390 bp, 8 predicted proteins | sample CB9_SCM_MG_FD_203123 | JGI IMG/M metagenome (GOLD analysis project Ga0302134, IMG submission 203123) | Marine microbial communities from Western Arctic Ocean, Canada - CB9_SCM | ecosystem: Environmental > Aquatic > Marine > Oceanic | place: Canada: Western Arctic Ocean | collected 2017-09-19
GGGTCAGGCCCAGTTTGTTTCGCAGGCGGCACCTTCTGAGAAAGCAACACCAACTTCCTAGCCTGATCATTGGTGAGAGATTCCATCATGGGGTGTTTTCTACACAGCGTAGAAACCCATCACCATACAATTCCTTTAGCAGGTCGATCAATTGACACAAAATACCCGAGCATTTTTCCCAGCGATCATCACCATAAGCATAATGAGAATAAAATTAGCGTATTCTGTTGTAAATTTATTTCTAGCCTCCACGTATGCCTCTCGAATGAGAAAACTAGTCAATCACCTCATAGCCTGTATCGCATTATCTGGTCTTGTCTCCGCACAAGCCCCCGCACCGTCCACGTCAACGCCCATTGAATCGACGCGTTCCCCTTTATTCAAGGCGACTTCCGGCCCCTGCGATATCACCACCACCAAGGGATATTCCAATTTCCGCCTGTCGCTCAACTACAGTGCCACAACTACCAGTAAACCAAAGATTATCCTTCACGACGGCTATGCTCTGGATCTTCCCAAGGGAGAAAACAGGCAAATTGAGATCGCCTACGAACATCTCGGCACCTTACCCGCCCGTATTCGCATCTGGGAGGAGGGCAAATTGATTGAAAAAGGACGGAATCTGCCGAACTCCAAGGCTGCCAGCCATGGTAACCATGCAGAGGATCCAGAAACATCTCATGGCACGCTACGGATGGATCGTGACTTCACCGCGATGATTCAGTTTAAGACAAACAAACAGGGCACCTTGATCGCCAAGGCCCCCGCCACCGGCAAATGGGTTCGCGACGCCAAAGCTCTCTACATTCGCAAGGGTCGCCTCGTCTACGACATCGGCTTCCTAGGTGCCATCCAAGGAAAAACCCGGGTCAACGATGGTAAACCTCACGTTGCCGTCTTGATCTCAAAAGATGGTAACGTCGCCATCTACCTCGATGGATCTCTTGAAGCAAAAAAATCTAACTTCACTCGTCCCGATTCGAGGCAGTTTGTTTTCAAAGCAGGATCAGCCACAGCAAATTTTGGCGGTGATTTTCAAGGAACTCTATCCGGCGTTAGATTCTGGAAGCGCTCGCTCAACGCAACCGAAATCAAACAGCTCTCCACAGGTAAGGAAAGCTCGGTGAACACTTCAGACTACCACTGGAAGGCTCAAACACCGGCCAAACCTTCGGTAAAGGAGTCCATCTTCGGACATTCATCTTCATCCGTTCCCGGTTTTCCCACAAAAATAAAACTCCAAGCCTCCACTGGGTTCAAACTCCACCAGGCAACCGTCCAACCTCTCGAACTCAGCGACCACGCAGCGCTCATCCGAGGCTGGGATAAGACAAGCCTTAAACGCGGCCAGGAAATTTACAAACAGCTCTGTCTCACCTGTCATGGCGATCTCAAAAAACCTGGCTCACTCCCCACAGCTCTTCGTTTCCATCAAGGGCCCTTCAAAAACGGTAGCGACCCTTATCGTATGCTGCACACACTGCAAAGAGGTTACGGTCAGATGGCTCCTCAACCACAATACACCACCGCTCAGAAATACGATCTCGTGCACTACATCCGGGACACATTCCTCAAAGGGAAAAACGAAAGCCAACTCACCACCATTGATACCGCTTATCTGAATAAACTACCTCGGGGCATGAGCCTGATGAAGGAAAAGGAAAAGAAGCAGAATACCGGCCCCCAGTATCTCCAGCAAGACTACGGCAATACCCTCTTCTGGACGCTTCAGGTCGATAAAGGAAACATCGCCCAGAAAGGAATTGCGATCCGTATGGATGAGGGCCCAGGCGGTATCTCCAAGGGGAATTCATGGATGCTCTATGACCACGATACCATGCGTCTGGCGGCCTGCTGGAGCGGTGACAAGTTTGTCGACTGGCGCGGTATAGCCTTCGACGGATCACACGGATCACATACAAGCATCGTCGGAGAAAAACACTTCATCTCACCCAATCTCCCGATGTGGGCAAATCCTAAAACCGGGGATTTTAAAGACACTCGAATCCTGGGTCGCGATAATAGACCTTACGGCCCGCTACCGAAGAGCTGGGTTCATTTTAAGGGACTTGAAATTCATAACGGTAAGTCGGTTCTTCGTTACACCGTAGGCGACTGCACCATCCGCGAGCTTCCGGAAGCCGGCGTCGAAGCCAACAGCTATAAGCGCACCTTCTTCTGTAGCCCCACGAGCACTGAGCTCAAACTTCGCCTCGATGGAGAGCGCGTCCACGTTATCCCAGCCAGCGATCAACCAAGCCAGTTCTCCGTGCTCTACATGAAAGGCAAGGCCACGGTAGTCGCTGGATCATCTTCCAAATCGGTCCAAGCACCTTCAGCACCAGTTTCCAAACGATTCTCCACCAGGCTTAGCACAACGATTGTTAGAGGGTCTGATGAAGGTCCGTTTGCCATCGATGTCCTCACTCCACCGGCTCCTGATCAAAACCCATGGGAGTCATGGATGCGCACCACGGGATTTGATTTCTTTGCCAACGGAACAAGCGCCGCTGTTTGCACCTGGAATGGTGATGTATGGATTGTGGACGGTATCGATCAAGCTTCCGGAACACTCACCTGGCAACGTATCTGCTCGGGGCTCTTCCAACCGCTTGGACTCAAGATCGTCGATGGCGAAATCTACGTTGGTTGTCGTGATATGATTGCCAAACTAACAGACCTCAATGGCGACCGCGAAACTGACCTTATTGAAAGCTTCAATAACGATCATCAAGTCACCGAACACTTCCATGAATTTGCCATGGGGCTACAAACAGATACGAAGGGTAATTTCTACTACGCCAAGTCAGCTCGGCACGCTAAAGTAGCCGTTGTCCCCCACCATGGCACACTACTCCGTGTCAGTAAGGATGGCACTAAAACCGACATCATCGCCACCGGCTTCCGCGCCGCCAACGGAGTTTGTATCAACCCGGACGGCACCTTTATCGTAACGGATCAGGAAGGCCACTGGAACCCCAAGAACCGTATCAACTGGGTGAAGGGCAGCGGCGTCGATGACTTCTACGGAAATATGTATGGCTACCACAACGTCACGGATGATTCCGACTCGGCGATGACTCCGCCGCTTTGCTGGATTACGAATAGCTTCGATCGATCCCCGGCCGAACTTATCTGGGTACCTTCAGACTCTGCATGGAAATCCCTTCGCGGCTCACTGCTCAATCTTTCTTATGGATACGGAAAAATCCATGTTGTCCCCCACGAGGAAGTTAACGGGCAGAAGCAGGGTGGCCTGTGCCAGCTCCCGTTTAAACAATTCCCCACCGGCATCATGCGTGGCCGTTTCCACCCTAACGACGGTCAACTCTACGGTTGTGGTATGTATGCCTGGGCAGGAAATCAAAAACAACCAGGTGGATTTTATCGGATTCGTGCCACTCAAAAACCCGCCCATGCCCCGATCGGACTCAATATAACCAAACAGACAGTAACCATCACCTTCACCGATGCACTTGATCCAAAATCCATCCAAGAGCCCAAGGCCTGGACGATTGAAGCTTGGGACCTCAAGCGCACCAAAAGCTACGGGTCCAAACACTACGATCAACGCAAGTGGGCGGTCAAAAAAGCCAGCCTCTCTGCCGATGGAAAAACCGTCACCCTCACTATCCCAGATCTTGCCCCTACTTGGGGAATGTCCATTAAGGCCAAGGTTCTCAGTAAAAACGGCAACCCAATCGCCCGCGAGATCCACAATAGTATCCACCAAATTCCAGGTAATTAGAGATTCAGGGGGGGTCATTGTGTTCATAGAGCATATCGAGAAACGACCAAAAAAATGAGCCATCATACAGGCCATTAAGCCTAGAATCCGTAATTAGATTCGCGTGAAACAGAATGTGACGGCTGAGCGCTGTTTGCTATCTCATTGCCCTGAGGAAGATGAGGAGGCAATATGAGCCTTGTGAATAATATTCGTCTCCACTCAGCCCAATCACGCCTTGTTGCACTCCTCATCGTCATTATTGCGGTATCGTGGATAGTAGCGCTCGTAGCTCCTTCGATGGCCGTCAAGGCTTTGTGGCCTGCGGGAGTTGCTCTTGCAACGATTCTATTGTCCCGACAAGCCGTGCTCGGGCTGTTTGCGGGCAGCCTTGCTGGGTGCCTACTGATCTACGGAGGCAATCTTGGTGCTGCTATTACCTCGCTGACTGCGGATCATTTTTTCTCATCCATGCAGGGGCCTTGGAGGATCGGGGCTATTCTATTCACCTTGGTTCTGGGGGCGTTTACGGTGGTGATTGAAAAAGGTGGTGGTTTTGAGTCTCTGGCAAAGAGATTGTTGAGATCCAAAACTGGGAACCCTCAGCGCCAACTAGAAACCGCCACGGGCGTGATGGGCGGGCTCTGTTTTTTTGATGGGCTCGCTAATAGTCTACTGCTCGGTCGCATTACCCAACCGCTGGCTGATCGGGTGGGAGTCGCTCGAGCTAAGATGGCTTATTTGGTCGATAGCACCAGCAGCTCAATCGCTTGCATCGCATTTATCTCCACCTGGATAGCCACTCAGTTGAGTCTCATTCAGCAGGCGATTGAAGGGCGCGGCATTACGGAATCGGCCTACTCGCTGTTTTTTTCATCCATCAGTCAGAACTTCTACTGCCTGTTCACTCTGATTCTCGTGGCCATTGTGATCTGGCGAAGGTGGGATATTGGTCCGATGAAACATGCGGTTGTTTCTGATGTTCCGGCACAGGAAACTGATGACGGCCCGGTTTCTTCAATCTGGATTGCCATGGTGCCTATTCTCGTTCTCTCGGTCAGTATTCTCTCACTCTTCTATCTTTGGGATACCAACCCGTTATTCCCCATCACTGAGGAAAAACTAACATCCGCCTTCAGTGGTGAGGCTGGCCCTTATGCGCTTACTCTGGGAAGTGTGATCGGATTACTTGCAGCTTGTTTTCTGTTTCCAAGGCACAAAAAAGAACAGCTCCCCAAGGCGGTTAGTCAGGGGGCGGCTAGTATGCTCTCTCCTCTTTTGATTCTCATTATGGCGTGGACCTTTGGTAGTGTTCTTAGCCAACTCGGAACGGCTACCTGGCTCGCTGACTCCATTGGATCGTCGTTTAAAGTGGCCTATTTTCCCGCTGCTATCTTTATCACAGGAGCATTGATTAGTTTTACCACAGGCAGTTCATGGGGGACGATGGGATTGCTGATGCCTATTGCCCTGCCAGCCTATCTCGATCTAGCAGGAGAAAACCCCGAGCTACTCAGCGCGGTGATTGGGGCTGTCTTCAGTGGTGCCGTGTTCGGTGATCACTGCAGCCCGTTTAGTGATACCACCATCGTCAGCGCCTTCTCCTGTGGCGTAAGCGCCCGTGAGCATGTAATCACTCAGCTCCCTTACGCGGGGCTCGCCGCGGGTGTAGCGCTAGTAATTGGTTACTGTGGATTGGCTGTGGGATTACCACCCATAGCAAGCCTCGTGATAGGCACTGTCTTCTTGATTGGACTGGCCTATTTCTGCACGCGGCAAACACGCTCGCAGATAGCCCGCAAGTAACGGTCGTCTGTTCCGCAACACCCACCTAGCACCTTTACACCATGATGTTTGTGAAGCCTGGCCATGGCGTCTGCCCATAACTCGAGGTTGTCCTCAACCGTTTGTTCAGTTTGCTCAAGTTCGCTGTGATCCACGGCAGAGGAATTGGCACAAATACCGATCAATCTAGACAGTGCCCGTGAGTTCATTTTAGTGGCCTGCACAAAACTCGGGTGCGAGCAGTTTACATAATATCCGAGCGGCGCGCCGTCCAAGTGATCGTCGAGCAGGTCAATCGCCTCGTCCAGAGGTGTGCCGTCGAGCACCCGACCATCGCGATCAATACAAAAGCTAATCACCGTCGGTAGACTCGTGGCGAGCATCGCTCTAGCCATTCCTTCAGCTTCGGTAACCGATGGCATTGTTTGTGCCAAAATAAAGTCAAGATTCGTATCCCCCAGCTCACCGGCTTGGGCAGAGTGAAACTGTTCGGCTTCCTCAACTGACAATGCGACAGCAGGTTCATAGCAGTCATTCTTGGGTGCCATTAGACCACACACAAAGATGTTTTCGTAACCGGAATCCCTTTTGACCTTCTGGATAAAATTCACCGCATCTCGATTAATTTTGGTAGGCACATCAGCGGTCGCAACCCGCTTGGCATCGAGTCTCCACGTGGGAGCGGCAATGGTAATCGGGACGTCATACTCCCTAGCTATATTGATGTATTGATGGGTAATCCCAGCAAGAATCTCGGCCGATCTCTCATCATAGATCAGCGGCGCGTTAAATAGTGTCGGGTGCAGGGTAATGGACTCGTCACCCCGCAGCCGTTCACAAATCGCGGCTTCTGAGAGGATAAACGGATGATCGGCAAAGAGCTCTTTCATGGATTATCGGCGTAGTGGGAAAGGCAAGCCCACAAGACGGGCGGCTGAGGCAGCACTGCGAATGTCATCGGAGTTTTTAACATCAGGGGCTTCTTTTCCTACGTTCTCATTATAGAGTGCGCTGTAGAAAACGCATGCGCCTAGATAGTGTCCCCGCATAGCAGGATGGCTCCCGTCCTTGCTATAGAGCCCCTCGTCTTTTTTCATCTGTCTCAACATCGACCACACTTCGCCAACGGGCACGACGTAAGCCCCACCTGCCTGTACCGCTGCATTTTTGTAACCAGAGATGAGGCGCTTTTGCATAGCAGAATATGTGTCATTGGGAAAGGCTGCCGCGTTCTGTTTATCACCCTCTTTACGACCCCAAGTTAGAAAAAATACGGGTATCGCATCGGCAGCGCGGATGGCGCCAGCGAGTTTCTTAGCCGCAGCATCCATCTGCCTACTCCTTTGATTTTCATTAAACGATGGAATCTGACTTTGTTCCTGAAGAACAACAACATCCCACTTACCATCGGAAATCTTATCCAGAGTCTGCTTCGCCGAGGCGTGTTTCGTCAGTTTCCAGCCGCCTTTAGTCACTTGCTCGACCTCAACTTTTTTTTCTTCAGCTTTTGCAAGCTTCTCAAACACCTTGGGGATTTGGAAACTGTAGCTGTTACCGATGAATAACACGCGTAAAATCTTGGCTTTTTTCACCCTATTCACAAGCGCGGCGTGGGGGTTATTTGCCATCGCGGCAACCCACTCTTGGAGGTTTTTGCGGTCTTTTGCAGAAAATTTCTCGGGTGATGATAAAAATGATTCCCCTCCCTCCTTGAGGAAACGGATCTTCTCACCTTCAACCGCAACCGGCATGGCACGCATGACTTTTTGGCCATCGGCTGAAGTCAATTGGGGGAAAGCTTCCTTCGCGAGAAGCGGAGAGCACAGCATGCAGAGGACGAGTAATATTCTCATGGTCCCCACAGCTAAAGTGAATCCTCGCCCTTGGCAATAGATACCTCATCGATCACCGCTTCGATCTCTTCTGTTTTTGTCTCTGATTCAGTAACAGGCTCAGCCTCGATTGGAGCTGAGGTGTCCTCGATCAATATTGGAATCTCTGGTTCGACGGGCTCCCCCATTCGTCTTTCCAAGGCTAATTCTGCCGCAAGCTCGGCTCCAAAAAGAAAGGCTTGCATGGCAAAATAGATCCAAAACAAAACGAGTACGAGGGTTAGGGCGCTGCCGTAAAAACTACCCACATCAGTATGTTTAAGGAATTGCGCAAGGCCAATTTTTAAACCAACTAACAACATCGCGCTAACACAACCGCCGATGAGTGCCTCATAGAACTTCGGAGGTCTCGCCGGCAACCAACGCATCGCCACAGCCGCCAGAAAAACCATGGCCCCAAACGACAGAAGTGGCGACACCGTCGTAGCGACCCTTAAAAGAATGGGCGAGTCATTCAGTGAACTCACAATGACGCCCATCATGGTTTCAAAAATAACCGCACTGGCAATAAAGACGCCTAATAGCAACAACATCAACATCGCAGCCAATCGCCCAATGAGCCCCGCAATCGCAGCCTTCCGCCCTTTTTTTCTAGGCGTTCCAAATACTTTTCCTAACGACTTTCTAAGTTCGGCAATGACTTTAGTGGCGGCAAAGAACAGAAACAAACCCCCGATGATTGGCGAGATAGCCGAGCCCACCCAGTGGATATCATTTTTCAGAATCTGCGCAAAATAACCGCCAACGGTCGCACCAGCCACGCGGTCGGCCTCAGTCACGAGAATCCGTGTCGCCGTTTCCTCATCAACAAAGATCGATGCGATGGAAATGCCCACTAATAAGATAGGCACCAGAGAGATGAGGGAATAGAACGCAAGCGCCGCCGCTTCGTCAGCATGTTTATGCCGCCACCACTTCGACGCCGCCCGTGATAGGCGGACAAGCCATAGCTTCCCTATTCCTAGTGGCTTCATACCTTATGTGTTAAACATACACAAAATAAGCTTAGAGGGCGAGGTCTGTTATTTCCGCTGGTAAACCCTGACATAATCAATTTCATATCGAGAGGGGAAAGCCGTTTTCGAGGGGTCGCCACCGGCCTTACCTCCAATAGCGAGGTTCAGGAGAAGGTAGTGTGGCTGGTGAAAAGGATTCGTTAAACCACGCCCCGCCTTGTTGTTGGTTTTGTTGAGCTCGATCGTGTTGAGTAATCGGTTGTCGACGTAGAGTTTGATACTTTTTTCGTCCCAATCCATTCGCCAGATGTGGAAGTCCTTGTCCCAGTTTTTGGCGAGCTTGGCCACCGGAGTTTTGCTCGAATCCCAAGTAGCTTTATGTATTTCGCGACCCTCCCAGCAGGCATTCGCAAGGATGTTGCCACCATAGAATTCCATCAGATCAATTTCTCCATTTGACGGCCAAGATCCTTCTTTGCCTAAAAACCAGATCGCCGGCCATAGGCCTGGCTTGGCGATGATCTTCGCCCTCACTACGAACCTACCGTATTTCCAAGTATGTAATCCCTTCGTCTTGATGGACGATGATGTGTATTTGGCAAATGGCCGTTGTTGCTGCCACTTATTCGACCCCTTTTTGTAGTTTGGATTTGCCTTACGTTCACGTCTTCCTTCGATCATCAGCCTACCCTTTTCACAAAACGCGTTGTCTTGCTGATACCACTGTAGCTCATGATTACGCACAAAACCTTTTTCGTAGATCCAGTTTTTTGGGTTAGGTTTCCCATCAGTATTAAATTCATCAGCCCAGACCAGTTTCCATGCCTTGGACTCATCGGCTGATGCCACAGCGCAGATCAGGATGCAGATGATTGCTAAATAACTCTTCATTTGATTCGATAGTGTCCGGTTAGTGGAAACTCAAACAACCTCGATTCCTCACGAGCTCCGCCACCGATGTTGTGAATTATCATCGGGGTGCCTTCACTGTCCACCACGTCGCTCACAATCATGATATGAGGTAATTTCCCAGCGACAGTGCAGGTAACCAGATCACCCGGTTTGTAATCCGCCTTCTTCTTTGTCACCGCAAGCGACCATCCTTTCCGTTTAAAATAGGTTTTTAAATTCGGCACACGGCGGTGGTCGATATTTTTGTCCGTCCGCCTAAGCCCCCAGATTTTTGGATACTTGGAAAAGTTCGCGCGCATGTCGTCGTGGACGAGTTTCTGTAAATCCATCTTTCTTGATTTACGCAGCGCACGAATCACGACATCCGTGCAGACGCCCTTACTGATATCAATATCTCCATTGGGATATTTCATACCCACATAGGCTGGGTCATAACTCGTTGTTTTTCCAATCTGCCATCTTGCCGCATTGACGATATCGCTGACTCCAGACGGCTTACTTGCTGCCATCTTCTCTTCCTGACCACATCCACTTGTAGAGAGAAAGAGTGGGAGGAAAAGAGTATAGAAAAAGACACGCATCATCTAATGACTACGCACTCAACCTAACGAAACTTACGGCTCAATATATATTCTGTAAATGCCGTGTTAAATGCCTCTTCACTCTCGTAGCCGAAGGTCTTGACGATCAGATCGACCGATGGCGTAGAGCCTCCACGCAATTTGTTCATGTAGTCGTGATGCTTTTTCGTATTTTCCGGCTCGTGACACATGAAGTGGGCCAGAGCAAACAACAAACCAGATCGCGGTGGATTCAACTGAGCCACATCGGTGCCAAACAGTTCACTGAGGCGCGGTTTTACGTCACCTTTCTTGACCATCTTTCGAACAGGATCCGTCCAGGATGAATTGCCATCGAGCACGGCGCCCTTCACCACCTCGACGTTGTCGTAATACCGACTGAAATCGAGGTAATGCACGCGGCACTTCTTGAAGATCAAATGTTCTGCGTAGTAGCCATAACCTGCGGTGTGAAAGAAGTTTAAGTCTTTCATCCTACCGTGACCCGAGAGCATCGTCGATGCCACCGAGTGAACTAACAGCGCATCAATACCCCCCTGGCGGCCTTCCAGACAAAACACCACATAGCGGTGCTGCGCGTCGCCTATCATTTTTGTCTGTAGACAGAGCTGTTTATAACCCGCCGCACGATCGCCCATGTTTTTAGTGACCGCATCCACCATCTCGTTGAATGGGTAAATTCGCTTTACGATGTAAATGGTAAACCGGTATGGCTTGTCATCGGATCCTACTGATCCGCCGGGTGTCCGGAAGGTGTTCTCTGCATACTCTTCCTTGATTCCGGGCATTGTCCGTTCACAAATTTCCCAGACTTTTTTGGAATATTTTTTAGCCGTGCTAGCACTCGCCCCTTGCGTTCGAATGGTAAAGTGATCCGTTTGGGTTTCCTTCCACTTCTGGTCAGGAAAATGATCTATCTGAGCGTGCGTCGTAGCCAACGACAAGGCGAGTATGATGAGGGTTAATATTTCTTTCATGTCGTCAGGCTAGACCAACGAAATGGAAGATCAAGCTCACTCATTCAAGCACATCTAGGCGAAAGAAAACCCCGCTCCGCAAGATGCGAAGCGAGGTGATTAGTCGGGGTTATTGAGTGTATAAAATCTACTTGCGGCGACGTAGAATCAGCGCAAGGCCAGCTAGTCCGAGTAGTGCTGCTGATGAGGGCTCTGGGACAACAGTAAAGCTGTTAGCAAACAGGTTATTCGCGGCTCCCCCACCGTCCGCTCCGTTATAGAGCTTCAGAGAAGCGACGGCGCCTGTGTAGGTGCCGGAATCAGAGTCAGTGGTTCCGCCAGACCGGTTGATCGTCCAATTTCCTCCCCCGACTGATGTCTGGGTGAAACTGAGGTTAAAAGCTGTGTTCGCGCTATATGCATTTCCGGTGGAGCCATTTCCTGTCGTGGCATTGTTTACGACGTGGTCGTCTGTACCGATGTTAAAATTGAAGATCACCGTGTCCGAGCCATCACGAATATCCACACCCTTGTTTCCATTTCGGAAGTTGACGCCGAGATCGAAGGACAGTGATTGTCCA
>Ga0302134_10001396_pt1 | contig 11383 bp, 9 predicted proteins | sample CB9_SCM_MG_FD_203123 | JGI IMG/M metagenome (GOLD analysis project Ga0302134, IMG submission 203123) | Marine microbial communities from Western Arctic Ocean, Canada - CB9_SCM | ecosystem: Environmental > Aquatic > Marine > Oceanic | place: Canada: Western Arctic Ocean | collected 2017-09-19
CCCGGCCAACTGGCCGGGGCTTTGTTCATCTCTGTGAGCAGTACTCCGTTGTTCAGCCTTCTGGCTTCGCGTCCTTCCACGTTGCGATAACTGCATTTATTGCTGCTACAGCGTCGTCGGGTTCGCCGTGCTGGAATGGGATATGCGCTGTATTATCCGCTCCTGGACCAACGGCGATAGTTCCAAAAAAATCATGAACAGGCAAGTAAAGCGACTTGTTCAAAGACGGATCCCGCACCACGCACATGGGATCCTTTCCTTGCGCAACCAGCGCTGCTTGTTCCTTCAGCATGCGGCGCAACATGATCACGCCTCTATCGCTCTCGCCCAAGGTTTCTTTAGTACGATCAGCAATACTACCCTGGCCAGCCCACGCGACGATGTCTTGGTTAACAACATGGCTCGTGCGGAATCGCCCGTCTTCGTCATACACCTCGCCATACCAATAAGGGATGGAAGATTGAACCGGAGGCTCGTTGCCAGGGGCCACTCGATTGAGGAACCACATGATGCTAAGCGTGTGTTCATCGTCGATCGGCACGCGCCACTCGAAATGGCACGCGTAGGTATGTCCGATAAACAACGCATAAGGGAACAGGCACACTCGCCCTTTTAGCCAATTTTCGTCGTCCTCGCTCGACCCCTGTACCACTCGGCGGTAGATCATTCCGTAGTCGAACGGGTCAGCACCTATCTTTATGTGAGATGGTGGTTTGCCGAAGATTGTGTCGACGCTCAACTGTTGCGCCCAATAGGCATGCAGCCACTCGACATGGACCGGGTCGATAGAGTTCTCCTGCGCCTGGAACCAGTTGCACGGTAGAACAGTGACGCATATGTCGACAAAACCATCGCTGTGGGTGAACGGAGACCAATTCGGAACCAACGGGGCCGGAGCAGGGCCGAGGTAGGCCCAGAGCAAGCCTGCTTTCGCCTCGACCGGGTAGCCGGTCATCTTCACTTTCCCTTTGAAGAGACCATCCGGGTGCACCATTTCCTCGAAGGGCTGCTCGATGCACTGGCCAGTCTCATCGAACATCCACCCGTGATACATGCAGCGCAAACCGTTTTTCTCAGGGATTCCGTAGCTCAAATCGACGCGCCTGTGCGGGCATAGGCGGTCTAGTAGCCCGTACGTCCCTGAACGATCTCGGTAAAGTACGAGATTCTCGCCAAGCAACCGGACGGGCTTGGTGGGGTGTTCGTCCAGCTCTGCAATCGGCGCGATAGGGTGCCAATGTCGGCGCAAGTACTCGCCCATGGGCGTGCCTGCGCTGACTTCGGTGAAGAATCTATTTTCTGCTTCGGTGAGCATCGTTTCTCCTGACCGGTAAGGTGGTCATTATGGGGATGCCTCGGGGCTGCGGCAAGCAGGTTTGTGGGCGGTTTTATTCCGCTAGGTGATGGGGTTGCGGTGGAGGCATTGGGTCGGAGGCGAAGCGCGGCATCTCGTACTCGTTTCGCCACTGAACCAAGGCAGCTATTTCGGCATAAGGTCAGCAAAAACAAAGCTCCCGTCGAGGCGACGAGAGCTTTGAATGATAAACAAGCTGGTCGGGGTGATTGGATTCGAACCAACGGCCTCCTGCACCCCATGCAGGCGCGCTACCGGGCTGCGCCACACCCCGACTGAGACAGTAACTGTAGCACAGCAAACGCGGAGCCTTCAACACTCGTTGAACAGGTCACTGCCTGCTTCCCGATGTTACAATCGATTCTCCGCGGAGCGCATGGAGCTCCAATATCACCCCGGAATAGCGAGAACGGAGAGCAGCGTGGACGAGCTTCGAGACAAACTCGCCAATCTGGTTGAGCATATTGCCGGGATTATGGTGCGACTTTGACGTTGCTGGCAAGGCTACGGAAGCTAATCGATTAGAGGCACAGGCCTCCGACGCGGAATTCTGGAATAGTCCTGTACAGGCACAGGCCGCCATGCGGGAGCTAGCACGACTCAGGGGAACGGTTGAACGCTGGTTGAGTTTGAGCGAACGCACGTCGACCACCCATGAGCTCTTAGGCCTCGCCATCGAATCGGAAGACCGGCACATGCTCGACACTCTGGTTCCCGACGGAGCAGCATTACTCCTTGAAGCAGAGGAACTTGAATTTGAGCTGGTTCTGTCCGGGGAATTCGACGCACGCAGTGCAATCCTTGCCATCCACGCCGGAGCGGGGGGTACCGATTCTCAAGACTGGGCAGAGATGCTTTTCCGCATGTACACCCGCTGGGCTGAGCGGGCAGGCTTCAAAGCTGAGGTTCTTGATCTTTCCCAAGGCGAAGAAGCAGGGATAAAGAGCGTAACCATCGAGATTACGGGAGAACATGCCTACGGTTACGCCAAGGCAGAGCGCGGCGTTCACCGGCTGGTTCGACTGTCACCATTCGATTCTGCCCACGCCCGCCACACATCGTTCGCGCTCGTCGAAGTCCTTCCCGAAGCCGAAGCCGACGTGGATGTCCAAATCAATCCTCATGAACTCCGAATTGACATTTTCCACTCAGGTGGTGCGGGCGGCCAGAATGTAAACAAAGTAGCGACCGCTGTCCGCCTCGTTCACATCCCCAGCGGGCTCGTTGTAACTTGTCAAAACGAAAGGTCACAGCTTCAGAACAAAGAGGTTGCACTTCGAATTCTCCGCTCGCGGCTGATGGAAATCGCTATACGTGAGCGGCTAGAAGAGCGCGATAAGCTCAAGGGCGAGCACATCGCAGCTGGTTGGGGAAATCAAATCCGCAGCTACGTTCTTCATCCTTACAAGATGGTCAAAGACCACCGTTCCGGTTTTGAGAGCACAAACCCAGAATTAATTCTAGCGGGAGAACTCAAGCCTCTGATGAAGGCATATTTGCTATCGAGCTTCGAAGGCGAATAGCGTGGGGGGTGCGGAAGCGTAGCCTTGGTAGAGATGGCGGTACTTGCCCTGTAGATGCGACGCCGCGGTTTACGGGAGGCCTTGCGTTGTCATTGAGTCGGCGACGATGCGGTTCCTCTCTACCATCCTGGCGAAGGGCTTTTATCAAGTAAGCGGTTACCCGGGAACGTCCACGGTAGGAGTCGGGGTTCTATGTGATTAGGTTCAGAAGTACGTGGCAGTCCTGGGCTGGTGAGCAAGCTTGCAGCAGGCACGATTGGTTCGCGATACCGAAGCAATATGCGGCGCGGGTGTGTAATCATACTAAAACCTCCTGCGGGGTTGTATTCGCGAACCCACGGGCGACCGCAGGGCTTGAATTTCCCGCCACTATCGGACACTGCATGCTTAAGTTATTGAAACTTGCATTCCTTAGCCATCCAACGCTCGCTGGGACAACCATCGGAGTAAGTGTTTTAGTCGCCTTAATCGAAGGGGCAGGCCTAGCATTGATCCTGCCTATTATCGAAGGCCTGGGGGAGCAGGAAATCGTGCAGCCCGTGCACCCAATCTCTGAAATTGCGTTTCGAGTGCTGAGCCCTTTGGGGATTCCTTTCTCTACAACGGCTTTAGTGCTGGTCGGCCTCGTGCTGTTCAGTGTGCAAAGCTTTCTTCTTTTCATCAAGACCACAGCGACGGCAAAGGTGAAAATCGCCGTCGCTGTGTCCATGCGAGCGAAGCTATTCGCGGCGCTGATGGCGGCGCCCGTCTCGTATTTCGACGACCAGCATCTAGGGCGTTTCTCTAACGGCCTCACTACTGAAGCCGACCGAGCAGCTACCGCGGTCATGCAACTGCTCACTGCTTTAGTCGCGATCATGCTAATCATGGTGTACGTGGCTGCGGCAGTGATTATCTCGTGGCAATTATCGATAGTAGTTGTCGGGTTCCTCGGTGCGTTTGCGCTCGTTGCACGCCGTACCGAAAGCCTTAAGCGGCGCGGAGTGCGCATGACCCAGGCAAACTCTGAGTTAAAAACAACCACCATCGAGTACCTGTCTGCCGTGCGGGAGGTCAGCGCACTTGGGCTCGATGCTCACGCCAGCCAGGTATTCACCCTGGTTGCGCGGGCAGTCGCTCGAGAAACAGCGGCTATCGAGCGCATCATCGCAAGCTTCCGAACTATCTACGAGGTAGCAACAGTGGTCGTTATCACTGCACTGTTGGGCGTTGCAGTAGGGATATTGGGTATTCAGACTGCAGCAGTAGTTGCGTTTTTAATCTTGCTCTTCAGGCTATCCCCCCGGCTCATCCTGTTACAAAGCAGCATGTATCAATATGTAAGCGCGGCTCCAGGCTATGGAGAGTTGGAGAGTCTCCATGCAGAAGCAGGTCAGGTCCGTACTCCAATCCGCGCAGGCGTTCCCATCACCGGCTTCAGTGAAGCGATTGAGTTTCGAGGGGTGACATTCACTTACGATGGGCACCGCAATGCATTGGACGCGATAAATTTACGTGTGCAGCAAGGCACTACGGTCGGCATCATTGGAGGATCGGGTGCCGGTAAGTCAACGTTGGCTAATTTACTGCTAAGGTTCGACGACCCAACGAGTGGCAGCCTTCTTGTGGATGGAATCGACCTACGCGAAGTCGATTTAGATTCCTGGCGACGGATGATCGGGTTCGTTGGCCAAGAGTCCTTCCTCTTCCACGAATCCATCGCCCACAATATTGCGCTGGGCAGTCCCACAGCGACGTCCGCCGACATCCGCACTGCAGCTACGCAAGCAGGAGTCCATGCGTTTATCGCAGAACTACCTAATGGGTATGACACCGCGGTGGGCGATCGAGGAGTGCTCCTCTCAGGTGGTCAGCGCCAACGGCTAGCGCTTGCGCGGGCTTTAATTCGCAATCCCCAGGTATTGCTGCTTGACGAGGCCACTAGTGATCTGGATGCTCGAACCCAGTCCGCGATTCAGCAGGCGATTAACGAGATGCACGGAAAGCGGACAGTGATTGTTGTGGCCCACCGACTTGCGACCATTCGTGACTCTGATCTGATTGTCGTTCTGGAAAACGGGAAAATAGTGGAGACAGGCAAACATGATTCCCTCATTCGCGCTGCCGGCCGCTATGCCGAATATTACGCAGCCGAGGCCGGTGAGTAGTGCATTAAATTCCCCGCTAGTGGCTCTTAGGCAATAGGTCAAAGTTCGGCTTCTACGAGTCGTTACGTCTCTAAGCGTGCAGGCCCTCTTAGAGGTGTTTCATAGGGAGAGGGGAGGCTCAAAGATGAAAGGCTTTGCCGTTATTCTTTTGGCCAAGCGGTGATTCTCGGTATATTCACAAGCTCTTATCGATTTCCCATACAATTCCAATGCCATCAGTGTCTACCAACCGGCTGCGTCAAAGCCCCAAGGCACCGTGGTCATTGATTGACGCTCGGGGTGCTTTGAATTCTACCGCCAATCGGCTTCCAGCCATGCAGGCCTGCGGCTTCCACGTAAAGCCAGGGGGTATGGCCCGGATTACCTTCAAGGCTTCAGTGCACGATATCCAATTTCACTGCGCGTTTCCTCGAATCGTCTGCCGTCAAGTAATCGAGCATTGCGCGGGCTCGCACCAGGGCCGTGAGTTAACAGAATGCAGAACCCCGTGCTGTCTGGCCGCCAATCACTGCTGGTGGCATCACTGACGGACCCCTTCGGTAGCACGGTCCACGCAACATTGCACAGATGGGAGCAACCGCCGCGAGTGTGTGAGCGCAAATTTGTACCATCAACCAGTCTCGAAGGCGGGGTTTAGTTGCGTCACCTAGCAATGCGGCTCTAGTTTCCTGACTGCGCTGCCGCGCGTAAACTGATGTTCTGAAATCTGCACTCGGAGTTGCTGCATGGCAAGTACAGGAAGTAAATTCGTCGTTGCGGTGTTGCGCGATGCATCACCAGAGGACATCGAGAAGATCACCGCGGTAGCCCCTGACCAGTTGGAGGTAGTTCCGCTATGGCGGAGCTTGCGTCCAGACACTGAACTCTTTTTCCCCGAGGCTCATATCAAACGATTCGAGCGCCCCAACGTATGGATGCCTGATTTGCCCAAAGCGGAAGTCGATAGAGTACTAAGTGATGCACAGGCCGCCTTTAGCGGTGCGGTACATCCGTCTGACATTCTAAGCCGGATGCCTAACCTCCGGTGGATACACTTCAGCATGGCAGGATTGTCCAGCATTCAACATTCTGAATTCTGGGAATCATCGCTAGATGTGACAACTTCTCGTGGGTACACAGGGGCGAGGTCAATCGCAGAGATGGCTGTTTTCGGCGGGATGATGATTGCGAAGAGCTTCCAGGTTGCTGTGCGCCAGACAGATGCACAGAAACACGACGGAAGAGCTTTCCCGACCGCCCGGATGGCGCAGGGTAAAACGATGGGGGTGGTGGGGCTGGGGGGGATTGGTGGCAACGTTGCCAAGCTAGCCAAAGGGATAGGAATGCGGGTTATTGGCAGCAGGCGCTCCACCGAGAAGCGAGGGCCCGATAGTGAGGGTGTAGTAGACGATGTGTTTCCGGCCGCCGACCTGAAGGAGATGCTGGGCGAGTGCGATTTCGTAGCGCTCTGCATGCCGGCAACTCCTGAGACGGTAGGGCTGTTCACGGCAGAAGTATTCGCTGCGATGAAGCCGGGGGCGATTTTCATCAACGTCGCTCGTGGTGAAATCGTGGATGAGGATGCCCTGGTTGCGGCGCTGGAGAGTGCCCATTTATCTGGTGCCTACATGGACGTGTTCCAGGGCAGCGAGGAGGGCAAAGAACCGCCGAGGCGATTAATGTCCCTGCCTAATGTGGTCGTCACGCCGCACATCGCGGTACGGGCAGACATACCGCAAGCGTTCTCGTTAGATCTTTTTTGTCAGAATCTCCGGAAGCTTCTGGACGGGGAGCAGATTGAGAACGTGGTGGACTGGGCTCGCGGCTATTAACCAGAATCTAGGGTTCCGGCACTTCAGCTAACAGCAACAGCGGGTACTACGAGAGGATTCTGTAGACGCCGAAGGGCACGGTGGACCGTGCGCGGGCTGATGTGGAACCGCTTAGCAATCTCAAACACACTCAGCTTTTCAGAGTCATGGGCCTCCTGGAACTCAAGGTCTCTCCCCTCGCGGCGGTAGGTTCGGTACCACGAAAGGTTGTCGAATTTGCACTGCGGAAGCGGGCATGCGAGGCATGTTCCAGACACTTCACAGCCGGTGTCGGCGTAGTGCGTTTGCTCAGGTAAGCCATCGAGCATGGGAGTTCTCCGTGGATGGTAGGTTTTGGGCTCGATGAAATTACGCATATCGGGTTCCTCTCCAATTATTCATTGCCTAGTCGACAGTCCCTTCGTTTCTTCTGGCAACCCTGGCCTTTAACAGTTTCGGCGATCAGGCATTGTGGTCAGGAGGCGAGAGCGGTCTCCGTGATTTCTGTGCGCCTTTGAGCTGAAGAAGCAGTCCGCACGACTAGCATGAGTCCCCGCAGGAATCCTTCTTCACCCGCCGGCATGCTGTTGGTTAGCAGGCCCTCGGAGTAATCAACCTTCGCGGTGGCAAGTTCATGGCGTAAGGCGCGATGCTCCGGTGAGCCGTCGAATCCATACGTAGAGAGGCGACCCGAGTGGAGCGCTGCCAATAGGTCAGACAATCGGCGGGAGTCGCTTGCCGCGTTACGTCGAATCCATGCGATTGGTGCGAAGCCCATGGCTTGGTTCAATGCGTCGCGGAAGAAGCCCTCGGCATCGTTGCTAGAGCCCGTTGCATCCTCAACAAGCGTGCGCACCGGGTGCCATTCGGTGAGGATCTTAGCGACTCTCTTGGTGAGGGTCGCGGAATCCGTGGATTGAACCCACCGGTGTTCAACAACGTTTAGGCCGCCTTTCGCTGTACGCTCGGCGATGGTAACGACCGCAGTTGATACGTGTGTGGCCGAGAACTCTGCGATCGATACGGGCCCCGGGCCAGCGAGGCGCGTCGCAACTACGGACGCGACGATTTCGCTAGAACCGCTGGGCTTGTGGGTGCGATGAGCGCATTCCATGGCCTTGAGGTCGGCCGCAGCCAGCAGTGCAGCGCCAGCGATAGTGGGCCGCAGCAAGTAGGCACTCTGAAATTCAGGGTGGTCGAAACCGAGGTGGGCTTCGGCTTCGGCCATCTCTTGAGCGAATCCGGGGAGAGCTAGGGCGATTTCATCGGAAGCGACTCGGAAGTGACGGGTGGTACCATCGCGGATTTCCGCTTCGCGGTTGCGCTGCTTGGCAAGCTCGAAGACGGTTTCCCCATTTAGAGGTTGGCCGTAGAGAACGGTAGTTACGCGAGCGGTCTCGCCAAGTGGGAGGACCCATCTGTCAAAAACTTGTTCGGAGACCATCTGTGCATCGGCCACTTCGATGAGGCCTAGGCCGTGCTGAAGGATGGTGGGGCCTAGTTCGTCGGTAGTCAGAAATCGCAGGACCGAGCGGCCGAGGCGTACGGTTTTCCGTTCTGCGGACCAAAGCTCTTGAGGTGCACTGACCTGAAGAGCTTCAACGATACGTTCGCGAGTATCAGCGGATCCTGGAGGTGCGATGCGCAGAAGGTGTGCGCCGTCGTTCAGGTGCAAGGTTAACAGCAGATGTTCTATCTGCGCTGAAACTTCTCGGGCACCGCCACCTCGGGCAATTTCCACAGTGAATGTGAGACCGCGTTCGTTCAAGACGCTGTCGAGGACGGCGCGAGCGATTTCGGATTGGTATGTAGTTAGGTGGTGCATAGCATTAACAGAGGGTTGAGCCTATTGCTGCTAATACTAGAACTTATGTTCTATTTAATCAAGTCAAGACTCACTCACAAGTCCATCCTGTAGTTAATCAAGGTGGGATTTAAAATCCCGGGGCTTCGCCGTGCTAGTCGACGCGCTAACCCCAGCAGTAGCCATAGCCCTCAAGGGTTTGTCGCTGTGAAGGCTGGTAAAGAGAAAGTGGTCGGTCAGCAGCCGATCGCGCCTAGGAGGAGGGCGTTGCGAGTGTCGGTGCAGAGGGGATGGGTGGCATGGCCACGATCAAGGTGGAGCTTGATCATGCCGTCGAGGAACACGAGAGCACCGTCTTGCAAGTTGAGGTAAGCAGCGGCACGGACGGTGCCCTGGAACGGGTACGCCTTGGCTTTGTGCGGGTCGAGTTTGTCGGCGATAAAGACGACTTGGCCCACAGGGGCGAGGTCGGGGTGGGCAGTGGTGTGCCAACGGACACCTTCGATGACGGCGGGGTCGCTCACCGCCCCATCTTCTGTGAGCCAGGCCGCGCCAACAGGGCCATGGAGAAGGATCGGGGCGTTCCGCTCGACGGTGTTGACAGGAATTCCCATGCGCTCGGCTTCTTCAATAAGCTGAGCGCCGGAGATGTGCCGGGCAACGTCGTGGGCAGCGGCGGTTAGCTCGGCGAGGTCTTGGTCGATGCCATGGGCACACGCGAGGTCTCGGGCGATGTCACGGACGCGGTTGATGTGGTTCTGCAGGCCTTCCGGGAGGGCATCGAGCCGCGTCTGGAGGGTCATCGGGAGAATCAGTTCGTTCATCCCATGGCTCCTAGGGGGCGGCCACCGAGGATGTGCAGGTGGAAATGCGGGATATCCTGCCCTGCGTCGGAGCCTTGGTTCGCGATGAGACGGTAGCTCTGGATGCCTGCGGCATTGGCGATTTGGGGAGCGACGGCGAAGCAGTGCACGGCTGCAGCGCGCTGGGCGGTGTTGGCGGCGGTGAGCGATTCCACGTGCTGAAAGGGGATGATCAGCAAGTGCGAGGGCGCTTTGGGGTTGATGTCCCTGATGGCAAATGCGGTGGAGTCCTGGAAGATTATTTTTGAAGGGAGGTCGCCGTAGCCTATCTTGCAGAAGATGCAGTCTGGTGCCATGAAAGGAGTCTCCTGTGCAGCCGTCAGGCTAATTGAAATTGGTACCGTTCCACGCGAAAAATGAGAGGGAAAGAGGCTAATCAGCAGTTGCTAGGCCGGCGCAGGCCACGCGCAGGGCGCGGTATTCACTAAGGCTCTCACAATTCACGGAAAGGTGATCGACTCAGCCCTATTACCATCAGGTCATTCGCATTCCTCGCATATTGTGAAGGCATGGAGTCGATCGTGAATCACTCGACTCTAGTTGGAGGAAGCCGGATGCCAAGGTGAGGAAGCTAGGCAGTAAATTCTTGATTACAACGAAGAAGATCTACTCGCAGCGCTGCATATATTAATCGGTTGTGCGGCCGCGCCAAATTAATCATCCCTATTTCCTGCGCGCATCAAATGGTGAGCTACGATTTCTAGCTTACTGCTAAGCACGTAACCGTGCGGGTGATCCCCGGAATAGTATGGATTTGGGTGGTGACAGTGTCGCCGACGGAGGCGAGGTCGGCGGATTCAACGATGACGATAATGTCGTAACCGCCAGTGACGACATTGACGGATTGTACGTTGGCGGTCTCGCTGAGTGCGCTTACCACTTCTTTGGTTTTGCCAACCGCGGTTTCAATGAGTACGAATGCCCGAGTCGCTGCCATATGATGTCCTTTGTTGTCGCCGAACTGCTAGTGCGGTTTTATTTTACGCCGATAATCCCCCAATAGCGGTGAATTCAATTTGGGCCGGTGCTGGGCGAGGCCAGTGACTCTGGGGGCGGGAGTGTTGGATCTAGGCCGAGAGCTTGGTGATGAGGTCGAGGGTTCGGGCGCGAGATGCGGCGGGATCTCCTCCGGCAGTGAGAATGTGAATGATGAGCTCGCCCATTCCCCAGTCGAATAACTCCGCAATACGCGCGGTGACTTGCTCTTCGTTTCCCCAGGCGACGACTCCATCGCGCATGCTTTCACTCCAAGTCTGCGTCTCTCCAGCTTCGGGGAAGCCGGATTCAGCAAACATAGCTTGGTAGAAGGGAGCGCGAGGGTAATGGCCCAACTGCTCTCGGGTGGAGACAAGGACCTCGGCGCCATCCTCGTGGACACAGACCGGTAGATGCATGATGAGCGGGGGCGCCGCACGCCCGGCTTTGTCGGCTCCGCGCTTAATTGCGGGGAGCGCTTGGTCGCGCAGATAGACAGCGGGGCTGACCCAGGAGATCGCACCATCGGCGATTTCTCCGCAGAGCTCGTAAGACTTAGGCCGTAGAGCAGAGGCCATGATGAGGGTATTCGGCACGGGACCAGAGAGGGAGTAGTTGGCCGTGAAAATCTTGCCTTCGTACGCGATGGATCCAGTGTCAAAGAGGGTGCGGGTAATGTGAATGTACTCCCTCAACGCCGTTAGCGGGGTCCGGTAGTTCGCGCCGTAAGTGCTGGCCATGCCTGCGATGTGGCCGGGGCCGATGCCGAACCGGAAGCGACCGTCGGAGAGCTGAGTTATGGCGTTAACCTGTTGGGCTGCGATGGCAGGGTGTCGTGGCCAGATGGTGACGATGGAGCTCCCAAGCATGATGCGTTCGGTGACCGTGGCAGCGGCGGCAAACATGGAGAGGTTGTCGATCCCGCCT
>Ga0302134_10001404_pt1 | contig 11373 bp, 10 predicted proteins | sample CB9_SCM_MG_FD_203123 | JGI IMG/M metagenome (GOLD analysis project Ga0302134, IMG submission 203123) | Marine microbial communities from Western Arctic Ocean, Canada - CB9_SCM | ecosystem: Environmental > Aquatic > Marine > Oceanic | place: Canada: Western Arctic Ocean | collected 2017-09-19
ACTACACTAGAGATTTTAAGGTTGAAGAGTTAACAAATTAAAAAAATTATCCTTACCGTAGTTACATACCATGTCCCAAGGCGAGACAACTATGAGAATCGCCCAGTGCTATCGGCCACAATCCACCCAGACCTAAAGCGCACCCTTGTGGCTATGTCAGAGCGTACTGGCTTAAGCATCAGTCAGGTAACAGATGAGGTCCTATATGCTGGCTTAGTTGTGATGCAGGAGCTCTGAGGGGGGAGGGGAGTGTCAGGGGCCGGCAATTGATACATAAAGTAGTTACTCGCATTTCTGCCTAGATGCCCCATCAGATAACCCCCACTAATTCTTCACAGTCAGAGAACCTCCAAGCAAAATCCCCGTTTTCTTGTAAAAGAAACAGATTGATGTTATATATTGGGTTCTCCTAAGCTTCTAGGACTTAGAACATTCAACATTGCTAAGACTTTATACTCCAGCAAAAGATCTGGACAGAAACACTATCAAAACCATTTAAACGAAATCAACTATAAATAAAAATGCCTCGATTTTCTGCCAATCTGAGCTTGCTGTTTACCGAACTACCATTTTTGGAACGTTTCAGCGCCGCAAGGGAATACGGTTTCCTGGCTGTAGAAATACAGTTTCCTTATGAGACTCCGGCCGAACACATCAAGACTCAAATCGATCTGACAGGGCTTGAACTCGTTCTGATCAACGTACCAACGGGCGACTTAATGAATGGAGGTGAAGGTCTTGCTGCTGTCCCGTCGAAACGCCAAGAATTTATCGATTCCGTCAATAAAGCCGCTGAGTATGCAGATATCCTCCGCCCAAAATTCATCAATGTTCTCCCAGGTTGCTGTTTCGAGATCGACTGTCTCGATCAATATATGGCAACCTTCATAAGTAATCTTGGTCACGTGGCGGATGTTTTCCTTAACAAGGGCATTAAGGTTGTTTTTGAGGCAGTCAACACAAAAGACAGGCCAGGTTTCCTGATTCACAATAGCAAACAACTGGTTCAAGTATTGGAGGAGCTAAAGCATTCAAATGTTTACCTGCAATATGACATTTACCACATGCACACTATGGGGGAAGACTATCTTGCTTTCTTACGCAGCTATTTAGGTAAAGTCGGGCATATACAGTTCGCTGATTCACCCGGACGTCATCAGCCAGGAACTGGACAAATAGACTTTGACAAGCTTTTTAGCGCAATTGATGCATGTGGATACAAGGGATGGCTTGGAGCAGAATACAGACCCAGTGGCCCAACCCGGGACAGCCTTGATTGGTTTAACCTCTATAGCCAGTCCCAGGCCTGAATGACAAGATGATTCTCCAAATCAATCATGAATTTTGATATGTGTCACTAATTCTTCCCGGTCAGACATCCTCCACATCCATGTTCATAATACCCGTTGACAAAGATATTTCAAACAGATCTTGATGATGGGGTTCCACGAAAAACTATCATCCAACTGCTGAAGATGATGAGGAGTATCCCTAGCCATTCAAGAGGTTCGGGAAGGTTACCCCAAAACAAGTAGCCAAAGAGCAAGGTCCAACCGACTTTAGTGTATATCAGAGTTGAGATTGAAGTGGCAGATGTGACTGTGGTCTGGTAGGAACGGACGAGGCACTGACGTGAGAGAAACAGCAATACCGCAGAACTGAAGAGCAAGGGAGTCATTTTGTTCCACAAGTCAGCGAGATCTATAGTAGATCCCATTGCTACCAACACCAGTGCAGGCTCCCAAAAAATAATGGCTGAAGTTGGGACGTTTTCTCCAGCAAACTTGACGGTGATCCAACGCAGCGAAGAGAATACCAATGCTCCTAGCATGAATGCATGGTTATGTGAGCTGCTCCATCCTTGCCATTCCGCCTGCATCAAAAACCAGCCACCGGCTATTCCAAATCCAATCGCTGGCCAGATCCGAGGTGATTGTTTTTCTCCCAAAATAAGCATTGCGAGTGTCGCCATTACCACCGGTGAAAGTAAGCTCATCGCACCGAATTCGAAAACGCTCAAACCTGATAGTGCACTGAGGAAGAAATTCCATGCCCCCAGTGTGAAAAGACTTATCAGAAGCAGAATCTTCCATGAAACAGGCTTGATCTTCTGAAGCGAACCTTTTGTCAGCAGTTCCTGCAGAGAAGTAAAAATCATGAACATCGCAGCGATGGTGAAATTGATTTCAAACATGTTGTATGACTCAAGCAGCCATTTTTGCACGGCAATGTTTGAGGCAAGTAAAAAGTATCCGAGGAGGATCCTACCCGTAATAAATCCTCGACTGGAAATAGTTAACATTTTTTATTAACCTGATAAATTCATGATCATCTTCCTAGACAATCTGGAGGAAATCACTCTAAACTGACCAGTATCTCCAAGCCAGGGGTTCGCTGTTATGAATGATTTTGTAAAATTTGGGCGATATTGTATGATTCTGCCTAAATCCAACCCAGTAAAACTCTGTAATCAATTGATATTGTTAATTTCGATGGAAGGGTTTAAACTTCTACATTTTTGAAGAACTGAGAAGATTAAACAGGTTGGTGTGCCTATCTCACTAATTTATCACAGTCAGACTAAACTTGTGGTATAGTTTTACTAGTAGAAAAAGCTCTATATTTCGATATCAAGACCTTATAAGTATTTCTTTCATTTCAACGAGGTTTCCTCCCATAATGACATTATTACCATTAGACTTTAACTTGTTAAGTGACTTAATGTATTTTTACCATAACTTTAACTTAACAGCTTATTTTACAATGTCAATTTAGTTGAAAAAGTAAACCTGATTCATAGAAGAAAGACCTACAGCTTTTATTCATTCAATCAAAAAAATCTTAAGTATATACTTTTAAATCTTAAAAATTTCAACAAAATAAGGCTATAACTCATGTCAAAATCACGACTTTTTAGGGTAGGAATTGATATCGGAGGCACATTCACGGATATCGTGCTTTCAGGTAGCGATGGATCCCTTCACACAAAAAAAACATCCTCAACCCCTGAAGATTATGGCGAAGGTATTATACATGGGCTGGAAGAAATGTTTACAGAACATGGAATTTTTCCTGCTGAAATTGATTACTTGGTGCATGCAACAACCGTTGCTACCAATGCAGTTCTTGAAGACAAAGGTGCTAAAACAGGGTTGATCACAACCGAAGGATTTCGTGATGTTCTTGAATTCAGGCGTATTCGAATTCCAGAATTGTTTAATCTTGATTATATAAAGCCAAAACCATTAATTCAGAGACGGTATCGTCTTGAAGTCAAAGAGAGGCTAGGTCCGGATGGAACGGTGCGGATTCCACTGGACGAATCGACTGTAATAACTGCTGCAGAGCAGTTACGAATGGCTAAGGTGGAATCCGTTGCGATTTGCCTTTTACATTCTTACGCTAACCCAGATCATGAACTCAGAGTAGCCGAACTCATTGGTAAAATTTTGCCTTCAAGCGTTTTCATTAGCTGCTCCTCCGAAATTCTCCCTGAAATCAGGGAATATGAAAGAACAAGCACAACGGTTGTAAATGCTTTTTTAGGGCCTGTGGTGAGACGTTATTTGGATTCACTGACCAATCGACTACAATCAGCCGGTATAAAGCGTCCCTTGCATATAATGCAATCTAGCGGAGGGCAAATGAGTGTGGATACAGCCGTTAGTAAACCTGCCTATTTAGTAGAATCTGGACCTGCCGCTGGAGTCATCGCTGCTGCACGCATCGCAAAACAAGCAGGATTGTCCAACGTCATCACATTGGACATGGGAGGAACGACCACAAAAACAGCACTTGTGGAGAATGGTGAACCAGCGAAAACTAATGAATATGAGATTGGTGCTGGAATAAACCTATCCAGTAAATTGGTAAAAGGAGCTGGTTATGCTATCAAATTGCCTTTCATCGATGTTTCCGAGATCGGTGCGGGCGGAGGTAGTATAGTTTGGGTTAATAAAGGTGGTCTATTGCAGGTAGGCCCACAGAGTGCCGCTTCCGTGCCGGGTCCAGTCTGTTATGGAAAAGGTGGGGAACAGGTGACAATCACCGATGCCCTTTTAATCTTGGGATATATAAATCCAGACTATTTAGTCGGAGGATCTTTGAAACTTGATCCTGAAAAAGCTAGGCGAGCCATTAAAGAACAAGTCTGCCCTCACCTAGACAAGTCTTTGCTTGAGGCAGCATTCGGGGTTTTCACCATAGCTGTGGCAAACATGGTTCGTGCTGTAAAAGCGGTATCAACTTATCGGGGCCGAGATCCAAGGGATTACACCTTGATCGCCTTTGGGGGAAACGGTCCAGTCGTTGCGTTAGCTATCGCCCAAGAATTAGCTATGAATCAGGTATTGATTCCACCCAATCCTGGTGTATTAAGTGCCTATGGGCTGATTGTTTCTGATGCTGAACATGAATTCGTCAAATCATTCCCTGGCAATATAAAGGAGCTCAATTCGGAAGACATTTATAACGGCCTCCTCAATCTAATTGATGAAGCGTTGACTTTGTTTAAAAAGGAAGGTTACGATCCAGCCAAAACTGAAATTTATCGTTATGCGGATATCCGCTACCGTGGGCAAGCTTATGAATTGACCGTGCCGGTGAGCGGCCGAGGATTGCCGGATTTGGAGACAATGACCGCTGCCTTTCATGAGGAACATCTTCGTACTTATGCTCACAAATCAGAGCTCGATCCTGTAGAAATGGTGAACATTAGGGTCGTTGCCCGGATTTCATTGGAAGGCTCATCTGATTCTAAGCAGCCATCCCTGACAAAATCTAAAAATGTGAATTTTGGAACTAATACGGAACGCATGGCCTATTTTGGCTCGAGTATTGGATTGATATCGACACCAGTTCTTTCACGAAGCGATCTATTAGGAAAATTTTTTCGGGGACCTTTGATCCTCGAAGAATATGATTCAACGTGTTTAGTCCCTCCAGGATTTAAAGTCTCGGTGGACGACTTCGCCAATATGACTATCTCATCGGATATTTAATCTATGAAAAATAAAATTGACCCAATAACGCTAGAGGTGATTCAAAATGCACTAAATGCCATCGGTGATGAATTAGCATTGGTAATCATGCGCACAGCCTATTCTAATATTGTTCGTGATTCTATGGACTACTCGACTGCTGTTTGTGATCACAATGGACGGATCATTGCACAAGGCTTGACCACACCAGTTCACCTTGGGTCATTCCCTGATGCTATGGGGAAACTGATGGATCTCTATGGTGAAGATGCTCAATCTGGAGACGTTTTTCTTTTCAATGACCCCTATGGTGCAGGAGGGATGCATCTCCCCGATTTCTATATAATAAGGCCAGTATTTGTGGATAATAAACTTGAGGGTTTTGTTGCCACCCTTGCACATCAGATTGATGTGGGCGGGATGGCTCCTGGAGGAATGGCAGTATACTCAACTGAGATTTTTCAAGAAGGATTGCGACTGCCGATTCTCAAACTCTATGAAGCTGGAAAGCCCAACGAAGCCATATTTCGGATTATCGAACGAAATACCCGTCAGCCAATCGAAGTGTTGGGAGACATTCGGGCACAACTCGCAGCATGTGGAAAAGGAGAACAGGGATTTTCCAAATTGATTGAACGTTATGGGTCGGAAACCTTCCGACAGTATACAGCGGAACTCCACGACTACGCCGAACGACTTATTCGAGCAGAAATTAAAGATTTGCCGAATGGAATCTACAGCCATGTGGATTGGGTGGATGGTTTTGGAGAAGATCCGGAACCTATTCGGTTTAAGGCCACTGTGAATATCTCAGAAGATGAAATTTTCATTGACTGGAAGGGAACTTCAAAACAGGTCAATGCTGCCATTAATGGCCCTATGCCAACTACGAAAGCAATGGCTTATCTGGCAGTAAGATGTGCCATACAAGCTCAAATTCCAAATTGCGAAGGATATATGCGGGCAATCAAGGTCAGCGCACCCTTGGGCTCAATTGTTAATCCCATAGAACCAGCAGCATGTGGAGCGAGAGGTATTATTTGTTTTCGTATGTTCGACACCCTTCTGGGAGCATTTGCACAGATTCTACCCAATCGTATCCCCGCGGCCAATGAAGGAGGGTCCTCAGCACCTCATATTGCAGGACGTCATCAAGATAATACTCCGTTTCTGATTTCGGGTGGACTTATGGGTTGTTGGGGCGGCAGTAAAGAGCGCGATGGATACGAGGGTATTTCTAATCCAGCAGCAAATCTCGGCAATACTCCCGTTGAATTACTAGAGTCTCAGCAACCTATAGAAATCACTCGTTATGGATTTGTGCAGAATTCCGGCGGACCTGGGCGCTCAAGAGGTGGGCATGCTCTAATGCGAGGATATCGACTCTTAGCGGACAAGGCTCATTTGGTTATGCGATCGGACCGGCGGAAGGTCCTGCCTTATGGCCTTGAAGGTGGTCTACCTGGAACACCTTCCTGGAACATCATTAATTCAGGATCTGAACAAAAACTACTCCCTGTTTGTCCCATGGAGAGCATCCCTATGAATCGTGATGATGAATTTCTACACATCCAAGCTGGGGGTGGGGGTTTTGGAAACCCTCTTGAGCGAGACCCTCAAAAAATACTAAACGATGCTATGAATGAATTGATTACTATAGAATATGCCTTAGATGTATATGGAGTGGTCATCAGGGATGAGGCAATTGACCTAGAGGCTACTGAAATTCGGCGTGCTGAAATGATTGAAAAAGGGGATATCCAAGGTGCTTATCTCACTCATTTCCATCAGACGATTGGAGTTGACCCATCGGCTAGAGGAAAGGATTGAATCAAAATTTGTTGAGAATTTTGTCAAGAAATTCGCGAGTTCTCTCAGACTTAGCATTTGTAAAAAATTCATCCGCGCCTCCATGCTCGATTATTTTACCCTGATCCATGAAAATAATCTCATCTGCAACTTCCCTGGCAAATCCCATCTCATGAGTAACTACCAACATCGTCATGCCAGCTTGTGCCAGATTCAGCATAACTTTTAACACTTCCGAAATCAATTCGGGATCCAAGGCTGAGGTAGGCTCGTCAAACAGAAGGAGCTTGGGTTCAACTGCAAGTGCCCTAGCGATTGCTGCTCTCTGTTGTTGCCCTCCAGATAATTCAGCAGGGAATTTTTCTGCCTGATCTAGAATACCGACTTGATCCAGAACTTTCCGGCCAATTTCCTCAGCTTGGTCTTTGGGTAAATTTTTAGCTTTTATAGGTGCCAATGTCACATTATTTAGCACAGACATGTGGGGATAAAGCTCAAAGTGCTGGAAAACCATGCCAATATTTACCCTTAGCGCCGGTAAATCCTTACAGGTTTTTACACTGGTGCCATCTACAATAATTTCACCCCTTTGAAATTCTTCTAGTGCATTGATGCATCGTAACAGTGTGCTTTTTCCTGAACCGCTTGGACCACAAATGACAATACAATTTCCTGGCATTACTTCGGTTGAAACACCATCAAGGGCTTTAAAATCACCATAAGACACATGGACGTCTTTTAACTGAATAATCGGTTCTGGCATTTTATAGTCTCTTTTCAAAATAATGTGATAGCAAGGATCCAGAATAACAGATCAAAAGAAAAATAACCGTAATGAATAAGTAGATTTCCACGGGACGAAGTGTTCGTTCGGCAACAAGAGATGCCCGATGAAGAATTTCACTGTAACCAATTACATATGCTACAGTAGTGCCTTGAAAAATGAGGACACATTCTGTCGTAAGAGCTGGAAGCATCGACCGAATTGCTTGAGGTAGAACAATGTAGCGCATGGTCTGTGAATAAGAGAGGCCTGATGAAAGACCAGCCTGAATTTGAGATATTCCAACGGATTGGATGCCTGAACGGACTATCTCTGCGAAATAAGCCGCAAAAAAAATGACAAAAGCAATTACCGCCGACAACAGGTCTCCAACAGGTTGACCGATAATAAATGGGACTAAAAAATAGAACCAAAACAAAATAAGTATTAATGGATTGCTGCGCAATATATTCACAAAAGCGGAGCAGAACCATTTGATCCAAGGATTGCTACTTAAGCGGCCAAGGGCAAGAAGGCATCCCAATGGGAAACTTAGAACTATTGTTATCCCTGCAAGCTCAAAACTGCCCTTTAAGCCACCTAGCATGTATAAAGCATTAGGAAGAATGACAGACCAATCCATTTGTTACCTCCTAGTGATTAAGCCAGAAATATGTGTACGTCTTTCAACCCAGCCCATAAAGACAACCACCATTGTGGTCGTGCACATATAGGTTAGCGAAGCCATTGAGTATGCCTCAATGCCATGGAAAGAATCTGTTTCGATGCTACGTGCGGTATATGTGGTTTCAGCAATACCAACGGTTAGAGCTAAAGCCGTGTTTTTAAAAACCGTCAAAAATTCTGATCCTATCGCTGGAATGACAACCCGAAATGCATAGGGGATGATGACATACCGATACATTTGCAGAGGTGTTAGACCTGTAGAAAGGGCAGCATTGAATTGTCCACGAGGGATCGCAGCAATCCCAGAGCGGATTTGTTCCGCCACACGAGCACCAGTAAATAATGAGATGGCAATGACTGCTGTGAAATACGGGACATGATCCAACCCGTTCCACCAAAGCATCCATTCTTCAGACAACAGCATCGGAAAAACAAAAAACCAAAGAAATAGTTGAACCAACTGGGGAATGCCTCGAAAGATTTCGACATAAATAGCACCTATCACTCTGAGCCACTTAGATTTTGTAACCCTGAACGTACCAATTAAAATCCCAACAATTAAAGCAATGGTCCATGAAACTAATGCGAGATGAACGGTCGTCCATATACCATCGAGGATCCACTCCAAATATGGCTCCTCAATCATCATTCCCCAATTAAAATCGTATTTCATAAGTAACTACAATTCATTAAGCGATTTTGCCATTTTTTCTAGCCCGACCTCAATTTCAGGAACGGGTGAATTGAAAACAAGGCGTAGATGACCTTCACCATGATCGCCAAAAAATGAACCAGCCCAGGTAGCGACACCTGCATTTTCAAGGAGGTATGTGCTTAATTCCTCTGAGTTCATGTTAAATTTTTTAAAATTAGGAAAGGCGAAAAATGTGCCCATGGGCAGTTCACAAGTAACACCAGGAATAGACCGCAAGCCAGTCACCAAAGTGTCCCTTTGTAGCTGATGATTCTTGATAAGCTGCTTAATTGAAATATCTCCAAAGCCCATCGGATTCCTGAGAGCTTCAGCAACACCGGCTTGAGCAAAAGAGGTTGGGCAGGTAATAGAATGGGAATTGATCGCCTGGATTTTTTCGGAAAATTGTTTATTTGCAGCAACCCATCCTACTCGCCAACCATACATATTATAGATTTTACTTGCAGACTGAATGGAGATGGTGCGTTCCCACATCCCTTCGAGTGAAGCCATGCTCACATGCTTTCGCCCGTCATAGGTGAAACTTTCATAGGCTTCATCCATGATCACAATCAAATCATGTTGTCGAACAACCTCTGCGATTCCTTCAAGGTCTGCTCTATCCAGCATTCTTCCTGTTGGGTTGTGAGGGTCGCAGAGAATTAGTACACGGGATTTGGGAGTAATCTTTTTACGTAGATCATCTACATTAAGCTTAAAGCCATTCTCTTCGAATATTGGAATTGGAATCGGTTTAGCACCCACCATTCTTACCATGGGTTCAAAACTGAGCCAACCCGGATCCTCCAGCAAAACCTCGTCACCCTTTTCAACTAAAGTCAATAGAGCGGAAAGCACCCCCTGCTTGCCGCCTACAGCAGCAACAATTTCGGTATCCGGATCAACAATCAGGCCATTTTCGGCTTTGAGCTTATAAGCAATTGCCTCTCGCAATTCAGGAGTACCACGTGTATCAGTATAAGCAGATGCGGCCTCTTTTTGCAGGTGCTGCATTGCCGCAGATTTTGCATGTGTTGGTGTGTCTTCCCTAGTACCAAAGTTGATGATCTCAACTCCCTCCTGACGAAGCGCACGAATTCTTTTAAGGATAGCTAACGATGGTGAAAATGGTATGTTTTTCATCCGGTCAGCAAATCTGATCTTCCTCATAATAACTTTCCTAAAGCAATAAGGCCAATTCAAATGATGAACGAAGATTGGACTTTTTTCTTAAAATCTCAAAAAAAAGCGTAGGTCTTGTGAAGAACCTACGCCATACTAATCTAACTTGAAGGGCTAACCCATCACTATTTTATCCACTTTTCAGATCCTGATGGACATTGGTTGTCTAATACATATCGGAGTGCTATCGGGAGCGGCCTTTGAAATCCAGCCTTGGGATTATCACCTGCAAACCAGTCATTATAAATAAGATCATATTCTCCAGTTTTAACTAAATAACACAAGGCGCCATTGACAGTGTCAGTCCAATCAGAGTCGTCTTCAGCCAAGAGTATTCCATTCGGCATGCAAAATAATTCTGGTCCATGAACGGTCCATTCATCAGGATTTTTTGATTTGAGTTTCAAACTGTTCAAGGTGACATCCAATGTGACGTGGGCATCTGTCTTTCCTTGCTGAAGGGCAAGAAAACCAAGGGAATGTTTTTCGAATCCAATGACTTTGGGGGGTGGACTGATTTCGCCACTTTTACCCATGGCTGTGAGTGTCCTGAATTCATTACTCCCAAGCGTAACCCCTACCCTTTTCCCTGCAAGGTCTTGGTAGCTCTTGAAATTTTTGCTTTTACGATGTAGCATTTGAACACAAACAGCATTGTTCAAATAAGAAAAATCTATCACCTCTTCACGTCTTATATTCTTCCCAGTGGTGCCAAGAACCCAGTCCAGTGTACCGTTGACGATCAATGGGACACGTGTTTGAGGTGTTATCGCTTTGAATTCAAGCTCGAGTTTTGTTCCAAGCTTTTTTTCTATGGCTTGATGGATAGCCTTGCTAAGATCCATTGACCATCCTACCCATTCTCCCTTCTCATTGACAAATCCGAAGGGGGGAGCTCCCTCTCTAGCTCCAACGGTTAATTTTTTAGATTCCATGACTTTTTCGAGTCTCCCATCTGCATACACTGTCGACAATGAAGCTACAAAAGTCAGAAATACCGATGACGCAAAAAGTGTTTTAACGATTCTTTTATTCATAACTAAACTCCTTAATAGTATTAATGAAACAACCCAAACCCTGAATGAGATTGGATTAACGAAGTCTCTGTTACTCTCCGATTCCTTTAAACACGACATGGATTGCTAATTTACCGCATGAGTCAATCATAAATTACACCTACATCGTTAGAGCCATTTTTACCCCACTTTCCCATCAAGGCTTAAGCAATCTCCTGAATTGAAGAAAATAATTCGAGACAA
>Ga0302134_10001410_pt1 | contig 11352 bp, 9 predicted proteins | sample CB9_SCM_MG_FD_203123 | JGI IMG/M metagenome (GOLD analysis project Ga0302134, IMG submission 203123) | Marine microbial communities from Western Arctic Ocean, Canada - CB9_SCM | ecosystem: Environmental > Aquatic > Marine > Oceanic | place: Canada: Western Arctic Ocean | collected 2017-09-19
GTACTCTGTTAACTATCACTAATGGTGGTGACGGAATTCCTGATGATCCAGATTATCGCTTCAGAGATAACCTTTGTAACGCTGAAATCGGCGCAGGCGACTGTAATGAAATGACTTGGGGTGAGCCTACTCGTGACGGTATCCGAGTTATGGTTAACTCAGGTATTACTCTTTCAGATTCGTCTGAAGCGTATGCTTTCTTTAACTACTCAGACACTAACGCTGACGGTTCTTTCTACCATAGACGTCCTGGTATCGCACAGTTCAAATTGAGCCGTGATGCAACTGGTCGTATTCACAATCCACGTGACCAATATCCGGGTGGCTTTACACCTAGATTCCACGGTAATGTGATTGATGAAGGTCTTACTGCTGGTATCCGTGGTGATACAAACGGTTGGAACTATGACTTCAGTTCACGTTATGGTGTGAATGAAATCCGTTACATTTTGGATAACACCAGAAACCCATCAATGGGTGCTGTTTCTCCATCTAAATTCCGCCCAGGTAACCTCATCAATGATGAAGTTTCTTTCAATGCGGATTTCTCGAAAGAGTTTGATGTAGGCATGGCAAACGACATGAACCTCGCGTTTGGTTTGGAATGGCGTGAAGAAGGTTACGAAGTTGTTAAAGGTGATACACCTTCATGGACTATCGGACCGTATGCTGGTAAAGACCCGCATAACTTCGACGTAACAGCAGCAGAAGCTGCAACAGCAGCAGAAACACGTGCCGCTGGTTGTTACATTCCTGGTCTAGCAGCGACTCCTGGAACACAATGTAATGCAGCAGATCCAATCTTCAATGCATTGCCAGTGGGTTCAAACGGCTTCCCAGGATATCCAGCAGCATACTCAGGTAAATACTCACGGGATTCCGTTGGTGCTTACGTTGATATGGAAATGGATGTGACTGATGAGTTTTTGATCAACGTTGCCGGTCGTTACGAAGACTTCTCTGATTTCGGAGATAACTTCAGCGCGAAAGTAGCAGCACGATACACACTAAGTGATAACATGACTTTACGTGCATCAGCTGGTACGGGTTTCCGTGCACCGACTCCAGGTCAGATCTCTACGCGAAACGTTTCAACTCGTATTGATCCAGATGGTGAGCCAGTAGCAGAGGGTATTTTCCCAGCGACTAATCCATTGACTGCGTACCTCGGTGCGAAGCCATTGAAAGCTGAGACTTCTACTCAGTTCACTGTAGGTTTGAGTTCAACACCTACTGAGAACCTCGTAGTTACTCTTGATTACTACTTCATCGAGCTTACTGATCGAATCGTATTGTCATCAGATTTCAAAGTTACAGCAGCTGTTCAAGCTGATTTGACTGCGAAAGGAATTCCTTTCCAATCTGATATTGCTCAAGTTAGTTACTTTACTAATGACTTGACAAGTGAGACAAGCGGTATTGATTTAGTTGCCACATATAACATGGACTGGTCGGGTGGTAATACTGTCCTTTCAGCCGCTGGTAACTGGAACTCTACGAAGATCAAAGATCGTGTTAACAGAGGTACTACTGCAGCACCTGTGTACTTCGTTAATGACGAAAGCAAGTATGATAACGAGAACGGTAATCCTGAGTATCGGATGAACCTTACAATGCGCCACACTATGAACAATGATGTAACAGTCACTGTTCGTGGAAATCTCTACGGTCCTTACAAGAATGCGGCTAACGCAACTCTTGCTTCGATCCAAGAGTATGGTCGTGTTACTCAATGGGACACAGATGTATCATGGGATTTGTCTGAAGCATATCGTTTAACACTTGGTGTTAACAATGTGTTCGACACAATGCCAGATATTGACACCATTGGTGAATCTTGTTGTGGACGTACTTACCGATCTGATTCAGTTCAAGATTGGCAGGGTACTTACTACTACGTACGTGGCCAAATTAGCTTCTAATAATGGCCAAGAAATAATTGGATAAACGCTTGATTTAAAAGCAACCTTCCAATGATTAAAACCCCGCAAATGCGGGGTTTTTTTTGGCATTAATTTGGTATTTAAGAGTTTACCAAAACTTCAGAAAGAACTTATTAAGCTGATAATGTATTAAGTCTTTTGATGGCTTGTTTGGATTTAGATAACCATTCTTGTTGAGCCTGACGATAATGCTCTGGTGCAATTTCCGCTGCAGTCAGGATATCTTGATATATGATCAGAGCATCTTCATGTCGTAGTTCGGTTTCTAGTAGCTTAGCGAAATGATACTTGGCCTCAGCTCCTATGAAATATCTAGTCAACGCCTCATATTCGTGAAATGCTTCTTCGATTCTGTTGCATTTTTCAAGTGACATAGCATAAATGAGGTGACCATTGGCTGAGGTATATTGAGGATTTTTTTCCCTCAAATAATCCAAAGTAGTAATGCAGTCTTCGTATGTTGTATGGGCGAATTGCGCTTCTGCTAATCCTAGTAAAAGATCAGGATCTTCACGATAAATACCTGTCAGAATATTTTTATAATGAGATACAGCTTCCTCAGTTCGACCGTTTTCGATCAGTGTGTTAGCCAGGTGACGTGTCGCATCGATGCTACCTGTAAATTCTTGACGTTTTTCAAGAGTCTCAATATTGGCTTTACGATTTAAATTGTATTTCGCTTGTCGTATAATTTTGTGCGCCCTGGGACGTCCCAATAATTCCGGCAAAATCTCAAAGATGAAGTAAATAACTGCACCTAAAATACCTGATATAAGTATTATAAAAATCCAATATTTAGGGCGATTTGTGCGAAAGATATGCCCAATAACGAGCATGGTGAGGATGATATTTAGGTAGAGGCTTATTTCTCCAGACATAACTTTACTTTTCTGTTAATTGTTAGTTTTTAAATGATTTACTTTGCTAAATAGAATGATTGAATGATAATGCATTATCTAATTTATATCACATGCTTTTATAAGAATGAATTAAAAGCATGTGCACAGAGAAATTAATGACCATAAGCACAATACGACCACAGGCTAATGCAGTTTTAATGGTAAGGCCGTGTCATTTTTTTAGTAACCCACAAACGGCAGCTTCAAATCGCTTTCAAGGGCAATCGGTTTTATCCAAGAAAGAGCAGCAAAGTCGGGCGATAAAGGAATTCGACAATTTTGTAATTATCTTGAAAGCAGCTGGTATAGAGGTAATTCAATTTGATGATACTGCTATACCAGAGACACCGGATGCGATATTTCCAAATAATTGGGTTTCATTCCATCATAATGGTTCAGTTGTGATTTATCCGATGGAAGCAAAGAATCGACGAACTGAAAGACGAATTGATATAATTGATGCATTGTCTATGCATTACAATTTTCAAGTAATCGAAACGCTCAATTTAACTCACTATGAAAAGCATGATAAGTTTCTTGAGGGAACTGGAAGCATGGTAATGGATCATAACAATCGAATAATTTATGCCTGCCGGTCATCCAGAACTAATTTAGAGGTAGTGTCAGATCTTTCTAAAAAATTAAATTACTCTACGATTACGTTTGATGCAACCGATCGTTTTGGCGACCCTATCTATCATACAAATGTCATGATGAGCGTTGGTAATAAATTGGCAATTATTTGTCTGGATACCGTTAATTTGATTGAAGAAAAAAATAGTTTGCTGAAAAGTTTAAAGGCAAATAATACTGAGGTATTGTTACTTTCCATTCCTCAAATGGAAGCATTTGCTGGAAATATGCTGGCATTAGAATCATCGAGTGGGGAACCACTACTGGTAATGTCAGAACAAGCCAAAGAGTCATTAGATGAGAAACAAATTATCTGTATTGAGAAGTACGCAAAAATTATATCGGCGCCATTAAATAGCATTGAAGCTTCGGCTGGTGGGAGTGCTCGTTGCATGCTGGCTGAAATTTATCTACCTAAAAAAGAGAATGTAAAATGAATAAAATTCGAAACAACATACTCATGTGCCCGCCAGATTATTTTTCTGTAGATTATATTATTAATCCATGGATGGCTGGGCAAGAAGGTGCTCCAGACCGTGAGAAAGCTCATCATCAATGGGGTATGTTGAGAGATGAAATTGCAAAATATGCTGATATCAGCATTGTTGATCCACAGCCAGATTTACCTGATATGGTATTTACCGCTAATGCAGGAGTGGTATTAGGGAATAAAGCTATTGCAAGTCATTTTATGCCGCATGAGCGTCGTCCAGAAGAAGCTCATTTTAAGTCATGGTTTTCACAGAATGATTTTGAATTATTGGATTTAGATGAAAAAATTGGGTTTGAAGGTGCTGGTGATTGTCTGTTTGATCGAGGCGGCCCATGGCTATGGACTGGTCATGGATTTCGAACAGAAATCGAGGTCCATAGTGAGATAGGTTCATATTTTAATGTTGAAGTTGTCCCATTACACTTGGTCGATTCAAGGTTCTATCATATTGATACCTGCTTTTGTCCGCTTGAAGGGGGGTTTGTAATGTATCATCCACCTGCATTTGATTTTGATTCACGGATAGCCATAGAATCTCGTATTCCACCTCATAAGCGTATTATCGTTGACACTGAGGATGCTGGGAATTTTGCCTGTAATGCAGTTAATATTGATAACAAAATCATAGTTAATTCGGCCTCTTCTCACCTAAAGAAAGATTTAAGTGAATGCGGATTTGAGGTCACCGAAGTTGATCTTTCTGAATTTTTAAAAGCTGGGGGCTCTGCAAAATGCCTGACCCTAAAGTTGGTTGATGGCGTCTTTGAAATTATGGAGTAATTGACGTTTGAATTATTTATCCAATCCACGTATCCGTCTATTTATTGGCGCTTTCATGATTAGCTTTTCCCCAGTATTTGTCAGTCTAGTCAATGTATCACCCACAATCAGTGGCTTTTATCGTGTTTTCTTTGGCGGCTTGGTATTGACGATTGTTATTATAGCTTCAGGACGAAGATTCGAATTCACTCGAAGTATCTGGATGACACTGATTTTTTCTGCGCTTTTTTTTACTGCAGATTTATGGTTTTGGCATCGAAGTATTTTATATATAGGCCCCGGCCTATCCACCTTGATTGCCAATATGCAAGTATTTTTCATGATGGCTGCGGGTATTATTTTATTCAAGCAGCGTCCTACTATAACTCAATTGTTTGCGATACCGATTGCAGTTTTGGGTTTAGTGGTGATAGTTGGAATCGATTGGAATGGCCTAGATTCTGATTATCGTTTAGGCATAATTTTTGGTTTTCTAACAGCAATAACTTATACCGGGTATATGTTATTTATGCGTCAGGCGCAAATAAATTCAGTTTATAAATTGCCTATTCGAGAAATCGCAGTCATGTCAATTCTGGTCTCGCTGTTTCTTGCTTTGGTTGCTGTAATTGAAGGCGAATCCCTAGCTATACCTACTTCTTCTGATTTACTATTATTACTTACTTATGGGATTTGTTCTCATGCTGCTGGATTGATCTTAATTGCTAGTTCTTTAACTAAAGTCAGTACGGCTGAAGTAGGTATTGTCCTATTGCTTCAGCCATCTTTGAGTTTTATTTGGGATATTTTATTCTTTAATCGTTCCATTGTATTAATTGAATCATTGGGTGTATTGATGGTTTTATTTGCAATTTATTTGGGCTCAAAACGAACAATATAGTTATCAATTTCGTTGAAATTACTCGCTAAGTGTACTTAATGTTACACTTTCGCAATTATTAAAAAAGGTATATTGTGTTTGAATTAGGCATTAAATTTTTAGCGAGTTATTTTTTAGGCTCTATTATGGGTGCTCTCACTATGGGCAAACTAAAGGGTAATGTTGACATTCGGGAGATGGGGAGTGGGAATGCTGGAGGAACCAATGCCCTCAGAACTCAAGGTAAATTGTTTGCACTAGGTGTGGTTGTTATCGACGTGGGAAAAGGAGTAATTGCCACCTTATTTATTCCACAATGGATCTTACCAATAGCCATCCAGGAACCTCAAATATCCAATGATATATTGGTCTTATGCTGTGCTTTCGCAGCCGTCATGGGTCATGTTTGGCCTCTGTGGCATCAATTTAAAGGCGGTAAAGGAGCGGCAACTTTAGTGGGAACATTGTTAGTTATCTCGCCTATTCTTGTCCTAGTTATGTTGATTGCATTTGCCGTGGTATTGGTTCTCTTTGGCTTTGTTGGTCTGGCCACCATGACTTCAGTTTTGATGGTTTCACTCTATTTGCTTTGGATTGGTACTGGATTTATTGAACCATTACTATTTTATACAACAACCATGGCTTTATATTTAATTTATACGCATCGATCCAACATAAAAAGAATGCTTGCCGGCGATGAATCAAGAAATAAAAAAGTCATGATTTTCTCAAGGAAGTAATTTTTTATTATGAATGATCTTAGTATTGAAGATATTCATAATCTTATGGATTTGCATGAAATAGCCGGTTCATTAGATATTGAGATTGTAGATGAAATAGACTCAACGAATAATTACTTAAAAAAATCGCATACCATTAAAGATCAATCGATTAAGATCATCATCGCTAAAAAACAAACCACCGGTCGCGGGCAGCATGATAAGAAATGGATCTCAGAATACGATGCTGGCCTTTGGATGTCAGTCGCACTTGATATTAAAAATAAATACAATCCTGCCGCTATACCTTTAGTTGCAGGAGCTGCTATCGCTAATGAATTGAGTTCGTTGGGAGCCAAGCAGATAGGTTTAAAATGGCCAAATGATTTGATTTACGAAAATCAAAAATTAGGCGGTATTTTAGTAGAGTCAGTACCACAGAAAAATAATCTCCGGCGTATTATTATTGGCCTTGGTATAAATACTAGATTACCTAAATCAGTAGAAAAGATAATCTGTTCAAATTTTAATCCAATCGCATTAGAATCTATAATCAAAGAAACTGTACCGATAAATATGCTCTGCGCTAACATTATAAAATCTTTGAATCGTTCGATAAGGCAATTTGAAAGGAATGGGTTTTCTAGCTTCATAAAAGAATGGGTAAAATTTGATATATTGGTTGGTAGGCAGATAATAGTTGAAAACTCTTCGGGTAGCATTGAAGGAAATGCTCATGGAATTAGCGCTGAGGGTGCTTTGCTATTGTCTAATGAGGATGGTATACATCAAATCATTTCAGGTTCAGTGAGATGTATTAACAATGAGACGATGTTATGAGAACGACAAGAACTTTATTATTTGATATTGGCAATACCTTTATTAAATGGGGATTACTTGAAGAGCGAAAGCTGGTTGATTTAGGTTGTATTCGAAATGAAGATTTCCTCGCTAAAGAATGTGATGTATTAATAAAGTTGATTCCAACTGGTGCTGGAAGAGTAATAGCATGTAGTGTTGCACCTAAAAATATTAATACAAAACTAACAGCCTTAATTTCGAATAATTATGATTGCTTGATTGAGTATGTTCGCAGTGAATCGATGGCATATGGCATTAAATTTGGCTATGCGGATGCATCGCAATTGGGTGTCGATAGATGGGTTGCGATGATAGCTGCGCACACTCATTTTTCTGGTGATATTACAGTTATTGACCTTGGTACCGCCGTTACTATCGATACTTTAGATGAGTATGGCAATCATATTGGTGGTCAAATATTACCTGGATTGCAGCTTATGCTGAGTTCTTTAGATAAAAAAACAGATCGAATTACTTTGCCTTTAATTAGTAATGACCTTACTAACATAAAAAATAATCTATGGGCTGATAATACCGACGATGCTATTGTTTTTGGTGGTTGCAATGCTATATGTGGCGCGATTGAACGAGCAATTATTTACCTCCAGGAAAACGGGTATTCATCAACAATTATTTTAACCGGTGGCGATGCTCTGGTATTTAAGAATTTAATGAACAAGGAATATACGCACAGACCAAATTTGGTACTTGAGGGTCTGGCAGTCATTGCAAACAGTTAAGTTAGACTTTTTAGAGTCCTTTTGAGTGATAGCTTTCAGCTATCCTTTCTATAGCAACCAGATAAGCCGCTAGCCTTAAATCATTCACATCGTCACGCTCATACCAAACTTTTCTTATTGACTGATAAGCATTAACCATGGTGTCATCAAGTCCTGAGCGGACCAATTCGATCTCACCGGCACCAGCGCTGTATTTCTCTATAAAATCTTCAGAGAGTTTTGTATTCAGGCCGCTTTCAGTCACTATTCTTCCGAGTTCTTGAACCAGCAGTTGATTGCGATTTTCTTCTTGGCGACGACGCATTCTGCCGAATCGTATGTGACTGAGATTTTTAACCCACTCAAAATAAGAAACAGTTACACCACCGGCGTTAGCGTACATATCTGGAATAATAATAGTGCCTTTTTTATTAAGGATATCATCTGCACCAGCTGTAATTGGTCCATTTGCAGCCTCAATGATAAGCGGAGCTTTTATACGCTCGACATTGCTTAAGTTAATTACACTTTCTATGGCGGCTGGAATGAGAATGTCGCAATCTTTTTCTAGGCAATGTTTTGAGTCTTCATTATATTTTCCAGCAGCACATTCAACTAAGTTGCCGTTCTCCAATAAATGTTGATGAACTTTCTCAACATCTAGACCTTGATCGTTAGAAAGGCACCCACCTCTTTCGATTATACTGGTTATGATGGCACCATCTTCTTTTGAGAGAAATAAAGCCGCATGGTAACCAACATTGCCTAGACCTTGTATTATTATGCGCTTACCTTCTAGCGTGCCTTCCAAGTTCGCTTTGGATACATCTTCGGGATGTCTAAAAAATTCTCTTAATGCATACTGGATCCCTCTTCCAGTTGCTTCGATTCGTCCGGCAATACCCCCAGCATTCAGTGGTTTTCCAGTGACACAAGCTCGACTATTGATTTCTGTGGTGTTCATTCTACTGTATTGATCTGCAATCCAGGCCATCTCTCTTTCACCGGTTCCCATATCAGGTGCGGGTACATTCTGAGAGGGGTGAATTAAATCTCTTTTCGCTAATTCATAAGCAAAGCGTCTGGTGATTGTTTCTAGTTCATTTTCTTCGTATTCTTTTGGATCTATACATAAACCACCTTTTGATCCACCAAAAGGAATTTCAACCAGCGCGCATTTGTAAGTCATTAGCGCAGCGAGAGCTTCAACTTCATCTTGATTAACGGCTTTTGAAAAACGAATACCGCCTTTGACTGGCTCTATGTGTTCTGAGTGAACAGATCGATAACCCACAAAAGTTTGAATCTTACCTTTCAACCGAACGCCAAAGCGAACCGTATAGGTGGCGTTACAGACTTTTATTTTTTCTTCAAGTCCTGGCTTGAGATCGAGTAAGCTTGAAGCTCTGTCAAACATCAAATCAACAGATTCACGAAAACTTGGTTCTATTATTTTATTCATTATTATTTATTTATTTTTATAATCTGGCTTATAATGATAGCTGTTTAATTTGTACAGTAAATCAAAAAATTAAAATAAACATTCTGATGTAAATTTTTTTTGTGTGCCGGTATAGCTCAGTTGGTAGAGCAACTGACTTGTAATCAGTAGGTCCCGAGTTCGACTCTTGGTGCCGGCACCATTTTTTTATCTCTACTAAAAAATACTATGTAGCATTATCGATGCAACATCCGCGGAGAAGAGAGCTATGAAGATTATTATTTCTGATAAAGATTTATATAAAACAGGTGCTTTCATAAATGGAGATTGGGTCAATAGTGACGATCGGTCAACATACTCTGTAAATAATCCTGCCACTGGAGAGATCATTGCTGAAGTAGCAAATTGTGGCTTCGATGAAACGACTCGCGCGATTAATGCGGCAAAGTCTGCCGGAGTCGAGTGGATTAAATTATCCGTAAAAGAGCGTGCCAGTATTCTGAGGAAATGGTTCGAATTGATGCTAGATGCACAAGAAGATTTAGCGCAAATATTAACAGCTGAACAAGGTAAACCGTTGGCAGAAGCAAGAGGAGAAATTGCTTATGGTGCTAGTTTTATAGAGTGGTTTGCCGAAGAAGGAAAGCGAGTTTATGGAGATATTATTCCTCCACCTGCAAATGACAAGCGAGTTGTAGTTATAAAACAACCAGTAGGTGTCGTCGCATGTATAACTCCATGGAATTTTCCGAATGCCATGTTGACCCGAAAAATTGCGCCAGCTTTAGCCGCGGGCTGCACTGTCGTTTGTAAACCTGCTAATGCAACTCCATTGTCGGCTCTGGCTATCACTGAATTAGCCAGTAGAGCAGGCGTCCCTCGTGGTGTTATAAATATAATTTCTGGTAAAACATCAGAAATTGGCAGGGCATTAACTTCTAACCCTATTGTACGAAAATTAACTTTTACGGGCTCGACACCCGTTGGTAAAAAATTGACAGCTGATTGTGCTAACACAATGAAAAGAACATCTATGGAACTTGGCGGCAATGCTCCGTTTATTGTTTTTGATGATGCCGATCTTGATGCCGCAGTAGCAGGAGCGATGATATGCAAGTTTCGTAATGTAGGGCAAACATGCGTTTGCGCAAATCGTATACTGGTACAAGAAAGTATTTTTGATGAATTTTCGGCACGCTTTAAGCGGGCCACAGAAGCCTTGATAGTTGGTAATGGTGTGGATGATGGCGTTACCATAGGTCCGCTTATTACCAAGAAAGCCGCAGATGATGTTATGGCTTTTATTGATGATGCTGTGTCCAAGGGGGCCAAAGTAATTACAGGTGGTAAGAGCAGTTCTCAAGGTGAGTGTTTTATTGAGCCCACCATACTTTCTTCGGTAACTGAAGATATGCGAGTGTTCCAAGAAGAAATATTTGGACCGGTAGCGCCTTTGTTTTCATTTGAAACTGAGGAAGAAGCTATAAAGATGGCAAATGATACTGAGTATGGGCTAGCTTGTTACTTTTATTCACGTGATATTGGTCGTATTTGGAGAGTTGCTGAAGGATTAGAATACGGTATAGTAGGTATAAATGAGGGAATCATTTCAAATGAAATGGCCCCCTTTGGCGGTGTTAAAGAATCAGGCCAAGGACGTGAAGGTTCAAAATATGGTCTGGATGATTATTTAGAGATTAAATATTTGTGCATGGGAGGTCTAGAGACATAGTCTCTTAGAAGTTATGGTAATTACTCATTACGTCTTAATGGATTCAATTATGGGTCAATTGCTTCTGGCAGGAGATGAAAAAGGATTGAGTCTAATTGATTTTCCTGACAAAAATGGAACTCATCAACCTGATTCTGGCTGGCTTCGGTCGGATAAATATTTTTCTGAGGCGATTTTTCAGTTAAAATTATACTTTGATGGAAAATTAAAGAAATTTTCTATTCCAACCCATCTTTCTGGTACAAAATTTCAAATTGATGTAGTCAAAGAGCT
>Ga0302134_10001412_pt1 | contig 11348 bp, 9 predicted proteins | sample CB9_SCM_MG_FD_203123 | JGI IMG/M metagenome (GOLD analysis project Ga0302134, IMG submission 203123) | Marine microbial communities from Western Arctic Ocean, Canada - CB9_SCM | ecosystem: Environmental > Aquatic > Marine > Oceanic | place: Canada: Western Arctic Ocean | collected 2017-09-19
CCAGACGGATTTTTAGATCGTGTGCAAAGTGTTGTAGCTCATAATTTGAGAATGGTACCGATCTATTCGACGGACGATGACCGGGATCATCATGACTTATTGAATCTGGTTCCCGAGGGCGATCTGTTCAGGGTTGAGTTTTAGATGGTGGGTGTTTGATGTCGGATGTTCCGCAAGTTAGTGCGATTCCGGTTTTGGGTCTTCCTGAGATTGTTGTTGATGACGATCTTGGTGCGTTGATAGTCGGACGGTGCGAGGCGACCGGTATTGAGCTATTGGATGGCGATTTGGTTGTTGTGGCTCAGAAGGTTGTTTCTAAGGCTGAGGGTGCGGTTCAACTGATTTCGGAGCAGGTGCCGGGTGCTGAGGCGTTGGAGTTGGCGGAGACTCTTGGCAAGGATGCTCGGATTGTTCAGATAGTTCTTGATCAATCGAAGCGGGTGGTGCGTGCTGTGCCGGGTGTGTTGATTGTGGAGACGGTGCACGGTTTTATTTGTGCGAATGCGGGTGTGGATCAGTCGAATATCGAGGCTGATGGTTTGGTTACGACGTTGCCGGTGGATTCGGATCGTTCAGCTAGGATCATTCGCGAGACGCTGGCTGAGCGGAGTGGGTGCGATGTGGGGGTTTTGGTTTCGGATACGTTTAATCGCCCGTGGCGTGAGGGTTCGATTAACGTGGCGATTGGTGTTGCGGGGTTTGATCCTCTTCGGGATTTACGTGGGACGATCGACGATTTTGATCGTGAGATGACTACAAGTACGGTTTCACTTGCGGATGAGGTTGCTTCGACTGCTCAGCTTGTGATGGGTGAGAGCGGCAGGATTCCGGTCGCGTTGGTACGCGGTGTTGATTGGGAACCGGGAGATTACCCTGCCGGTCGATTGATTCGACCGGCGAATAGGGATTTATTTAGATAAGCGCTAGCTGGCTATTTTGCAGCTGGTGGCTTTTTCTCGGCAGCTGGCTTTGCTGCGCCTTTAGCGCCGGCTTTAGGTGCTGGCGATTTGTTGCCGTACCAAGACGAGTATTCGAATGAGTTGCGGAATTCTTTTTCTTCACCGCAAGCTTTGCAACGACCGATACTGACAGCTCCGTTTGGCGGATCGATCACCCAGTGGTGTGTGCAGCCGCTCTCGTCGACTTTAGCTGTGGTCTCTTCGGCTTCTACAGGTTTCTTCTTGGGAGATGACGCTGGACTCATAGATGTTCTGGCTCCAAGTGGTTGATTTTGTGTGGGCAACGAACTGTCGACCCATTGTATTCAACGAACTTCCTCACAATTTTAACTCAACTTTACGATTCATGCGTAATTACGTGAGGGTTAGCCTGATTGTACGTTTAAGGGCTTTTTTTCTATAATGGGTGAATAGTTGCGCGTATGTACGGTTAAATTGACCGTTATGTAGCTGCGTACTTTCCGAGGGCTAATCTGTATGTCGGTGTCATGAGATAACATTTTGACGATAATTCGTCAGAACAATGGCGTAAATGTTGATGAACTTGCAAAAGAGATGCAGTTAGCACCAGCTACTGTGCGCAGGCATTTAGACATTCTTGAGCGCGATGGGCTGGTGGATCATACTGAGATTCGTAAGCCTACGGGCAGGCCTCAATATTCATTTCATTTGACTGGAAAAGGTCATGATTCAGTTCCTAAGGACTACAGCAGGCTTTTGAACGAGCTGGTTTCGGAGATTAAGAATCTTCCAGCGGCTGATATGGGGAGCCGATCGGGTGACGCTGTTTTGCGAGACTCACTTTCACGCATTGGCGAACGCCGTGCTGCCCAGTATTTGCAGGGGCGACGTCCGGTTGAAGCGGTTACTGCTGCTTTTGAAGAGGGCGGTTACGACCCCATTGTTGAGACTGACGATGAGGGATTGAAGATTCGGGTTACGAATTGTCCTTATCGCCGTGCGTCGATTGACGACGATATTATTTGCACGGTTGACCGTACGATGGTTACCAGTTTGCTGGGCAAAGAGATCGAACATAGTGTTGAGATGTCGCCGGAAGCTAACACGTGCGTTTATATGCTCGGTACGAAGCATTTGGTGAAGATTGACAGCGCTGCGCTGGGCGGCTAGCCTCAACTAATCAATTAAATATGTGTGGTTCCTCGGTGTTTTTGTTTTTCGCATTTCGATGCGAGATTCGGAACCGAAAGGGAAAGCGGTGAGAATCCGCTGCGGTAGCGCCACTGTAACCGGGAAGACGATTCACATTTGCCACTGTCGATAAGACGGGAAGGCGTGAGTTAGTCGCTGAGTCAAATTCGTTTTGACCAATGTTCCGGAAGTCAGGAGACCTGCCGAGGAACATTAGAGTGACTGCTCCCCGCCTAGGGTGTGGCCCTCACGGTGATAGCCACCCGACAGTTCCTAGTCTGGTTTGCAATAGAGATCACCTGATGGACCCTTGACGATGCAGTTGAGGGTTTTTTTATTGGCGCGAGAATCGACGCTAAATAGCGATACGCAGCGAGTTTCAACTGGATCAACGGTGTTGAGGCGGTTGTTCGTTGGTGGTTTGCTGCTGAGCGTGGCTACGGCGCTAGTGGTGATTGTGGCGGCTTCTCTTGGGCCGTTTTCTGTTCCGTTCACACACACTGCTTCGACTCTGCTCGAATTGATCGGGATTGGTGAGTCGAATGCTAAGCCTACCGAGCAGGCGATTATTCAGAGCATTCGATTGCCGCGCATTTTCTTGGCATTCATTGTTGGCGCTGGTCTTGGTATTTCTGGCGGAATCATGCAGGGTCTGTTCCGTAATTCGATGGCTGACCCGGGAATTATCGGTGTATCGAGTGGTGGCGCGACCGGGGCGGTTATTGCGATCGCTACAGGCCTGAGTACGGTTTCCACTTTCTTCTTACCTTTGTTCGCATTTATCGGTTCGGCTATTTCGATGGCGGTTGTGTTTTTAATCGCGTCGGTTGGTGGTCGGTTTTCTATGGCGACGTTGTTGCTTGGCGGAATAGCGGTGAGTTCGTTCTTGGGGGCTGTGACAACTGCGACGATTATTTTGACGGACGATCTGAATGTTCAGCGTCAGATTATTTTTTGGATTGCTGGCGGGTTCGATACGGCTCGTTGGGAGTCGGTTCAAATTGCGGCGCCGATCATTGTTGTTGGGTCGTTGATCACCATTTTTGTTTCTCGAGAATTGAACTTGCTTTTGGTGAGTGAGGATGAGGCGCGTTCGCTTGGTGTGCGAGTTACTTTGGTTCGCAACACGTTGCTTGTTTCGGCGTCGTTGATTACTGGGGCAGCGGTGGCGTTTTCAGGGATCATCGCTTTTGTGGGATTAGTGGTTCCGCATGTTGTGAGGTTGGTTGTTGGGGCGGATCACAGGGTTCTGTTGCCGCTGAGTGCGCTTGGCGGTGGGTTGTTCCTGCTAATTGCGGATACGGCGGCTCGAATAGTGCTTTCGCCTGCTGAGCTTCGAGTTGGGGTGTTGACGGCGATGATCGGTGCGCCGTTCTTTATTTATTTGCTGTTGAGATCGAAGTCGAGGCTTTTGTAGGTGGCGGAGAGATTGGAAGAGGTTGGCTGTGTGATTAGCTCCGGGCGTCATCTGATGACTTGGTCGCACGTCGCAGTGCGTTAGTCGCGGTCGTCATCGGATGACTCGGCTCCGCGTCGCAAGTCTCCCCCTCTAACTCCCCCGATCCGGGGGAGGACTGATGTGGTTTATAGGTTTTTTGAAAGGGTTGAGATGATTCGTCGATTGATAAGTGTTCGGTTGTTGGTTGTGGTGATGGTCGCTTTGGTGGCGGTGTTTGTGGTGGCGTGTGGTGAGGGTGATTCTGAGGTTGCGACTAATGTTGCTGTGGAGCCGACGGCTTCGGTAGAAATTGCTTCGGAAGTTGAGGCGACGAAAGTTCCGGCTACTTCCGAATCTGCCGCTGACGAACTTGTGGACACGGTCGCTGTGGTTGCGACTGTTGCGCCGGAAGCGACCAAGGCGGCGGTGGCAACGGTTGAAGCGGTGGCTGCGTTCGACGAGTCACGATTTGCCGGTGTTGAGGGAATTCTTGATCCGACGAATTTTGGCTGGCCCCGAAGTGTTGAAACTTCTGAGGGTGTGATTACTTTGGATGTGCCACCGACAAGGATTCACTCGTTGTCATTAGGGCATTCTGAGATTCTTGCGGCGCTGGTCGATTTCGATAGATTGACGGCGGTTTACAGTTTCTTCGTCGATGAAGAACAGTCGAATATTGCTGAGCTTTCTTCTGGCGCACTGATGATTGGGTTTGATCCTGAAGAGGTTGTTGCCCTGGAGCCTGAGGTGATTGTTGCTTCGAGGTTTACGAACGCCGACACGGTGGCATTGATGAAAGGCGCTGGTATTCCAGTTGCTCGAACTAGCCTCGAAAATTCGGCACTTGGTAACGTTCCGAATATCTTGCTGATGGGCTACATGGTTGGTGCTGAGGTTGAGGCGATTGCGCTTGCGGACGAGCTTATCGCTCGGATGCAGTTCATTTCCGACGTTTTAGCTTCAGATGAGAGTCCTAGGGTGCTTTCGGTTTCGAAGTGGACTTCGGCTTTTGCTGCGGGTTCAGGTTCTACCGAGGGCGGAATTATCGAGCAGGCGGGTGGAATTAATGCTGCCGCTGATTCGGGCATTGAGGGGCATCAGCAGGTGAGCATTGAGTCGATTGCTGCGATTAATCCCGATGTGATTATCGTTCCGCAGCCGTTAGATGGTGCGAATGTGTTCATTGAGGAGCTGACGTCGAGTCCGGCTTTGGCTGAGGTTCCTGCGGTGAAGAACGGTGAGATTTATTACGTGCTTCCAAGGCATCACACGACGCTTTCGCATTGGAATGTGCGGGGTATTGAGGGACTGGCTACGTTGTTGTTCCCTTCGCACTTTTCAGGTGTGACGTTTGAGGAGTTTTCTAATTGGCGTTAGGCTCCAGGCGTCGTCGGATGACTTGGTCGCGCGTCGCAATTCTCCTTCCCTAGCCCTTCCGTTTGGAAGGGGATTGGTTGTTGGCTGAGGCTTCGGTTGGATGGTGAAAATATCCTCTGGAGTACCAACCTATTTTGGTGATGAATGATTTGTTGGCTGTAGGTTAGGTTGCGTTGGGTTTGAATATGAATGCTGAAAGTTCGATAAATAGTGAGTTGCAGGTTGCTGATGAGGTGCCTGTGGTTCAGCGCGTGCTAGATGTTGACGGTCTTTCGACGCGGCTTGATGGGCGGGTGATTGTCGATTCGGTTTCGTTGTCGGTTAATCGTGGCGAGGTTGTTGGTGTTGTTGGTGCTAACGGCAGTGGTAAGACGACGTTGTTGCGTACGCTGGCTGGTTTGCTTGATGCGGATTCGGGCAGGATTTCAGTAGATGGAGTTTCGTTCGAATCATCATCACAAAACGGAGCTACCCGACGCGAACGTGCTCGTAAGGTCGCTTACATGCCGCAGTTGGCTGAGAGTCATCCTTTTACGGCGTTTGAATCGGTTTTGATGGGTCGGTATCCGCATTTGGGTCGGTTCCAGCTTGAGGGGGCTTCAGACAGAGATCTTGCCTGGGAAGCTATGGAACGAACTTCGACTGTGGAGTTTGTGAATCGGAACCTGGATACATTGTCGGGCGGCGAACGGCAGCGAGTGGTTTTGGCGAGGGTTTTGGTTCAGCAGGCGGATTTGTTGTTGATGGATGAACCGACCGCTTCACTAGATTTGCGTCACCAGATTTTGACGATGGATTTGGTTCGTGAAGAAGTTAGCGAACGTGATGCTGGGGCGATTGTGATTTTGCACGATTTGTCGTTGGCGGCTCGGTATTGCGATCGGCTTGTGATTTTGCAGGATGGCAAGAAAATTGCGGATGGGACACCGTGGGAGGTTTTGACTCCGGGTAATTTGCGTACTGCGTTTGGTGTCGAGGGTTTGGTTGAGCCGGATCCGGTTACGGGCAAGCCGCATGTGTTGTTACTTGGAAGTGAGAATTCGTCTAGCAAGGATTTGATTGGTGATGGTCGTGGCGTTCATTTGATTTGTGGCGCAGGTAGTGGTCGGGAGTTGATGCACCAGCTTCGGGTGGCTGGGTATGAGGTGAGTGCTGGCGTGTTGGGTACTGGGGATTCGGATCGAGAGGCGGCTGAGCGTTTGGGGCTGGAGTACGTGAGTGCGCCGCCGTTCGCTAGCATTTCTGATGAGCAGCATGAGGCCCATTTGGAGTTGGTGAGGGCTGCGGATCACGTGGTGTTGTGTGCGATGGCGGTTGGAATGAACAATGTTCGTAATGTGGCTGCTGCTGCAGGGACGACGAGTTTGTTCATTTTGGAACCGCCGGGTGCGCAAGGCGGGGATGGAGATTCAGAAGTTGCCGACTACACCGATGGTTTGGCTTCCGGATTACGCCGAGGATTGATTGAGCAGTTCGGCGAGATTCCGGAGTCGGCGTTGTTGTTTGAGTTGGCGCGGCGTTAGTCGCGCTCGTCATGTGATGACTCGGCTCCGTGTTGCAGTTCTCGTTAGGTTCCATCGTCGTCGGACGACTCAGTCACGCGTCGCAATTCTCCTTCCCTAGCCCTTCCGTCTGGTAGGGGACTGTTGTTGGCTGTTGTCGAGTTGTGACTTTGCTACTCTGTCTGGCGAATAGGGTATTTCGATTTCGAGAATGGGGATTTCGTTGAAGGTTTTATTTGTTGGTGGGACTGGGAAGATTAGTTCGGCGGTTTCGGCTCTGGCGGTTGAGAAGGGCTTTGATCTGTATTTGCTGAATCGTGGGATTACGGATCGGCCGATTCCGGCGGGTGCGCATGTGATCAAGGGCGATATGGATGATCCTGAGTCGGTTAAGGCTGCGCTTGGTGATTTGAAGTTCGATGCCGTGGTGAACTGGATCGCATTCTCGGAAGAGCATATCGAACGAGATATCGAACTGTTCCGGAATCGCACGAATCAGTACATCTTCATTAGCTCGGCTTCGACTTATCAGTCGCCACCAGTGAATTTGCCGGTTACTGAGTCGACTCCTCTGGATAATCCTTACTGGCAGTATTCGCGGGATAAGGCTCTTTGCGAAGATCGTTTGTTGCGGGCGTACAAGGAAGAAAAATTCCCGTTCACGGTGGTTCGTCCTTCGCACACGTATGACAAGACGATGTTGCCGTTCCAGGGTGGCTGGTCGGTGATTGATCGGATGCGCAAGGGTAAGAAGATTCTTGTACATGGCGATGGAAGTTCGCTTTGGGTGTTCACCCATCACACCGATTTTGCGAAGGGTTTCATTGGTTTGCTCGGGAATAACCGGGCGATTGGCGAGGCGTTCCACATTACTTCAGATGAGCTTTTGACTTGGAATCAGTTGCATGAGATTGCTGGTCGGGCTGCTGGTGCTCCGCCGCTGGATATAGTTCACGTGCCTTCGGATTTGATCAATGCGTTTGATCCGGCATGGGGTGCTGGTTTGCTTGGCGACAAGGGTGCGAGCATGATTTTCGATAATACGAAGATCAAGCGGCTTTCGCCAGAGTTTATGTGCACGGTTCCTTATGAGCAGGGTGCGCAGGAGATGGTGGAGTGGTACGACGCTGATCCGGCTCGGCAGGTTGTGGATGACGAGTACAACGCTATGGTGGACAAGATTATTGCGGCGTATGAGAAGGCGTGGCCTAGTTAGTCGCGGCGTTATAGCTCCGGGCGTCGTCGGACGACTTGGTCGCTAGCTGCAATCTTGTTAGTCGCGGTCGTCATCGGATGACTCGGCTCCGAGCTGCAGTCTCCCCCTCTAGCTCCCCCGATCCGTGGGAGGACTTGTGGTTGGCGGGATTGGTGGACAGATACTTCGTACTGCGGTTCGCAGATATTGAATCGAGTTCAGGATGACAGTGGTGGTAGTTGGTCGGTATCGGAGATTGTTCGATGGTTGAGAGTGCTGCGGTTGGGGCGGATGGTCAGACTCCGCTTCAGGATGCTGCTTGGGACGATTTAGTTGAGTCTGCTCGTTCTTTGATTGATGCTGGTGCTGACGTGAATGCGCGGGACGAGGATGGCGACACGGCCCTGCATATGGCGGCGATGAAAAACTCGGTGAGCGTGGCTCGATTATTGATCGAACATGGAGCAGACATCGAGGCTGCTGGTGAGGGTGGTTTTACGCCTTTACAGCGGGCTGCGATGGAGAATTATCCGTATGCGCTGGCTAAAGATGTGGCTCAGTTGCTTGTTGATTCAGGTGCGGACGTTTCTGGCGTGAATCTTCGTTTGTTGGAAGGTTGAGCGTTGGTGGGCGTGGTGTGGTGTGCAGATACTTCGTACTGCGGTTCGTAGATCCTGAATCGAGTTCAGGATGACAACTTTGGTTGGTCAGAGCAGGTGAGTTCAGGATGTCAGTGGTGCTGGTCTGGGCGGTTGTTGATGGTGCCGGGGTGAGCGATTTAGTCTGAGTTTCGGCGGATTAGTTTTGCTGCTTGGGTGCCTATGTTGTGAGTGTCCAAGGCTAGGGAGTTTTCTTCTTCGGTTGTGCCGTAGAGGATTTTGATTTCAGCGTCGCGCTTGGCGAGGTCGACCGTAGTGATGATGCCTTCGACTTGTTTTGGTTCTGGCTTACTGCCTACCCAGATGTCGATGCCTTCGCCATCATCGGCTTTTGTTTCATCGAGGTAGCCGTAGTCGAACGGGTATATGACTGCCTTGTTTCGCGGGTGTCGATAGCCCTTGGGTCGGTCGATTTTTATGGTGCTTTCGGCGACGAGGGTGTTGAGGTCGTTCCAGTAGGTCATGTTCGTTAGTCGCGCTCGTCATCGGATGACTCGGCCTTGAGCTGCAGTTCACCTTTCCTAGTCCTCCTTTCCATCAAGGAAAGGAGGACTAGTAGCGCTCGTTACTTTGCGACTCGGCTCCGCGTCGTAGGTCTCCTACCCTAGCCCTTCCGTCTGGAAGGGGACAGCGGCAGGTTGGTGGCTATTCGAGGAGTGAGTTGATTAGGTTCATGTCGAGGTTTTCTCGAGTGATTTGGGCGAGGCGGTCGTATTCGGCTTCCATTGAGAATTCTTGGATGATGGGTTCGGGGAGATTGTGGGTTTCGGCGGTTGTGTTGAGGAGTCGGCGGAGGATTTCTGGGGAGTCGAAGATTCCGTGGACGTAGGTGCCGATGATGGAGAGGGTTTGGCTGGTTGTGCCGTCGGGGCGGGGCTTTGAGCTGACTAGATGTTGTTGGCTTGTTTGCCGTCCTTCGAGAGTCTCAGGATGGCACTTTTCGTCGTCTCTGTTTTGGGAATTGTTGGCTGAATTCTCGTTCCCCCTCAACCTAGCCTTCTCCTTTAGGGAGAAGGAATTAGGGGAATTGTCGTCTGTTAATTTGGCTAGAGAGTCTGCCGTGCCGGTGGTTATGCCGGTGTGGATTTCGTAGCCGATGCCGTGGGCTTGTTCGCCTTTGAGGGGGCCGGTTTTGTGGGCTGGGATTTCGACGTTTACTCGCCGGGTGGTTTTGACGGTGTCGAAGACGGTTTTGGTTGGGAGAAGTCCGAGTCCGGTTTCGGATTCTGGGTTTGGAGATTCGGTGGCGTCAGTGTCGTCGAGTTGTTCGCCGAGGATTTGGTATCCGCCGCAGATGCCGACCACGGTTACGCCTCGATTGGCGGCTTCGATGATGGCTTTATCGAGTCCTCGTGATTTCATCCAACGGAGGTCAGCGATGGTGGATTTGCTGCCGGGGATGATGATGATTTGGGCGGTTGTGAGTTCGTGTGGGTTGGTGATTATTCGGATGCGGCAGCCGGCGCGCCGAAAGGGGTCGAGGTCGTCGTGGTTGGAGACTCGGGGTAGCCCTAGCACCCCTATCGTGATTGGCGTTTGGTCTCGCTCGTCATCGAATGACTCGGCTCCGCGTGCGTTATAGCTCCGGGCGTCGTCGAACGACTTGGTCGCGCGGCGTATGTTTCCCCCTCTAACTCCCCCGATCCGGTGGAGGACCGGGGGATCGTAGTCGCCGAAAGTTACGCCGTCTTCTTCTTTTACTTGGAGGTCGTAGACGAAGGGGATTATTCCGGCAACTGGGACTCCGGTTCGTTCAGCGATCATTTCGGGGAGTGGGTTGAGGAGTTCGATGTCGCCTCGGAAGCGGTTGATGAGGGTGGCTTTGACGAGTGATCGTTCTTCGGGAAGCAGTAGTTCCATAGTGCCTAGTAGTGATGCGAAAACGCCACCTCGATCGATGTCTCCAACAAGGATGACTGAGGCGTTGGCGTAGGCTGCCATTTTCATATTCACGATATCGCGATCGCGGAGATTTACTTCGGCTGGGGAGCCTGCGCCTTCGAGGACAATGACGTCGTATTGCGAGGCGAGTCGGTCGTAGGCTTCGGTTACGGCGGTCCAGACTTCGGATTGATCGCCCCAGTATTTTCGTGCTTCGAAGCTGCCAATTGGTTTGCCGTTTACGACAACTTGCGAGCGGCTATCGGCTTCGGGTTTGAGGAGCACCGGGTTCATGTCGCTGTGGGGTTCGACACCGGCTGCTTGGGCTTGAACTACCTGAGCTCGACCCATTTCTCCGCCGTCGGCTGTGACGTAGGAGTTGTTGGACATGTTTTGCGCTTTGAAGGGCGCTACTTTGATGCTGTCTTGGGCGAGGATTCGGCAGAGGGCGGCTGCCATGACGCTTTTGCCAACGGACGATGAGGTGCCCTGGATCATTATGGCTTTAGTCGCACTCGTGGTCGAACGACTCGGCTCTGGCTGCAATCTACCCATCCCCTAACCCCTTCCCGAAGGAAGGGGGACTTTTGTTTACTGTTGATGATAGTAACCGGACTAGTGCGATCGACGTGCAGATACTTCTTACTGCGGCTCGCAGATCCCGATTCCAGATCGGGATGACAATGATGATTAGGCAGTTAGGTGAGATGTTTGGTTGAGGGTTACTAGTTTGTTTGGGGATTTTGGGTTTGGGTTGATGTCGAGGACTGTGATGGAGCAGTTGTCGATTGTGAGGGTGTCCATCGCTTCGTCGGGAAGACCGAGCACGCCGGTTATTAAGCCCTTCATCGAACCACCGTGGCCGACTAGTACGACGTCGCCACCTTGTTCGGTGATGTTGGATTCTGTGACCCAGGCATTGGCGCGTACTGGAAGATTGGATCGTTTTTCTCCACCCGATGGATCCGCTTCGTCGACATGTCCGTTTAAGTGACTGGCGTAGTTTGCTTGGATGTCGGAAGTTAGCATTCCTTCCCATTCGCCGTAGTCGATTTCGAGCAGGTGATCGGAGGTCGACACTGGCATTTCGAATAGTGCAGCGGTGTTTGCGCAACGTTGGAGCGGGGATGTCCAGACTTTTTTTACGTCGTAGGCAGATTTCACATATTGAGCAGCGAGTGCGGC
>Ga0302134_10001413_pt1 | contig 11345 bp, 10 predicted proteins | sample CB9_SCM_MG_FD_203123 | JGI IMG/M metagenome (GOLD analysis project Ga0302134, IMG submission 203123) | Marine microbial communities from Western Arctic Ocean, Canada - CB9_SCM | ecosystem: Environmental > Aquatic > Marine > Oceanic | place: Canada: Western Arctic Ocean | collected 2017-09-19
AACTCCATTCGTAATCTAAACCATACTTTCAACGTCTCTTTATTGGTACGCATGCTACACCAATCGTCAACATCTACTAGACCTTACCCATCATAAATGCCGAAACCAATAGTACGGGCGGTGCGGGCAATTTAAGTAAATCTTGGTCGCGCAAACACAAAGCCTACCATTGCAAATTCCGACACAAAGGCAACTTTATTTTACGACCATTTTCGCCGACACGACGTAACACAACTATAAACCAATCTTTTTGCATCTTCTACATGACTAATCGCAAACTACGCATCGCGAATTTCATTCCATCCCTGAGCGGAGGCGGCGCGGAACGAGTGGTAATTAATCTGTGTGCAAGTTTTCCGCGAAACGAAGTACAACCAGTCTTGATCGCTGGTTCACTGACTGGGCCATTTGCCAATAGCATCGCCGCGGACGTTGAAGTTGTGGATTTGAAATGTGCAAACATTCGACACACCATCGGTCCTCTACGCGATTATGTAAGACAGGCTAACCTCGATCTTTTAATTTCCCATTTGAGCCATGCCAATATTGCCACACTGTGGGCTATGCGCAAACTTCATAAGCTAAACCAAAAACAGGATTTGGGACTTCCTGAAATAGCCGTAGTGGAACACATGACGATGTCCGCTTACCGAGGCGAGAAATGGCGTGATAAGTTTATCCGTCCTCTCGCTCGACGACTCTACAAATCCGCCGATCAAGTCGTCGCCGTCTCAAACGCCGCCGCGCGGGATTTAGAACAGCAACTGCGACTACCGCCGGCTAGCGTCACAACCATTTACAATCCCGTTGTCAGTGCGCACATTCATAATTGTCGTCAAGAACCATTGCAACATCCGTTTGTCGAACACAATTCAGAACCATTAATTTTAGCGGTCGGTCGGTTATCAGAGCAAAAAGACTATCCCACATTAATACAAGCGTTCGCTCAGTTGCAATCAACGGTACCATCTCGACTGGCCATTCTCGGTGACGGTGAAGAACGAACTAACATCGCAGCGCTCATTGATAAACTAGGATTAGCGGATCGCGTTTGTCTCGTTGGATTTACTGAGAATCCATACCAGTGGATGCAACAGGCGGACCTCTATGTACTCTCTTCTCGCTGGGAAGCATTGCCAACCGTTTTAATCGAAGCCATGGCATGTGGCTGTAATGTTGTGTCGACAGATTGCCCCAGTGGTCCAGCAGAAATACTTGGGGATCGTTTTGGACATCGCCTCACACCCTGTGGCAATCCAAGTGCATTGGCGACAGCCATCACGCAAGCACTTGCTGAGCCACTCGATTCCGATGAAGTTATCAGGCACGCCTCACAATTTGATTTCACCACAGCCGCTCGCAGATACATGGAACTTCTATCACGCCCATAACTTTCACATTCGTGTGAATTTATGGGCGGATTTTTTTGAAACCACAAAAACTCCCAAGCTCTCAGGACTTGTCAGACCAACAAACCCGAATCACAATAACAAACTAATAGTTTGGATATTCGATACTTATAATTAATAAAGAAAGATTCGTGAAATGCCTAGTTGCGTATTAGCTTATTCCGGTGGACTAGATACGTCCGTAATTCTTGGTTGGTTACAAGACGAAGGGTACGATGTACACTGCGTCTACGTTGACCTTGGCCAACCGTGCGAAGACCGCGAAGCGATCATGAAAAAAGCGCACGACTGCGGTGCCGCCAGTGCACGAATTGTCGACGTTCAAGAAGAACTGTGCCGTGATTTCGCATTTCCTGTTCTGCAATGGCAAGCAAAATACGAAAGCATTTACTTGCTAGGCACATCAATCGCGCGCCCGCTGATTTCCAAAGTCTGCTTACAAGTAGCCCGCGAAGTTGACGCCGTCGCCTACGCTCACGGTGCTACTGGTAAAGGCAACGACCAATGCCGTTTTCAACTAGCAGCGGAAGCGTTAGATCCGGGTGTGAAAATGATTGCACCGTGGCGAGTCCAAAAATTTCGCGATTTGTTCCCCGGGCGGACAGAAATGATTGCCTATTGCGAAAACAAAAATATCCCCATCAAGGTATCCGCCTCCAAACCATACAGCTCCGATGAAAACTGTTTACACATAAGCTACGAAGCAGGAGATCTTGAAGATCTGCAACTCAACGGCGTCGACACCGTTGAGTTTGGCATGGGCGTCTCCCCTCAAGAAGCCCCTGATGAACGTGAACCGGTTACTATCCGCATTGAGCACGGCGTCCCCGTCGCAGTCAATGGCAATGACCTTAATCCATTAGAAATCGTTCAGGCACTTAACGACATCGGCGGCCGCAACGGCATCGGCCGAATCGATATGGTTGAAAACAGGTTCGTTGGGATGAAAAGCCGTGGAGTGTATGAAGCACCCGGCATGACAATTCTGTATGACGCATTGTTGGTGTTAGAACAACTGACACTGGACCGTGACCTCACACACCTCCGCGATCGTCTCAAAGCGGACGTTGCTGAAATGGTTTATTACGGCCACTGGTATTGCGCCAAGATGGATGCACTGTTGGCATTCATTAAAGAGTCGATGCGGCACGTATCCGGCGAGGTGCAACTAAGCTTGTACAAGGGCAACATCATTGTTGACAGTCGCACGAGCGAAAACAGCTTGTATGACGAAGGAATCGCAACGATGGAAGGCGGCGGATCTTATAACCAAGACGATGCCGAAGGCTTCCTGCGAATCATGGGATTACCTTACCGAGTGCAAGGGCGAACAACACCGCGCGAATATTGACCAAGTCGACGTAAGATCAGCGGCGCTCAAAATCGTTTTTTAGATTGCCTGCTAAAAGCCTGCTTGGGATTTAAAATTGCCAATCATTTCGTCAAGCTCTCCAGTCGCTTGTTGTTTGACAATAATGTAATCGCCATCGTGAATAGCGTAATCATTGATCGGTTCAATCCGGCGGAACTCTGGATTGAATTCAATGTCCAACGGCAAGAACCGCATTGGGTCATTCGTCGGACGACGCAGTTTGATCGTCATGAAATTGAACTGTTCCAACACTTTGGATTCACGCAGTGCATCTTGGATAAACATACCTTGCCGCAATTCAAACTTTGCCCGTTGTTTGACACCGTACACATTTTGAATCTCGACGGTATAATGACCGAAGGCGGACTGCGGAGTCTGATAGGTTGCCTGCTTGGACGCTAACTGCATCATTTCAGTTTTTTCGCTGAGTAATTCATTGGGGCTACGCATTACTTGCTCATTATTTCCCATCGTCGAGCATCCGCTTAAAATTCCAATGATCGCGGTGAAATATAGAAAACGAACGACTTTCAAGGACTTATTTCTCATCTTGTCTTACATTCCGTAACACGGGTAAATTATTTTACAGTAAACAACCCAACACTCTAACGAACGAATGCTTTGGACTGCGTGAGTGACGAATCGGTCGATAAACACAAAATCTTTACTCTAATCGTTAAGACCTACAAAAAATCTCAAACAATCTTATCGTGCTTTGGTTTTCTAGCGCTCACAGGCCTGCCCAACAGTGTTAAAATCTTGCAAACACTGCAAAATACACGGTAAAGACCGAACAACTCAAATTTCGCAACTTATCTAAAGGAAAACCTTCGTGGGGACGACCGGTCCAAATTCGAAATTCACTACAGCGGAAGATTTAGTTCCGCAGTCATGGAAACACCGTCATTTATTGGGATTAGAAAATCTCAGCCTCGAAGATATTACCACTCTATTACAGACGGCGATTACACTGAAAACCGCCACTAGCGGTTGCCACAATAAACTCGACATCCTCGAGGGTTTGACGATCGCCAACATGTTCTTCGAAGATTCGACACGGACACGTAACAGTTTCAGCTTGGCGGCTCGGCGACTCGGTGCAGAAACCGTTGAATTCTCAGCTAGCTCAAGCAGTGTGAGTAAAGGTGAAACACTAATTGATACGGCGAAGACAATCGAAGCAATGAATGTTGATGCAATTGTAATTCGTCACAGCACACCTGGCAGTCCACACTTACTTTCAAACAACGTTGACTGTAGTATCCTCAATGCAGGAGATGGCCCGCACGAACATCCCACGCAAGGAATGCTCGACATCATGACGATCCACGAACAACGCGGATCAATCGAAGGCTTGACCGTTGCCTTGGTCGGCGACATTACATACAGCCGTACAGCCCGTTCCAATATCTGGGGACTCAAAAAACTCGGAGCACACGTTATCGTTTGCGGACCTTCCACGTTAGTTTCCAGCGCGTGGGAACAATACGGAGTCGAAGTATCACATAACCTTGATGACATCATCCCCCGTTGCGATGTATTGAATCTCTTGCGAATTCAGTTCGAACGACAATACACGCGACCGTTTCCATCTGTGCGAGAATACGCTTTTCTCTACGGCATGAACAAAGAACGAATGTCGCACGCCAAAGAAGACATTTTAATCTTAGCTCCGGGACCGATTAATCGCGGAGTCGAAGTCACTCCTGATGTCGCTGATGGCCCGCACTCGGTTATTCTAAACCAAGTCACCAATGGCATCGCCGTTCGTATGGCCGCACTCACACTCACAACCAAAGCAAATCAGCGGAGACTGTCATCAAATGGAGGCAATGAATAATAATGTCTGATTCATCGCCCCCCAATTCAACCACGGACAAAAGCTTGCTCGTTCGCGGCGGCCGAGTGATAGATCCGAGCCAAGATTATGATGGCATTGCCGACATGCTAGTCATCGATGGTGTCATTGTTGAAATCGGCGAGAATCTCTCCGGCAGCAGCAACGTTATCGATGCCACAGATAAAATCGTTGCTCCGGGGCTAGTCGATATTCATGTACAACTACGGGAACCCGGATTCGAAGAAGATGAATGTATTGCGACCGGAACAGCAGCGGCAATCGCTGGCGGTTTCACTTCGATCGCCTGTCTCCCGAACACTTCCCCCGCCATCGATACTCAAGCTCAAATCCAATTCATACAGCAAAAAGCGATTCAAGCGGATAATTGCAATGTATACGTCATTGCCGCTGTCAGCAAAAACCGGCAAGGTGAAGAATTAGCGGAGATGGGAATGCTTGCTGAAACTGGCGCGGTCGGGTTCTCTGACGCTCCAGCACCACTAGGCAATACCGACCTGTTTCGGCGTGCTCTTGAATACAGCAAGATGTTTGACAAACCAATCATTGACCATCCAGAACTGCCTGAACTGTCTCAATCTGGAATCATGCATGCGGGTGCAACCTCCATGGTGCTAGGACTATCAGGAATGCATCCAGACTCTGAAGAACTCGCCACAGGACGCGACCTGCGACTCTGTGAAACAACCGGCGGGCGACTACACTTGATGGACATTTCAACCCAAGGCAGTGTCGAATTGATTCGACGAGCCAAGGGCAGGGGAGTCGGCGTTACGGCTGAAGTTTGTATCGCGAATCTATTCCTCACCGATGAGTTGTTACGAAGTTTTGATTCAAATTACAAAGTTAATCCGCCGCTTCGCAGTCAACAACATATCGACGCCTGTATTGCGGGGCTAGCTGATGGGACACTCGATGTCATTACAAGCGGACATGCACCCCGAGCGATTGAAAAGAAGATGACGGAACTTGACCGAGCGCCGTTTGGTATGAGCCAAATTGAATTCACGCTGGGATTAGCCATTACACATTTAGTCCAGCCAGGACATCTCGATATTTCGGCCTTGATTGCCAAGTTGTCGACGAACCCTGCAATCGCGTTGGGGTTGAACGATCCCAGCTATCACCAAAAGGGGACACTCGCCATCGGAGCATCAGCAGACATTACCATCATCGATCCCACTGCTGTCTGGATCGTACAACCAGAGTCCATGCTGTCCCGTAGCCATAACACTCCTTTGGCTGGCGTTGAGTTAACCGGTCGTGCCGACACCGTCATTGTTGGCGGCTGCGTCAAAACCAAACAAATCGAACTGCCAGCCTAAATTGCTCATTAGATAAACGAAGATGAATCGCTCTAATCCACCAGCACACAATGCTCCGCTCTTTTTGATCGACGGGTACAACCTGTGGTGGAACACCGGTGAGTTTGGTCCTGACAACGACGACGGAACTCTACAGGGGGCACGTGACTCACTCGCGAACTGGTTGATTACGACGCTACCCGCAAACCTCCGCAAAAAGACTGTCTTAGTATTCGATGCGAAAAACCCACCACCCAACCGAGGATTCCTCTTCGATAGCAGTGGAATTACCATTCATTTTGCCGTCGGCTATCCAGACGCAGACACGCTGATGGAAGAGTATATTCGCCTACACCATGCTCCGCGAAATCTAACCGTGGTTACCAGCGATCATCGGATTCAACGCGCTGCCAAACGCAAACGTGCCACAGCCATGGACGCTGATCGCTGGGCACGACAAATCCAGCATCAATTCCAAGCCACCGACGACAAGCAAGCTAACACAGCCAAACCTAATCCCGCGTTATCCGATCATGAAGTAATCGGCTGGATGAAAGGTTTTGGAATCGACTCACAGCAAGAAGCATCACAACTAGAGCAAAATATCGAGCAGCAACTGAAGCTAGAACGACAGCAATGCCGTCAGCTAAAAGGGAAACCTCGTCGCCCGCAATGAGACCCAGTTTTAATGTGATTGGTCCTTTTTAGATTGTTACTTTTCACATAAAATCTACGGTTCCCCTAATTAGTGGTTCAACTAAATCAAATAGCCGATACAAAACAACACTCGATCTCTATCCTCAAAACCCTCTCCTCGGACACCCCACATAGATGACGGCAAAATCAACTCTTGATGACATCCGCAAAAAAGTTGAAGACCAACAACGACTTTCACTTGACGATGGTCTGTTTCTGTATCGTAACGACACTCCGTTGCAAGCTGTCGGTGAATTAGCCAATATTGTCCGTGAACGTATCAGTGGAAACGTTGCTTATTACAATATCAACACGCACCTGAACCCCACCAATATCTGCGTTTACAGGTGTAATTTCTGTGCCTTTCGAGCAGATTTACGAGAAGAACGTGGCTATGCGATGGGTGACGAAGAAATCCTACAGCGGGGCCAAGAAGCGACTGACAATGGTTGCACCGAAGTCCACATTGTCGGCGGATTACACCATCAAAAAGATTACGAGTGGTATTTAAACATTGTGCGTCTGCTAAAGGAGGCCTACCCTCAACTACATCTGAAGGCGTGGACGGCCGTTGAGATAAATTGGTTTGAGTTTTTAACCAAAAAGAACATTCGCCAGATTCTCGAGGACATGATCGAAGTTGGGCTCGGAAGCATGCCCGGTGGTGGAGCGGAAATTTTCCACCCTGAGATTCGTGATCAGATTTGCGAGCACAAAGCGGATACTGGAAAGTGGTTTGAAACACACCGCACAGCTCATCAACTAGGAATCAACACCAACGCCACGATGCTCTACGGGCATCTTGAAAACGAGTTCCACCGCATCGATCATCTAATACGCTTACGTGAACAACAAGATGAAACAGGTGGTTTTCAAACTTTCATACCCCTCGCGTTTCACCCAGAAAACACCGGGCTATCGCACCTCAAGAAACCGTCTGCTCTTTTAGATTTGCGAACGATCGCCGTGTCGCGTTTGATGCTCGACAACTTCCCGCATATCAAAGCGTATTGGATTATGCTTGGCATCGGCACCGCACAAACAGCGTTGTCCTATGGTGCCGACGATCTCGATGGCACGGTCCGTCACGAACTCATCTATCATGACGCTGGAGCCACAACGCCAGAAGAAGTATCCGTTACCAAGTTGGAAGAGTTAATCCGTGAAGCCGGCCGCGAACCAATTGAACGCGACACACTCTACAACCAAATCATCCGCGACCCAAACGACCCATCGAAATGGGAAGCCGGCGAGAAACTAGTCAGCACGCTACCGTAAGAGCCCACTATCCTTTTCACTGTTGCAAAATGCGGCTCAAGGCTTCTCGAGCGATTGCGTTAGTGTCCTCGTTATCCGCGGTGATCATGGATGATATTTTTTCTACGTGCGCTCGTGACGATGGGCCAATAATGCCAAGAGTGTATATTGCGATTTGTCGAGTCGCCAAGTTCTCACTACCTAACGCGGCACCCAGCAAGTCCACCGACGGACGTCCAATCCTAGCCAGAGCCTGCGCTGCAGCGTCACGCAAATCATCATGTGAAGATTCTAAATGCACAGCTAATGTCGCGACAGCCGCTACACTCTTGCTGCCATATTTGCCCACCAACACTGCCGCCGTACGGCACACGTCGTCGTTCTTTGACGTTTCCAGTACTTTAATCAACAACGGTATGGCTGGCTCACGGGGTGCCAAGTGAGCATACGTTTGCAAGGCGGTTCGTTGTACTTCACTGACTTGATTATTATCCGCCGCTAACTGCCCGACTTGTAATTCAATCGTCGGTCGATCACCTGGTAATACCGACAACAATCGAACAATACTCACTCGGTTACTAGTTGTCTCCGCCGCATCGACCATCGCCTCTAGTAATACCGCTTGTTGGTTAGCAGCTTCCTCCGGCAACAATTGTCGAATTAATTGAATTGAAATTGACCGAACCTTACTATCCTCATCCTGCAAACCTAAACTGACCGCAATCGAAACTTGCTGCGGAAACTGCTGTACTTGCCCGGTAAGAAACAGCATCAATCCTTGCCGCTGTTTAAGCGTGCCAGCTTTCAACCAATCCGACACACTCGCCAAGACTGCCTCGCTGCGTTCGCGTAACGCATCACTAGCAGCCACTCGTTGGTCATTACTTCCCGCACCAAGATCACCTAACAGTTCGCCAATTTCAGAGTCGAGCGAAATAGATGTTTCCGCATTGGAATCACCCGTCGTCGCGGTAGTGGCATTCATGGCACTGTTGCCATTATTTTGATCGTTTGCTGATGTATTGCTTTCGGCCCCAACTCGCACACCCGAATCACCAGTGTCATCCGTCGTTGTATCACTGCCAACGCACCCCGTCATCAACAGTATTACCGTGATCAATCCAATATTCGTTGTGGTGTTCCGAATTCTAGACACGAACAACACCTCCATGTGTAATAGCCAATTCTGTTTATGTTTCGATGCCCCAATTTTTCAGGGCATCGATTTGCCTTGCACGGCTGTCAGAGGAAATTATAACAGCAAGTCTAGCGATACAATCAAGAACAACCCGATACTAATTAACGCGTTTATCTGAAAAAATGCGACATTAACTCGTGCTAAGTCATCTGGTTTCACCAAACAATGCTCAATCGTCAATAAAACGGCTGTCGCAGCGACAGTAACATAATAGATCCAACCTAGGGCATCCAACTGACTAACAAACGTTAATCCCACCATAGCCACAATCATCAGAAGGTGAGAAACCGCTGCGATTCGCAAAGCACCGCGAACACCAAACCGTGCTGGAATACTCTTTAATTTCACTTGCTTGTCAAACTCTGCATCCTGACAAGCATAAATTATGTCGAACCCACCAACCCAAAACATCACCATTAATCCCAAGACAACCGCCGGAACAATATCCATAACATCTTGCTGCATAATTTCCCCTCGTAGTGCAATCCATGTACAGACCGGCGCCAGCAATAAACTTGCACCTAAATAGAAATGAGCGAGTGACGTAAATCGTTTGGTGTAACTGTATAGACCCAACACCCCCAAGACTGGCAGTGACAATATAATTGGCAGTTGATTTGGAAAAAACAACAGTGTCGCGGCCACAAACATTGCGCAGTTCAACACAGTGAACCAAACCACACTCGACAACGACAACCCCCCAGCAGGGATATGACGAGCAGCTGTTCTCGGATTTTCCGCATCCATCCGCCGGTCGGCGATTCGGTTGAAAGCCATCGCGGCGTTGCGGGCAAAAACCATGCACAATACAATTCCCAATAAATAGCGTGCAACAAACGGTGGCGGTGGCCCCTCAGAATGCGGTACAGTCCAGCACATGACGGCTGACAACAGCGCAAAGGGCAGAGCAAACACTGTGTGGCTAAAGCGAATCATCTCCAGTAATGTTTTTAGCCGCGACCACATCAGATTTTCACCTCTCCTATGATTCCAGCGTGTCGTCACAATCGATTTCTTGATCGCCCCAACGCTCCATCAGATCATTATCACAGCCAAGCTGATCTAAGATTCTCGCGACCATAAAGTCAACCAAGTCGCTTAATTCTGTAACACCTTGGTACCACCCAGGACTTGCTGGTAATACCATCGCTCCCGCCTGAGTGACGCGACGCATATTCTCAATGTGAATCGATGACAACGGTGTCTCTCGAGTGATTAGCAATAACCGTCGACGTTCCTTGAGATGAACGTCCGCAGCACGTTGAATGAGATTACTGCTGGTACCGTTGGCGATGTTTCCCAATGTCGCGCCGCTACACGGGCAAATAACCATCGCCTTGGTACGGTGAGAACCACTCGCCATGGGACTCATCAAATCGCGATAGTGGTAATAGCGTATACTCTCCAAAGAAGGTAATTCGATGGGGGTCAGCGCCGCACACGTGACCTGCAGCAATGCTGCAAGATCCAGGTGCTCCAAATCAATATCTATCCCCAATTCCTGCTTGATGACTTGTCGACCAGCATCACTGACCGTCAACTCGACGTCAATGCCCGCGAGTGCCAAGTGCTGTAACAACCGCACTGAATACACAGCACCACTCGCACCGGAAATAGCGACAACAACTGGATGAGATAGAGATGACATATGGATAGCTCAGCCTTATTCATTACATGAAGAGGACAATTTAGTTTCAGGTTTACGCGCAACATAGAGCGTAGCAATTCCACCGGTCAATGAATAGTAACACGCTTCGACGAGACCATTGGCTTCCATGCGGTCCGCAAGTTCTTGGCCAAAGGGAAATTTACTGACACTGTCCGGTAAATAATTGTACGCCTGCTCATCGTTTCCTGCCAATATCTGCCCGATACGCGGCAAAATATATTTCATATAAAACCCGTAAAACCCCTTGAACGGCTGCCACGTTGGTTGGGAAAACTCGAGTACCACAACCCGCCCTCCCGGTTGACAAACTCGCATCATTTCTTGTAATCCTCGGTCTGTATCTGCGATATTACGCAATCCAAACGCAACTGACACAATTTGGAAAACATCATCATCAAATGGCAAATGCTGGGCATCCGCTTCAACAAATCTAATGCGCTCGTAGGATTTACGTCGACTTTTCTTCTGTTTGCCAATCTGCAGCATTTCTCGAGTGAAATCCGCGGCGACAATTTCTGTCGCACCGTCCGCTTTGTGGCAATAGGCGAACGCTAGATCTCCGGTACCCGAACAGATGTCAAG
>Ga0302134_10001414_pt1 | contig 11345 bp, 6 predicted proteins | sample CB9_SCM_MG_FD_203123 | JGI IMG/M metagenome (GOLD analysis project Ga0302134, IMG submission 203123) | Marine microbial communities from Western Arctic Ocean, Canada - CB9_SCM | ecosystem: Environmental > Aquatic > Marine > Oceanic | place: Canada: Western Arctic Ocean | collected 2017-09-19
CCTACTCCATGTATCGTCTGGAATGCGGTTTGCGCTCCAGCGCCGTCCTTGGCTTTGTCGGCCTACCGACCCTGGGATTCCACCTGGAGTCCGCCTTTAGCCAAGGCAATTACTCTGAAGCCGCGGCCTTGCTATTCGCCTTCTTCGCCGTCATTGCAACCATGCGGTTGTGGATGCACAAACGCATGCTGCCGGTCTATCTAATTGGCGCGGCAGCCGCCTTGCCATGGGGCCTAACATTCACGTGGGACAATATTGTCCGCTTCCTTACCCGCGATATCGTGCCCTATCCGCTGCGTGCCGAGGGCGATGGTGACACCATGGCCGCGCTAGGTGACTGGCTCCATTTGCTGTTAGTTGATCAGGCTTTGCCGGGAACTATTGCGACCATACAGCTCACAATGGTTGCCCTGATCGCCACTGGACTGCTGACGATGGTAATGTTCCCACTGATCTCGCCGCTTCTCCTCGGAGCCAAGGCACGGATGCTTGGCCACCTGACACTTGTGGTTATCCGCTCAACGCCAGAATACATCCTAGCATTTGTCCTGCTACAGCTTTGGGGACCTTCCATGCTACCAGCGATCATTGCCTTGGCGTTGCATAACGGCGCCATAATTGGCCATTTGATCGGCCGCTTCACCGAAACTATGAACCTTCGCATTGATGCTGCGCGCGGGATCAACCTGTATTTGTATGAAATTGTCCCACGGATTTATCGCTCTATACTGGCGTTGCTATTTTATCGTTGGGAAGTAATTCTTCGCGAAACGGCGATCCTTGGTATCCTCGGCATCGCGACCCTCGGCTACTATGTAGATAGCGCCTTCGCCGAATTGCGCTTTGATCGCGCGCTGATTTTGATTTTAGTTACCGCGCTGCTGAACATATGCGTCGATGCAATTTCGCGCAGCATCCGCGCAAAATTGCGCTTACAAACTAGCCTGGAGCATACTTGAGTTTATGAATACCCCTGATACGCCTATTATCAAGGACCTGGTGCTCGTTGGCGGCGGCCATAGTCATGTTGCTGTGCTTAAACGCTTTGGCATGAAACCAGTCCCCGGGGTGCGCCTCACCCTTATCTGCCGCGACGTGCACACCCCGTACTCGGGCATGCTTCCAGGCTTTGTTGCCGGCCACTATGGATTTGACGACGTTCACATTGATCTCGGCGCCTTGTCGCGCTTCGCCGGCGGCCGCTTCTATAACAGCTCAGTAACTGGCCTCGATCTCCTGAACCGCACTGTGCAGTGCGATAATCGCCCAGCCGTTCCCTACGACCTGCTATCAATTAACACCGGGTCAGCACCACAACTCGATGGCGTCACCGGGGCAGCCGAAAGCGCAGTCCCCGTCAAACCAATCAACGCCTTTTTGCAACGCTGGGAAGCCCTGCGCCAACGTGCCATAGCCCACGACGGCCCCATGCGCATCGCGGTTGTCGGCGCCGGTGCTGGCGGTGTAGAGATCCTGTTGTCTATACAGCACCGGATGAAAACGCTGCGCCAATCGGCCGGGCGCAATGCCGGAGACATAGCCTTCGATCTGTTTAGTGCATCATCTGAAATTCTGCCAACCCATAACGACCGCATGCGAGCCACCTTCGTGAACGTCCTGCAGCAACGCGGCGTCACCGTTCATACCCATTCTCCGGTGGTGTCAGTGACACCCAGTCGCTTGCGCACCGAAGCCGGCAAAGAATTTGACGTCGACGAAATTCTTTGGGTGACAGGGGCCAGCGGACAACATTGGCCTAGTGAATCCGGCCTCGACGTCGACAAGCAGCACTTTATCAAGGTGACTAATACCCTGCAGTCGACAAGCCATCCGGAAGTGTTTGCAGCCGGCGACGTCGCCAGTATGGAAAATTACCCGCGGCCGAAATCTGGTGTCTTCGCGGTACGCCAGGGAAAACCCCTAGCGCGCAATCTGCGCCGCATGTTGCTGGGGAAATCACCCAAGCCGTTCTATCCACAGAAACAGTTCCTCAGCCTCGTCTCTACTGGCGATAAATATGCCGTCGCATCGCGCGGCTCATGGTCGGTGCGCGGCCACCTCGTCTGGCGCTGGAAAGACTGGATCGATCGGGGCTTCATGCGCAAGTTTAATGACCTACCAATCATGGAAGAGAAAGTTCGCTCCACCATACCACGCGGACTTGCCAGGGCAGATGTGATCAAGGAAATATCGGCAATTGCCATGCGCTGCGGCGGCTGCGGCGCCAAGGTCGGCGCAACCGTCCTCGGCAGAGCTCTCAGTGGATTGAAGCCGGTCGAGCGCGCTGATGTCCTCATCGGTTTGCACGAACCGGACGATGCTGCCGTGGTCGAAGTTCCCCCCGGCAAGGTCATGGTGCAGACCGTCGATTCATTCCGCGCCATGGTCGATGATCCTTACATCTTCGGCAAGATTTCCGCCAATCATAGCCTTGGCGACATCTATGCCATGGGTGGCGAGCCTCAGACCGCTTTGGCCATCGCCACGATCCCGTTTGGAATCGAAGAAAAGGTCGAGCATACCTTGACCCAAATGATGGCCGGGGCCTTAGAAGTGTTGAACGATGCCGGAGCCGCACTGGTCGGCGGCCATACCAGCGAAGGCACGGAGCTATCCCTCGGATTTTCCGTCAATGGCCTTATCGATCGCGAAAAAGTCATGCGCAAAGGCGGCATGAAACCTGGCGACTACCTGGTGCTAACCAAAGCCATCGGCACCGGCACACTGTTCGCCGCCGACATGCGCCACAAGGCGAAAGGCAGATGGATCATCGCTGCATTAGAATCAATGGTCCAGTCGAACCGCCTCGGCGCTGAATGCCTAATGAAATATGATACCCACGCCTGCACCGACCTGACGGGCTTTGGTCTTTTGGGTCATCTAGTCGAAATGATTCGGGCCTCGGAAGTCGATATAGAGCTCGATCTGCACGCCTTACCTTTCTTAGACGGCGCCGAAGATACTGTACGTGACGGAATCGTCAGTTCCCTGCAGCCGCAAAATGTTCGCCTACGTCGGGCCATTGCCAATCTCGAGGAAGCCGGTAAGGACCTGCGCTTTCCACTGATCTTCGACCCACAGACCGCCGGCGGCCTACTAGCCAGCGTACCCGCCGACAAAGCCACCGAATGCATCGCTGAGCTTATATCGTTAGGCTATCCCCGCACAGCGATCATCGGTAGAGTTTTGTCACCAAGCAACCGGCTCGAACCGGTCACGATCAGATTCTAGGGTCTATTCCAAAGCGACCTCCGCAAGGAGTGCTTCCCAAGAGCTTCTCTCGCGCGCCGGGTCGAACATATCGGCCCGCAATCCAACCTGTGCCGTAAGCCCACTGAGGTATGCCGCATCCGTTTCCGCGCGCCATAAGAGCTCAGCAAGAACGGCGGTATTCTGCGCCGGATAGTAGCCCAAGTAATCATCGCCAAGCAGGCCGATATTACCATCGATATGCGATGCAATCACCGGCAGTCCAGCTGCAACCGCCTCCGAAACCACATTAGCCCCGCCCTCCATGACGGAGCTAATGACCATCGCGTGGCTGCGAGCGAATTGGCGGCGGACCTTCCAGCCAGGCACCTCGCCACGCCACCTATAGCGTTGGTTTTCCAACATCTCCCGCCGGGCAAGCTCCGCCCATGCATCATCGTGAGCACGGCCCAGATGCACGACCTGCAGTCGTGACTCTTGTGGCATTTCCCTTGCGGCAAACGCCGCCCGCATGGGATCTTTCTCTTTGCGAAGATTGCCGACAACACAAACTCCAAAGGTGCGCGGCGACGGCAGCCGCGGGAACGGTAGCGGCGGCGCCGATTGATAAATTATACGAAGCTTAGAGTGGAATCTCTCGGGTATGGCTCGATAAGCCATGTCGTGCAGGCATACCAGCCGATGGGACCGTTCCATAGAGCCATGTGTTACGGCAGGGTGACTGTCCTGAAAATGGTAAATGTCGGTCCCCGCCAGCAGAACGATAAGCGGCCGATTCGGGTGCGCATCGGAGAACCTCTGAATGGAATCAGCACTGCGCCAAGCATGCACGGCGATCATCATGTCCGCGTTGCGGCCATCGTCGGCCTCGGAAACCGTGATGCGATGGCCTAGCTCCCGCAACATGCCGGCCCATCGCACAGCTGTTACCCGGTTGCCGCCCCGCGAACGTTTCCCCGCCGGCGTAACAAGGCTAATCTTCATAGTGTTATCGAATTGTGAGGTTGAATGACGTCACCCATTTCGGCGCCCGTTGCCAGCAACGATCTTATCACGGAAATGCATAGCGCGCGTCAGCGTACCCTCGAACTCATCGACGGCCTGACGCCGGAACAGCTGGTTGGACCAAAGCTGCCAACGGTTAATCCATTGTTGTGGGAAATCGGTCACGTCGCCTGGTTCCATGAACATTTTATTTTACGTCGAGAGTACGGCCACGAATCATTACTGGCACAAGGCGATAGTCTCTACGATTCAATTGCCATCGCCCATGGAAAACGTTGGGACCTATCCGTCTACCCCCTCGATGACATGAAGCGCTATATGGCCGACGTTCTAGACACGCTGGTCGAAAGACTTCCCAGCAATCTGTCAAGCCCGCGCGACAGCTACCTTTACCAATTCACCACCCTTCACGAGGATATGCATTGCGAGGCGTTCACCTCGGCACGACAGACCTTGGCCTATCCGACGCCCCGATTCAAATCAGATGGCCGCTACAAACCTTACGACATGGTTACGGGACAGTTGCCAGGCGATGCACATATTCCAGGTGGGACGTTCCCGCTGGGATCGATGCCCGGTTCACCCTTCATCTTCGACAATGAAAAATGGGCTCACGATATCACACTGTCGCCCTTCAGTATGGCGATTGCACCCGTCACCAACGAACAGTTCGCGGCATTTGTGGAAAGCGGCAGTTATGAATGCAAGGCCTTGTGGTGCGAAGATGGCTGGCGGTGGCGAAGCAAGGCAGGAGCAAGGCACCCAATTTATTGGGCGCGGGACGGCGTGACAGGGTGGCGAGTTCGCCGTTTCGATACGTGGCAGCCCTTGCCGCCGCATCAACCCGTATTACACGTCAACTGGTACGAGGCCAGTGCCTGGTGCCGATGGGCTAGACGCCGCCTGCCAAAAGAGGCGGAATGGGAATTTGCGGCGCGCTGGCGCCCGGACGGCAACGGTGGCTTCACCCACACACGTTATCCGTGGGGCAATGCCATTCCAGAATCACGCCACGCTAATCTCGACGGCTATGCCCTCGGCTGTGTCGACGTCGCGGCGCACAGAGACGGGGACAATATATGGGGATGCCGCCAGCTTCTCGGCAATGTCTGGGAGTGGACCGCTGATACCTTTGGACCGTTTCCGGGCTTTTCCCCAGACGACTACAAGGAGTATTCCGAACCGCTGTTCGGCGAAACAAAGGTACTGCGCGGCGGCGCCTGGGCAACCCGCAGCCGGATGATTAGCAGCGTCTACCGCAACTATTTCAAGCCGGATCGGCGCGACATTTTCGCGGGGTTTCGCACCTGCGCTTTGTAATAACAATACCAGCGCTTACTCATATCGAAATGCCATATTCCGGCCCAGTCAGGTACTCGGCGGCATTAAAGTAAGGCAGTGTATCTTGTGATGAGCAGCCAATCACGGCAAGTCGTTCAGCGATCCTAAGCGCTTTCTGATACTTGCGCTCGTTCTCCTCGACCGTATGAGACTGGAACACCGTGCCGCACAGAGAAATGCCATAATGGGCCTGTACGGTACGTATTTTTTTGCCAGCAAGCATTCCATCAGCAAGAAGAGAAAGGTCGAATTCGCCTTGCTTCACGATCTGAATCTTATTGTTCACCAAATAGCGGCGAATTAGCACCTCTGCCGCAAGAGCGACATCCCAATAATCAGATTCGGTCGGTGTGATCTCACAGGAAACTTCCTGATATGCCATGCAAAAAGCGAGAAACACCTGCTCCATGCCATTCGCCGATTTCCATGCCGTGCCGCCAAGACGACTCCAAATTGATGGGTCCATTTCGTCATAAACTTTTGGCACCCGCTCAAAAAACAGCCGATGCAGGCCATGTTCATTCAGCGTGCTGCCAAGTTTCTGCTCCTTGTAAATATCAACGGCGGCGTAGGTTCCACATACTGGACAGGTATCGTCCTCAAAGGAGTTCTTCTTGTAAATGTGAGAACAACGCATTCCCGTCGGCAGCTCATTTTTACACAGCAGATAGACGTCGCCACCTTCATCACCGTCCTGTTGCTGTCCTATCCAGTTGAACCGGTTCATAAATCGCATATACGAGCGCCGGTGGCTCCAAAGGCTCCATTCAAGTTTTTCCACCGGACCGAATGTGCTCCAATTCGAACTGACGTCGATGACAATGCATTTGTCTTTGCCCGGCGCCGAACGCAACCCCCGGCCCACCGATTGCCCCCACAGCACCTTCGACAGCGTTGGCCGCAGGTGAACGATGATATTACATTGCGGATTGTCCCAACCTTCGAGCAGCACACCCACCGATACCATCGCCTCAATTTCACCGCGCTCATGACGTGCCAGCAACCGCATCCGCTCATTGATTGGCGTCTGCGCGGTAACGATGTCTGCCGTAATACCTAACTGTTGAATGCTCCTCAAAGTGGCATTCGCTACGCTAACATCAGCGCAAAACCACGCAGAAACAGGTTTAGTTGAAAGCTTGAGACGCTCCTCGCTATAACTCCAAACGGCGTAGTCAATCATAGACGACTTAATGATCGCCGGGGCCAGCTTCGCGACCGGAAAGTCACCAGAGCTGATATCAATATCAGTCAAATTCAAGTCGTGGACAAAATGTGGCCTATAGATCGGCTGAACGAGAACACCTTCTTCGATGAGATCTTCAATATTGGCGCAATCAAAAATCGCGTCGAACGCCAAATTAAGCTGATCCCGCTGATCACCAGTTCGGCGCTCCGGTGAGGCCGTCAGTCCCATAAACTGTGCGGATGCTTTTCCATGTTCGTTAAAATCGTCGATGATCCACTTATAGCCGGCACCGTTCGGCGAAACGCGGTGAGCCTCATCGACGATAATAAGGTCAGCCTTGGGTATGGCATCCGCCAATACCGCCTTTGCCCGCATATTAGTCGATAGCAAAATATCGTATCCCTCGAACGCCGGACCCGCGTCGGAAACCGATAATTTGTGAACCCGGTGTTTCAAACCAAGAGCTTTTTCAAGCTGTTCTAACAGCACTAGCCGGTGGCAAAGAACAACGATTTTCTTGCCCTCGTAGAACTGCTCAACTATTTCGCTGGCAAGAACGGTTTTCCCTGAGCCCGTCGGCGCTTTCAAAATGAATCGGCGATGTTGACTGATGATCGACGGATATCGATCAATGATTTGTTGTTGCCAGTTCCGGAGCTGCATCAGGCATCCATACCAAAGATAAAGAAACGAAAATTCGACATCTCCGCCGGGCGGATGGGCTCAGATGACCTATTGAGACAACGGATAGCGCTTCTCCCCCACGAAGACCACCACCGGCCTCCGGTCGGATAACGACGTCAGAGCGCCGCTAATGCCCGCGGAACGCCGCTAAATGTACCGAGGCTTTAAACCTCTCTCAAAAAATTAGTTAAATCAAAGTCTTGGTGGCGGAGGGAGGGGGATTCGAACCCCCGATACGGCTTAACACCATATAACGGTTTAGCAAACCGCCGCCTTCAGCCTCTCAGCCATCCCTCCATTCCGTCGCTGCTTAGCCATGTCGGAACCCCCACATGCAGAAACCGAGTTTCTACGCGCCCTCCGCGCCCGCTGTCAACGCGATGGATCAAGCTTTCAGTACCAGGGAACAAGAGACGATGCAGCAGGTCAAGCGCTTGCGTTCTAGGACGCCGGTCAAAAAGACGCAATGAGGAGGAGCCAGATGCTACCCTTAGGGTGCCAAAGCGTTTCAAGCCAACATCTCTAGGGCCAAGCTCGCAGCCAAGGTCACGGGCGGGTCTTCTCGCGCAATAGGTCGTTGACCATCTTCGGATTGGCCTTGCCACCGGTCATCTGCATTACTTGGCCAACGAACCATCCAAGCATCTTATCCTTGCCGGCACGTATCTCCGCGATTTTATCGGGATTGTCAGCAATCACCGCGTCCACCGCCTCCTCGATGGCGCCTGCATCAGTAATCTGCTTCATACCCTTCTTCTCGACAATAGCCCCCGGGTCATCACCACTATCCACCATGGCCTGAAAGACGTCTTTCGCGATGCGTCCAGAAATGGTGCCGTCGGTGATCAGGTCTATCAACTTACCTAGTGATGTTGCCGACACTGGGCTTTCCTCGATGTCTATATCGAGCTTATTCAGCACCCCAAAAAGATTGGAAATAACCCAGTTGGCCGCAGTCTTGGCATCGCGGCCAGCCGCCACCTCCTCAAAGTAGTCAGCGCTCGCCTTCTCTGCCACCAGCACACTGGCGTCGTAGGCGCCAAGACCCAGGTCTGCAATAAACCGCGCCTTTTTAGCATCGGGTAATTCCGGCAAATCAGCGCGCAATCGCTCCACCTCATCGGCCAACAGCACTAGGGGTAGAAGGTCCGGGTCTGGAAAGTAACGGTAATCATGGGCCTCTTCTTTTGATCGCATAGTCCGCGTCGTTCCCTTATTGGCATCGAACAGACGGGTTTCCTGCACCACCTGACCGCCATTCTCATAAAGGTCCACCTGACGCTGGGCCTCGTGCTCGATGGCCTGCATGACGAAGCGAACAGAATTGACGTTCTTGATCTCGCAGCGTGTCCGCAGCTCTTTTTCCCCCACCATGCGCACCGATACATTGCAGTCACAGCGCATGGAACCTTCTTCCATATTGCCGTCGCAAGTGCCGAGATAGCGCAGGATCGACCTCATCTTGCGTAGATAGGCACCGGCATCCTCCGGCCCGCGCAGATCGGGATTGGAGACAATTTCCATCAGAGCAACGCCGGACCGGTTGAAATCGATATAGGTGCGCGTCGGATCCTGATCGTGCAGCGACTTGCCAGCATCCTGCTCCATGTGCAGACGCTCGATCCCCACTTCGCGGGTCGTGCCGTCGGGCAGATCGAGCTCTATAATGCCCTCACCGACGATGGGGTGCAGGAATTGAGATATCTGATAGCCCTGCGGCATGTCGGCGTAAAAGTAATTTTTACGCTCGAAGACCGAGCTCAAATTGATCTTCGCATTCAATCCTAGACCCGTACGCACCGCCTGTTCGACACAGCGCATATTAAGTACCGGCAGCATACCCGGCATGGCAGCATCAACCAGCGACACCTGGCTATTGGGCTCGGCGCCAAAATCGGGGGCGGCTCCGGAGAACAGCTTGGACTCCGCAATGATTTGAGCATGAACCTCGAGCCCGATCACCACTTCCCAGTCGCCGCTATCACCATGAATGATGTAGTCGCTCATCTCATAATTCCGACACTAAAACCGGCCGCGCGGTGAAATTCGCGGCCTGTTCAAGCGCATGCGCCGCGCGAAATAGGGTTGCTTCATCGAACGGCCTGGCGATTAGGTGCAGACCGAGTGGCAGACCCGACTGATCCAGCGCGGCCGGCACCGAAATGCCAGGCAGGCCGGCAATGCTCGCCGGCACGGTAAAAACGTCATTGAGGTACATGGCAATGGGATCGTCGAGCCGCTCGCCAATGACGAAAGCCGATGACGGTGCTGTCGGCGTTAGGATGACGTCGACCTGTTTAAACGCCATCTTGAAATCCTGGGCGATCAGGGTACGCAGCTTTTGTGCCTTAACGTAGTAAGCATCGTAATAGCCGGCTGATAATACATAGGTGCCGATGAGCACACGGCGACGCACCTCGGAGCCGAAACCGGCGCCACGAGTGTTCGCGTACATCTCGTCGAGGCTGGCGCCCGGCATACGCAGGCCATAGCGCACGCCATCGTAGCGAGCGAGGTTGGACGACGCTTCGGCCGGCGCGACAATATAATACGTCGGTAGTGCATATTTGGTGTGGGGTAACGAGATCGGCACGCATTCCGCACCAGCGTCACGCAGCCACTTCTCACCCTGGTGCCACATAGCATCAATTTCCGCCGGTGTGCCATCTATACGGTATTCGGCAGGGACGCCGACCTTGAGACCTCGAATGTCGCCGGTCATGGCAGCGGCAAAATCTGGCGTATCGACCCGGGCTGAAGTGGAATCCTTTGGATCGTGGCCAGCCATGGCCGTCAGCATGATCGCTGAGTCCTTGACAGTCCGCGCCATCGGCCCCGGCTGATCGAGGCTGGAGGAAAAGGCAACCACCCCCCAGCGCGAACAGCGGCCATAAGTCGGCTTCATCCCTACGATACCGCAGAAGGCACCGGGCTGGCGGATCGAGCCACCTGTGTCGGTTCCGGTTGCCCCAGCGCAAATACGAGCAGACACCGCCGCCGCCGAACCTCCGGACGAACCTCCGGGCACCCGGTCCTTGCCGTCCGCCGCACGCCACGGATTCTTCACAGGGCCGTAATAACTAGTGACGTTGGCCGAACCCATAGCGAATTCATCAAGGTTGGTCTTCCCTATCATCACAGCGCCAGCGCTGCGCAAGTTGGCGGTGACCGTCGACTCATAGGGCGGCACGAAACCGTCAAGGATGTGGGACGCCGCCGTGGTCAACACACCTTCGGTGCAGAACAGGTCCTTCACGGCGATAGGAATACCATCCATGGGGCCGGCAGATTCGCCGTGCCCCCGACGCACATCGGACTCGGCAGCCCGTTCAAGGGCTAGTTCTGGCGTCTCGGTAATAAAGGCATTGAGATTTCGCGCCGCCGTCATCGCCGCAATGCTGGCTTCCGTCAGCTCAACCGACGACAGATCACCGGCAGCCAGCGCCGACGCGGCTTGGGCAATGGTCAGATCAGCCGGCGCACTACTCATTCGATGACCTTGGGCACGGCGAAGAATGACCCTTCCCGTTCCGGGGCATTAGCCAACACCCGATCTAGGTCGTCGCCATCCGTTATTACATCCGTGCGCATCGACAAGATCGTCGCATTAACGCTGGACATCGGCTCAACACCGTCGGTATCCACTTCGCTAAGCTGTTCAACCCAACCGAGAATATTGGAAAGCTCGCCAGCAAGACCTTTCAAGTCTTCTTCCGGAACACGGACACGAGCCAAAAATGCAATGCGTTTTACCGTTGCCGCATCCAGCGCCATAGCCTCAAAAACCTCCCGATGATCGATTGCCGCAGCAGTCCCGACGGCGCGGCAGATTTGACAGGAAATGGCAGGAAGGGTCAATGCCGCGACGGAGCAAGTCCTGAGCCCACAACCTCGAAATATTTTGCCCCCCGCACTC
>Ga0302134_10001420_pt1 | contig 11321 bp, 16 predicted proteins | sample CB9_SCM_MG_FD_203123 | JGI IMG/M metagenome (GOLD analysis project Ga0302134, IMG submission 203123) | Marine microbial communities from Western Arctic Ocean, Canada - CB9_SCM | ecosystem: Environmental > Aquatic > Marine > Oceanic | place: Canada: Western Arctic Ocean | collected 2017-09-19
ATGATCTGATTAACCCGACAGAAGGTCTAAAATCTGAGTTTATAGAGGCTCTCTCGAAAAGACTGGGCGACCAAATTTCTCTAGTGATTGAAAGCGGCGATGTTTTATCATCTCCTTCAGCGATACAAGACCAAGAAATTAAGCAGCAGCTTGATCAAGACAAGGCTGAGCTGCTTGAAAATCCTGTGCTAAAAGATATTCTTGAATCCTTTGATGGCAAAATAATCGATGAATCAGTGAACAAGGCAAGCGCATGAGCAAAGACCTGCTGTATGAATTAATTGAGTCTCTAACCATCCTTCCTGGGGTTGGGAAGAAGTCTGCCCAGCGCATGGCTTTATTTTTGCTAGATAAAAATAAAGATGGAGCAGCACACTTGGCTAAGACTTTAGAGGAATGCCTGAATACCATTCAGCGCTGTGAAACTTGCAGACAATTAACCTCAGAGTCCATTTGTAGAATCTGCAGTGATTCCTCAAGAGATGCTTATAGTTTATGTGTTGTCGAAAGCCCCTCGGATGTCTTGGCAATCGAATCAACAGGAGGCTTTAAGGGTAGATATTTTGTATTGATGGGGCGACTATCTCCAATTGATGGCATTTCCCCAGATGATCTAGGTATACCGGATTTACTCCGTCACATTCAGCATGCTCAAATTGAAGAAGTAATCCTGGCAACCAGCTCAACCGTTGAGGGCGATGCAACAGCTTCCTTTCTCAAAGACCACCTACAATCTGTAAAAGTTTCAAGGATCTCTTATGGTATTCCTATAGGAGGCGAGTTAGAGTACGTCGACGGGAATACGATAGCTCGAGCAATTCAAGGGAGGATTGAAATTTAATATGTCTATTAAACCTGATGCATGGATAACTAAAATGGCAAAGGATCAAGGAATGATTGAGCCTTTTTCTGAAAACCAAATTCGCGTGAATGAAGATGGGGAGAAGCTTATCTCCTATGGAGTTTCCAGCTTTGGGTACGACGTAAGGTGCGCAAATGAATTTAAGGTCTTCACCAATATTCATTCCACCATCATTGACCCCAAATGCTTTGATAATAAAAACTTTGTAGACATTGAATCCGATGTCTGCATTATTCCACCCAATTCATTTGCCCTAGCCAGAACAGTTGAATATTTTCGGATTCCAAGAAATGTATTAACGATTTGCCTTGGCAAATCAACTTATGCAAGATGCGGAATTATTGTTAATGTGACGCCTCTAGAGCCTGAATGGGAAGGGCATGTAACATTAGAATTTTCTAATACCACTAATCTACCTGCAAAAATTTATGCTGGCGAAGGTGTTGCTCAGATGATTTTCTTTGAATCTGACGAAGAATGTAAAATTAGCTATAAAGATAGAGGTGGAAAATACCAAGGTCAAACTGGGGTTACGCTTCCTAAAACTTAGAGTAGGCTTTGAAGCTCAAGGAGAGTATCGCCATCCTTATCTTGATCATCAATTCTCACGATCATATACCCAAGTTCTGGCGCTAAAAAATAAGTAGTTATTCTGTCTTCTTGGGGTCTTTCTCTCTGCACAACTTTGCATTGATAGATCTGATTCCCCACCTTGCACTCCTCATCTGCATTTAGCTTGTATTGATTGGATTCAATCTCGCCCGTTTTAATCTCAGGCATTAAAAGAGAGAATGTTTGATGGCCTTGCATCACCTTTTTTCTAATCTGTATTTGCGCATTCAAAGGATCAAATATTTCTATATTATCTGGCAAATCTTTTACCCATTCAAATTTTCCAGACGCGCTCATGGTCTTTTCTTGTCGATTGAATATCAGTGTGCGCTCCTGTTTTATGAGCGTCCACTTAGCACTGACGGTATATAGATCTGTTGCAATAATTCCTTGGACTTCATGAAATTCTGAGCCGATATTAATCTTACCCAAAGGAAACCTTGCGTTGAATGATAAAGATCTCTTGCCATCTACAAATGTCTGTAATTCTCGCACACCTTCCATGCTTACATTCGAGTTTGTAAAGGTATAGTTAGCTTTGTAATCAGGGATGACTGAATCTGCAGCATTAGCGCTCACAGCCATCAGCATCCAGAGCATTCCAATAGATTTATACATTAAAAAATTCCATCTTATTTTTACCAAAGTGACTGTCAGCCTCAAAATGAACGACTTCATCCTTTAGACAGATCAAGCCTTTTGAAAGTTCAGCAATGACCTTGGGAAAGAGCGCATGCTCTATTTTATGAATTCTCTGAATGAGCTTAGCTTCAGTTTGAGACGGATCAATTTTTAATGCTCCTTGAGCAATAATAGGCCCGTTATCTAGACCTCCATCCACGAAATGAACTGTGACCCCATGCATTAAATCTCCATTATCTAAAGCTTGCCTGTGAGTATTGAGCCCCGGATATTCAGGAAGCAAAGAGGGGTGAATGTTAATTAATTTTCCTGCAAAAGCATCTGTAAAGGTTGTTGTGAGGATTCTCATAAAGCCAGCGAGAACTACTAAGTCTGGCTCTATTGATAACACCTGTTCGACCAAGGCCTGGTCGAAGTCTTCTCTGGAAGGAAAGTCGGTATGGCTAATAGTTTGAGTCATCAGGTGGTATTTTTGTGCGCGCTCGAGGCCCTTGACCCCTGGCTGATTGGATATTACTAATTCGATAGCACCAGGGATAGTGTTGTTTTGACAGGCTTTTGCAATCGCCTCTAAGTTAGAGCCGTTACCTGAAATTAAAACAACAATTTTTTGCATAACTTATATGTATTCAATCTGGGATGGAGAGTCAGACCTCTGAATTGTACCGAGCACAAAAGATTTAAACTTATGTTTTTTTAGCAGCAGTCGAGCTTTTTTGACATCCCCTGGTTCTAGAATGCAAATCATACCTATGCCGCAATTAAAAATTCTCAACATGTCAGTGTTAGATATTTTTCCTGAATCTTGCAGCCATTGAAAAACTTTTGGAAACTTCCACGCAGATAGCTCAACTTGAGCTTTGAAACCTTTTTTAATAATCCTTGGAATATTTTCAGTTAATCCGCCGCCAGTGATGTGAGCCATACCTTTGACATCAACTTTTTTAATTAACTCCAAAATAGCCCGAGGATAAAGGTGAGTGGGTTTCAACAGAGCATTCATGATGGGTTGTGGCGGCTTCTTCTTCTTAAGAATAGATCGAATTAATGAATAGCCATTTGAATGAGGGCCGCTCGATTCTATCGCAAGGATGACTTGCCCAGCTTTTATTTTCTTTCCGTCAATGAGCTGGGATTTCTCGATAACTCCAACAGAAAAACCAGCTAAATCAAAGTTATTCCCCACATAGTGCCCAGGCATTTCTGCTGTTTCTCCACCAAGCAGGGCGCAATCAGATCCCTTGCATGCTTTCGCGATACTTTTAACAATCTTAGCCGCAGAGCTTGGTTCTAGCTTTGAAGCTGCAAAATAGTCTAGAAAAAATAAAGGCTTAGCACCACAAGTTACCATGTCGTTTACGCACATGGCCACTAAATCCTGCCCAATTGAATGTGTTGTGTGGTGGACTTGACTTAAGGAAACTTTAGTTCCAACGCCATCGGTGCAGCCAACCAGGATTGGGTTCTTATAACCCCCTCCAAGCTGAAAGAGCCCTGCAAATCCACCAATCTCCCCTAAGACACGTTTGTCATGAGTAGCATTAACACTTGCTTTAATAGACTCTACGAAATCATTTCCTGAATCTATGCTGACACCAGCTTTTGCGTAAGGATCTTTAGGTTTTACTTTGTTAGTCATTTACAATTAAAAATTATGATTAATAAATTTTGCTTCTTTGCTGTGGTTTCTTTTAGCATCATCAGTTCGGTCCATGCCAAAGAATTACCCAGCTTATTTGAAGTCAGCCTTTCATCTACTCAGTATACCAATACTAATGACGGATTGAATAAGGCATTTAATCTATTAATTAAAAAACTATCCGGTTCACGTAAGTCAAGTTATCTATGGAAAATAGGAGATGCCAAGCTCAACAAGATAGATTTTGTTTCCTCTTATGTTATCAATTTAGTGAATGGCCAAGAAACTCTATTTGTTGAATTTAACCAGGAAATACTTCTCCCAGCGCTTAGAAAGATTGGCATTCCATTGATTGGTTATTCGCGTCCAGTCATTCTCTTTTTAATTAAAGTTGACACGGGGGAGGCTGCGCCATTTTATTTAGACCTGAACAATTCATCTGGCGAATTAGAAAGTAATTTGCAACTTACTTTGCAAGATATTGCATCGGAAAGAGGAGTCCATCTAGAATTGCCATCGTTTGACTTGGAGGATCAAAATTTCTTGCAGCAAACTAATATCTTGCTATCCCCAACTCAGTACATCAAAGAAAAATTTTACAATGACGCTGTTTTGTCAATCGAAATTTCTAGGGTTGGAATTAATCAATGGCTCGTTGGTGGAGATTTAAATTCTGCAAGTTTGTTACAGGACGATCAAATCATTGATGTTTTCACAAAAGAGTTGCAGCTTTTCCTTGATAATTTCATAGCTACTGAGCCTCTTGCACCAGGAGCCCTTGGCGATGAGATTCTTTTGTCAATCAAAGGCCTAGATTCATTTGAAGATTTGTTAGTAGTTGAAGAGGAGTTGGCAAAAATTTTTGCTATCAAATCAAAAGCATTTCATTCTTTTGATCGCTCTCAGATTGAATATAAAACACAGCTCTTTCAAACCACACAATCTCTGCTAAAGGAGCTAAGAGGCAGCAGCAAATTGCTGTTCAAAGAATTAAACCAAAAGGAGCAAACTCTATATTTAGAGTACTTAAATTAAAATGAGTAAATATTTTATTTTTATTCCAAACCTATTATCAATCATCAGGATATTGTTGATGTACCCCTTACTCTCATTCATTGGCGATGAGAATTTTCTATTTGCGTTATATATTTTTATTATAGCGGCAGCCACTGATGGTTTGGATGGTTATCTTGCGCGGGTGATGAACTGGCAGACTGATCTGGGAAAAATTTTAGATCCTATCGCAGATAAAGTATTGCTCATAGGCACAATTTTTATCTTGTGGATCAATGGGTACATCCCGTTCTTTGTTTTAATTATGTTTGTTCTGCGAGATTTTATTATCATCCTTGGCGCTGCATTTCATATGACTGTTTATGACACGGATACCCCTGCGCCAAATATATTTGGCAAGATCACTACTGTTTCTCATATTGCCTATCTCGCATTTGTATTTATCGACATTATTTTTGGGCTCAATATTACGACCCTTGCTATTGATATAATTGTTGCAAGCATTACCTTTGTCAGCCTTGCTTTGTATGGAGCTGGGTGGTCTAAATTAACTGCTAAACTGCATCATGAATAATCCTCAGCAACTCATTTTTCCATTCAAAGCCGATCAGAGAGCCTCTTTCTCAAATTTTTTCTGCACCCAAGATAATTCTGGGTTGTTGGCACGTTTAGATCAGATTGTGAATGATGAGAGTAGCCATGAATTAATCATTGATGGGTTGGAAGGCTCTGGTAAATCATTTCTTATCCAAGCTATTTGCAATGAACTGAGCTTATCTCAACAAAAACTAGCATTTATACCCATGAAAAAAGCTTTAAATATGGGCGTGGAGATTATTCAAAACCTAGCATCGTTAGACGCGGTTTGTATTGATGATATCCAGTGCATAGAAAGTAATGCAAAGTGGGAAGAGGCTTTTTTTCATCTCATTAATGAGTGCCATCAATCACAGTGCACTCTCATTTTTTCCGTGACCAGCAATAAGTCATTGGATGATTTATTTAAGTTGCCGGATCTTCTGTCTAGGGTGAAGCGCATGGAGCACATGACTTTAAAGTCCGTCCAAGACCAAGATCTCATGGAAGCCTTGATCTTTAACTGCAAAAACTTAGACATTAATCTCGCCCAATCAGAGCTTGAGTTCCTAGTTAAGTACCATGTTCGGGATTTTTCCATTCTGTTAGAAAAAATAATTTTTTTAGATCAGCGAGCTGGCGAGCTTAAAAGAAAGATCACCATCCCGCTTATCAAAGAAATCCTATCTCTTTAATCAATATCAACCAAGCAAAGCTCGCAGGTAAGTAAAACCTGAGGGTTTTTAATATCAATTAAAGTTTTATAAATCTCTGTCAGGCCTGTAAACATGACCAATGCAGCTGGCTCCTGAACTTTGACATCAAAATTCTTAAAAATCTGTTTAAGTATCAACTCTTCCTGAGTGAGTTTTTTTTGATAGTATTTCACCACATGATCATCTAGCGCTGCCATTTCAGCCGCATAGGCAATAGCTTCTTCTATGCCGCCAATGCCATCGATTAGACCAAGCTCCTTTGCGCTCGTAGCGATCCAAACTCTACCGCCAGCAATCGCCTTGATATCTTCATATGGCTGAGACCTTGAGTCGGCAACAAAGCCTACAAAGCGATCATAGGCATCCGCGCCCCAACCTGCAAAAATCTTATCCAAATCATCGTCAATAGGTTGAGTTGGGTCCCAACCCCCATGTTTGGATGTCACCACACCATCAAACTTAACCCCAATGAAATCCATTGCATTTTCAAGCGTGGGAAGAGCGATCGCCACACCAATAGAGCCAGTAATCGTCGTGGGTTCTGCAAAAATATAATCTGCCGGAGTGGCGATATAGACACCACCGGAGGCTGCGTAATCTCCCATAGAGACAATGACAGGTATGCCTTTTTCTTTTGCTGCAAACAGCTCATCGCGCATCATCTCGCTGGCAATAATAGAGCCACCCGGGCTGTTTACTCTAAAAACAATAGCCTTAGTTTTTTTGTTCTCATGAGCTGAACGAATTTGTTTCACGATGCCAGTGGAGCCAGCCACACCTTGTGAAATATCTCCCTCCATAATCACGCCTTCAGCTGTTATTAAGGCAATGACATTCTCGCTATCGGATAGATCTTCATTCATCTGATCCGCATATGCTTGATATGAGATAGTCTTATAGGTCTCGGTGTCAGCCTCTTCATCTAACCCAAAATTATCTATCATGTATTGGCGAAACTCAGGGAAGGACTTGGTGCCATTGATGATGTTATTTGATTGGGCATAGGCTATATTTCCGATGGCTGCCTCGCCAAAAAATCCAACGTAATTATCAGCAAAATATTGGATATCCGATGCATTGATTCCCCGGCCAGAAGCCATCAGAGATTTCATTTCTGTCCATATTGGTGTGAGAAGCTCTGTCCTTTGCAATCGATCATTTTCAGACATATCGGTTCTGGTATTGCCTTCAACTGCAGATTTAAAATCCCCTTGTGAGTAGTTATGAAAGTTAATCTTAAGATTTTCAAATAACTCTTTTTGATAAGGGCGCATGCCTCCAATTCCTCGCACGCTGATGCTACCAACTGGATGCATCCATAGCTCTGATGCTTGAGCAGCCATCATGTATGAAGCAGAAGATAGGCGGTCACTGTACGCAATCACTCTTTTGCCTGACTCGCGAAGAGCCTTTAATTCTTTCGCAATATTGATCGCAGTTGTAGGTCCAGCAAAGCCGGTAGATGAGAAATCAATAAACACTGCAGGAATCTTGTCATCTTTAGCAGCCGCTCTTATTAAGGCTATGAGATCTCTAGTTTGAATCTGCTCAGCAGAGGCATCTCCTGCAAAGTTAAATGGAAAATCTGAGGAGTAAACTTCTTGGTCCACAACAACACCCTCTGGGTTAAGAAATAAAACTCGCCCCTCTGTCTCTGTTGCATCAGGCCCAGAAGAAGAGATGCCTCCTATAATAGCTACCGTAATAACAATTAATACAAAGGCGGTTCCCAGATTTAGCATCACGGTTCTAGCTTTCTCTAAAAACCTACCAAGCCAAGAAAAAATTGATTTAAGTGCATTCATACTGATTCTCCCAAATTAAATAATTAACAAACCCAAAAAACCTGAAAATAAGGCTGAAACAATGACTGCAACGAATGCCATCATCACCATAAGAAATAAAAAAATTAAAGCAAATAGGGTTATACCTAGAGCAAGCAAAGTCATTCCAAGACCAAAAACTATGGCGATGATTTTAGATATCATCGCACCCCAGCAGGCGATAATGAATGCACCGACAATAACCACTCCCAATAAAAAAATCATTCATCTTCTCCAAATATAAAAATTGACTCTAGTTCAGTCTTAAAAAATCGAGTTATCTTGATTACCAATTTTAAGGAGGGATCAAACTTCCCTGTTTCTATTGAATTAATTGTTTGTCGACTTACGCCTAAAATAGAAGCAAGCTCATCTTGACTGATGCTTTTCTCTTGCCTAAGTATTTTAAGAGTATTTTTCAACCTTCAGCCACGTACTTCCGATAGAAAGAAAAACCACCAATTGCAGTACCAATCGCAAAAGCTGAAAAAAATTCGTAGAATTTTGGTTGAAAGCCAAAGTAAGGAGAGAGAGCGGTCAGACTCAACCCAAAGGCAAGAAACCCAAGAGCCCCTCCTACTAAGCACGCACTTTGATAATTATTAAATAAGTCATCTTGGGCGATAGAAAATTTGTAGTGAAAAAAAGCACCAACACAAAACGAAACAATCATTATGATTCTCAATCCGAGTAGCCATGGCTCAGGCATCACATTTGATGCAGCATCCCCAAGGACTCCTATCTCAGCCAGATGAATACCAAGCAAGACTGATCCAAGCATAAAAAAAGTAAACGCTGTAATGTAATTTTTTTTGTCTACCGAGTTAAGTGAGGATACTTCTATCCACATTCCTTTGTGAGTAATTTTTGCCATAACGAGCATCTTACTGTAAAGCTTACTTGTCTGTCAAGTTTACTTTACATTACGAAGTTGCTCTCTGGCTGCGTAAACAGCGACAAAGAAAATACAAACTATTTCGATGAGCTCAAGCCAGCTTAATAAGCTTGCATTAGGTAGCCCAAAGACAACTAAGCAGGTGGTCATAAAGTAAAGCAAAATAATAAAACTAAAGATTTGATATACCCTAGCACTTGGTTTTAGCCAGGCTTGCAGTAAAAAAATACTTAAAGGGAATGACCAAATAACAATACCTATCCATGGTGTCCCAATGATGAGGCTATTGCTTGCATGAGTAAGAAGCAGCGCACCATTTAAAATAATAAATAATTTACGAAGATTCATGGGACTCGAGTGAGTTAATAACTTTTGCAATCCTTTGCCCAGTAGCCATGGCAATATCATATTCATGAGGGGTCAGCTCAATGGAGTTATTGAGGCTTGTCACATGAGATGGCCCATAGGGCGTGCCCCCAGATTTAGTTTCATGCAAGGCTTGCACAGAATAGGGTGAACCAACACAGATCATCCCATGATGCAGAAGATAGGTCATAAGATTAAAGAGCGTCATTTCCTGCCCCCCATGCATAGAGCCTGTGGAGGTGAACACACACGCAGGTTTATTTTCAAGATCATTGTTTGCCCAAAGCTCGCCAGTAGAATCAAGAAAATATTTCATCGGTGCTGCCATTGAACCAAAGCGAGTGGGGGAGCCAAGAGCCAATCCAGAGCAATCAATTAAATCTTGTTTAGTGCAATAAACCTCACCTGATTCAGGAATATTTGATTCTGTAGCCTCCGTGTTTGCAGAAACTTTTGGTACGGTTCTGATTTTGACTGCCAAGCCTTCTCTTTCAGCGCCATCGGCGATGGCGTGGGCTAGATTTTTTACAGCTCCTGTGCCTGAGTAAAAGAGGATGAGGAGATATTTTTCATGCATAATAGTTTCCATTTGCCTTACTATAAATCATGAAATTAAAATTACCATTATCTCTCCTTTGTCTTTTTTGCATTTCCTGTGAACGAGGAGACATTGAAATTTTTGATGCGCGACCCATGTTTTCATCTAATCTTAATGGTCAGTGGATATTGGTGAACTATTGGGCTGATTGGTGCCCTCCGTGCATTAAAGAAATCCCAGAAATAAATGCTTTTGCTAGCAAGCACCCTGAAGTGATTGTTTTAGCTTTTAATTTTGATCGCTTAGAAGCAGAAGATCTTAGGCCTCAAATTAAAAAATTTGGTATTAAATACCCATCCCTAATCACCCACCCCAAAGGTCTGTGGGGGATAGCTACTCCAAAAACCTTACCTGCAACTTATTTTATTTCCCCAGGTGGTGAAATAGCCTTTACTAGCTTAAAACCACAAGATGAGAAGAGCTTGAGTTCAATTTATGACATCCTTCAAAAGGGAGGATAAAAAGCCTTTTTTTAGCAAGGACTCAGGGTTGACCTTGTTGCCGTCAAAATAAACTGTCCAATGCAGATGAGGCCCTGTAACTCTTCCGGTAGAACCAACCAATCCAATTAACTCTGATTGCTCTAAGAAGTCACCAACTTGTAATTTGGTTTCACTCATATGAGCATAGGATGAGAAGAGACCATACCCATGATCCAGAATTACCGTGTGACCTGTGTAAAAAAAGTCTCCCACCAAAACAACAACTCCTTTTAATGGTGCGCTGATTGAAGTGCCTTCACTACCAGCTAAATCTAATGCAAGATGAGCGGATCTAGGGAGACCATTGATAAATCTTTGCTTTCCAAATGGCGAGGTAATCATTCCTGGTACGGGAGACAGAAATTGAAAAGAGGGCGTTATATTCTTGGTTGATGCACTTAAAGCATTTTTAATCTGAACCGCCTCTGCATTTGCTCGCATTTGATCTTCTTGGCTTAGGTTGACCTTAGAAGTATCGGCAATAGTGATTCTGGATTCGCCAAAGTTCACTTGCTTCACCAGCACATCTTTAGCATGTCTGGTAATCAGCAGATCATTTTTTACAAAAGGCAAACTTATCAATTGCAGGACCTGAGATCCTTGCTTGATTAGAAACTGGCCCGTTTTGAGCTGCTGAGATGCTGGAATAGCAATAATTTCTCCACTCCTGCCTTCAATGGACTCAGCCTTTGAATGGCTCATAAGAATGACTAGAGCGCCGAGAGCGATGAAACGACTGTTACTCTTTCTTTGTAACATTAGAAATAATTTTTCCCTTGGCTAGTCGTGCATGAATAGTGTCACCAACTTTAATATGATCTGAGGATGTTAAGGCTTTTCCAGATGCATTCATCACAATTGCATAACCTCTATCCAAGACTGCCAATGGGCTAACAGCACTTAAATTAGTAGAAAGGTTTTTAATAACAAACATTTTTTTTACTAATGCGTTGCTTATGTGATGTTGAATATTTTGCAGATGAGTATTGAGGATCCCTTGAAACTTCTCAATTGTTCTCATGGCATTGGATTGATGAAGAACACTAGAAGTTATCTTGAGATCTTGTTTAGCTGAAGTGATGACATTCCCTATGAT
>Ga0302134_10001421_pt1 | contig 11317 bp, 8 predicted proteins | sample CB9_SCM_MG_FD_203123 | JGI IMG/M metagenome (GOLD analysis project Ga0302134, IMG submission 203123) | Marine microbial communities from Western Arctic Ocean, Canada - CB9_SCM | ecosystem: Environmental > Aquatic > Marine > Oceanic | place: Canada: Western Arctic Ocean | collected 2017-09-19
ATAAAGCAGGTGTAATGGATGAGGAAATTCTTTCGATTGTGCTTTCAAATATCCGCATTGCGGACCAGCGCATCGGAGACATCAAAGCACAGGCCGCAGCTCTTTCTGTGGGTGAAAAACGTTTCACCGAACTGATTGACCGCTATGGTGCCGAGACAGTAAAAAGTTCTATCAAAGAACTGAAAAAACGTGCAGCACAGCAAATGCGGACACGGATTAAAGATATTCCGGACGGCCTTTATCAAGGTGAGGGTTTTGTAGATTCTGACGGTGTGGTCAATGAACCTCTGCGGATTGTGATGAAAATCCGCAAAGAAGGTACGGAACTTTATTTCGATATGTCTGGGTCCAGCCCACCGTGTCTGGGGCCTATGAACAGTGTGATTGCGACAACAAAATCTTCCATCTATCTGGCAATTAAACATATCTTTCCGGAAGTTCCGCTTAACGCCGGTACTTTTGAACCTCTGCATATCAAGGATCCGGATGGAACATTTTTATACGCGAAATATCCGCGCCCAGTTTCCGGATGTGCCGCGGAAGTCAGTCAGCGTATTGCCGAAGCTGTTTTCTTGGCATTGGTCAAAGCAATTCCGGAACTACTTTTTGCTGCACCCGCAGGTACAAGTGGCAACCTCTGTATCGGAGGATATGACCCAAAACTTGACCGTAATTATGTGATGTATGTCATCAGCGGCGGTGGTTATGGTGGTAACTCTAGCGGGGACGGACTCTCAAACGGTTGCTCAACAATTGGCATTTCAAAGACTACTCCGGTTGAAGTCATGGAACAGTTTTATCCGGTACTGTTTGAAGAATATTCATTACACGAAGGTTCTGGAGGCGCGGGAAAGCAGCGCGGTGGGTTTGGAGTAAATTATAAAATAAAAATCCGCAGAGGAACTGCGAAAGTTTCGATGGTGATGGATCATGGTCGTTTCGGACCTCAGGGTGTTTTAGGCGGAAGTGACGGTGGAGTGAATCGGGTACATGTTGAAAGGGACTGCGAAACTTACATTCCTCCTCATCTATCAAAAGATCAAAATATAATCGTTGAGGTAGGTAATACAATTCATGTTTCAACTCCTGGCGGAGGCGGTTATGAAGATCCGTTTCTCCGTAATCCGGAATTCGTCATGCATGACGTTCAAAGAGGATATTACTCCGCGCACCAGGCGCAGGAACGCTTCGGGGTTGTACTGAATTCACAAAACGAAGTAGAAACAAAGGCTACCGAAAAACTCAGGGAAGCGCAATAAATTGTCATTTCAACAGTAAGTAAAAATTTTAATTATTTCAGTGTAGTCGATCAGAAAATATTTCTCACTTCGCTGGAAATGACACGTTTTCAGGATATTTTACTGCTTCCTAAGGCATAAAAACGGTAATTCAGTCCTTTTTTCCAGCTTTTTCTTGACTCGGGAATTGTTACCCGATAAAATCCTAATTGTGTTCATTTGGTTTTTAAAACCTTTATCGGCAATTACTGAAGGTAATGTCGTTTTTTTTAATTTAACAATGGAGTAATAATGTATAAGTTTTTCAGTTCAACTATTGTCTTTATTATGGGCTTGAGCCTCAGCGGAATTATTACTGTCAATGCTGAAACTAGGGTAACCTACAAATCAGCTAAATCGACATCTTCGTACTACCAGATGGCTGTCCAAATTGCCGAAAATATGAAAAAAGGTTCCGGTGGGGATATCATCGTGACTGTTGAAGAAAGTCAGGGTTCTGTCCAAAACGTAATGGAAGCAGCAGTACGAAATAATAATTATGTTTTTACAACTCCTCCTGTACTGGTGAAACTAGCGCAAGCCGGGAAAGTAATGTTCAAGGGTAAATCTAATCCAAAGTTTGACAATATAAGAGCATTGTTCCCCATTCCTTCTCTGACTATGCATTTTGTAATGAGCAAAAACAGCGGCGTTACAAAATTTTCTGACCTTGAAGCTAAGACAATTCTGTTGGGTAAAGGTTCTTTTGGGGCAAAGGAAGGAGAAAAATATTTGAAACTTTTCGGCCTGGAAGGCAAGGTCAAGTTGGCAAATGTTGAACTAAACAATGCTGTACCTGCAATCAAAAACAGACAGATTGACGGATTTGTTACAGCAGGTTCTTATCCTGCACCTAACGTGCTTGAAGCAGCGGCCGGAGTAGGAGTCAGCTTAATTTCTCTATCAGATGCTCAGGTTAAAAAGACAAAACGCACCCGCCTGGTAATTCCTGCAGGAACATATCCCGGAGTGAATCAGGATACTGTGACTACCTCCCTGCCGGTGATTGCCTATACAATTTCCAATATGGATGATGAAACTGCATACCAACTAACAAAAACATACTGGGAACAAATCTCCATTATGGGAAAAGCATTCCCATGGTGGAACGGAGTATCAGCTAAAATGTTGTCAAACGTTTATGGTAAAATCCATGCAGGAGCGCTGCGTTATTATGATGAAGCCGGAATCACCGTTCCTGCAGCAAACCGCTAGTAAATAAAGAAGAAGATTGGAATCGTTTAGTGCGAATTAATCAGCAATTTTGCTGGACGGTTCTGGGCGGTGTCAGCATCGTTTTTCACATTTGGCTGATCTTCTCCGGTTTGATTCCAAATCTGGTGAGTCGTCCGCTTCACATGGCACTGGCTCTGCCGTGGTGTTTGATGTATGGTAGACATGGTCTTTCATTAAGGCTTGGAACTTTGCTGACAGGTGCAGGCATCTTTTGTTGCGCCTACATTGTGTTCAATCAGGAAATCCTGTCTGACCAATACGGTTACATATCAAGTATGTGGCAAACCGTTGTTGCCATCCTCCTGCTGACAATTGTACTGGAAATGGCCCGCCGCTCAATTGGCTGGCCGCTACCATGTGTTGCCCTGACAGCACTCTGCTATGGTTTATTTGGACAATACATTCCTGGAGAATTCGGACATCCAGGACTTCCTCTCAATAGTTTTCTTGGGACAATGACCATTGCTGAAGGCGGCATCTGGGGCAAGCTAACAGGTGTTTCGGTTAATGTCGTTGCTATCTTTGTGATTTTTGGAGCAGTTCTAAATGCAGGGGAAGCAGGTCAGGGATTTATGAACCTCGCCACCGCTGCGGCCGGTCATCTAAAGGCGGGAGTGGCCAAAGTATCAGTCCTCTCTTCCGCGCTCTTTGGTTCCATTTCAGGTTCTGCATCCGCAAACGTCGCCTCGACGGGATCTTTCACACTTCCTGCAATGATACGCCAGGGCTATCCGCGTGATTTTGCTGCCGCAGTAGAGGCAGTAGCATCTTCCGGCGGGCAGATTATGCCTCCGCTGATGGGTGCGGGAGCTTTCGTTATGGTTGAGTTGACTGGTATTCCCTACACTGAAATTATGAGCGCTGCGCTGCTTCCTGCGATTCTTTTTTTCTTCACGGTTTGGATTGGAATAAATGCTTTTGCAAGCAGGATGGAACTGAAAGGAATTGATGAAGTAGACCGGCCGTCCGCAAAGACAGTCTGGGTCACAGCCATGTTTTTTTTCATCCCTTTTCTCATCCTGCTCGAACGGATGTTTTTGGGCAGATACACACCGCAATTTGCTGCATGTGTTGCTATCCTTGCTGCTTCCGTTTTGCTGATTCTGAACGCCAAAATGGAAGTCTCGGTTAAGCGTGCCCTTCAGCGATTGCAGACAGTTTGTATAAATTCTGGACGACAGATCGCGATGATTGCGTCGATCATTATTTGTGCGGGAATTATTATCGGTGTGCTTGGACAAACAGGGCTCGGCGTTAAAATTTCGTCAACCGTAATTTCCGCATCTGGTGAAATGCTTTGGCCGGCACTCTTGTTGACGGCGTTTGCTTGTTTGTTGTTAGGTATGGAAGTTCCAACTACGGCAGCGTATCTGATTTGTGTCTCTGTGGCAGGTCCGGCACTGCAGTCACTTGGATTACCTTTGCTGATCACGCACCTTTTTGTTTTCTGGTACGCTCTACTCTCAACAATTACACCTCCTGTCTGCGGAACCGTTTTCATTGCAGCCGGAATGGTGGAAGAAAAGAATTGGCTGAAAGTTGCAGGTAAGTCAATGGCACTGGGAGTGGGGCTTTATTTGGTCCCTTTAGGAATGGTGGCTAACCCTGCCCTGATCGAACTATCCACTAATCCGCTGGCCGCAATAATGATGTTCCTGAAAATAGCGCTGAGCCTTGCGCTAATTTCTTACGGAATCATTGCTGCCTATGCTTTCATCTTCAGGTTGAGCTTGATCATAGGCGGAGCGGTAATTTTATTCATTTGAGAAAATCTTTTTTAACTCAACGCTGCCCGTCGTTAACTGAAATCTGCTCGACTGTCATTCCACCAACACGTGGATGGGTACGTCCTCCAGTTGTCATGACCAGTCCATAAATAAGTTCATTAGCTCTTGGCGCGTCCTGAACGTAAACTTCCAGTGCGTCAAAATGACTGCGTACATATGATGCGTTGATGTGCGTGATAGGGATGTCCAGACGACAGCCTATTCCGCCGACTTTCTTGGCAGAAGGAACGATGGCCAGTGCGCCACCCAGGGCTTCACGCATTGCATATCCCCCCGGAACATGCCAGAGTGCGCCGTGTTCAAGTTCTCCAGCTTCACCGACAATTGATCCCTTTCCGTAGCTTTGAATCTGTTTAACTCCACCAAGTAATTCTATGAGTTGGTTTGCCGCATCCAGTCCAATCGGTTTCAGAGCTTCCATCATTGGTGTTATGTCTTCAACATAACTTCCAGCATACGGATTTTCGAGCACAATCAGTACCGCTCCTTTTTTGATTGGTTCTGTGTGAGGCGGACCTCCTTCATGAAAAATGTTTTCAACATGAGTTACTATTTTTCTAACTTTAATTAAATCATTCATGGAATGTTTCCTTTGTTTATGATGCTGAACTGGAAAACAGTCATATTACCATACTTTTGTATCACTCAAGCAAAGTCAGACAGCTATTATTTTTAATACTAACAAGTTTTTGGATTCCCGTTTTCTGAGGAATGCCAACTATTTACGGCAGCAGACACTTGTTATCGATTACAAGTCTCTGCTTTTGCAGTGAAAGATAGGCGGCAGTTATTTTTTCGGCTTTGATGAATTTCCTCGCTATTTTTGCCCCCTGTTCCAGCGCAAAAGAAATTTTGTCCTCTGGTAAATCCGGAACATGTACCGTAACAGGAATCATTCCTAAATCACTTTCATCCTTGACCTCTGAAGCCGCACGTTTCTCAATCCCTGGAAAATCTACATTCACTTCATTTGCTATCAAAGTCGCGGCAACATCTGCGTCTGTCGCAGACTGGGCCAAAACTGTGACGGCATCCGCAATGCCTAAACTAAGAGAACGTCCGCGCCATCCGGACGTCGCAATTCCCCTCACTGGACTTTCGTAAGCTAAATTTACTTTCGTGTTCAGTTTCGGAATTTCCGGATTATCCACTACTCCAATTGAAAATGATTCCCCGCTATTTAACCAGAATGCAATGTCACCGCCGTTGTTGACATACATTCTGCTGATATGTTCTAAACAGGAATCAGGAATTTGTGCTTCCAAAAGCATAGTTTCCAGCATCTCATCCGCTACTGCTCCTGCTACTGCGGCCATCGGCGTGACAAAAACTGCGGAATCAGAAATTGCGCCGAACATTTTTTTCGCAATACTTCCTTTTGGCTCCGATTGGGCGGAGTTCCAAGGCAGTTTCAGCAATTCCATTTCTGTAACCAGTTCTTCCAAAACTGTGCGAGATCTTTTTTCCACAGCGGAATATAAACGCTTCCTAATCCCTTCCGAGGCTTCAACATGAATAATAAGGTCTATCGGCCCATGCTGTAAATGTAATCGATCATCTGCCATCGGCAAGCAGCTTTGTAGGTTTTAAGAAAAGGGCCAGGGATTATCCTCATTCCAGTTTGAGATTATGGCTTCCCGCTCCTGAGTTAGGTCTTCAAGCAGACGCACCTGAGCCATGTGTCCTCCCAAGATTTCATAATCCTTGAGTTTCATGGTGAATTCAATCGGCGCGACAATGGCGGGAGTGGGTACACTACCGAAAGAATTATCAGGCATTTTTGTTACGTCTACCATGACTGTAATTCCGCCACCCGGCCAGAGATACGCAGGAGCACCGCCGCAGGTCGTCCGTGTTAACATACTTCGAACAGAACGTGTCAGACGTACCGGATTTTCTGTAACTCCGGCTCTTAAACTTCCTCCGGCTCCGGCCATGAACAAAACGCTGCAGAGCGCCGGTTCACAGTTTTCGCCAATCCGATCCACCACTTTCTGAAGTATTTGCGGAAGTGGTTTTGCGACAGGTTTTAAATTTTCGTCCAGTTCAAAGTAAGCAGCGTCTTCACCGGTTGTACTGACCATCAAAAGTCTCAAGCCGGGATAGGCGACCCCTTCTTTGACACGCTCGATAATTTCAAGCGGATCAGAAACATCGGTTCCACCCCAGCCGTGACCCGGATTTGCGACCTGAAAATATCTTCCGGGAGTGGAACGTCGCCCGCGGACACGTATTCCGGAAGGCTCCATGCCTAAATAGCGGCCGGCCTGATGTTCAGAAAGCATTCCGGTTATGTGTTCGTCCACTACAATAACTTCATCCACATGTCCATACCACTGTTGGGCAAAGATTCCGATAGTTGCAGAACCACAGCCCACCCGCATTCTTTCTTCTTGATTCCCGTCAATGATAGGTGCGACTCCGGCCTGAATTATCAATTTTGAACCGTCCTTCACCTCAAGCTCCACTACTTTTTTGTTCCCTAATTCCATCATCATTTGACAAGTGACGCGCCCTTCCTGTTTGCTGCCACCGGTTAAATGATGCACTCCGCCGAGAGAGAGCATCTGCGATCCGTATTCTGCGGTCATCACGTGTCCCACCTGCTCTCCCTGATAGTAGACAGAAGCCTGTTCCTGACCGATATAGCGATCGGTGTCAATTTTGATTTTATAGCTGCAGTAACTGAAAATGCCTTCCGTTACAACCGTTACCATATCCACTTCATCATGTTTGCTGCCAATGATAAATGGGGCTGGTTTATAATCCGGATATGTGGTTCCGGCTCCGATCGCAGTCGGAAAAATAGATTCCGGATTAAGCTGAACGTCCTGTGCGAGTATAGATCCATCCCATTGCTGAGTTTGTTCTCCAAACGGAACAAGCTTATGATTCTGATCGACTGCTTTTTGGGTGAGGATTACAGGATCCATGCGTTTGAGTTTCCCGTCGATGTTGCCATAACGGTCACAGGAACCGGTTTTTCCCAGACTGATTCTGCACAGAATCGGACAGGCATCGCAATTGACTTTTTCCGCGGATAAATTATTCGTTATAGAATTACCCATTATTTTTTCTTGCTTCTTGGAGTGCAGTAAAAACCCGATCCGGAGTTGCCGGAACATGACGGATTGAAACTCCGGTGGCGTGTTTGATTCCCCCAAGAATAGCAGGTGCGGTAGGAATCAAGGCATGTTCCCCGATTCCTTTGGCTCCGTATGGCCCTAAAGGTTCCGGATCTTCTATCAGGATGATCTCTACCTTCGGCATATCGCCCACTGTCGGCATCAGATAATCGTGCAAATTTTCACTGACGCATTGGATATACTCTTCCATTAAAGCCAATCCCAGTCCTTGTGCGATCCCACCGTGAATCTGTCCTTCAACTTGAGTCGGATTGATGGTTTTTCCTACATCATGCGCGGCAGCAAGTCTCAGAACCTTGGTTGTACCTAGCATAGTATCCACTTCAACTTCCGCAATATGTGCTCCAAATCCGTAAGTCGCATAGGGACTTCCTTGTCCATTTACATCAAGCGTGGTTGTCGGCGGATCGAAGGTTCCTTCTCCGGTTAGTACATCACCGTTTATCTGAGGAAGGATATCCGCAAGGAAAATGATGTGTTCACCGGTTTCATCTTCTAAGGTTAGTTTTCCTGATCCGGAAGTTTCGCTTTGTTCAAGGCGGAGAGTCGCGTTTTCGGATGTTTCTGCAAGGTGGATAATTTGTGTACGTAAATGTTCTCCGGCAAGTTGAGTTGCTTTTCCGGAAACAAAAGCCTGACGTGAAGCAGACGTTTTTCCGGCATCTGCAGTCAAGTCTGTATCACCCATCACATATTCAAATTGTGAAGCCGGCAGTCCCAGAGCATCCGCGCAAATTTGAACCATAATCGTATTCGCACCTTGGCCGATATCCATTGCGCCACTATATAAAGTTAATTTACCTTCACCGTTAATGCCTACACGTATTGTCGATGGATTTGAAAGTGAAGTATTTCCGCATCCATACCAGGCGCTTCCGCAACCGACACCACGTTTGACGGTTGTGTTTTGTTGATTGAAATCCGCGGCCTCTTTGCGCCAGTTATCCCAACGGCTTTTGAGGGATTCCAAACACTCTACCTGTCCCACACTATTTTCCAGCAACTGATTGGTGGGAGTTCGATCACCTTTCCGCAATGCATTCTTAATCCGGAAATCAAGCGCATCAATGCCAACTTTTTCAGCGAGCTCATCCAGCAGTGCGTCATTTGCAATTGCTGCCTGAGGAGTACCGAATCCCCGGAAAGCTCCCGAAGGTGATTCATTTGTGAGCAGTGCCCGGGTTTGGGCGAGCACATTAGGCACAAAATAAGGTCCACTGCAGTGAATAGGAACCCGATCCGCAACCGTCGGTCCCCACGAAGCATAAGCTCCGGTATTGAAATCTCCATGATATTCATAAGCCGTTAACATTCCATCTTTGCTGCAACCGGCTTTGGCACGCATTTGTACAGGGTGTCTTTTTGTTGTGGAAGCGAGGGATTCTGGACGTGTGTAAATGCAGCGTACAGGACGATCCAAAATCCAGGCTGCAAGTGCCACCAGTGGTTGCACAGAAATATCCAATTTCCCACCGAAACCACCTCCAACCGCGGAAGCTATAATTCTAATTTGAGCCGACTCAAGTCCCAAAACCTGGGCCACTTCTGCTTGATCCATGTAAGGTGACTGTGTGCAGACAAAAATTTCCAGTCGCTGTCCAACTTTTCTGGCATAACCCGCTTCCGGTTCAATGTAACCGTGCTCTACTGCAGAAGTTGTCCAGTCTCCTTCCGCCACAGCGAAGGATTCCGCAAAAGCCTTTTCAACATCATTTTTTTTCAGCAGTCCCTCGGCTAGAATATTGTCCGCAATTTCAGACTGTACCGGTTCCAATTTCCCACTCAGTGCTGCGTCCCAACCACGAATTGCTTCGAGCGGTTCCCATGTTAATCCCAAATCTTCTTCGCTCACAGATTCCACACTTTCACGTTCACCAACTAAAGCAACCACAGCTTCTCCACGGAAACGAACATGGTCTTTTGCTAAAACGGGTTGATCTTTGATATGGGGGTAAATTCCGAAACCGTTGTTTCCTGTAACATCATCCGCCGTCAAGATCTTGACGATTCCCGGATATTTTTGCAAAACTTTTTCAGGATGCGTAAGTGTAAATTTTGCTCGCGGGTGAGGTGATCGAATGGCTCGCAGCCAGAGAGAATCTTCCGGTGCAGAATCAGCAGAGAAAATTTCTTCACCCGTGAGTTTCTGTTTTCCATCAACTTTAACCATCCGGGTACCGACGGATTTCTGATTATTGATTTCAGGAGTAGATTGAGAAGATGAAGATTGTCCGGCTTTGAGTACAGCCTGAACTATTTTAGTGTATCCTGTACAGCGGCACAACACGCCGCCTAATACGTCTAGAACCTGAGGTTTCGAGGGTTTCGGTGTATGATCCAACAGCGATTGCGCCGCCATCAACATTCCAGGTGTGCAGATGCCGCACTGCGCAGCGCCTTCATCAAGGAACGCTTGCTGAAGTGCTGTCAAGTCGCCGTTCTTAGCAAGTCCTTCCACCGTACGGGCGCTATGGCCTTCCATCTGTCCGACTGCAGTTAAACAGGCATAACGCTGTTCACCGTCTACAAGGATGGTGCACGCACCACAATCTCCGGCATCGCAGCCGACTTTGGTTCCGGTCAAGCCTAAATCTTCACGAAGCACATCCGAAAAACGGCGCAGCGGATTTACAGAAATGGTTTGCGGGAGATCATTCAAAATGAATGAAACAGTGGTTTTTTCAGTAGTACTCATAGTTTAAATAACTCCCTTGATTGCACGTAGCAGTAATTCAGGAACGACCTTTTTTCGGTAATCCGCCGTCGCCCGAATATCATCAATTGGTTCCAAAGATTCAAAATGTGCAGGTATTATTTCAATTGATTTTAGTTTTTGACCAACAGCTTCCTGTTCCAGCAATCTCAGGCGCTGTGCAACAGGTGAACATGCGCCAACCGCGATTTTTAAATTCAAAACTTCATCACGTTCATTCAACTCTGCGACTACTCCAACCATCACGATTGAAATAACGAGATAGGCTCGTGTTCCTAATTTTTCAAAATTACCACGTGCCTTTTTGGCAGGACGAGGAATGAAAATTCCGCTGATGAGTTCGTCCTCTTTTTTAGCGGTTTTACGGTTGCCGAGGATGAATTTTTCTAAGGGCAGCATTCTTGTTTCCCCCACAGATTGTAGTTGAACTTCAGCCTCAAGTGCCAGTAAATTTGGAACACTGTCCGCAGCAGGAGACGCATTGCAGATATTTCCGCAAAGAGTTCCTGCGTTTTGTGTCTGCACTCCTCCGATCGTTTTCGCGGCCTGTTTTAAACCATCAAAAGCAGGTGGAAGCTGTGCCTCAACAATATCAGTCCAGGTGGTTAAAGCACCAAGCAGAAAACCGTCTGCTGTTTGTTGAATTTTACGTAGTTGTTCGATCCCGCTTAAATCGAGCACATTATCCGTAATCGGCTTGCCGACACGGGCAGGAAAGAAATCTGTCCCTCCAGCCAGCAAAGTCCGAGGATGCTCACTCAACACAGAGAGAGCGTCTTCGAGATTGTCTGGTCGTAAATACTCTAACATCAGTAATTATGTCTTATCAAAAAATAGGAAAGAAAATATTATTTTTAGTATTAATTTCAATTCAGGTCTGTGCAAAAGGGTACATCAAACAGGCTGAGTTGACAACTCAAAAACCGTAATGCTGTCTCAGATTGTCGGTATTAATCGTAAATCTGGTAACATGAATACAGCCTGTTTCTGAACAAAATTCTAATCAACATACTTATAAGAATCTTGCCCGCAAAATTAATTTCATGTAAGATGCATACTGGTCACTCTTCCAAAAAACGATTCAGACAGTAATGTTCACCCACCTTCATCTTCACACGCAATATTCTCTGCTTGAGGGAGCAATCCGAATTAAAGATT